>Ga0304729_1000147_pt1 | contig 47950 bp, 26 predicted proteins | sample C_131016_MF_Meta_FD_190475 | JGI IMG/M metagenome (GOLD analysis project Ga0304729, IMG submission 190475) | Freshwater microbial communities from Lake Croche, Canada to study carbon cycling - C_131016_MF_MetaG (v2) (version 2) | ecosystem: Environmental > Aquatic > Freshwater > Lake | place... | reverse complement strand
CAGCAGAAACAGGGCAAGGAGGTACTTCTGCCTATGCCGCAGCCAATGGCGGACGCAATGCACTCACTAGAGAATGGGCAGTAGAATTATTACCTTTCGGCATCCGTGTGAATGCAGTGATTGTAGCAGAATGTTTTACGCCCTTATATGAAAAATGGTTAAATACCCTGCCTAATCCAGAAGAAAAATTAAAATCTATACTTAAAAAAATTCCATTGGGCAACCGGTTCACTACCAAAGAAGAAATAGCCAATACGGTTGCTTTTTTACTATCTGAAAAATCAAGTCATACGACTGGTCAGTTGATACATGTAGATGGTGGCTATGTACATTTAGATAGGGCTTTATAATTCAGAATTAAATTGTAGTTTCGATTTTAACAGCGTACCTAATTTTATGCAAAAGAAAGTTTTAGTGAGTGGTTGTTTTGATTTATTACATAGTGGTCATGTGGCTTTTTTAAAAAATGCAGCTAGCTATGGAGACTTATATGTTTGTATTGGTTCAGATAAAACCGTGTATGGTTTAAAAGGAAGGTATCCTGTGATTACACAGGAGGAAAGAAAGTACATGATCGAATCACTCGCTTGTGTGAAAGAATGTAAAATCAACAAAGGCAGTGGTTTGCTAGACTTTTTGGCTGAACTAGAACAAATCCAACCCGATGTTTTTGTGGTGAATGAGGATGGCAATACCCCCAACAAAATTGAATTGTGTCAAACAAAAAATATTGAATTAATTGTATTAGATAGAGTGCCTAGTGAGGGATTACCTGCAAGATCTACCACCAGCTTAAGAACCAATTCTATCATTCCTTTTCGTATAGATTTAGCTGGTGGCTGGTTGGATCAACCTTATGTCAATAAATTATATCCAGGCCCAGTGCTCACTATATCCATTGAACCTACCATCGAATTTAACAATCGAAGTGGTATGGCCAGCAGCACAAGAAACAAAGCCATTGAATTATGGAAGGCACAATTACCTGAGGGAGATCCCATACATTTAAGTAAAGTTTTATTTAGTTATGAAAATCCTCCTGGCACAAAGAATGTTGCTGGTGCGCAAGATGCCATAGGTATTGTCATGCCCTGTTTAAACTATCATCATTACAGTGAGGAAAATTATTGGCCTACAGCAATAAAATCAAATGAGGATGAATCCATTTTAGATTGGCTCGAAAAACATTTATATTTAATTCCACTCGATCCAAGATCAAGTAATTATGATGTACTTGCCAATACAAATATTACCAAAGAAGGTGCCAAAAATTTAGCAGATGCGGCCAATGATTGTTGGGAGGCTATCTTAAATAAAGATTTGCCTTCATTTGGAAAAGCTTTTCTTTCTTCCTATCATGCACAAATTGCGATGTTTCCCAATATGATTGATGCGACCATACAACCCATTATTGAAAAGTACGCCCCCCAATGCATTGGGTATAAATTATCAGGCGCTGGTGGCGGAGGTTATTTAATATTAGTCTCTGAAAAAGAAATAGAAAACGCCATTCAAATCAAGATTAGACGTAAAAACTTGATGTAAAGGCCCCTTTACAATATCTACAAAAAAGGCACATTTTAGGCCAAAATCGGGGTAAAATCCTATAAAAAATACAAAAAAGGGCAAATAATTAGCAATAATCACCAAATTGATTGTACTTTTATATTAGTTGCATAACTAACTATATGTCAAACAACCAATTCAAAAGAGGAGAACTCTACAGCGTCATCAATGGCATGGCTACCACCGCCGTTGCCCGTCGATTACAAAAGAATTTTAGAAAGGCAGGATTAGACATCACCATTGAACAATGGTCGGTCTTATACCATCTTTGGAAGGAAGATGGCTTAAGTCAATTGGAATTAGGTATTCGCACTTTTAGAGACAAGGCAAGCACTACCCGACTTATTGATAATTTAGAAAAACAAGAATTGGTGGTACGTATAGCCTCCAAAGAAGATCGACGCATTAATTTAGTTTACTTGACAGACATCGCCAAACCCTTGCAACAAATTACTTACGAGTTGGCCAATCAAACCATGAATGAAGCTTTGTTAAATATCAACAAAGAAGAAATTGAAGTAGTAAAAAATGTATTGCAAAGAGTGTATGATAATTTGACTCATAAAGATTTGATCTAATAATAATTAATTGAATGAAATTTTAAAATAAATTTTATGGAAACCACAAAGACAGTAATTAAAGGCGGTGAATGGATCATCAAAGAAGTACTAGCCGATGAAATTTTTGTACCAGAGCAGTACAACGAAGAACAATTGATGGTGCGTGACATGTGTAATCAATTTGTAGATACAGAAGTATTACCTGTTGCTGATAGAATAGATCAACTAGAACCAGGCTTGATGCCATCCCTACTTGAAAAAGCAGGCGCACAGGGCTTATTGGGCATCACTATTCCAGAAGCCTATGGTGGATCCGGTAAAGACTTTGTGACTTCTGTGATTGTCGCAGAATATTTAGGGGGTGGTTATTCTTTCTCTGTAGCCAATGCAGCCCATTCAGGCATTGGCACTTTACCCATCTTGTATTTTGGTACCGAAGCACAAAAACAAAAGTATGTTACTAAACTAGCCACAGGAGAATACAAAGGTTCTTATGGATTGACCGAGCCCAATAGTGGCTCTGATGCTTTAAGTGCAAAGACAAGTGCAAAATTATCTGCAGATGGAAAACACTATATCATCAATGGACAAAAATGTTGGATCACCAATGGTGGCTTTGCAGATATTTATACAGTCTTTGCAAAAATAGATGGAGAACAATTTACTGCCTTCATTATTGAAAGAGGTACAGAAGGTTTCACCCAAGGACCAGAAGAACATAAGATGGGCATCAAAGGATCCTCTACTGTGCAATTATATTTTCAAGATTGTAAAGTGCCTGTAGAAAATGTATTGGGTGAAATTGGTAAAGGACATATCATTGCGTTTAATATTTTAAATATTGGAAGATTAAAATTAGGCGGAGCTACCTTAGGTGGAGCTAGACGAGCATTGAGCGAATCGGTACAATATGCAAAAACAAGAGAACAATTTAAATTACCCATTGTAAAATTTGGCGCCATCCGTCATAAATTGGCCGAAATGGCCATTCGTATGTGGGTGGGCGAAAGTGCTTTGTATAGAGTGTCTTACAATATAGATGAGCAAGAACAAATTTTATTGGCCCAAGGAAAATCTTTGTCCGAATCTTTATTGGGTGCTGCCGAAGAATATGCAATTGAGTGTGCCATCTTAAAAGTATTTGGATCAGAAGTATTAGACTTTATAGTAGACGAAGGCGTGCAAATACATGGAGGTAATGGCTACAGTGATGAATATGCCATTTCAAAAGCGTATAGAGATAGTCGTATCAATAGAATTTACGAAGGCACCAATGAAATCAATAGATTGCTTACAGTGGATATGGTTTTAAAACGTGCCATGAAAGGAAAACTAGATTTAATGGGACCTGCCATGAATGTACAAAAAGAATTAATGAGCATTCCTGATTTTGGTGGTGGAGATGAAACTCCATTTGCCAAAGAAAAAGAAGCCATTGCTAATTTTAAGAAATGTATTTTAATGGTGGCAGGGGCAGCCGTTCAAAAATTAATGATGACCTTAAATAAGGAACAAGAAATATTAATGAACATTGCAGATATGTCTATCATTACTTATCATGCAGAATCTGCTTTATTAAGATTAGAAAAGTTAACCACCATGAAAGGTGAAGCTGCTGTTGCTGTTCAAGCCGATATTGTGCGCACTTATATTTATGATGCAGCAGATGCCATTAATAAGGCGGGTAAAGATGCAGTCAATAGTTTTGCAGAAGGCGATGAATTGCGCATGATGAATATAGGCTTAAAGCGTTTTACCAAGGTAGATGCCTTTAACAGCAAAGAAGCACGTAGAAGAATTTGCGCACAGTTAGTTGCCGATGATGGTTATAAATTATAAGATTCAAAAAATATAATTAGTTAATAAAAAAAGAGTCTCTATCATGGAGACTCTTTTTTTATAGCTATGCTTTTGCAATTTTATAACCCAGTTTATCTGGTGTGATAGGTAGGTCGCGTACCCTTTTACCAGTAGCATTGTAGACCGCATTGGCAATGGCTGCCGCAAAACCAATCAATGCAATCTCACCAATACCTTTAGATCCTATATCATTCACATGTAGGTCGGGTTTATTGACAAAGTACACATCCGTATTTGGGATTTGAGAATGTAAAGGAACATGGTAGCCACCAAAACTTGCGTTAATAATTTGCCCAGTTTTATGATCCATTTCCACTTTTTCAGTCAAGGCCATTCCAATCCCTCCTACAACGCCACCCAACATTTGACTTCTGGCAGTTTTAGGACTTACAATTTTACCAGCATCTCCTGTAGTTACTACATTCAAAACTTTAATGGTTCCGTCTTTAGGATTCACGGCTAATTTTACAAAATGCGCAGAAAAAGAATTGCTGGTATATTTAAGTTGTTCTGCAGTTTTACCAGTAGAACTAATGGTTAAATCAATTTTTTCTTGATTGGCCAATTTAAATAAAGCAGGAATATCAATGTTAACAGTCGCATTGGTTTTTAAAACAACGGTTTCATTTTTCACTTCTAAGGCATCCGCAGTGCTACCTGCAAAAGCAGGTGCCAATTGAATAGCCAATTCTTTTAATTTTTGTTGCAATGTTTTGCAGGCCAAATCAACAGCAGAACCTACAGTGGAAGTGGTACCCGAGCCGCCTTGTGATGGACCTGGAGGCAAATCAGAATCACCCAACTTAAATTTAATTTTTTGAATGGGCATCTGCATCGCTTCTGAAGCAAGCTTGGTCATAGAAGTAGTTGTACCAGGACCCATATCGCTCACTGCACATTCCAATAATAATTTTCCATCATTACTTAAAACAATTCTTACCGAAGCCGAACCTTTACCTGCACCAAATATACCCACCGACATGCCATAGCCAATCAGCATGCCATTTTCTTTTAAACTACCTGGCACTGATGGACGATTTTTCCAGCCAATCTTTTCCATCCCATAGGTATAACATTCTTTAATGTTGATATCAGAGAAGGGTAATTTATTTTCAGGATTGACTGTGGTATAGTTTTTAATTCTTAATTGGATTGGATCCATTTTTAATTGATACGAAAGTTCATCAATGGCCGATTCTAAAGCAAAACAACCTGTTGCTTCACCAGGACCACGCATCCAAATAGGTGTACTCATATCTAAGGGCAATAAACTGTATTTGGTATCTACATTTTCACAGGCATATAAAAATTTAGAAACATCTACAATGCCTTCTCTAAAATCTTCATAGCGAGAGCAATTGCTAATGGCTTCATGACTAATGCCAATAAAGTTTCCAGCTGCATCTGCACCCAATCCAATTTTTTGCCAGGATTGTGGACGATAGCCCACTAGTGTAAACATTTGTGGGCGTGTCAACACCAATTTTACTGGGCGATTTAATTTTTTAGCAGCAATGCAAGCTGCAGCAACATTGGCCCAAGATCTTAAACCAGAACCAAATGCACCACCCACATTTTCTGTAATGACTCTTACATTTTTATCTGAAATACCAAATGTTCTTGCTACTGTAGACTGTGTACTTTTAGGGCCCTGAGTTTTATCATACAAAGTAACTTTATCCTCGCCCTCCCAAACAGCAATGGTAGCAAATAGTTCCATGGCATTGTGCACTTCAATAGGAATATTGTATTCGGCCTCTATAAATTGAGCGGCTTCTTTAAACTTTTTTTCTGTACCTCTTTTGTAAGAGATAGGTCCTTTCAAAAGCGTTGCATCTAAACGTGCTTTATCAAAATTGGTTTCAAATTTTTCTATTTCATAGTCTGCTTTTACCGATCTAACAGCCGCATTCGCATTCTCAAAACTATCCGCAACCACTAAAGCAATGGGCTGCCCAAAAAAGCGCACTTTATTGTCATACAAAACTTTATAGCCTCTCCATTCTGTTACATTTTTTGGTCTTTCTGCTGCATTAGTATTATAACCAGGTACGGCTGGACAATTGCCATAATAAATCACCTCCAAAACACCCGGCATGGCCAAGGCCTTAGCTACCTCTAAGTTTTTAATACTTCCTTTGGCTATGGTACTGGTCACAAATACGGCATAAGCCATATTAGGCAAATTATGTTCTGCAGCATATTTGGCTTTACCAGTTACTTTATCCGCACCATCTACTCTTTCGTCTTCCAATAAAATTGAATTTGTATTTGATTTCATAAGGTTCAATTAATAAGATTAAATTTTAATACCCGATTGAGCCACTTCTTCAATGGCATCTACAATGTTTTGATAAGCACCGCATCTGCAAATATTGGTATCCATATAGGTTTGAATACTTTTTCTTGTTTTGGCATTGCCTTCACGCACACAAGCAACTGCCGACATAATTTGTCCACTCGTGCAATACCCACACTGAAAAGCATCGTTCTTTAAGAAGGCTGCCTGCATTGGATGTAAAGTAGGTCCATCACTTAACCCTTCGATGGTAGTAATTTTATTATTCTGATTGCTCAAGGCCAATTGAATACAAGACTTGGTTCTTTTCCCATTGATGTGAATGGTACATGCTCCACATTGTCCCATCTCACAACCTTTTTTGGTGCCGGTGTAGGCCAAATCTTCTCTTAATAAATTAAGTAAGGTAGTTCTTGCATCAATTTCAAGATGCATTAATTTTCCATTGATGGTAATGGTTAATTTTTCTTTAGCGATAGGCAAGGGTACTACTCGGTCTATAGCAAAAGTTTTAACTAAAGTGGCGGGTGCCAAATACAAAGCTGCAATGGAAGCAGATTTTTTTAAAAAGCCCCTTCTGCTGTTGTAGGAATCACAGGGTTTCATAAGTGTAGGTTTGATGTAATTTACAAACGAAATTTTAAACAATCTTCACATTGCGAGAGAAACTTTCTTCCAAAGAAATTAATGTTTCGGTACGTTCAATGCCTTTGATTTTTTGAAGCTCATCATGCAAGACAAAACGAAGTTGTTGAATGTCTTTGCAAACAATTTCCACAAACATGCTGTAATTGCCTGTGGTATAATTGACACGAACTACTTGAGGTATGTTTTTTAAAGCCAGGACCACAGTATCGTACATCGAACTCTTTTCCAAGTAAATGCCTATAAAGGCAATGATGTCATAACCCAACAATTTTAAATCCACCGCCAACCTTTTGCCTTGCACAATGCCTAATTCCTCTAGCTTCTTAATACGCACATGTATGGTACCGCCTGAAACAAAAAACTGCTTGCCTAAATCGGCATAAGAGATTTCTGCATCCTGCATCATGGCTTGAATAATTTGTAAATCCAGCTTGTCTAGGCTTTTGTCTGTGTTTAATTTGGGGTTAATTTTAGGCTCCATATTTGTATTTTATTAAATAATAAGGCAATTTATTAATAATTTTCTATATTTTAAATATTTTACTTAAAATATTTGCAACATATTGGACCATGCCTTAGTTTTGATTTATCAACTGAGGGAATTGATTAGAAATACTGCTCAAATGATAAGTTCTTTTAAAAGTTTAGAATATATCCTATGGCAGACATTTTAATTGTCTACATGTAATGTTTATTGTAACTTATTGATTAATAAGTGACTATATGAAAACATGTATCAAGTGTAAAATTCAAAAAACAGAATTCAGAAAATCAAAAAAATATATAGATGGCTTAGATGTTTATTGTAAGGAATGCAGAAGAATAGCTGATAAAAAAACTTATAATACAAATTTGGCAGGAAATAGAACAGCTGGTTTAGAATCAAAGAATAAAATTAGAGTACGAAACCGACAATTTATAAGAGATTACTTAATTGGTAAGTCATGTATTGATTGCGGCGAAAGTGATCCAATTGTTCTTGAGTTTGATCACTTTGAAAATAAAAAAGATAACCTAAGTGAGATAATACAGAACAATTCTATTGAAAAAATAGAAACAGAAATTAAAAAGTGTAATATTAGATGCGCTAATTGTCACAGGAGAAAAACGGCCATTGAACTTGGATATTATAAAACAAAAATTGTGGGGTGACGAAATATTAGGCAAACGTACCTTCTTGTCTCGAAGGCGGGGATCACGGGATAAACGTAACATAGAGCCGCTTAGCAATAGGCGACCAGGGTCGACCACTGAAACTTTGTGTTATAGCTAACTGCCCCTTGGAGGTTCGATCCCTCCCCCTACAGCAAAAAAAGCCTCCTAGAATTATCAGGGAGGCTTTTTTATTTAAATTAGTTGGCACTAGTTATATCTTTTTTTTAGTATTATTACCATTTGTTTCAGCATTATCATTGCATAATAGGATAGCTGCTGAAATGATTATTGTAACCCCAATTTTTCTTTGTAATGAATATCTGATAAGCCCCGTAAAGTAGCTGCTGCCATTTCTGGTGTAATATCTCTTTGAGGGTTAGCCAGCATCTCGTAACCAACCATGAATTTTTTTACTGTTGCACTTCTTAATAAGGGTGGATAAAAGTGCATGTGCCAATGCCATTCCTCATGTTCACCATCGTTTACGGGCATTTGGTGCATACCCGCAGAGTACGGAAAAGATGTATTGAAAAGGTTATCGTATTTGCTGGTTAATTTTTTTAACATAGTAGCAAATGATTTTTTTTCTTCTCTATTAAACTGAACGATACTTTGAATATGTCTTTTGCTTACAATGATTGTTTCGTAAGGCCATATTGCCCAAAAAGGAACAAGGGTAATAAAATCTTCGTTTTCTAAAACAATTCTTTCCTGCTGCTGTAATTCTATTTTCAGGTAATCACTTAAAAGGCTTTTGTCATGTTTTTCAAAATAATTTTTTTGCTGTGTGCTTTCTTTTGAAATTTCTAATGGCAGTGAAGAAGATGCCCATATTTGTCCATGGGGATGAGGATTGCTGCATCCCATTATCTCTCCTTTGTTCTCAAAAATTTGGATGTATTTGATTTGAGGATTGGAAGAAAGTTCAGCAAACTCTTTTTGCCAAAGTTCAATTAGTTTTTCAATAGCCGCTTCACTCATCATCGGAAGTGTTAAACTATGGTTGGGAGAAAAACAAATAACACGGCAAATACCACTTTCGCTTTTTGCAAGCAGCAATCCATCTGTATTTACCTCCCCATTAGGTGTATCGGATGACAAAGCGGAAAAATCATTGGTGAATACATAAGTATCTGTGTAATCAGGGTTGGCACTGCCATCAGAACGTGTATTACCTGGACATAAATAACAACTTGTGTCGTAAATAGGTCTTTCATCTTTTGGCAAATCTTCTACCTTACCCTGCCAGGGTCGTTTCATGCGGTGTGGCGATACCAATATCCAATCACCCGTAAGAATATTAAGCCGTGTATGCGAATGCTCTTTTAAATCAAACATATTTTTATAAAATTATTTCTGTTCCGTTTTCAATAGAAGCGATATAGTATGTTAATGGAAGATTCATAGCTGTTTCATAAGCTGGTTGCACCTTAGCAATCAATGATTCAATAGCTTCTTCTTTTACTAGATTGATAGTGCAGCCTCCAAAACCACCGCCCATCATTCTAGCGCCAATTACATTTTCATTTTCTTTTACTAAACCAATTAATAAATCAAGTTCTTTGCAACTCACCTCATATTGATTGCTTAAGCCTTCGTGTGTTGCAAACATTTTTTTTCCGAGTGATTGCATATCCCCTCTTTGCAAATCTTCACAACCCATTTGCAACCGGCCAATCTCTTCCACAATAAATCGGCAACGCTTATATACTACTTCACCTTTAGGTAATACATATTTATCCAACATTGAAATGCTAACATCCCTTAAGGAACTTACCATTGATTCATGTTCTTTTATCCATGCCACACCCTGCTCACACTCTTTACGACGGGTATTATATTCTGATGAAGCCAATGAATGCTTTACATTAGTATTTAACAAGAGTATTTTTATCCCCTCCAGGTTAAAAGGAACATATTCGTAAGCCATCGAGTTACAATCCAATTTTATCACATGGTTTTTCTTCCCCATCATAGATGCAAACTGGTCCATAATACCGCACATCACCCCTGCATATTCATGTTCTGCTTTCTGTGCCATCTTCACCATTTCTACCCTGTCAATTTTGGTTTGTAGTAATTCATTTAATGCAAAAGTGGTGGCACATTCTATGGCGGCAGAAGATGAAAGACCTGCACCTATGGGCACATCGCTCATTATCACGGCATTAAAACCTTTTAATGGAATTCCTCTTTTTGAAAACTGTGCTGCCGCCCCTAGCATAAAATTAGGCCAGCTAACATCCCCAATTGGCTTAAGGTTATTAATTTTGATGGAGAATGTTTCGTTTAGGTCATGCGCTACCAGATGAATTTCATCGTCATCTCGTAGTGAAATAGCAATATAAGCAGCCTTATCAATAGCCGACGGCAATACAAAACCGTTATTGTAATCCGTATGCTCTCCAATAATATTTATGCGGCCGGGGGAACGGACGATAAGGGGTATGCCGCCAAATTGGCTGGCAAAAACACGTTGGATTTTTTCTTTCATATTTCAGTGTCTGGAATAACTAGTTTAGCGAAATCACTTTAAGTGCGAATACTTATCATGACGATTGACTACGATCACTTTTTCTTAGTTTGTAAATATTTAACCAAATCCAATACCTCATTTTCTTTTATGGTTTCAAAAATCCCAACTGGCATCATTGATGTGGGCATCGTTTCACGCGACTGAATATCAGATTTATTAATTTTCGTTGACTCTTTACCTACTATTCGCATGGTTACCTGTCGGTCATTTTCAGATGTGACATTGCCAGAGTAAGTACGACCATCCCTAGTTGTAACGACTACTAGCTTGTAATCGTCCTGTATTAGACCTGAAGGATTTAGTACATTATACAATATATAATCCAAGTTGGAACGGTTGGACCCAGTAAGTTCTGGACCAATGTTGCCGCCTTTGCCGTACATTTTATGACATGTTCCACAGCTTTGCAGAAATACGGTTTCTCCTTTTACTGCGCTTGCCTTATTGAGGGCGTTTGGAGTTAATATATTCCGATACTTGATGTACGCTTTTTCGAGTGACTGTTCCTGTTCAATCGCTCCCCAATATTCAATAAATCCGCTTCCCACTACTCGTAAAAGTTGACGTGCGGTATATGCAGGAATATCAGATCTTGGAATAGACTCTTTTTTAAGGGCTTGAGTAAGCTGCCAGCCATATTTAGGGCGAGATGAAAGTGTTTCAATTGCTCGGCGTTTTTCGAGAACAGTTAATGAATTGTACTTAGCAATAATCAGCGCTCCAAAATTCTCTTCATCATAATTTGCAATGGCAGAAATTACATCAATTCGAATAGGAATTTCATTGAACAAATTAGAAATTTCAGGTTTTAACTCAAGCCTTTTTCCTGAGGCAAGTATGTTTAAAGCTACTTTTCGCTGAGCAACTGTGGAGTTTTTATTTTTTAAAATAGAAAGGTAATTTGATGCATCTTTATCAGCGAAACGCTGGGCTATCTGTGTTGCCAACTTTGGTATTTGCCCTTTTTGCAACTTTAGTTTTTGATAAGCCGAATTCCAGTTTTTAGGTGATTTAATATCAAATCTATCTTCTAGCCCATCACGCATTCCTTCCAAAATACTGGGTAAATTTTTAGTGCTTTTTTCAATATAGCTTACCAATAATTCATGTTCATTTGCATCAATAAGTCTTCTTGCAATATAATTGGCAATCATATCAAGTTTACAATTTTTTAATAAATCCAAGCCTGCCTTTGGATTAGCTTTTACTAAAGGTTCAAGCCCAAACCAAATCATTTTGGGCAAATTATGATCATCGTTATCTTCCCTATGATTTGACAATTCACCTGCAATTTTCCATGAAGAAGCTGAATTAATCCGTTGCAAAGCAGAAGCCAAATACAACCTAACAACCGGAGATTTGTCTTGCTTAGCCATTTTTACAAATTCAGTTAAAGCAGCTTCCGAAGGCGATTTATCTTCACATAAAAGTTGGATAGCCCAAGACCTAAGGTATTCATCCTTATCCAAAAGTAGATTTTCAAGTTGGTTACTTTCGAAATTCTTAGTAACATGTAAAGTCCACATGGCCCTTAAACGGTAATCAGGATTGGAATTATTTTTCAGGATATTTTGTAATTCTTCAATAGCAGTTGGGTCAATTTTACCTTTGGAACCTCTATTTTGAAGAATGACTCTAGCCCGACGAGAATGCCAATCACTTGTATTCAATTGCAATAATACCAACTGACGGTCAGAAAATTCATTTAAATTATCAAACCTCCCTATCCAATTTTGAGCTAAGTTTTGGGTTGGCATCACTCTGAAAATACGACCTGTTTCTCCATTCAAAACCTCATCACCACAAATAGAAGCATCATGCCAATCGAGCACATAAAGGCCTCCATCTGGTCCTACTTCCATGCTAAAGCCTACCCATTGGGAATTATTGGCCAATAATAATTCGTCGCCATGATGGGCAATAAAACCAGAGCCAGATTTAGACAAAACATCAGATAAAACAGCATGCTCATGAATATTAGCCATGAATATTCTGCCTTTTTGCTCAGCAGGAAAAGCATCCGATTGATACACTCTTGCGCCACCATGAGCCGAACGATGGCTATGGTCAGCAATGGTACGGATATCACTATATAAATAAGGATTAAAATGTTTCCCACCCTGACGATGGTATATACCACCGGGTATCACATGCCACATGTGAGGTATTACACAAGCTGACATAAAAAGTTGTCCTTTCGCATCATAGTCAATTCCCCATGGATTGCTAAAGCCGTGAGCCACCACTTCAAACAAATCTTTGGTAGGATGGTATCTCCATACTCCTCCATTGATATCAACGCCTTCCCCTTTCAAAATATCTTCAGGAAATGCATCATTTTGTTTGTAAATTTTTCCTTTCCCTTCTGGCTTTCGAATTTTAGAGGGTGTAGCAAAGCCTTGTAAGCCATATAGCCATCCATCTGGACCCCAATGAAAACTATTCAATGTTTCATGCCTATCTCGAATTCCCCAACCGGTTAATCTTACTTCAATATCAGCGGTATCCGCAATGTCATCATGATTTTTGTCGGGAACAAAAAGTAAATTGGGTGGAGCTCCCAAAAATAAGCCATCAAAACCAACTGCTATAGCAGATGGAAAAGCTATTCCTTCAAGAAAAACTTTTTTTGAGTCCGCTATTCCATCATGATTGGTGTCTTCAATAATCAATATCCGACTATTGCCTGCTTTGGAAAAACCAAAACCACGAGACTCATAATCACGATTTTCTGCTACCCAAAGCCGGCCACGGTCGTCCCAACAAAAAGCCATCGGTTGAGTAATCGTTGGCTCTCCCGCCCAAGCATTTACTTTAAACCCCTGTTTCATAGTCATGGCTGCAGCAGCTTCAGTAGGAGTTAAAAACTTAGCATCTTTACCTTCTTGCTGTGCAACACCCCAAAGTGAGTAGGAGCCTCCTCCAATATTAAAAGACATATCTTGTCCGCTAAAACTGGTCCATAATTTATTAATTTCCAAATCACTAATTTCTCCTGTGTAAATTATTAGCTCATGTTTGATGGTCTCAATTTTCCCCTTTTCTATTTTCCAATCAGCCTTTCTTGCACGGGCAACTCCAATTCCCAATTCATTATCAACTCGCCAGTTTTGAGGAAACCCATTATTTCCTGGATGATCAAAAACAGCAATATGGGCACGGTCTTTTCTTCCCTCTAATTTCATTCCTACATCTACCCAATTAGATCGTTGGCCTTCCGCTTTTTCATTTTTTTGACGGGAACCATTCACCACATCCCCTTCAATGCCTTCTTTCCATGGCATGCGAACAAATAGTCCACCATAATCATATTTGCCAATTGTAACATCCGTTACTGCTTCTCCTGTCCATACCAAATTGAGAAAATATTTTCCATTTTCTTCACGCATTGTCCAAGTTTGAGTTTCAATTAATACAGGCTCCCCTTTCTCGTCTAGTAAATCATAAACGGTCGCCCATTTTACTTCGTTACCCGCATTTTTAATCACTTTAGCGCTGGATTTTCTCCAATAAGCCCCATCGGGGTTATGAAAATAATCACGCCCATTTACACGGGTATAACCCCAATAAATTCCAGTTTGGTGTTTATGATGCCCCGGACTAAAATCAGTTAAAATTCCATTTCCATCTGGAGCCACTATCGGATGAAGATAAGGCCTGAAATTATCCCTGGCAACCTGAGTTAAAATAGGCGATTTCCCGTTTTTTCTGAAAATGGAAATCGTACTTGATTTGTCATCCTGAATAATTGTAAGGCTTTTCATTTTTGATGTACCCAATGAAGGCTTACTATTTTGTGCGATAACAAAATTGTTAATTGCAAAAAATAAAATAGAGTAAAGCAAGACTAAATGTTTCATAATTATAATTTAATATTTGGTAAGTGTATGTAATAAGTGCAAATTTTCGTTGGTAGCATAAGAATAGTTGTTTGATAAATAAATTTTCATGATATGTTATGAATTAGTTTTTATTAGAATAAAAAAAATGTCAACAACTTATTTAACCCTAAATTAGTTGCTTATCGATTTTAAATTCTGAATATTTATTTCATCGAATTATAGCGTTTATTAATCTTGAATACCTTTAGAGAATCATTATTTCTGCTAACGATAATTATTTTTTCATTTTCTAAAGTCTTTATTTCGCGAATATCACGAGCCTCTCCACTCAATGCAAATCCTGATTTAGTTCCGGGAATCACCTGCCAATTCCCTTTACCGTCTCCTTTAAGTAAGTGCCCATAGGAAGCATCAAATTTCCCAATACTCAATTGATTTTTGTAAAAATTGCCGACAGTAAGAATGTCCGGATGGCCATCCCCATCAAAATCATCCACGCAAAAACCATAAATTGGAGAAAACTGAAGGTCTTTGGGAAACGACCTAACTATGTAGTTGCTATCTCCACGATTTTCGAGCCATAAAGATTCGAAAGTCTGAACTTGCCATCGACCTGCACCAGTTAACTCAAGAGGCGTGAACATTTCTTTGAAGGTACTTTGAGCAAAACTTTTGTAAGTTGGAAAAATTTTTTTTATTCCAGGTAATTGCTCAGCCATCTGATCCATCCCGTAAAATGGCACTTCGACGCCATTCGCAAAATAACTTAAGATTGGATCTATACTTGAATTTACGTCAAAGTCCTTAATATAAAGATTAGCAGGATATGTTGGAGATGCCCTCAAATATGAGTTTAATCCCCGATTTCCCAATAATAAATCAATATCTCCGTCCTGATCTATATCGGCAGCTTCGATGGTATTCCACCATCCCGAGGTTTTTTCAATAGTCCTGACTTTTATATCAGACTTACTCATTTTTAAAAATGTTAATGGCATCCAATCACCAACAACAGCAAGTTCATTTGTGTTTTTCAGCCATACTGCACTTGTTACCATTCCCAAAACAAAATCGCTTCCAAGCATTTTTGCAGTAATATCAAATAGGCTCCCCTTTCCATCGCCAAGTAAAATTCGACTGGACGGATATTTTCCATACGATCCAGGAATCGACCGCCCCCCAACAAATAAATCGTCGTTTCCGTCTCCATTAAAATCACCTTTAATGACACAAGATCCATTAAAATCCAGTTCGGGATGATCGAATGATTTACGAAATTGATTATTTCCCAGGTTTATGTATAACCTATCTTTTCCAGTACCATCCTTGAATGCCTCGCCACTTCCACTCACTACATAAAGATCAAGCAACCCATCATGGTTTACATCAATAAAAACGGCTCCCATATCTTCCTCGGCCCTATCTCTAAAGAATATTTCGTTTTTGACTTCAATAAATTGTCCTTCTTTTTTTTGAATAAAAATTGCACCAGCTTGATTCTTTGCTCCACCTACATATACATCATTTAACCCGTCATTATTGATATCGCCTAAAGCCATCTTTGGCCCATCACTTGAGATCATTTTTGGAATCAACGCCTCATAATCGAAATCACTATATGAATTTTCAACATGCTTAAAATTAATTATTTTAGAGCTTTCAACAGCAGTAAAAACTTTTTCAGGAGCGAATGGTTGTGGCTTCGGATTAGTGGCATCAACATAATTTAAAATGAGATTATTATTTGCCTTAATATTTAAAAATTCCTGTGATTTTCCATCTTTCCAATCAACTACCAGCCTTTCAATTTTTTTTGAGTTGCCAAGTCCAAAAATAAGAACCGGCTCCATTGAAGATAACCATCCACGTACTGGTGATAATTCCTGCATTTGTTTGATTCCACCTACTTCGATGGTGACACGGGCACCTATGCCATAGCTGTTTCCTTTCTTCCCTTTAAGCCTCACTTTTAGAAAATTAGCATTACCATCTTTTGGTATCTCATTGCGATAAACCGAGGCCTTATTATTAAGATTGTTTATCACCAAATCCAAATCGCCATCATTATCCAAATCAGCATAGGCAGCGCCATTCGAACAACCTAATAAATCTAGGCCCCATTGAGTAGAAACATCTTGAAAGCCTGAACCCAAGTTTCTGTAAGCGATATTCTTGGCTTTGCCGCTAGGTATTTTCGCCAGTACCAGATTAAAGTCAACGCTACCAGGTTTATAAACGCTATCGGACATATACTTCACATAGTCCAGATCATTTGGTTGTCTGGGAATCCCATTTGTGATGAAAATATCTTTATCACCATTAAGATCAAAATCGGCTATCAACGAGCCCCAACTCCAATCAGTAGCCTCTATACCATAAAATTCTCCTAATTCGCTAAAGCTTGCATAATTTCCAAACAGGTTACCCTGGTTGATCTGTAACATATTCTTAGGGAATTGATAATGAAAGCCGAGGTTATGTTTCAATTGCTGGTTTGCATATGACCCGTTAGAAATTGAACGCATAAGAATTTCATGATCCCTGGGTTTCATGTCACAGGTGAACAAGTCTAATAGTCCATCATTATTAATATCAGCCAAGTCATTTCCCATGGAGAACATTGAGATATGACCCATCGATTCCTTAATCATTTCCTTAAAAGTGCCATTTCCCTGGTTGTAGTATAAATAATCATTTTCATGAAAATCGTTGCCAACGTATATATCAGGGAAACCATCATTATTTATATCTCCGATACTTAGCCCTAAGCCATAGCCCATAGATCCTCCATAGATACCAGCCTGTTTACTTATATCCACAAACTGATTATCTTGGTTTTCATATAAGCGATCGCCACTAAGACTATCTCGTTCAATCCGAAAACTCCCTGCTTTATAAGTAGAAGGTGTTCTTACTGATTGATTTACTAAAAACATATCAAGATCACCGTCTCCATCAAAATCAAAAAAAGCAGCCTGTTGGGCATAAGAATGAGCATTAAGTCCATAACGGGCTGCCTGCTCACTAAAAGTGCCATCTTTGTTGTTGATGTATAGCAGGTTACCTCCTTTAAAGCCCAATAAACCATACATCCGGCAAACATAGATATCAAGCCAACCATCTCCATTTACATCTGCCATTGTAACGCCGTTAGTCCATGATGAATCTGCAAAAACACCACCTACTCCAGCTTTTTCAGTAACATCTGCAAACTCAAAATTTCCATGGTTTATATATAAATGATTGGCTTTTTGATTGGAGCTGAAATAGATATCAGGAAGCCCATCGTTGTTAATATCACCAATTGCTACACCTCCTCCATTGTACATGTATAGGTATTCTATAATGTTCAATTTTTTAGTTTCAACGATATCATTAGAGAAATTTATTCCAGTGTCACCAGAAGAAAGTGATTGAAAAAGATGATTCTTTTTGCACGAAGAAAAAATTAAAATAATAAGAAATAATTGATAGCTATTTTTTAACGTCATTTTTTTCTCTGATTTATTAAAAAGGTTTGGGGCAAGTCGTTATTGCGGGCAACCATAAGCATCTCCCTGCCTTTGATTTGAATAATTTTAATATCTCTTATTTGTCCATCCAGAAATAGTCCTGTTTCATGCGAAGGTATTGATACAAAATTGCCATTTCCAGTTCCCTTAAGGAACGCACCGTGGCTTGCATCATACCTGCCGACCTCTGGCTTCACCCCATATAAATTTCCACCTAAAATAATATCTTCGAAGCCGTCCCGGTCAATATCTTTAACACAAATTGCATAAACTGGTGAAAGCTGGGCTTCCATGGGTAATTTCCGAATCTCGAATTTTCCGTTTCCCTTATTCATTAAGACAATGGATTCGAGCATCGTTGCTTTATTGATTATCGATTTACTTAAAAGAACAGGATCAAACATGTCCTGTATAGTTTGACCCGCATAGTCAGCATACTTGAGATACTTTTTCTTCAAGTAGGGAAGTTGAGCCAACAGATCATGTCGCAAAATAAAGGGAAAGGAAAAGTCTCCATTATAGGTACAGGTGATTTGTTCAATCTTCCCATTTTGATCAAAATCATTTATATAACAAAGAATAGGTTTCTGAGCACTGGCATGAAAACGGGAATTTAAACCGTGATTACCGCATATAAAATCAATATCCCCATCACCATCTAGGTCTTTTGCTTCGATTGTATTCCACCAACCGGAAGTTTCACCGAGACCAGCTTCATTGGTTTTTTCAACAAAGTGGTTATTTTCATTTTTAAAGACCCTAATTTTCATCCATTCCCCAACTAAAAAAAGATCTTTTTTTCCGTCTCCGTCATAATCAGTCCAGACAGCATCAGTAATCATTCCAGCCCTGATAAGTTGAGGAGCTAATTCTTGGGTCTTATCTTCAAAAATTCCTTTTCCATTATTCACTAGCAGGTATCCATTTTGAGGTAACCCTACTAAACCAGGATGAAGTCTAACACCTACAAACAGATCCATATCTCCATCCCCATCAAAGTCGCATACTTTTACACTTGCTGTGCTTTCAGGATGGCTTGTAGGTAACTGTTGTGGCGATTTTTTAAAGTTGCCTTTGCCATCATTTAAGTAAAGCCGATCGATGTAGGAAAAGGAATTGATTCCAGTTTCATTCCCACCACTGGTTACATATAAATCTAGGTCACCATCATTATCAGCATCGAAAAAAACAGAACCAATATCTTCTGAGTCTTTGTCTTTATCAAAGACAAGCGTATTGGATTTAAGGAAATTACCTCTTTGTTGTTGGACCGCCATCATCCCGGGCTGATCTTTTGCACCGCCTAAATAAAAATCTTCTAATCCATCTCCATTGAAATCGGCGATTGACATTTTGGGCCCCATACTAGAATACATGTTATAGATCAATGGATCTTTATTAAAATCAATAAAGTCATTTTCCCTATGTCTGAACCCGCTATCAAGAATTCTTTCCGCTGTAAATAAAGGCTGGCTAGGCGCTTTCAATTGAGCTTCAGCAACAGCAGCTTCTGATTCGTTGACATTGATTGTTTGATTTGCAGGAATATTCGTTAGAACAGTTTGTTTTCCATAAGGCCACTGAATGATTAGGCTATCAATGAGCTTAATTTTACCCAGACCGAAATTTGGCCGTTGGTCTACCGAAGACTCAAAACCACGAATCGGATTTTGATCGAGGTAAAAGCTTCTATTTGCAGCCTTTAAAATGAGCTTGGCACCAATAGCAGCTTTATTGGATTTAGATCCAATAAGATTAACCTTCAGATAATTATTACCTGTTTTTTGACTATTATTTCTGTACACAAATAAAGGCATGTTTACATTATTGACAACCATATCTAAATCACCGTCATTATCAAGATCGCAATAGGCTGCACCGTTAGAAATACTAGGTGTTGCTAGTCCCCATTTATTTGTTACGTTTTCAAAACGAAAATCCCCTTTTCCCGAGTAGGCATAATTAGAAATACGAGTTGATGGTATTATATCAATCAACTTCGCATAATCCACACCTTCTTTTTTTATCACCATTCGCTGTATTTCTTCATCTGATAAATAGGCCAGGTAATCCTGGTCGAGTATATCCTGTGCTATACCGTTTGTAATAAAAAGATCTTTGTAGCTATCATTATCAAGATCAGTAATTAATACACTCCAACTCCAATCTGTTGCTTCCACGCCGGCATACCGACCAACATCGCTAAAACTGATGCCCTTTGATGATGTTATTCCATTGTTACGTTGCAACATATTACGGGTAAACTGATGATGGTAACCATTGCTCACATTGAACTGGTATTTATCCCAGTTCTCAAAAGTCATGGTTGTTTTAAAACGCCTTTCATTTTCAGGCAACATTTCTGTCGTAAAAACCTCGGGATACCCATCGCCGTTTATATCAGCCACATCAGAACCCATTGAAGCACCACTGATAGAAGACATTTGTTTTTCCAGCTCCTCCCTAAATGTTCCATCATGGTTGTTCATGTAGATATAATCTCTTTCAAAAAAATCGTTTGATACATAAATATCCATCCAGCCATCCCTGTCAAGATCGGCTACGGCAATGCCTAAACCAAAACCGATCTCACTTCCAAAAATACCGGCCTTTGCGCTTACATCTGTGAACTTACCATTTTCGTTACGGAATAATTTATCGCCACCACCGGAGTTATCTCTTATTGCCCGTTGATTGTGTTCCTGGTTAAATGTTTCCACTGACCTTGGTGAGTTATTGAGTAGGTACATGTCCAGGTCGCCATCATTATCATAATCAAAAAAAGCAGCTTGTATTGAATAGCCTGAATCTGCAAGGCCCATTTCTGCAGCCTTATCTGTAAACGTTCCATCATGATTATTTATAAAAAATTCATTCTTCCTTTTATTGCTTTCCACCGGGCCTGAATTACATACATAAATATCCATCCATCCATCAGCATTAATGTCTATCATCGATACACCTGTAGACCAGGAACCCTTGCCTGCAACACCTGCTTTTGATGTTATATCTTCAAACTTAAGATTGCCTTTGTTGAGGAAGAGTTTATTAGGTTGCTGATTGGCACTTAAATAAATATCGGGCAATCCATCATTATTCACATCGCCGATTGCTACACCACCACCATTATAAAAATTTCTGTAGCGATATATGTTGAACTCTCTGGTATTGGTAAGTTTATTATCGAAACTGATACCTGTTTCAGTTGCAGACAATTCTGTAAAGAGTGTTTCAACTTGCTTAGTCTTGTTGTTACAAGCGATAATGAATAGCAATAGCATTACAACAAATAACCAGCGCCTTTTCATGATGAATAATTGCCGGTATAAATAAATGATATGTTGAGATTTTTGTTTGCGCATGGCAGTTTTTCTTAATGCGATGGTTTTAAGTCATCATAAATAACATCTACTTCAGTCCCATTATCACTTTCTATTACAGTAATCTTTCTGTTTGCATCCACTTTTACATAACCCGGGCCTTTAAGAGGATTATCAGAAGGCATCTTCATAAATTCATTTCCATGATACCAATTCATTAAAACAGGAATTAGCTCCTTCATCAATACACCGGAACAATCCGCCTTATTGAAAATGTTGGCATTGGTATAAGTAAAATGACTTTTTAGTTTCGAAATAAACGGCTTATCAAAAGAAGGAAAAAACATCATTTTAACTGGCCGATTAAAAAGTGAATCCAGTTTTACCGAAACTTGCATATCATAACCTCCATCAAAAATGTGCTGCTTAAACATATTGTTACAATGTGCATAAAATTCAGCCGCCGTCATTTTAAAATGAACGCCAAAAAAGATATCATTCACTTGTTGTATTCGCTTAGACTCTGTTTGCAAAACCTTCTGATAAGTTTCATTAAAGTTTTTTTCTTCGGTCACTAACTTTTCATAACCAGTTGACGACTTACAAGCAAAGAGCATGCACAGTATCAAAAGAATATTTGTGTGAATTATTTTTTTCATAGTTTGCCGATTTTAAAAATTGACAATGAATCATTGTTCTTTGTAACCAGCAATAGTCTTTCATTTTTATACTTTATTTCCTTTATATCCCTCACCTGCCCTTTTACAAAAAAACCAGCTTGTTGATTGGTTGCAGTATTAAATAATCTATTGCCATTATTAATCAAGGTAGTGCCGTAGCTGCCTGCATAAATACCGGTTTGTGGTTGTGCGTTGTATTGGTTACCACCAAGCAATATATCTTTTAATCCATCCCCATTTATGTCTTCCGTAAAGATGGAGTAAACGGACGATAGTTGTGCATTCCATGGCAACTCTTGCAAACTAAGCTTCCCTGCTTCATTCCATAAAATACAGGAAGCTGTTTGATAAACATTTAAATGAATTGCTGATTGTAACTCTTCTTTTGAAAAAATATCTTCTATCGTTTTACCTTGGTAATCAGCAAATTCAAGGAACTTTTTTTGCAATGAAGGAATAGGTTTTGAGATCACATCCTTCATCGCTATAGGGTAAGATTTGCCCTTTCGGTAAGTAGTGATGACCTGCTTTACCTTACCGCTTCTTCCAAAATCATTCACATACATTTCAATCGGTTGTTGTTCGCTGGCTTTCAAAAATGTATTACGTCCCATATTGCCAATAATGTAATCATCGTCTCCATCATTATCCAGGTCAGCCTTTTCTATCGTATTCCAAAATCCATTTGTATTTGCCATCATAGCAGTACTTACTTCCGAGAAATGCCCCTTAACATTTGCAAATATTTTTATGGGCATCCATTCTCCGGCAATGAGGAGATCCATGTCACCATCTTTATCATAGTCTGACCATACCGCACTTGTAACCATACCGATGTTCTTTAAGCCAGGTGCAATGCTCATGGTAACATTTGTAAACATTCCTTTGCCATTGTTCTGCAACAGGTAAGATGAAGCAGGCACGCCATACGAACCGGGAATGAACCTGCCCCCAAAGAAAAGATCCAAGTCACCATCTTTATCATAATCAGCAGCAATGATAACAGAAGTGCCAGATGGATTGCCAGTTGGTAATACCAATGCCGAAAGTGTAAAGTTCCCTTTGCCATCGTTTATATAAAGATTGGCTGATAAGGCCAATGCTCCATTCGCAAATTCGTAACTACTGCTTGCCACAATAAGATCTTTATCACCGTCATTGTCCGCATCAAAGAACAATGCATTTTGATCTTCTGACTCTTTTGTTTTTTCAAACACAGCTTCATTAGTTTTTATAAAGCCATTACTTGTTTGTAAAAAAATTACACCCGGTTGTCCCTTGGCATTACCCACAAAAAAATCATCTTGTCCATCGCCGTTCACATCTCCAACAACTAGTTTTGGCCCTCCATTTGAATACATCTGAAACAGTAATTCATCTTTGTTAAAATCACTGAACTCGGATTCTTTATGGCAATAATTTATGGAATTAATAGAGAATGGTTTAAAAAATGAAGTGCCAGCTGCAGTTGATAATATTATTTCAGGCACTACATTATCATTTATTTGTTGCTTGATCACCAACGACTGGTTAACGTTTAAATGGTTTTTCTTTTGTGTCCCTCCCTCGGGCCAATGTACTTCGATGGAGTCAATCGTAGTTGCTTTACCAAGTCCTATGTGTAACCTGTCATCACTTACAGACATTGCTCCTTTTATATTGTATGCTTCTTCGTAAAATAATTTACCGGCAGCCCATATTGATACCTGTGCCCCGGTGGCCGCACAATTTTTATTATTTAAAAGCTTAAGTGAAATATAATTTTTTGTACTGTCTCTTTTTAATTCGTTCCGATAAATAAATGGCGCTGAGTTTATATTATTTACCACCAGGTCAAGGTCTCCATCATTATCAATATCGGCGTAGGCAGCTCCACTTGAAAAGCCAGGCTGATCAAGCCCAAAATCCTTTGAAGCATTTTTAAAAACAAAATCAGAATCCATTTTAAAAAGATAATTGGCAATGGGTTTTGATGGCATCTTATCAAAAAGTTCAGCCAGTAACATGCCTTTTGATTTCAGCATTTGTTTTAAGCGTTCGGGATCATCGTAGTAACTTAGAAAGTCTCTGTCGAGCAGATCTTTGCCGATACCATTTGTTACAAATATCTCTTTTTGACCGTCGTTGTCAACATCTATCATTTGTGCCCCCCAGCTCCAATCACTTGCTGCAACACCCGCATAACGTCCTATTTCACTGAAATGCACAGATGAATCGCCTTGATTATGTCCAATATTTAATTGAAGTGTATTGCGTGGAAATTGCCGGTGATAGCCATTTTTAACTTTTAGTTGGTACTGATCCCAGTTATCAAAAATTGCTTTAGTCTTTATGCGATCCTCTTCTTCCGGTAGCATCTCTGTAACAAATATTTCAGGGTATCCATCATGATTGAGGTCTGCAATATCTACCCCCATTGCACCCATGCTGATTTCGTTTGTAAGACTATCTATCTCTTCCCTAAATGTCCCGTTCTTTTGATTGATGTAGAGATAATCCTTTTCAAAAAAATCATTGGCTACATATAAATCCGGCCATCCATCCCTGTTAATATCGCCAACTGACACCCCAAGCCCAAAACCGATGCCACTGCTGTGAATACCTGCCTCATCAGTTACATTAACAAAATGATTATTTACATTTTTATATAGTTTACTACCGCCCCCTTTTCTATTACGCATATCTTTATCAGCAGTGAATAAAATATCGCTTTGCTCTGGTGAATTACAAGATAGATACATATCCAGGAAGCCATCTTTATCATAATCAAAAAATACTGCCTGTATGGAAAAACTAAGATCATCAATACCATACGCTGCTGCGGAATCTACAAAAGAAATATTACCATTTGCGTCAATACCTTTATTTATGAATAACTGGTTTCTTCTGTTAGCGCCACTGAGCGGACCGCTCTTGCAAACATAAATATCTTTCCATCCGTCCTGGTTGATATCTACAATACTTACCCCTGTTGTCCATGATGGGGAGCCGGCAATACCGGATTGATTGGTTATATCTGTAAAATGAAATTTGCCATCGCCGAGGTATAATTTATTTTGTACCTGATTGCCACAAAGAAAAAGGTCAGTATGACCATCATTGTTAAGATCGGCTAATCCAACACCTGCACCATTATAAAAACTTCTGAACAGGTATGCATTCATATCTTCAGAATACTTAAGCGTATTCACAAAATCAACACCAGCTATTTTATTATCTAGTAAAGCAAATGGATGTTGTTGGTTGGAGCAGCTAGCAAGCAGCATCATTAAAAAAAGAAATAAAGTCGAATATTTCATAATTTATGGATAACCTATTTTCAGTAAAACTTCATTAGTAAAGTAAGTATTAAAATTCAAAAAAATAATTATATATTAAAAAGCTAGCCTTAAAGAAATCGGATCTCTTTAAGGCTAGCAATAATGATTGTTTTTAAACCGGTTTAGTAGCCAGGGTTTTGTTTCAGATTTTTATTTGTATTTAAAGCTGATTCGGGAATTGGGAAAAATCTTTTACTTATATCTGGAACATAGGTGGTGCCGGGCTTGCTGGGATCCCTATATTTCCAATTCCAATCGTCTTCCCAATGGCCAAATCGTATCAGCACTTCCCTTGCTTTTCCTTCAAATGCTAACTCATGCTTTATTTCACTAAACAATGTTTCTGCAGTTAATTGTTTTAGAGCCGGTAATCCTGCTCTATCCCGAATCTGATTGACCAGATTCAATGCTTCACTACTAGTATTATTCAGTCTCCAAAGTGCTTCTGCCCTTAGCAATAATGTTTCTGCATACCTGTAAATTGGGAAATCGTTATCTGAACCGGTTGGCACATTAGTACCTGCTTCTATTTCAAACTTTCCCATCCTGGCCTCATCTCTGTACTTAATCATATCTTCGGACCTGCCTGAAATAGTTCTTGGTATTGGATTGGGTGATGGGTCAATAACAATAGAGCCAGCTTTTTCCTGATCGGCAGCTGACAAGTCTTTGTAAGTTTGACCAGCGGAAAGGGTTGGAAGTTTCCAAAATTCTCTTTCCTTGTTTGATAGCAGGTTATAATCTTCTGACCAGTTGTAGAGTTTGTACTGAGCTTGCGGATTGGAATATTTAAATCCTAAACTAGCATCCCAGATAGGGCCTGCATCCTTTGTATATTGCTGCCCTACAATAAACATCCCCCGACGTTTATCATCTGCTTCAAATGAATTATAAAAATCACTTTTAATTGAATATCCACCCCATGGCTGTGCCGAAAGACCAAAGGTCTTTTGAGCAGATTGATGTAGTGACTGATGAACGATATTGTTATCTATACGGTTACGTTGAAAAGGAATAACAAAGATATTTTCCGGAGATAGCTCATTTTTAATCAAGAAATTTGAAAAGTAGCCTGGTGTTAATGAATAATCTCCTGAGCTGATGATTGTCTTTGCAGCTGCAGCAGCTTCTGTCCATTTTGCAGCTACACCAAAACGCTCGGCATTAATATACATTTCAGCCAGTATCATATATACTGTAGATGCATTCATCTTGGCATAGGTTGCCTGGGATTTAACCTTGTTGAGTTCAGGTAGTGCCTGTAACAATTCTGTTTCGATAATTGTAAATGCTTGATCAGGTTTTAACTGTGCGGGTATTGGGTTTGCCTCTTCAAACCTCAATTCTACAGGAATGTTTCCAAAAAGATCTAATGCTTGCCATAAATAAAAACCTCTCAAGGCCCTTAATTCTGCGATAGCCGCTTTTTGGTCTGTTGGAAGTTTCTTAAGAAACTCAATCAAACGGTTACAGGTACCTACGCCTCCAAATGTATTGTTCCATCCATTACCTACATATCCTGCATTGGCCTTGAAAGCATGTGCCATTTGAAGATCATTGGTGCCCCAACCATCATTTGATCTCAGGGCATTTGAAAGTTCATCACTTGTAACGCCCACTTCCAAAGCAAAATTACCAAAGTAACCAGCAACGTTTGCGTAGCCAGAAGAGGTAAAGGCAACAACTTGATCTTTCGATTGAAAGAAATTTTCAGGTTTTATCTGGTCATACAACTGAGGCTCAAGTTTTTTACATGAAGTTAGCACCGGCATTACGTATCCAAATAAAAGTAAAGCTGGTAATAAATTTTTTATCTTATTCATTTCAATTTTTTTTAAATATTAAAGATTAACGTTTAGACCAACTGTATAAATCCTTGTTGGCGGGAATGTGTAAAATCTGTCAACGCCAGGGAAAAGACTATTACCAGTAAAGTTGTTTCCTCTTCTACCTTCTGAGACATTGTCCGGATTAAAATATCTTGGTTCTGGATCAGCTCCTAAATATTTTGTAAAAGTCAGTAAATTCTGGCCTGTTACATAAAGGCGGATACCTTGGATAATTTTCTTATTTTTTACAGCTACATTGTATCCAAACGTAAGGTTATCTAATTTAACAAAAGAAGCATCTTCTACATAACGAGTGCTATAGTGTGGAAGAATAATACTTTTATTGAATTCTCCCTTAGTTACCATTACATTACTCCTGGCAATACCGGAAATATTTTCAAAGGCAGCTCTTCCTTCATTTACGAGACTATAGCCAAATGCTCCTCTAAAAAAAATACTCAGATCGAATTGCTTGTATGTGAAATTATTGCCTAAACCAGCAAAAACTTTAGGAAGCGAATTGGCAACAGGTCTTGCATTATCTTGGAACGTTCCGGAAGACCAGACCATTTCCTTATTGTCTTTTGAAAGTACAATTGGATCTCCATTAGGATTATACCTTACAAAAGGCTGGGCGTAGATTTGGCCAATTTCTTCTCCCTCTTTTGTCCAGATCGCGTTTGCACCACCTCCCAAGGCCCCCGCACCACCTCCACGTAAAATAGTTTGATCACTTTTTGAATTGTACTCTACGAGTATCGTTTTTGCAGTAGACATATTTCCGTCAATCGACCAGCTAAAATCCTTATTTTTAATAGCTACATATGATAATTGTAATTCAATACCTTTTGTTTGTATCTCTCCTACGTTAAGCAATAACTGTGTAACCTGGTTAGGCGGTGATGGTACGTCTACGGTATTTAAAAGATCTTTTGTATTTCTAATGAAATAATCTAAAGATCCAGTTAATCTTTTGAAAAGACCGAAATCAACCCCAAAGTTTAATTCACCCTTCTGTTCCCATTTTAGATCAGGATTGTAACCCGTTGCAGGACTGATACCTGAGATAAACTGACCATTTGCATAACCGCCACTCCTAAGTCCAAGAGTAGAAATATATCCATAATAAACGTTGGGCAATGTACCGGTAACTCCGTATCCACCTCTCACTTTCAATTGATCCAAAGGAAGATTTAAGATACGTGCCATATCAAAACCTCCACTTAGTGCCCAGAAGTTTCCCCAACGATTATTAGGACCAAAACGGGATGAACCTTCACGTCTGAAAGTGCCCGAAAGAAAATAAGTTTCATCATAATTTAAGTTGGCTCTTGCAAAGTAAGCTCTTGTTAATGATTCCCTTTGACTTGATCCTACAAAATTTTGTGGCTGTGCTACGTTGCCTTCAACAGGAACGACTCCATTTTTGTTGATACCTTGGCCTGCTCCAAGATTATTGTAAGAAAAATCATCAGTGATGAAATCAGAATTAGCAGCCACTTGTGTTTGAATATTATCATAATTGTAGGAATTACCTGCCGTAATTACGTATTTAAGTTTTTCCAAAGCATTGGTATAAGTAATGGCAGCATCAAACTGTGAGTAATTAACATCAGTGGTTGCTTTTCTTGCCCAGCCATTTACCAGTGCACCGCCCATATAAGAGTCCCTTTTTGAATATTCACCAGTCATTTCAGTAGATCTTTGCTCAGTATAAGTGCCAGATATTGATAAATTCTTAAAAGGCCTGATCTCTGCCCTAAAGTTTGCTAATTGTGTACTTAGATTACGATCTAATTCATTTTGTTTATTAATTGCGACAGGATTATACCTATCCTGTTCTTTTGTTTCATAGAATTTCCCGTCTTTACCGTAAACTGGTGCTGTTGGATTATAATAATATGCTTGAACGAGTGATTGCTGGTAACCCTGGTTTTCTGATCTGGATGTAATAGCAAGTGAACTGGATAATATCAACTTGTTGTCCCAGAAACGCTGCGACAAGTTGACACGTGTATTTAACTGTTTGTATGAACTGGCATCTTTTATTACACCATTTTGATTCCTGTAGTTAGCCGCAATATTGTAACTAAAACCACCAGCACTTGAATTTGAAATAGAGATATTATGCACTTCTGAAATACCTGTGCGCGCTATTTCTTTTAACCAGTCTGTTCTGCTTCCCAGGTCCTGCCCGCCTAATTCCACGTATTGCGCTGCCGTTGCCATTTCAGGCGATTTGGATATTTCTTCGGCAGAAACCTGGCTGGAATAATTGATCTGTGGTTTAGAGGCACCCCTTCCTACCTTGGTAGTAACAATGATTACACCAGCACTGGCCCGGGCACCGTAGATAGCTGCTGCAGAAGCATCCTTCAGTACTTCCATTGATTCAATATCATTCGGATCTAATACATCCAATGATCCACCCAGTACCCCATCAATAACAATCAAGGGTGATTCGTTTCCACTGAAGGTATTCAAACCTCTCAAGCGTATAGTAAATGGCTGGTTTGGATTACCGCCAGTACGACTAATCTGCAGACCAGCAACCTTACCTTGTAACAACTGTATTGGATCGCCAACATTTCCTTTGATAAAATCTTTTGAGGTAACTGTGACCACGGAACCTGTAATTTCTCTTCTTCGTTGGGAACCGTAACCAGTAACAACAACATTATCGAGCTGTTGTAAATCAACTGAAAGGCTGGCATTTAAAGTGGCAAGCCCGTTGGAAGAGGCTTCAAAAGTTTTGTACCCTGTATAAGAAAAAACCAAGGTTGCCTTTTTGCCAACTCTAAGATTGTATTTCCCTTCAGCATCTGCGGTGGCACCATTACTCGTTCCTTTTTCTGTGATGGTTGAAAATGGCAATGGAATTCCTTTGACATCAGTTACTTTACCAGAAACAATTATTTGGGATTGAGCCCATGAATTGGTTGTAAATAACAACAGTAATGACAAGAAGACAGCGGTTAGTATTACCGCCGATTTGCGCAAGTACAATCGAATTTTAGGTAATCTCATTTTAAATTGGTTTAGTTATTTATAATATAAAAGAATAGGTTCAGCTCTCGATGCGATTGTGATTAATTAGTTAATGTCGTTATAATTAAGTTATAGTTAAGTTATAGTTAAAACTCTTAAAATGAAGATATTTATATGAAGAAATAAACAAACTCAGATTTGTCTCAGGTTTTTTATATAATATCTCATTTTAAAATAATATCTTAAATGCTTATATGCTTAATTAAATATTTGATTATTTTATTTTGTCTGATTTTATTTCCAAGCGACTTATTTTTCTCGGCATCCAAACCTGCATCTGTCCTACGCCCCGATTGGCCCAGGCAAAGTAAGGTATGGCTGCAATCCTTTTGTTTTCGGTTTTAACAGTCAATCCGTCTTCGGATATTTTGATAGTAGGAGCATCCGCTTCCAATTTCATTATACCTCCAAGTAAATTATTTTCGAAATTGTTACTGAATTGAATATTATCAGGAATATAAATGTTAGCTACCATGCCATCATTGTCAGGATGTTCAAAACAATACATCAGCGGCCCTCTTTGCAATGAAATCTTATTGCGGTCTTCGGAAATACTATCAATCGCTATTACTTTTTTTGTTTCTATCGGTAAGGAGAGGGATACAATGTCGCCTTTTTCCCATTCCTTATTAATTACGGCATAGCCATTAGTTACCTTATAGGGTATGGTTTGTCCATTTAAAGTGAGCGTCCATTTCTTTACTGAAGTATCCAGGAAACGATAAGTATCCCCTGGTGACGGTTGATTTTGCACCCAGCCCGGTATACGAATATGTAGTGAAAACTTAGATTTTTTTTGTGGAGAAACAATTAGTTGAACATCTCCATTCCATGGATAATTAGTGCGCTGGTCTATTTGAACAGTGTTGTTTTTTAAATCAATGCTTGCATTGCTTCCTACAAAAAGATTTACCCATAGGTCATTGTCTGATTTAGCATAGATATAATCTCCAAGGGACTCTATAAGCCTTGCAATGTTTGAAGGGCAACAGGCCGTTCCAAACCATTCGCTTCTTTTATTATCGCCATTTGATGACAACGGGTTACCATAAAAAAAACGATCGCCACTAAAAGACAGGCCGTCCAGCGCACCGTTGTATAAACTCTTTTCCAACACATCAATGTATTTACTCTCTCCTGTCAAGAGGTTCATTCGCTGGTTCCATAATACCATGCCTACTGAGGCGCAGGTTTCGCAATAGGCATTTTCATTCGGCAGATCGTAGTCTTTACTAAAGCCCTCATTTTTACCGGACGATCCGATTCCACCGGTAACATACATATTCCTAAAAACAACATCTTCCCATACAGTTTTCATGGCTTTCATGTACCCAGTATCCTTTTTTGCTGCACCCACATCCGCTGCCCCGGTATATAAATACATTGCCCGTACAGCATGCCCGGTAATCTCTTTCTGATCCTTTACGGGTACTTCATCTTGACAATATTCCGGTGTCTTCCATTTATCCCAAATCACTCCTTTGCCATATCCATGGCCCCTTTGCTGCAAATACCAATCAGCCATATCCAGATATTTTTTATTACTGGTGGCATGATACAATTTTACCAACGCCAATTCTATTTCCTGGTGACCAGAAACCCAGTGGCGATTTTGCAGGCGAAAAGTAGAATCTAAATTATCCGCTACTCGAATCGCCACATCCAGTAATTTTCTTTTCCCCGTGCTGTTATAATAGGCGACAGCCGCTTCAATCAAATGACCCGCATTGTAGTCCTCGTGCTTTTCCATATCGGTCCAGCGTTTATCTAGCCCTGATAAAGTATAATAAGTATTCAGATAGCCATCGGGTAATTGTGCAGCAGCTATCTTATCTACCCATTCATCAGCGGTTTTTTCTATGTTTTTGTCAGGGTGGTTTTTTAAAGAATACGCAATGGCCTCCAAGGCTTTGAACAAATCGGAATCATCGTAATAAATCCCTTCATGTTTTTCACCAAGTTTTCTGGCAACTTTTTCAAAGTTGCGAAGCCGTGGAGTTTTAACTGCCGTCTGATCTATACAAACCGGTATAGTGACCTGACTAACCTTTTTGATCTTCGGTTCCCAAAATTGGTCAGTTATGTTAACCTTTGAAAAGTTGACCTGTTCTATAGTCAAAGCTTGGCCAAAAGATCTTTGAAAAAGCATCAATAAAATCCCGCTGAAAATAATAGCTTTTTTCATGTATTAATAAAAATTAGATGATTATTTTAAAAAATTTTGTTATTAAATGATGTCCATATTCACCATTTTTCCTAAATATTTGATAAATTAACGGTATTAAAATACACGATGAATCAAAAAGCGTCTCATTAGTTGTAGAAACTATCTCAATCCGGTGGACTGAATTATAAAAAAGATCAATTGCTTTACATATACATGGCTAAAAAACTTGAAATTTAAAATTCACTTCAGATTTTTTGGCTACTTTTAAACCAACTTTTCTAAGGGTTGCATTAATAATTTGAATCTGCCAGATAAAATCCTTGTATGATGAATAGATTCGCAGTTGTATATTTTAAGATTGACTATCTTCTCATAATAGCATTATTTTTTCTTTTCAATTTTGATGCCAATGGCCAACAAAAGCAATTCAGGAAATACTCCATTGAAGACGGACTTTCAAATAACACCGTATCCAGTTTATTACAGGATAAAAAAGGTTATATATGGATTGGTACCAGGGATGGCCTAAACAGGTTTGACGGTTATAATTTTAAAAAATTTCAACTTGTCGTAAATGATTCCAATTCATTGGGGGGTGATTTTGTACATGCTATCCATGAAAGCAATAACGGCAATCTGTGGGTAGGTACAGATAAAGGTCTATTTGAATATCACCCCAAGGATGAAACTTTCAAATTGATCGATGAGCATTTAAATTATATAAGGGATATCAAGGAAAACAAGGAAAATGAAATATGGTTTTTATCCGGAAAGACATTTTATACAGATATGTCCCTTTATAAGTATGACAAAAAAAAGAAGTCCATTTATAAATATCCAAAAAAAGACCATTCAAACACTACCTCAATTTGCATATCACCAGACGGGACCCTATGGTGTGGCCAATCGAACGGCTATATAGACAAATATAACCGTGGCGATAATTCTTTTACCAGCTATAAAATTTTTAAGGAATCCGAAAATACCCAGTTACAGACGATAGAAAAGATATATCCCATATCGCAAAATCTTATCTTGATAGGGACATCACATTATGGGTTGAAGCTTTTTAATACGATTACAGGTTCCTATAATGATCTCCCTATTTATAATCCCGACCAGACAAGTATTTTCGTAAGAGATATTTTAAAATATTCAGAAGATGAGTATTGGCTGGCAACAGAAAGCGGTATATTTATTTGGAACTACAGGACCGGCCAATACACCATTCTTAAAAAAGACTATAGTAACCCTTATGCCATCTCAGATAATTCAGTGTATGCGTTATTAAAGGATAAAGAAAATTCTGTTTGGGCAGGCACTTTTTTTGGTGGCCTTAATTATTATTCAGAGCAAAATAATATATTCTCGAATTATTTTCCTGTGAAAGGCCTTAACTCTATCAGCGGTAATGTGGTCCGGAATATATGCCAAGATAAATATGGTAATTTGTGGATTGGCACTGAAGATGCAGGCCTTAATAAATTCATTCCAAAAAAGGGGAAATTTGAAAACTTTTTGCCAACTGGATCTCAATCAAGTATTGCCTATTACAATATTAATGGGTTAGCCGTGTATGATGATGAATTATGGATCGGCTTTTTTGAACATGGGCTTGATGTAATGAACATCAGGACGGGGAAAGTGGTGAGACATTATAATGCCGGTATAGACGAAAATTCATTAAAAAGCAATTTTATTACAAGTATTTATAAAACCCGTTCTGGCGAGATCCTGATTGGTACTTATTTAGGCTTGTATCAGTATAACAGAAAAAATAATAATTTTGATATTATCAAACAGGTATCGGCTGAGGCTTTTATTTATACAATCTTTGAAGACCACGAGGGAACGGTCTGGGTAGGCACAATCGGGGATGGTATTTACTATTTTAATCCCATAACAAAGGACATGGGAAAGCTAGATATCAAAATATTTGGGAAGGAAAAACGTATCCGGAACAATGTGATTTCTATTTTTGAAGACAGCAATAATACCTTATGGTTTTCAACAGAAGGTAGCGGGGTGACTGCCTACTTTCCTTCAACAAAAACCTATAAAAATTACACCACGCAAGATGGCTTGCCTACGAACCTGGTCTTTGTATTGCTGGAAGACCAGCAAAAAAAAATATGGATGAGTACCTCAAAGGGATTAGCCTGCTTTGACCCAACTTCAAAACATTTTCAAATATATAACCAACCCAATGGGATTTTTAACAGTCAATTCAATTATAATTCGGGTTATAAGGATAAGGATGGCATTATACATTTAGGAAGTTTAAGTGGAATGACAAGTTTCAACCCAGCCAATTTTAGAGAAGAAAAGTTTAAGCCCGATCTTTATATTAACTCGATACAAGTGAATAATGAAGAACTAACAATTGATTCAAATAAAAATGCTTTAAAAAAATCTATTATTTACACTGATAAAATAACGCTTAGCCACAAACAATCATCTATCAGCATAGCCTTTTCCTTACTGAGTTTTATAGCACCAGAAATGACTCAGTATGAATATAAAATGGAAGGCTTGGATCCCAGTTGGACCTATCTAAAATCGAACCGTAGGATTTATTATACCAACTTACCTACCGGTAACTATGTTTTTCGGATCAAGGCGCTTGATAGTAAAGGTATAGCCGTAATAAAAGAAAAAAAACTGGTTATTGAGGTTTTGCCTCCATGGTGGGAAAGCAAGATTGCTTATGGGCTATACATTTTGTTGTTGATAGGAATTATTTCTTTTGTGATTCTTTTTTATCATAATAGCCAGAATTTTAAAAATAAGATTAAAATTTACCAATATCAAAATGCAAAAGAAAAAGAATTACATGAAACCAAAATCAATTTCTTTACCAATCTAGCACACGAGATCCGAACTCCACTTACACTGATCATTGGGCCTTTGGAAAAAGTAAAGGAATTAACTGCAAATATGCCAAATCTTACATCAAGTTTGAATTTTATGGAGAAAAATACAAACCGGCTATTGAGTCTCACCAATCAATTACTTGATTTCAGAAAACTGGAGACCCATGATATTAAACTAGCTTTATCGCATGTCAATATCAACCAAATACTTTCTGATATTTTCTCCAGCTTTAAATTAATTGCAGAACAAAGGCAGCTCTCTTTTGAATTAGATTTACCAAAAGAAAATATATTCATGGATATTGATGAAGAAATCTTGGTTAAAATTTTGAACAATATGTTAAGTAATGCAACCAAGTATGCAGCCAACATGATCTCCGTTAAGCTCGGCAATGCTGAAGGGAAAGAGAATGCCTTTATGATCGAAGTAGCTAATGACGGCCACAAAATTCCGTTCGAAATGCGAGAGCAAATATTTAAGCCATTCTTTCGTATGAATAAAACATCAAACCTAAATGGAACAGGTATCGGGCTGAGCATTTCACGTTCCCTTGCAGAAATCAATGGTGGCCTTTTATATTTAAAGGAACAACCTAGTCATCTTAATACTTTTGTACTGATCATACCGAACGCTAAAATTGAAATTATATAACTAAATTCATTCTATGAAACCAGTTATTTTAATTGTGGATGACCATCCCGATATCGTCGAATTTCTGAAAGAAGTATTGGAGGATGATTATATTTTACTGACCGCTTCAAATGGGCAGATTGCCCTAGATATTCTTAAGAGAGAAATTATAAATATTATTGTAAGTGATGTAATGATGCCCATAATGGATGGTTTCGAACTGTGCAAAGAAATAAAAAAAGACTATGAATTGAGTCATATCCCAGTTATCTTGCTAACAGCCAAAAACACACTGCAATCGAAAATAGATGGGATCGAATTTGGAGCAGATGCATATATAGAAAAACCCTTTTTTCCTAAACACCTAAAAGCCCAAATTGCAAATTTGATAAATAGCAGGTTTAAAATAAAGGAATTCTTTGCTAATTCCCCACTCATACACATCAAGAGTCTGACTTACACTAAAATAGATGATTTATTCATTGAAAACCTGAACAACTATATCACTGAGAATTTAGATAATTTTGACCTAGACGTTAATCATTTGGCAAATGCATGTTTTATGAGCAGGCCTACCCTTTATAGAAAGATCAAATCACTCACTGATCTTACACCAAAGCAGCTGATCAATATTACAAGATTAAAAAAGTCTGCGCAATTATTACTAGAAGGTAAGAAGATTTCGGAAATTTCAACGAATCTAGGTTTCGGTTCGCAAAGTTATTTTACGCAAAGCTTTTTTAAACAATTCAACATGACCCCCACTGATTTTATCAAATCTAAAAAAAACGAAAAGTAAGGGATTAGCTACCGAAACGTTGTGGAAGAATTACTTACAGATTGTAAAGATCTTATTGACATCTACCCCATAAACCGAGGTTGAATATTATATAACCGGTGGGATTTCGCGGTATAAATTTTAATTTTAAAGCAACCGATCTTTCTTATAATTCAGTCCGCCGAATTGAGATGATTTCTACAAATAATGAGACAGCTGTTGTTTCAGTGGGGGATTCTTTTATAGTATATTTAGTAACAGCTTTATATAGTTTTTACTGTTCAACAAATTTTGAAATCTAAAGCTTTAATAAGATGTTTTTATTGTCCAACTATGCTAAAAAGTATTACCATTCATGATATTGCTAGATTGCTAAAGGTTTCTACTTCCACTGTTTCAAGAGCATTGAACGAAAGTTCCGATATTAGCGCTAAAACAATTACACTCGTAAAGAAAAAAGCAAAAGAACTCAATTATCAGCCAAATTCGATTGCTACCTCACTCCGCACTGGAAAATCGCATACCATCGGAGTAATGATTCCAAGTGCCCAAACTAACTTTTTTGGATCCGTAGTTCGTGGTATTGAAATGATAGCCAGCAGAAAAGGGTTTAATGTATTATTGTATCATTCCGACGAGTCTACCCAGCTAGAAAAAAAGGGGATTGAAGTTTTCATTAAAGCTAATGTAGGAGGAATATTGGCATCCATAGCAAAAGAAACGACTAATTTCAGTCACTTCAAGGAACTATCCAATAGAGCCATTCCGCTGGTTTTATTTGATAGAACAATTACGGATTTCAAAGTGCCGACTGTAGTAATTGATGATTATAAGGGCGCTTTTAATGCCACCGAACATCTAATTAATGTAGGTTATAAAAGAATTGCTCATGTAAGTGGACCCCAGCAGTTATCAAATTTTAAAAATCGTTTACAAGGATATCTAGCTGCTTTAAGAGCAAATAAAATAACCATTGATAAAAAACTTATTTATTCGGGCGACTTATCTATTCAATGCGGAATAGAATCGGTAGAATATTTTTTCGGGTTAAAAAAAATCCCCGATGCCGTTTTTGCTGCAGAAGACTACTCAGCATTAGGTGTAATTAAAGGATTAAAAGAAAGGAAAGTAAATATGCCTAAGGATTTTGGAGTGATAGGTTTTGCCAATGAAATGTTTGGGGAACATATAAGCCCTTCACTTTCTACTGTAGACCAGAAAACTGAGGAAATGGGTAAAACTGCAGCTGACCTTTTAATTAAAATGATTAATTCAGGAAAAATAGATACTAGAAAGAAAAATCAGTATATTATTTTGGAGCCTTTATTAAAAAAAAGGGAATCCACCGCAATCAATGTGTCATTGTAAATTTTCAACTGAAAGATGAATAATAATATTACCAAATTTGTGTAGCAAACTTAAAAAAGAGTAAATTGAAAGGTTTCAAGATATTTAGATGAAGTGCTAATAAATGGTTGAAAATTAGAACCTACTTTAGGATTTAAATCAACAATAAATTGATTAAAAAATATTTGGCTGACTCACAAAACAATTCAGTGCTGTGAAGAATACTCATTGCGACTTTACCCTTAGGGTATTTAGAAATATTATTTTGTAATTTTTTAAAAAAATAAAATGAAAAGAAAAATGTCTTCGACAATCAAAAGAGGGGCGATTTACTTCTCTCTCTTCTTCATTCAACTAATTGCTTTCTGCTCTGTAGGGGTGTTCGGACAAAATGCCAATATTCCGGTAAAACTTAAACTTTCCGCGGATAAAAAAGGAGTGAGTGAGTTCTATTGGCAGGGCATATTTGGCGACAGAAATCTTATTGATAAAGATAAAAAAATTGGCGGGTTGACGCTAAAGTACAGAGACAAGACTATTAACCTAAATGATTATATACCTGAAATCATCCTATCTGATACCCAAAATATAAAAATACTTTTCCGTTTGCCGGAGAATTTAATCCTAACTCAACAGTTTGAATACAAGGATGGGAAATTGTCATGGAACATAGATTTGACAAATAAAGATGACAAGGAATTGATAATTCAAGATTTGTCTTTTTCACTTCCTCTTGCCTCAGTTGATGAAAAATCAGGATTAAAGGCTATCGAGAATCTCTCCCCTCACAGATCGATAACAGGCAATTCTTCATTTTGTTATTGGATCCCTTTTAGCGGTGAAGGAAAGGTTTTATTGATGGCCATGCAAGAAGGCACCTCATTGGAATATTTTACGAAAAACTACGAAAGATTCTATATTCATTCCTCCACCTCAGTTGACAGGGTTAATGACACCTGGCGATTACCAAGTACCACCGGAAAAATTTCTTCCGGGAAAACCAAAAAGTATGGTTTTAAGTTTCAGGTTGAAGCTGATGTTGATGAAGTAAGGGAGAAAATTTTCCAGGAAGGTGGTTTGGATGTGAGAGCCGTTCCGGGCATGACGATTCCAAATAATCTCAATGCCACTTGTTCTTTCAGATGCCTAGAAGAAATAAAGGAAATTACAGCCGAATACAAAAATGAAACAAGAATTAAAAAAGTGGCTGACAAGTTCGGCAATTACCATATTTATGAGTTTTCATTTACAAAATTAGGAGAGAATTTAATTACTGTCAAATATGGCAAAGGGAAACTTGCCTACCTTGATTTTTTTATTACCGAACCATTGGAAACCTTGATTAAAAAAAGATCAAACTTCATAACTGAAAAACAGCAAATCAGAGACACGACTAAATGGTATGACGGATTATACAGCATTTGGAATATGGGAAAATCAATTTGCCTTTCACCCGATAACAGAGACGGATTAGATGCTTTTATTGTGGGCGGTTCAGATGACCCTTCAAATAGCAAACCAATATACATAAGTGAAAAGAATGTTGTATATCCCGATCTAAAAGAAATTGCAGCATTAGAGTATTATGAAAAGAAATTTGTTTGGGGTGGCTTGCAGCGAACTGACAAAGAATACCCATATCCCTACGGAATTTATGGTAGTGAAAACTGGTATGAAAACCGGTCAGGACGACCTTTTTGGTCAGATACAATTGTTGGGTACAATTCCGGCGGTTGGGGTAAAGAAAGAATGTGGCGAACTTTTGATTATGTGACTCACCTAGGTACCTATTTCAATTTATACTTGATTGCCCGGGATAATCCTGAAATGGTAAATTATTTAAACGCCTCAGGCTATCTGGAAAGAGCCTACAGAACCGCAATGGCCTTTTTTGAAATACCCTATAATATCAAAATGGGTGAAAAATGGTCTTTCCATGGTTGGTGCGACTGGGCCTACAAACAGGGAAATTTTCACGAAAAATATATCATTCCGTTAATAAGCGAACTTGAAAAGCATGGGGAGGTAGAAAAAGCGGATAAGTTGCGCAGAGAATGGGAAAAGAAAGTAAAATATATGATATACGACGATGAATGGCCCTTTGGTTCAGAAATGTATGTTGATCGTACTGCATTTGAATCGTCCTACTACGTTGCGGAATATGCCAAAGAAAACCAAATGATGCCCGATGAGCAGTTGTGGTATGATAAAAATAAGCAAGTATGGTATTCTCATCCTGTCATATCAGATTCTGCTACCAATACTTTTATGAAAAAACAACTACTGGGAAACTTAGCTCTTCGAAATTATATCGAACCTGGTTATAATATTCTTGGTTCAGCATATACCATGTGGTATTATATGGATTATATGTCTCAAATGGGTGGAGCAGCAATTTTGGACTATGCCGTTAAGTTTAGCAATGATCCTGCAAAATTTATCAATATTGGTTATAATTCAATGTTAAGTGCCTACGCTTTAATGAACACCGGTGAAAATGGTAATGGATATTGGTACCCTAATAAAGAGAATGATGGTGCTGCTGGCTGGATATATACCGGATGGCAGCATGATAATTGGAATAAACGCAGAGGTCCTAAAGATATTTGTGGTGAAGTTGACCACGGATTTACAGGAGCTGTTCATTCAATTGCTACCTACGTTATTAATGACCCAATATTTGGATTAATCGCTTATGGAGGGAATCTAACTAATACAGATAAATCTTATGGGATCATACCACAGGATGGTGTCAGGAGAAAACTTTTTGTTCAGAATAGTAATAAGTTTTTCCAAATTGAAATGCTTCAAGATGGATTTAAAAAAGATACAGAAATTAAAATTTCAAAAGATTTGAGTAGTATTAATTTCTCTGTTGAAAACAGAATACAAAAACAACATGAATGTACTATTAGTTTAACAGGATTAGAGATAGGTAATTATCAATATCTAATTAATGGTCAGGAGATAGGAAGTTTTAAAATTGCTGATGAAAAATCTCCTTCTTTTGTCAAATTTTTTGTTGAAAAGGAATATTCTAAAGTTCAAATAATTAAGATGTAAAATCAACTAATCAAAATTTATAATTTAAACTGATTTAAAAGATTTCGAAACATGAAACTTAAAATATATCTTATGACCATAAATAGAATTCCAAAATGGAACGGTAAAATAGGAGTTACTTCGACTAACGCTACATTGAATATTGAAAAAATTTATCAAACTTTAAAAAAATAATAATGAAAACATTCTTAGTTTTTTTAACTTTTTTCTTTGCCAATATTTCTTTTGGGCAGAGAACTTCTAATGCCCACTATACTACCAATCAGGCGCCTTTGGTTGCTCAACCCTATACAGCTCTGCCCTTGGGTACGATTAAACCAAAAGGAATGCTATTGAAAATGTTGGAACTTCAACGCGACGGACTCACTGGCCACCTCGACAGCATTTACCCCCTAGTATGCGGTGATAATAACGGCTGGCTGGGCGGAACCGGCGACGGGTGGGAACGCGGACCATACTGGATTGATGGTTTGATTCCTCTGGCTTATCAGTTGGATGACCCAAAATTGAAAGCCAAAGCTCAGACATGGATAGAATGGAGTATCAAAAACCAACGGGAAGATGGCTACTTTGGCCCACAACCACTAGCCAAGGGTTACACCGAGATAAAGGGAACCCAACAGGATAATCGCGAAGACTGGTGGCCAAAAATGGTGATGTTGAAAGCACTTCAGCAATATTACTCTGCCTCCAGCGACAAACGGGTAATCGACCTGATGCTGAAATATTTCAAATACCAGAAAGAACAACTACCACAATACCCCCTTAATAACTGGACTTATTGGGGCAGTCAACGCGGAGCCGACAACCTTGCTGTAGTTTACTGGCTTTACAACATTACCAAAGAACCGTTTCTGCTCGAATTGAGCGAAATCATCCACAAGCAGACTTACGACTGGACTGGAATCTTCAGTGGAAATGTCTTTCGCCGTGTCAATCCCTACCCCGAACAGCATTGCGTTAATGTGGCGCAGGGTTTGAAAGCACCCGTTATTTATTATCAGCAGCATCCCGAAGAAAATAATCTTAAAGCAGTTAAAAGTGGACTTCTCGCACTGAAAGAAATCCACGGTTTTGTAAACGGGATGTATGGAGGAGACGAACATCTGCACGGAAACGACCCAACACAAGGCTCTGAACTATGTTCTGCGGTGGAAATGATGTTTTCGTTCGAAAGCATTTTACCCGTTACAGGAGATGTCTATTATGCAGATTACCTTGAAAAAATTGCCTACAATGTACTGCCCACACAAAGTACTGACGATTATCTCCGCAAGCAATATTTTCAGCAGGTTAACCAGGTTTTGGTTACCGAAAGCGAAAGGAATTTTCTAAACGACGGTAATGCCCACTTGGTTTACGGCACCACTACCGGTTACCCCTGTTGTGTAACCAATATGCACCAGGGATGGCCAAAATTTGTGCAAAATTTATGGTACGCCACTTCCGGAAATGGTTTGGCAGCATTGGTTTATGGTCCTTCGGAAGTTACAGCAAAAGTAGCAGGTGGCAACGAGTTGACCATCATTGAAACCACTGATTACCCATTTAAAGAAAAGATCAACTTTTCCTTTAAAACTCAAAAACCTGTTAAATTTCCTTTTCATATGCGGATTCCAGAGTGGTGTAAAAACCCTTTGGTTACAATTAATGGGAAAATAATGGAGGAGCCTGTTCAAAACAATATTATTATCCTTGACCGGGAATGGAAAAACAGCGACAAAGTGGAATTGAATCTCCCAATGGAATTCAGGTTTAGCCATTGGTATGAAAACTCACTGGGAATTGAGCGTGGCCCACTGGTTTATGCCCTAAAAGTTGAAGAGGATTGGCGCGAAGTAAAAACCAGTAAATTCACCGATTCGTTTTGGGAAGTTTATCCAAAATCACCATGGAATTATGCTCTTCCAAAGAATTTGCCAGAGAAGAACGACTTAAAAGTAGAGACTGTTAAAGAAGTTGCAGACAATCCATGGAATCTGGCAAACTCACCTATAACAGTAAAAATCATTGGCCGTCGGATTCAAAATTGGGAACTTGAAAGAAATTCGGCTGGTAAAATTCCGGTCGAATCATGGCCAAGGCGTAAAATGGACAAAGAGGAAGAAATTGTGCTGATCCCCTATGGTTGTTCCACATTGCGCATTGCTGAATTTCCAATTTACTAATAATTGCCAAAAATAAAAACTCATGAGGAAAAAATTTTACTTTATTTTGATAGATAATATTACTCCAACAAAATAAAGATGAAGTCCTTTAATTTTATTGAATTTTTTTATGAAAATCATACAAGGCATCCTGGTATTTTTATTATTCATTTGCAGTAATACTGCATTTGCTCAAAAAATTATCCGCGTACATTCGCCCGACAACAATATTGTTTTTTCTTTCCTGATGAAAAAAAATTCTCTTGCTTACCAGCTTGCATACAAGGGTAAACAAATAGTGGATAAATCATTGCTCCGTCTGGCCTTTAAGGAGGATGGGGATTTTTCGGAGGAGCTAGAAAAAGGTAAACCAATATTCACAAAAGGGGATGAAACCTATGACCTTATTGTTGGAAAAGCGAAAACTGTACACAGCCAATACTGGGAACTAACAGTACCGATCACACGATTAAATGATACAGCAAAAAAGCTGGTGAATTTCGTTGTAAGGGTTTTTAATGACGGAGTAGCTTTCCGTTATGAATTTCCTTCCCAGAAGAATTGGGACCGGATTATTTTAACAGAAGAAGAAACCACTTTTAACCTTGCACAAAACCCAACCGTGCTCACGCTTTTCAGGAACAACTATACAACCTCCCACGAGGGTTATTATGATTCAATGCGGTTGAGCGAAGTAAAAGAGGATACTTTGATGGACCTACCTACCTTATTTCAATTTCCTGGACACGTTTACATGGCCATCAGCGAAGCCAACCTGCGCAATTATGCAGGCATGTACCTGGCAAAGAAGAAAGGCATTTTAACAACAATGCTTTCCCCTCTTCCAGGGCAAACAGAAATTAAAGTGAAAGCCATGTTGCCACATCATTCTCCCTGGAGGGTAATGATGATAAGTGACAGGGTAGGTGCATTGATCGAATCAAATATCCTGACCAATCTCAGTGACCCAAACGAGATAAAAGATGTGTCCTGGATAAAGCCTGGGAAAACTACGTTTCCTTGGTGGAACGGCACCATTATTCCGGACACCTCATGGCCCGGGGGCAACAATTTTGAAACGAATAAATATTATATAGACTTTTGTGCCCGTCATAAGATCGAGTACCATTCTATCGTTGAATATGGCCTGCATGAATGGTATGTAAATGATGGCGCCGGTTATATGCCAGGCCCAAATGCAGATGCAACTAGGGCAGTGGCTGGTCTTGATATGAAAGCAATCTGTGATTATGCAAAGCAACAAGGCGTTAAAATACGGGTATGGGTGCATTGGCAGGCATTGTACCCAAAGCTGGAAGAAGCATTTGCACAATATGAAAAATGGGGATTATCCGGCCTGATGATGGATTTTATGGACAGGGATGACCAGGAAATGGTGAATATTTATGAAGAGGTCTTACGTGCTGCGGCCAAGCATAAATTGCATATTCAGTTTCATGGTGCTTTTAAGCCCACCGGTCTGCACCGTACTTTTCCCAATGAATTTACCCGGGAGGCCACTTATAATTATGAAATCAATAAATGGAACGAAACCGGCCTAAGCCCGGACCATGACATTAACATGCCCTTTACGAGGTTACTTGCTGGGCCCACCGATTACCACCTCGGCGGTTTCAGGGCTGTAACATCTGCTAAATTTAAGCCCCAGCAAAGCCGCCCGCTTATGATTGGTTCACGTTGCCATATGCTGGCTATGTATGTTGTACTAGAAAGTTACCTGGCAATGGTATGCGATTTTCCAGCTGCATATGAGGGCCAACTAGGCTTTAAATTCATTGAGGATGTACCCACCTCTTGGGATGAAACGGTAGTACCCTTGGCACAGGAACATGAGTATGTGACAATTGCGAGAAGGAAGGGGCAGGACTGGTTTTTTGGCACCATCAATAATTCAAAAACAAGGTCCTTGCAATTATCGCTCAAATTTCTGCCAGCCGGCAATTATACCGCTGAAATATATGGTGACACGGATGATACTGCAGAAAATCCAAATCATTTGTCGGTTATTGTACAAACGGTTAGCAACAGGGATACTATTACAATGAATCTTGCCGCGGGTGGCGGGCATGCCATGCGCCTGGTGAAACAGTAATGAATTAAAAAACTGCAACTATTTATTATGATATAAATTTTTAACAGCAAAAAAAATAAAAAATATTTTGGACTAGTAAAGTAAATTTTTAAATAAAAAATTATGAAAAGACTTTTGATAGTGATAATGGGAGTAGTTACATTAACAAATTCCTGTCAGCAAGGAACAGAGGTTAGCAGGACCTATTTCCCGGAGCCGATCTCTTATTGCAAAACCGTAAAGGAATTAAATGAGGTGGTAAAGTTTAATAATTTCCCTCCGATCGTTGCTTCCCGAAATTATACCTACGCCAATATTGCCGCTTATGAGTGTATAGCAGCGGCTTACCCAAAAAAGTATCAATCTTTAGCTGGACAAATTCAAGGCCTAACTAAGATGCCTGCATTCGATACTACCCACCTAGTGGATGTTGAATTTTCGGCCTTGTTGGCTTTTTGTAAGGTTGGAGAAGCGGTTACTTTTCCGGAAGGGAGTATGAGGGATTTTGTAGACAGTTTAAAATCCCTCGCTAAAAGCAAAGGGATGCCTACAGAGATGTTAAATAATTCCATCGCTTTTTCCGATACCATTGCAAAATCAATTTTGGCTTGGAGTAAAAAAGACAATTACCTACAGACAAGAACCGCTGAAAAATATACCGTAACTGACTTGCCTGGTCGTTGGGTGCCTACACCGCCGATGTATGCAAGTGCCATTGAACCGCATTGGAATGAAATCAGGACCCTAGTTATGGATAGAGCAGACCAGTTTAGGACACCCCTACCTATTCCTTTTAATATGAGAGATAAGCAGGGGCCATATTATAAGCAGGTAATGGAAGTTAAAAATGCAATCGATCATTTGACAGACAAGCAAAAGCATATTGCACTATTTTGGAATGACCTTCCCAATGAATTACATGTGAGTGGGCACGTTCAATTTATAACAAAAAAGTTTTCTCCTCCCGGACATTGGATGAATATCGTAGGAATTGCCTCGGTGAAGTCAAATGCTGACTTTGCCAAAACAGTTGCTGCGTATACCCTTACCTCTATTTGTATGTTTGATGCGTTTATCCAATGCTGGGATGAAAAATTCAGAAGCAATATGGCAAGACCCGAAACGGTAATCAATAAATATATCGATCCAGAGTGGAGGCCATTTTTGCAAACACCTCCTTTTCCCGAATATACTTGTGGGCATAGTACAGTTTCCTCTGCAGCTGCTTCTGCTCTTTCCAAAATGTATGGTGAAAACTTCAATTATACCGATACCAGTGAACTTGAATTTGGAATTCCTAACCGATCTTTTACTTCCTTCAGGGAGGCGTCTAATGAAAACAATCTTGCCCGATTTTACGGAGGTATACATTTTCATCCAAGTTGTTTGGTAAGTACCGAATATGGTAAAAAAGTAGGCGATTTTGTAGTGGGGAAATTGGTATTAGATAGAGCGTTGCGGTAATTTGGGATCAGTGGGTATAGAGTTTGGGGGTTAATTCGCGGATCATTTTCTATTTTAAAAAGTAGATTATAATTTAATACACAATATTTATGCAAAAGTTTATTTTCATTCTTACAATTGCTTAGACTATACAATAAAACTAGTTCCGAAAAAAATCCTATTTTTTCCCAGTAGCGGCCCAAATAATACCAGCCGTAATATGACTTAAATAACTAGGGTCTGTAAAGTCGCTAGGTACATGTCCAAGATTGGTATAGAAGGCACGGCCTCCATCAAAATTATGGTACCATGCAATGGGATGAAAAGCCCCCATACCCTTTCCTGATACTGCTGCTCTTTGTGGATTCGCTGCCCAATCTGCTTTAGGATTATAAGAATTTTCATCTACCGCTAAAACAGTTTTTAAATCCTTGGATTGATCAGGACCAAATTCATACCATTCGTCTGTCCATTGTTTGTTGTTGGCAAAACCTTCCAAACCTGGAAAAGAAGCATCTAAAACATTTAAACGAGCCGACTGAATGGCTGGATGTATGTGAAACATTCTTCCAACAAGTTGTGTATACCAAGCCCAATCATATTCTGTATCCGATGCACTATGTATGCCCATAAAGCCTTTACCCGCTTGTATAAAACGCTCCATTACTTTTTGTTCCTCATTGTTCAATATGTCACCAGTGGTATTTAAAAATATCACTACTTGATAATTGGCTAAAGTTTTATCTGTAAAGCCATAGTTGTCCTCTAATAAGTCTACTCTAAAATTATGTTTGACCCCCAATTGTTGAATAGCGAGTACACCTGCGTGTATGGATTCATGGTGCCATCCTCTGGTAGTGGTAACAAGTAAAGCATTAAACTGCTTTTGTGCGGATAAAAAATAAGAAGATCCGAATAGGAATAAACTTAAAAGCATTCCTTTTTTAATAGATTTCATAATAACTAGATTTAATTGATATTGAAGCTTACTCAAAATAATCATTTTAGGCTGTTAAATAAAATTAATATCATTTCTTCTTCAGCGTTTGCAAATAAGCAAGTAAATCGGCCAAGCCTTGTGTACTCATAGTTTTATACAAACCTTCGGGCATCATGGATTCATTAAGTTGGGTGGAGGAAAGTACTTGACTTGTTTTTATTTGTTGGATGCTGCCACCAGGTAATTTTAATTCAATGTCTGTTTCTGTCTTACTTGATATAATGCCTGTTAAAG
>Ga0304729_1000146_pt1 | contig 47971 bp, 32 predicted proteins | sample C_131016_MF_Meta_FD_190475 | JGI IMG/M metagenome (GOLD analysis project Ga0304729, IMG submission 190475) | Freshwater microbial communities from Lake Croche, Canada to study carbon cycling - C_131016_MF_MetaG (v2) (version 2) | ecosystem: Environmental > Aquatic > Freshwater > Lake | place... | reverse complement strand
TAACATTTTTGTATTGTCAGTGCGGCAAACTATTGTAATGTTCGCTCACTCCGTTCGCTCCAGTTGTCGAGCGGTTTTTTGCGGCATTGTAACATTTTTGTATTGTCAGTGCGGCAAACTATTGTAATGTTCGCTCACTCCGTTCGCTCCAGTTGTCGAGCAGACTATGTGGCTCCTTGATATCGGTTATAAACCAAATAATGAGATATGCTTATATTCGCGCTCACACAGTTCGCTCAAGTTGTCGAGCGGACTGTGACTTTTTGTATAACGGTTGAATCCATTTATTCCAGATTACATCGTTATAGGCTCGCGCGCTCATGGACCAGTTACAAAATGGTATTGTATTTACCATATTATTTGGCAATAACATTTACTAATTATAAATTAATATAAACATAAAAATATTATAAACACATTATTATGCGAGTTTGTAATGAAAAAAACTGTATGTTTCGTCCACATTATAATACAGAAGGTGAGACAAAAGCATTATATTGTTCCGCACATAAAAAGGATGGCATGATTGATGTGAAACATCCTAAGTGTATTCATCCGTGTTGTAAAACACTACCTGGGTATAATATAGAAGGTGAAAATAAAGCACTATATTGTTCAGCACATAAAAAGGATGGTATGATTGATGTTAAAAATATATTATGTATTTACCCTAATTGTAAAATTACACCAGGTTATAACATAAAAGGAAATAAAAAGGCGCTATATTGCTCAGCTCATAAAATTAATGGAATGGTTAATGTTAAAGATAAAATATGTATTCATCCTCAGTGTAACTTGCGACCACATTATAACACATATGGCTACAAAAAAGCAATATATTGTTCATCACATAAAAAGGATGGAATGGTTGATGTAAAACATCCTGTTTGTAAAAGTGAGTGGTGTACAACACTTGTCCGAAAAAAATACGACGGATATTGTATTTTTTGTTATATAAACTTATTCCCGGAGAAACCAGTTTCACGCAATTACAAAACCAAAGAATATGCTGTGGTCGAACACGTCAAAACCAAGTTTCCCAACCATAATTGGATAACAGACAAAATAGTATCTGGCGGTTGTTCCAAGAGAAGACCAGATTTATTATTAGATTTGTTATACCAAATTGTAATTATAGAAGTTGATGAAAATCAGCATACTGATTATGATTGTAGTTGTCAAAATAAACGCATAATGGAATTATCACAAGATTTGGGGCACAGACCCATAGTATTTATCAGATTTAATCCTGACGATTACAAAAGAAATGGAACAAATATTAGTTCATGCTGGGGTAAAGATACGAAAGGAATATGTGTAGTAAAAAAAACAAAAAAGGATGAATGGGCACAAAGATTAAATATTTTGGAAGAACATATTAATTACTGGATAACCCCAGAAAATATAACAAACAAAACAATTGAAACAATCCAGTTGTTTTATGATATATAAATATTACTCCAATATATTAAAGGTAGTATCTATTTCCAGGATTTGAAAACTCAAAAAGATTTTTCGTTTCAAAATGTCATCGCTATAAAAAGTCATCCTGGAACGCACATCGTTGTATCATCGAAGTAACCATGATACAACCAAATTATAAATCAACTCATTTACTTTCCTAAATAATCGTTAATAAAGGCTACCTCTCTTTTCCAAGATTTGAAAACCCAAAAAGATTTTTCGTTTCAAAATGTCATCACTCCAAAAAGTCATCCTGAAACGCACTTCTTTGGAACATCGAGAACACATTGATACCAAGGGTTTTTAAATCCACCAAACACTTTCCTAAATAATCATTAATAGAGGCACCTCTCTTTTCCAAGATTTGAAAACCCAAAAAGTTTCTTCGTTTCAAAATGTCATCGCTACAAAAAATCATCCTGGAACGCACATCGTTGTATCATCGAAGTAACCATGATACAACCAATTATAAATCTACCATTCACTTTTCTAAATAATCGTTAATAGAGGCTACCTCTCTTTTCCAAGATTTGAAAACCTAAAAAGTTTCTTCGTTTCAAAATGTCATCACTCCAAAAAGTCATCCTGGAACGCACTTCTTGAAACATCGAGAACACATTGATACCCTGGGTTTTTAAATCCACCAAACACTTTCCTAAATAACAACTAATAGAGGCTACCTCTCTTTTCCAAGATTTGAAAACCCAAAAAGTTTCATCGTTTCAAAATGTCATCACTCCAAAAAGTCATTCTGGAACGCACATCGTTATATCATCGAAGTAACCATGATACAACCAAATTATAAACCTACCATTCACTTTCCTAAATAATCGTTCATAGAGGCTGCCTCTCTTTTCCAAGATTTGAAAACCCAAAAAGTTTCTTCGTTTCAAAATGTCATCACTCCAAAAAGTCATCCTGGAGCGCACTTCTTTGGATCATTGAGAACACATTGATACCAAGAGTTTATAAACCTACAATTCACTTTCCTAAATAACAACTAATAGAGGCTGCCTCTCTTTTCCTCATTTTAAAAACCCAAAAAGTTTCTTCGTTTCAAAATGTCATCACTATAAAAAGTCATCTTGGAACGCACTTCTTTGGATCATCGAGAACACATTGATACCAAGGGTTTATAAACCTACAATTCACTTTCCTAAATAATCGTTAATAGAGGCTACCTCTCTTTTTCAAGATTTGAAAACCCAAAATGTTTCATCGTTTCAAAATGTCATCACTCCAAAAAATCTTCCTGGAACGCACATCGTTGTATCATCGAAGTAACTATGATACAACCAATTATAAATCTGCCAATCATTTTCCTAAATAACAACTAATAGAGGCACCTCTCTTTTACAAGATTTGAAAACCTAAAAAGTTTCATCGTTTCAAATTGTCATCACCACAAAAAAGTCTTCCAGGAACGCACAATATTATGTCACCCATTTATTTATACGTGTAAGAGGAAAACTTTTTACCTGGTCCGCCGTCTGTTGTAATAGTAATGCCAACCGCTACAGGAGTCATGCTAACAGGCGTTTCACAAGTTAGTGTTGTATCATTCACTACATTAATATTGGTAGCAGATCTCAAACCAAATAAAACATCACTTGCTCCAGTAAAGTTTGTGCCTGTAATTGTAACACTTGTTCCTCCGGATTTAGTTCCCGATGTTGGTGAAATACTAGTAATAATAGAAGGTATAACATAAGTGAAACCGGTAAATGTGTTACTCGGTCCGCCTCCCGTTGTAATAATTACATCTGCAGCTCCAGCACTCGTGCTAAGAGGTGTTTTACAAGTAATTGTAGTACTGTCAACTACAACAATCATAGTAGCAGCCTTCCCATTGAATATAACGGAAGTTGCTCCTGTAAAAGAAGTCCCCGTAAGTGTGACAATATTTCCTCCGGCGATGCTTCCCGATGATGGTGAAATACCAGTAATAACAGCAGGCGTAATATAATTATAAAATGAAAATTGTTTACTCTGCCCACCTGCGGTTGTAACAATAATGCCAACCGCTCCAGGAGCAACTCGAGCAGGCGTTCTACAAGTTATTAGGATATCACTAACTACATTGAAAGATGGGTCATTTACTCCACCAACTGTAACCGATGTTGTGCCTGTAAAGTCTTTACCTTTAATAGTGACAAGAGTTCCTCCACTCGTACTTCCAGTTAATGGTAAAATACCACTAATAGAAGCAGGTGTAACAAAAGTAAAGGAGGCAAATATGCCACTTGGTCCACCTCCAGTTCGAACAATCACCCCAGCAGCTCCAACCGCTCCAAGCGGTGTGATACAAGTTAGTGTTGTATCATCAACTACAGTAATATTGGTAGAAATGCCCTTGCCAAATGAAACTGATGTTGCTCCTGTAAGGTTTGTACCGGTAATCGTAATACTATTTCCTCCTGCTTTATTTCCGGCTGGTGGCGAAATAGCACTGATAACTGGAGGTGTAATATAAGTAAAAGATGAAAATGTGTTACTCGGTCCGCCTCCAGTTCGAACAATCACATCCACCGCTCCAGCAGTAAGGCTAACCGGTGTTTTACAAGTTATTGTGGTAGGATTAAGCGCCTTAACAAGTGTGGCATTTAATCCGCCAAATGTTACTGAAGTTGCTCCCTTAAAATTAAGACCTGTTAAAGTGATAACTCCTCCACCAATAGTACTTCCAAAGGCTGGTGAAATGCTTGTAATGACGGGAGGCACAATATAAGTGAAAGGTGAAGATTTCTTACTCGGCCCGCCTCCAGTGGTAACAATAATGCCAACGGGTCCAGGAAGAGCTCGTTCAGGTGTGATACAAGTCATCGTGGTACTATTCACTACAGTAATCGACGCACAACTCAAATCACCCACCATAACTTCGGTAGCTCCTGTAAGGTCCGTGCCGGTAATTGTAACGGTATTTCCACCAGTGGTGCTTCCAAAGGTTGGCGAAATAGCTGTAATTTTTGGAGTCATAATGTAGGTAAAAGATGAAAATGCGTTACTTATTCCTATGCTATTTTGAACTGTAATGTTTACCTCTCCTGAGGTAGGTCGAGCAGCTGTTACACAAGTTATGGTTGTATCATCAATTACCCTAAGAGATTTTACTTTTAGCGTGCCAAACATAACAGAACTAACTCCTGTAAAAGATTTTCCTGTAATTATAACAGTAGTTCCTCCACTTGTTCCTCCATAGGTTGGTGAAATACTAGTTATATTTGGAGGTGTAAGATAAGTGTAAGGAGAAAATGTATTACTGGCTCCATCTCTTGTTGTAACAACCACACCAACCTCGCCCGCAACACTACTAGCTCCTGTTTTACAAGTAATTGTGGTAGGATTAAATACCGAAACATTCGTAGCAGGCACTCCACCAAATGTAACTGAAGTTGCTCCTGTAAAACCGACACCGGTAATTTTGACACTAGTTCCTCCAGTTTTCGTTCCGAATGCGGGTAAAATAGCAGAAATAAAGGGGGTATAAACAAAAGTTGAAAATGTGTTGCTGGGTCCGCCGCCAGTAGTAACAATAACATTAACCATCCCTCCAGTAGTACGCGCAGGTGTAACGCAAGTTATTGAGGTATTACTCACTACATTAAAAGATGTGGCATTGAATCCATCCAATGTAACTGAAGTAGCTCCTATAAAGTTTGTGCCTGTAAGCGTAATACTAGTTCCTCCGAGCCTCGATACGGCGGCTGGTGCAATGCTTTTAATATTTGGAGGTAAAATATAAGTGTAAGAGGAGAACGTGTTACTTGGTCCGCCGCCGGTTATAACAATAACACCAACAGCCCCAGCAGTAGTACGGGCAGGCGTAATACATGTGATTGTGGTACTATTGACTATGCTAAGATTTGTAGCAGCTAATCCACCAAATGTCACTGAAGTAGCTCCTGTAAAAGAAGTGCCGGTAATAGTGACACTCATTCCTCCTGCGGTGCTTCCGGTTAATGGTGAAATGCCTGTAATATTCGGAGGTGTATTATAAGTGAAAGATGAGGCAAATATGGTACTTGGTCCGCCTCCTGTTGTAACAATAATCCCAACCGCTCCAGTAATGTGAGCAGGCGTACTACAAGTGATTGTAGTACTATTCACCACATTCACAGATGTGGCAGCTAAGCCATCGAATGTAACAGATGTTGCTCCGGTAAAGTTTGTGCCTGTAATCGTGGCATTCGTTCCTCCAAGTGTACTTCCAGATGATGGTGAAATACTAGTAATCACAGGAGGTGTAATATAAGTGAAAGATGAAAACGCACCACTTGTTCTGCCTTCTGATGTAACAATAATGCCAACAGCTCCAGCAGTAGTGCGCGCAGGCGTAATACAAGTGATTGTAGTGCTATTCACTACATTAATAGTTGTGGCAGCTAATCCGCCAAATGTTACCAAGGTTGCTCCGGTAAAGTTTGTGCCTGTAATAGTGATACTATTTCCTCCGGTGGTGCTTCCGACCAATGGTGAAATGCCCGTAATATTCGGAGGCGTAATATAAGTGAAAGATGAAAACGCACCACTTGGTCCGCCTATTGTTGTAACAATAACGTTCACAGCTCCAGCACTGTGAGCAGGCGTAATACAAGTGATTGTAGTGCTATTTACCACATTAATAGTTGTGGCAGCCAAGCCACCGAATGTAACAGAAGTTGCTCCTGTAAAGTTTGTACCCGTAATTGTAACACTGGTTCCTCCGGTGGTGCTTCCAGTTAATTGTGAAATACTAGTAATATTCGGAGGCAAAATATAAGTGAATGATGCGAATGCGCCACTTGGTCCGCCTCCTGTTGTAACAATAACACCAACAGCCCCGGCAGTAGTGCGCGCTGGCGTAATACAAGTGATTGTAGTACTATTCACTACGTTAAGAGAGGTAGCAGCTAAGCCATCGAACGTAATTGATGTTGCTCCGGTAAAGTTTGTGCCTGTAATTGTTACAGTATTTCCGCCAAGTGTACTTCCAGATGATGATGAAATGCCCGTAATATTTGGAGATGTAATATAAGTAAAAGATGAAAACGCGCCACTTGATCCGCCTACTGTTGTAACAATAACGTTCACAGCTCCAGCGCTGTGAGCAGGCGTACTACAAGTGATTGTAGTACTATTCACCACATTAATAGTTGTGGCAGCTAAGCCATCGAATGTAACAGATGTTGTTCCGGTAAGGTTTGTACCTGTAATTGTAACATTCGTTCCTCCAAGTGTACTTCCAGATGATGACAAAATGCCTGTAATATTTGGAGGCGTAATATAAGTGAAAGAGGAAAACGCACTACTTGGTCCGCCTCCTGTTGTAACAATAACACCAACAGCCCCAGCAGTAATGCGCGCAGGCGTAATACAAGTGATTGTAGTGCTATTCACCACATTAATCGATGTGGCAGCTATTCCATCCAATGAAACCGATGTTGCTCCTGTAAAGTTTATGCCTGTAACTGTAACACTGGTTCCTCCTGCGATGCCCCCAGATGATGGTAAAATGCTACTAATAACAGGAGATGTAATATAAATAAAAGATGAAAATGATGAACTTGGTCCGCCTCCTGTTGTAACAACAACGCCAACAGCTCCATCACTGAGAACAGCCGGCGTAATACAAGTTATTGTGGTGTTATTTACTATGCTAAGAGATGTTGCGGCTATTCCACCAAATGTTACCAAGGTTGCTCCGGTAAAGTTTGTACCTGTAATTGTAACACTAGTGCCTCCGGTATTGGTTCCAGATGATGGTGAAATGTCTGTAATGCTAGGAGGTATAATATAAGTGAAAGATGAAAACGCATCACTTGGTCCGCCTCCGGTTGTAACAATAATGCCAACAGCTCCAGCACTGTGAGCAGGCGTAATACAAGTGATTGTAGTGCTATTCAACACATTAATAGTTGTGGCGGCTATTCCATCGAATGTAACTGATGTTGCTCCTGTAAAGTTTACACCGGTAATTGTAACACTGGTTCCTCCTGCGGTGCTTCCAGTTGATGGTGAAATGCTACTAATAACCGAAGATGTAATATAAGTGAAAGATGAAAACGCGCTACTTGACCCACCTCCTGTTGTAACAATAACGCCGACAGCCCCAGCAGTAGTGCGCGCGGGCGTAATACAAGTGATTGTGGTGCTATTCGTCACACTAAGAGAGGTTGCGGCTATTCCACCAAATGTCACCAAGGTTGCTCCAGTAAAGTTTGTACCTGTAATTGTAACATTTGTTCCTCCTGCGGTGCTTCCAGTTAATTGTGAAATGCTTGTAATATTCGGAGGCGTAATATAAGTGAAAGATGAGGCAAATATGGTACTTGGTCCGCCTCCAGTAGTAACAATAATGCCAACAGCCCCGGCAGTAGTGCGAGCAGGCGTAATACAAGTGATTGTAGTGCTATTCAACACATTAATAGAGGTAGCAGCTAATCCACCAAATGTTACCAAGGTTGCTCCGGTAAAGTTTGTGCCTGTAATTGTAACACTGGTTCCTCCAATTGTACTTCCAGATGATGATGAAATGTCTGTAATATTCGGAGGCGTAATATAAGTGAAAGATGAAAAATCACCACTTGATCCGCCTGCTGTTGTAACAATAATCCCAACCGCTCCAGTAATATGAGCAGGCGTAATACAAGTGATTGTGGTGCTATTCACCACATTTATAGTTGTGGCAGCTAAGCCATCGAATGTAACTGATGTTGCTCCGGTAAAGTTTGTACCTGTAATTGTAACATTCGTTCCTCCCTCGGTGCTTCCAGTTAACTGTGAAATGCTTGTAATATTCGGAGGTGTAACATAAGTAAAATCTGAAAACGCACTACTTGGTCCGCCTCCTGTTGTAACAATAATGCCAACCGCTCCAGCACTTCGAACCGGTGTAATACAAGTGATTGTAGTGCTATTCACTACACTAAGATTTGTAGCAGATAATCCACCAAATGTTACCAAAGTTGCTCCTGTAAAGTTTTTGCCTGTAATAGTAACATTTGTTCCTCCCACGATGCCCCCAGATGATGGTGAAATGCTACTAATAACCGGAGGTGTAATATAAGTAAAAGATGAAAATGCGACACTTGTTCCGTATAGTGTTTTAACAATAATACCAGCAGACCCAGTAGTGCGAAGAGGCGTAATACAAGTTATTGTAGTGCTATTTACTATGTTAAGAGAGGTAGCAGGTATTCCACTGAATGTTACCAAAGTTGCTCCTGTAAAAGATGTGCCTGTAATTGTAAGACTGGTTCCTCCCAAGGTGCTTCCGGTTAATGGTAAAATGCTACTAATAACTGGAGGTGTAATAAAAGTGAAAGATGAGGCAAATATGGTACTTGGTCCGCCTCCGGTTGTAACAATAATGCCAACAGTCCCAGCAGTAGTGCGATCACGCGTAATACAAGTTATTGTAGTGCTATTCACTACGTTAAGATTTGTAGCAGCTAAGCCACCAAATGTTACCGAAGTTGCTCCTGTAAAGTTTGTGCCTGTAATAGTCACATTCGTTCCTCCAAGTGTACTTCCAGATGATGGTGAAATGTCTGTAATATTCGGAGGTGTAATATAAGTGAAAGATGAAAACGCATCACATGGTCCGCCTCCTGTTGTAACAATAATATCAACAGCCCCAACACTGCGAACCGGCGTAATACAAGTGATTGTAGTACTATTCACTATGCTAATATTTGTAGCAGATAATCCACCAAATGCAACCAAAGTTGCTCCAGTAAAGTTTGTACCTCGAATTGTAACACTCGTTCCTTCAAGAGTACTTCCAGTTAATGGTGAAATGCTACTAATAACAGGAGGTGTTATATAAGTGAACGGTGAAAATACGCTACTTGTTCCATATAGTGTTGTAACAATAATGCCAACAGCCCCAATACTGCGAGCCGGCGTAATACAAGTGATTGTGGTGTTATTCACTATGCTAAGAGAGGTAGCAGCTAAGCCACCAAATGTTACCAAGGTTGCTCCCATAAAAGATGTGCCTGTAATTGTAACAATTGTTCCTCCCTCGGTGCTTCCAGATGGTATTGAAATTCCTGTAATAGTAGGAGGTGGAATATAAGTGAAAGATGAAAACTCGCCACTTGGTCCGTCTTCTGTTGTAACAATAATGCCAACCGCTCCTGCACTGCGAGCAGGCGCAATACAAGTGATTGTAGTGCTATTCAATACACTAAGAGATGTAGCGCGTAATCCACCGAATGTAACTGATGTTGCTCCTGTAAAGTTTGTGCCTGTAATTGTAACACTAGTTCCTCCCACGATGGCCCCAGATGATGGTGAAATACCTGTAACATTTGGAGGTGTAATAACACCAACCGCAACACCAAATCCGGAAGTAGAAAAAATGGAAGTGCCTCGACCGGTCCAGACAACCCCATCGGGACTCGTCGCAATGCTGTTTGTACCTTCTCCAACGGCAACCCAGAGTCCACTATTAAAGGCGACACTGTGTCCCAAAACAGAAAAAGTTGTTTTACCCCGACTGGTCCAATTAACCCCATCCGTACTTGTCGCAATGGTAGTTGTTGTACCATCTCCTACGGCAACCCAGAGTCCATTATTAAAGGCGACACTTATTCCCTGATTCGAAAAAATAGAAGTACCTGTACGACCGGTCCAGGTAATTCCATCGGGACTCGTCGCAATGCTGTTTGTACCTTGTCCAATGGCAACCCAGAGTCCATTTCCATAGGCAATACCGCGTCCCAAACCAGATAAATTGGTTTTACCCCGACCTGTCCAGACAACCCCATCCGTACTCGTCGCGATGCTGTTTGTACCATCTCCAACGGCAACCCAGAGCCCATTGGCATAGGCAACACTTGTTCCCTGATTCGAAAAAATGGAAGTACCTGTGCGACCGGTCCAGACAACCCCATCCGTACTTGTCGCAATACTGTTTGTACCTTGTCCAACGGCAACCCATAAATTGTTTGCATATGTTACGCCAAATCCTTGGCTAGTAAAAACAGTAGCACCGCGACCTATCCATGTACTTCCGTTTGTTGAAGTAGCAATGGTATTCCCGCCCGAACCCACAGCAACCAATAAGTTATTTCCCGAACCATCTTTTCCAAATGCTATGCACCGTCCACTATTAGTAAAAACACTAGTACCGCACCCACTCCATGTAAGACCACGGTTTATGCTTGTTGCAATGCTGTTTCCACCGGAACCAACCGCAATCGATAAAGGCACATTAACCATTATGGCAAGGATTCCAGTAATTGAACCAGATAAATAATTGGTTGTGCTTGCTTGAACAGCAGTAATGGTTGTATTACCTAGTCCAACAATGGTGACCATACTTCCATCCATGGTAGCCACCGATGTGTTAGAACTTGTATAAGTAAAAGCACCGCTACTATTGGATGTAGGAGCTACTAAGCTGAAAGGTGCGGTTCCAATTGCTTTTGCGGGGACATCAAATATGGTTATTATAGGTGTTGCTTTGCTCACAGTCATAGCAGCAGTAGTTGTTCCAGCTAAATAATTTGTTGTGGTGGCTTGACTTGCAGTAATGGTCGCAGTGCCGCTTCCAACAATAGTTACAGTGCTTCCTGCGATTGTCGCAACTGCCGTATTCGAGCTTATATAGGTAAAGGAACCATCACTATTGGATGTTGGTGCAACTAAGGTGAAAGCCGCGTTTCCAAATGTTTTTGTTATTTCAGAAAAATTAGTGATTGTTGGTGTTGCCTTATTTACTGTAAGGGGTGTAGTAATCGTTCCTGAACCGTAATTCGCGGTATTTGATTGACTTGCAGTAATGGTTGAAGTGCCAGCACTAACAATTGTTATAGTGGTTCCGGAAACAGTAGCAACCGCTGTATTTGAACTTGTATAAGTGAAGGTGCCATCACTGTCAGTTGTAGGAGCTACGATGGAAAAAGCCGCATTTCCAAATGTTTTTGTTATAGCAGCAAAATTGGTTATCACTGGCGTTGGACGTACTATTAAACTAGCAGTAATTGAACCAGACGCATAATTAGTTGTGCTTGCTTGACTCGCAGTAATAGTAGAAGTGCCTTTTCCAACAATGGTGACTATACTCCCAGCAATTGTAGCCACCGATGTGTTAGAGCTTGTATAAGTAAAAGCACCGCTACTATTGGATGTAGGATTTACAATTGTAAAAGAGGCATCTCCAGTTACTTTTTCAGGAACAGAAAAGTTAGTTATTGTGGGCGTTGCTTGGCTCACAGTCATAGTTGCAGTAGTTGTTCCAGTTGAATAATTTGTTGTGGCGGCTTGAGTAGCAGTAATGATAGCAGTGCCGCCTCCAACAATGGTTACAGTGCTTCCTGAAATTGTCGCAACCGCCGTGTTCGAACTTGTATAGGTGAAGGAACTAGCACTATTGGATGTTGGCGCAACTAAGTTGAAAGCCGCGTTTCCAAATGTTTTTGTTATTTCAGAAAAATTAGTTATTGTTGGTGTTGCCTTATTTACTACAAAGGATGTAGTTGTTGTTGTCGCTAAAAACAAAGTTGTAGCTGCTTGACTCGCAGTAAATGTTGAACTGCCTATTCCAACAATGGTCACAACATTTCCGGCAATGGTAGCAACTGCTGTGTTAGAACTTATATAAGTGAATGCGCCAGTGCTGTTAGTTGTGGGAGGGGTTATGTTGAAAGATGCATCTCCAAATGTTTTTGCGGGGACAGAAAAATTAGTAAGAGCTGAGGTTCCCTTAGTTACTACAAAGGACGCATTAATTGTTGCGGATGTGTATCTTGCACTGGTTACGTTAACCGCAGTAATGGTTGAACTGCCCATTCCAACAATGGTTACTGTATTTCCAACAATGGTAGCAACCGCGGTATTCGAACTTGTATAAGTGAATGTGCCATCACTGTTGGTTGTGGGAGGAGTAATGGCGAAAGCAGCACTTCCATATGTTTTTGCAGGGACAACAAAGTTCGATAAAATGGTTGATATTTTATTTACTTTAAAAGTTGCAGTAGTTATATCCGACAAATATATATCTGTCTGTGCCTGAAATGCAGTAATAGTTGCCGTGCCTAATCCAACAACAGTGACCATATCTCCAGAAATAGTAGCAATTGATGTATCAGAGCTTGTATAAGTGATTAAACCATTACTCGGCGTAGTGGGCGGCGTGATTCTAAAAGGCACAGAATTAAGTACTTTGTTGGGCAAACTAAAATACATTAATGTAACCATTTGAAGTGTAGACAATTGAACGGCAATGGAACCAATCACTGTTTTAAACCCGGCATAATGGATAACATCATCTTTAACCGCACTGAATGTTCTAGGTACGCCTAGTTTGGTTTGTATAACTGTGTAGTTGTTATCCGACACTTTTGTAATTTTCATAGTGTAATCAGTAAAGATATATGTACCATTAAACAGCACTGAATTGCCAGGTTCGTCAAGAGGACAATAGAATGTGGTTGTTGGGTCTAATGAAGTTGAGTCTATTACAAGCGGTAATTGACTTGTGGATCCAGTTGTTTTTATAACTTTCACTTCGGTTATATTCGCAGAATCAATTGTAGGAGGCATATAGAATGCACTTGGCGGAATACTAATGATATTGACATTATAATACAAGTTAAATAATGTATTTACAAGTGAGTTACGATTTTCCAATTTTTCTGTGAGAGTTCCTACGGAGGGATTGAACAGTTGAATCATTTGAGGTGTGAAAATAGTCGAAGAAAGAACGACGGCATTATCAACCGGCTGAACTGTTGTTGGAATTGAGTTTGACACATCTGATGTTGAAACAAACACAAATGTGCTTGGGGTAACATTTAGTGCGGAAATCGTAAACCGTCCAGTAACGCTTGTTGAACAATAATTCGAATCTCTTGTGATTGTGGCGGTGATTGTAACAATTCCAACATTTAATAATGTAACTCGTTTTCCGCTAATTGTTGCTTTAGTTACGTCAGATGATGTATATGTCCATGTACCACTGCTATTAACTGGCTTGACTGGGTCAACAAGCAAAAATGATGCGTCACTTAATGATTTATTTGACAATATAAGCGGACCAACGCGAGGGGGAGGATTGTCTACTACAAATGTGGTTGTAATTGTTGTTCCAGATGTGTAATCCACTCCATTTCTGTGACTGGCGGATTGAGTTGCTGTGATAATAGTACTACCGGAAGTGCGAATGGTTACAACATTTCCGGAAACTGTAGCAATTGCCGGGTTAGAACTTGTGTAACTGAAAGCACCATTGCTATTTGAAGATGGATCAACAATCGAGAAAGGTATATCGTTATATTTTTTCATTGGAATCGAAAAGTTTGTTATGGTTGGACTTGCACTCGTTATTAATGTTTTATTTGTAAAAATTGACAAACTCGATTCAACCGTAGTTGGGTCTGTGTTTGTGGTTTCATCAACCTTATAGTAAGCAGTGTCTGTTAAAGATGTAAAATTGTTTGCCTGAATAGTTGGTATGTTACCCAAAAACGAAACTGAGTTCAAATTGGTGCAATTAAAAAACGCATTTTGCTGGATTGTTGTAATTGAAGCAGGGAATATTATTTCTGTCAACCCAGTGCAACCCGTAAATGCATGAATTTCAATACCAGTAATTGTATTACTTATATTTACAGTTTTCAAGTTCGTTGTATTTGCACAGACGTAACCCGGAATTAACCCATCATAGTCAAATGTTACACTCATATTTAATGAATTTATACTGTTAAATGTGTACATGAGTGATCCAATGTATGTTTTCACAATAATATTAGTTAAGTTTGTGCAGTTTATAAAGATACCATTATCAACATAAGTAAGAGACGATGGAAGCGTAATACTGGTAAAACTTGTGCAATTTTCAAAGGCACCATACATAATTGTTGTAAGGGATGATGGTAATAGGATATTATTTAAACTTGTACAGTATGCAAACGAGCCGTTACCAATTGAAATAAGGGATGATGGCAATGTGATATTCTTTAAACTTTTACATCCATAAAATGCACCATTTTCAATTGTAGTCAGTGATGAACCCAAAGTAACATTTATTAAGCCGGTGTTCTGGAACGCACTGCCGCCAATGCTTGTAATTTGATTACCAATAATGAGTGTTATTAAACCAGTTATATTTGCTAAGCACAATGGTGGAACAGCACCAGGATAGTCAAATGTTACACTCATTTTTGCATTGTTTACTCTGAAAAAAACATATTCAAAACCGGTTATGTATGTATTTATAACAATATTAACCAATTTTGTGCAACCGTTAAATGCACCTGTACTTGAGCCACCCCACCTTCCTTCAAACACGTATTTAAATGTCGTGATGGTCGATGGGATGATAATGCTTGTTAAACCACTGCCACTAAATACGTTTTCGTCAAGTACTGTTACTAAAGGCGGAAATGTAAAACTAGTTAATCCAGTACCTCCAAAACATCCATAACCCATAGTTACAATCGTAGGTGGTAATGAAATGCTTGTGAGATTTGTCCAGCCACCAAACGCAGTCTGACTAATACCCGTAACTGTGTATGTAGTACCGTCAATTACAAAACTTTCCAATATGGTTATTGAGGACAATAATCTACTTTCAGTGGTGCCGCTTAATACGTCAGCGGTTCCTAGTCCAATATTGTATCCATAATTCACATTATCATACGTATAATCACCAACAGGATATATCATTAAATTCGTGCTAAATGTTCCGGTTTCATAAATGCTAGTACTTGCCAGTGTTGCAGTAATTGTGGTATTACCCACTGCTACCGGTTCAATATACCATATTCCTTGGTTAGGTTGTAGAGTAATTGTGGCAATTGATGGGTTTGAAATTGTTAAATTTATAAAGTCATCCCTATTTGACGTTGGCAAAAAACCAATATAGTAACGACCACTGTTAACCGCTCTTGGTGGAATCGTGAAGGGAGATATTGTGGTTGGTAGTTTATTTACTACAAGGGTTGCAGAAATTGTTCCAGATGCATAATTGTCCGTCATTGATTGGGCAGCAGTAATGGTTGATGTGCCTCCTCCAACAATGGTTACCTTACTACCCGAAATCGTAGCAACAGTTGTGTCCGAACTTGTATAAGTAATTAAACCATCACTGTTGGTTGTTGGCGCAACTAGGTTAAAACTGGTATCTTGAAGAACTGTTTTTGCGGGAACAGAAAAATCGGTAATTACGGGGGTTAAGCGTACAATAAAAGTACTGGCAATTGAACCAGATACATAATTGGTTGTGCTTTCTTGAGTAGCAGTAATGGTAGAAGTACCGACTCCAACAATGGTAACAACACCCCCTTCAATTGTGGCGACTGCCGCATTAGAGCTTGTATACGTGTATAAACCAGTGCTGTTGGATGTTGGTGCCACCAAGTTGAAAGATGCGTCTTCGACTGTTTTTGCGGGGACAAAAAAGTTGGTTATTGTGGGCGTTGCCTGATTTACTGTAAGGGGTGCGGTAATTGAATCAGTTAAAAAATTGGCGGTGCTTGCTTGAACCACAGTGATGGTAGAAGTACCGGATCCGACAATGGTTACCGTACTACCATGAATTATCGCAACGGATGTGTCAGAACTAGTATAAGTGAATAATCCATTACTATTGGATGTTGGAGCAACCAGGTTAAAAGACACATCTCCAAATGTTTTTTCGGGGACAGAAAAATCGGTTAGAACAGGCGTTGCCGGATTTACTGTAAGGGTCGTAGTAATTGATTCAGTTAAATAATTGGTATCGCTAGCTTGAACAGCAGTAATGGTAGAACTACCACATCCAACAATGGTTACAGTATTACCTGAAATCGTAGCAACAGTTGTGTTAGAGCTTGTATATGTGAATAATCCATCACTATCGGATGTTGGAGCAACCAGGTTGAAAGAGACATCTCCAAATGTTTTTGTGGAAACTGAAAAATCAGTTAGAACATGCGTTGCCTTATTTACTGTAAGGGTTGTAGTAATTGATTTAGTTAAAAAATTGACAGTGCTTTCTTGAACTGCAGTAATGGTAGAACTACCACCTCCGACAATGGTTACCGTACTATCATCAATTGTAGCAACTGATGTATCAGAACTGGTATAAGTGAAAGCACCATCACTATTGGATGTTGGAGAAACCAGGTTAAAAGACACATCTCCAAATGTTTTTGCGGGGACAGAAAAATCGGTTAGAACAGGTGTTGCTTGATTTACTACGAGGGCAGCAGTAATAGAATCAGTTAAATAATTGGCGGTGCTAGCTTGACTTGCGGTAATGGTTGCTGTGCCCGCTCCGACAATGGTTACCATACTACCATCAATTGTCGCGATGGATATGTCAGAACTGGTATAAGTGAAAGCACCATCACTATTGGATGTTGGAGCAACCAGGTTAAAAGACGCATCTCCAAATGTTTTTGCGGGAACAGAAAATGATAATGATGGATTTGCTTGATAAATATATAAATCATTACTGTCAACTGATGTAAATGTAGTAAATGATAAATCACCATAAAAATTTGTGAATGTTTGAGTAGCAGTAATATATGAAGTACCATTATCAACAGTAACCAACGTTAGCATATCTCCAGAAACTGTAGAAATCGCACTATTCGAACTAGTATAACTAATAACACCACCAGATACGTCGGATGTCGGAGGAGTAATTACAAAAGGCACACTTGAAAATGTGTATGAAGGAAGTGTAAAGTTGGTTAATGTTGGTGTTGGTTGGTTTATCGTATTTGTAAACATCGATAGTTTATCTAGTACATTGTTCGGGTTTTTAGCTGAGTCATATACTGCAGTATTAAGAGTAGCTTCAAAATTGGTACCATTGATTGTTGGAACAATACCCGTAAATATAACATTCAATAAGTTGCTACAGTTGTTGAAGGTTGAATCATCAAGTGACATCAAAGATGGAATCATAACAGTTATCAGATTTTCACAATTGCTGAATGCATATGAGTTAATTGATTCAACTGTACTTGGAATAACATAACTTGTATTTAATAATTTGGATGGGTATAATATCAAATTTTGTTTGAGTTTATCAAACAATACCCCGTTTTCGGACAAAAAAACTGTATTATTAGCGTCAACCGTAATACTCGATAAACTTATGCAATTGCGAAATGGATTTCCCAAAATGTTTGTAACAGTAGCCGGAATTGTAACAGATGTTAAACTTGAACACCCATAAAATGCATTAACACCAATAGTTGTAGCAGACGGAATATTCACAGTTGTTAAATTGGTGCAACCTTCAAATACGGATTCATTAATTACGGTGACAGAAATTGGAATCGTAACACTTGTAAGATTGGTGGCACCATAGAAAGCAGATGCTGCAATACTGGTAACATTGTATGTGTCGCCATCCACTTCAAAACTTGACAACAAAGAGATGTCGTCAGTGGCAGAAGCGCTGGAGCCAACACTAGCATCTACTGTACCTACGGTGTAGGTGTAGTTCACATTGTTCAATGTGTATGTTACCATTTTATATATTAGTTCTAAATATATAAAATAATACAAATATTCTAATTATTTATATATCGAGTGAAATAATGTTTCTGTCAGATCCTTAAATGCAAAAATACAGGGCAAAGTTTGTCAGAGCCGGTCTTTGTGAGCAGTAATAAAGACAATTTCCACCAGTATAACATGGAGCGAGGAGTTCTCCAATGGCGCGGTATCGGTATAAAAACCCAAAAAGTTTCTTCGTTCAAAATATCATCACCATAAAAATCTTTCTGGAACACACATCGTTATATACCATGATATACCTTTTCTAAATAATAACTAATAGAGGCTATTTTTCTGGTTCATCATTAACCCGAGTAAATGTTGCTTTTACTGGACGATGATCACTCAATATTTTTCTTTCTTTTGGTTCCTTTTTCGAATAATTAATCACACCTTTAACAAACTCAATTTTACTTGCTTTTAATATAGTAGGTTTGTAATATATTCCATCTACGGTTCCTCCATATATGGTTGTATCTTTAATATCAGTGGGTTCTAAAATATCATCATATATAGACTTAAACCCCAATTGTGTTTTTATAAAATGGTCTAATCCATACATCCATATGTACCATTTTTGCTTAATTGTAATTTTATTCCAATCATTTTGTTCTTCTTCAGTCAATTGATTCCCTAATTTTTTTGATATCAATTCATAAATACGCGAAATTGTGATTGTATTATCTGGTGGAGTCACGCGACTTGCTGATTCTGTTATTTCATCAAGACCCAAATATAATGGATTGTCAAATATATGTTTATTATTTAGAACTCCTTCACAAATATCTTTTATTGATATAGTAAGTTCCATCAAATATTTTTCTTCATGAATATTTGTGTTATTTCCAGTCTTAACATCTATTGTTTGTAAATTAGACATCATATTATCAAAGTCTTTGCGTAATTTTGTATTCGAATCCAAACAAAATATATGTATATCTGGGTGTTGGTTTATGAGCTCTTTGATTTGGCGGATTTTAATTATAAAATTATCTTCAAACAAACTTAATATATCATCTTGCCTTCCTCCACTTAAATGAATTGATGCTATGGTAATTGGGCTGCCTTTAATTGTAATATTGCTTATTGCCCAACATCTCTCAAATGTGTCGCTTGTATTTATGGTAAAGTTACCCTTTAATTGAGCTTCAATAATAGAATCAGTCTTGACCTCCTTCTCAACCTCGACATTATCCTTCTCAACCTCAACATTATCCTCCTTAGCCGGAACCTCAGTCACAACCTTTTGTGTTGTTAGAGGATATTTTGAATAGATTGAGTTGGCCAATTTACTTCCGTCACCATATATTTTTTTGTTATTTGGCCAATAAAACTTGTGAGACTGACAAGAAGACAAAACTTTTCGGTCTCCAATATTTTGAAGAAAATGAGTAAATCCATCCCCAACTGCTGATTTAATAATTGCGTCTTCTTGAACACAAATAATATCTGCTTTTAAAATAACTTCTTTTATTTTTTTCCAGTTTTCCGGTATGACATCAGGTACACTCGGTTCTGTTTTATCTAATTTACTCATAAATATTGAAAATTGATTTCTGTCTTCCTCTGTTTTGATTTGATTATTCCAAGACTCAACATTAAATGTCATTACTGTAAAACTGTTATCACCACCAGATTGTTTTCTTGTTGCCCATATCTTTTTTCTGCCGCGCCGTTTGGTTTTCATTATATACTATATATTTTAGATTATTACTTGTATAACGTTACAATTTATTCTAAACTTATATGAGAGGCTGCGCAATATATCCAAATATAATAATAGTGTATCTTATTATATAGCAATGGAAATTGACATCTATGTACAAAAAACAAACAAAACATACAACACCAATTATGGAATACCATTTCAATGTGTCGAATTAATACGTCGTTTTTTTTCAACAAATAAATTGCTCGGCGTTTCATTCCCGAGTGTGGTTGATGCGGTTGACTTCTTCAACACAATTCACACGTTATCAAGCCCTCATAAAACCGTAAAATTGGAAACCTTTTCATATCCATATAATCATAATTATTTACATTATTTGAAACCTGGCTCTACGGAAGCGTAGAAACCCATACGGGCATGTAGCACTTGTTTTAGAGAGTAATGAAAAAGACACAATTGTCATCCAGCAAAACCTTAATCCGCCTGTGAAAAAATACGACACCAAAGAACTCTTTGCAAAAATGAATTGCGCAAATAGCAAGTTCTTGGGTATAAAAACATTGCCGACCAAGGTTTCATCAACCATACAAAATACAACATATAATGTCATTCGATTATAGAGGCAGAATAATAATATAGAAACATCACTCAATATTATTCACACACGATGACCTCTCGCGTATACCAAATGAAAAAAGTCCAGAACGAAGCATTGGAATTGTTTATCCGAAAAAACGCGGACTATGGCGACGCCTTCGCAAAATACGGCGTCATCGGCGTCCTTATGCGCATCGAAGACAAACTCCAGCGCTCCCTCTCCATCACAAAAAGCGGGGTCAATCTGGTGGCCGACGAGGGTATCCGCGACACACTCATCGATTTACACAACTATGCGGCCATGGCGCTCATGTTGATGGATGAATAGAAAATATTATTCAACTGTGAACAATAATAAATACATTATATTACTCATAATATAATGAATATGATGGATATAATTGCCGATATAGTGAATATTTTAGGTGATATACTATGCCTATTATTTGATTTGTTAATACTAAATAACAACGGGGCGTTTTCGTCGTTCACAAATCTTCATGACGAAGACGTTTTGTTAGACAAAAAGAAATACCACTTTTTTTGCGAATATACTTATGATGATGCCGAGAAGGAAAAATATTTATCAATTGTTGATAAATTAAAACGTCTTGACTTTTTTGCGTATAAAATGGACAATGTTGAAATGAAAACCGTAATTCACAAAAAAAACGAAATAGTCAAACAAGACGATTCGGTCGCAATCACAACAAGTTTGATACCAGGTGTATTTTTCATAACATCTTATGAAAAGATTGCGGTATTAGAGGAAACCGAAAATACATTTACATTATGTATGACAACTTGTAGCGAAAATATGCTGAATGGATATTATCGTTTTCAATTGAAATATAACGTTGATAATAAACAAATTGAAATAAAATATTCAAAAGTTCAAACATTTATTACACTACAGTCACATTTTCTATTACAATTATACAAAACAACGTATATTGAATCGAGCAAAATAAGCATATCCAATACAATTAATTATTTGTTAAAAGATAATACATGTACCGCGACGGATGTCAACTATCACTACTCATAAATATGGATATATAGAGGTTCCAAACTATTCTATTTTGGCGTTATTATTTTCTTTGCTCATTTCGTACAAATGCCACCAATAAGTCTTGGCCATTTCGAATACATCCGACCTCTCAATATAGGTGATGCCATTTTGGGCGCAATAATCGCGAACCACGGGCTGTATTTGTCGCAATGTACTATGCGGAATATTTGGGAACAAGTGGTGTTCGATTTGAATATCCAGCCCAAAGCACAAAAATCGAGTAAAAAAGTGGTCTGTCCGGTAATTAATTGTGCTGGTTACCTGATTCACCAAGAAGTCATTAGACGCGCCCTTTATACATTCGGGTTGAATATGCGACACCTGAGCAATCACCAAAAACAAAAACCCACTAAATAAATAGAATACAAGTGTATTGTAAATCCCACACCAATAGAGGATCGACGCCAACAACAGGGCATTCCATCTTTTGTGTTTAATGCTGTCGATTTGCCCACTAAATCCGCCAAGACACATCAGCGCGCCTACATACAGATGTTGAAACCGGTGTTGAAAATAATGGGGTTGTTCCGACGAGTGACGAAATGTGAACTGGTGCCCATTGAAGTCCGAATCAAACTCCGTATTGGTGAAACTGTGGTGTAAATAATTGTGGTCCCATTTCCATTCTTCAATGGTCATCACGGGGGAAATCGCAATATTCGAAATCAATGTATTCAAGCGCTGGTTTTTAAACCCAGTATAATGAGAGGTCTCGTGAAAAAGGAGGGCACAATGACTGATATTTATGGTTGCCAACAAGACAAACCACCACGCGGATACGGGATTGGATCGAATACAATATGCCCAGATCCAAAGGTATGCTGAGAATCCGCCCAAGTTATATAGGATTTCCGCGGTCGACCAATAGAGAGGCAAACCTTTGCTGCGGATTTCATCGTAAACCCGGGCTTTCAATTCCGTGTATTTTTCGTAATTGTAATTTGTGTTGTATTTTACTAGAGTCAAATCGTTTGATGAAATATCATATTTGGACAACACGTCGAATATCATAGAGGCGTCTTTATGGTAACTATATATCATTGGAGTAATATCCGAATACGGTTTCAAATCGGCAAAAACAGTGGGTCCACCTGGATGTTTGTTTACAAAGTCGGAAATATCATATAATTTGTTATTAACACAATAGATGTTTTTGGTGTCGGTCATTCGTATAAATATATTTACAGTAATATATTTATATTGTTGTAATAGATGCGATAATATTTCCCCCTATAAAATTGAATTATATATATTTGTAATTGTTATTACAAACCATAATGGCACACGTAAAACCTTTCTTAAAATGGGTCGGCGGAAAAACGCAAATCATCCACGACGTCTTGGCTCTTTTCCCAAAACAAATCCACAATTACCACGAACCGTTCTTGGGCGGCGGAAGTGTGCTTCTAGCGCTTCTTTCCGATAAATCAATTACCGTGTCTGGGCGCATTTATGCCAGTGATATAAATCCCCATTTAATCGCCCTTTACAAAAACATCCAGCATCATCCCGAACAACTCATCGAAGAGGTCAAAAAACTCGCAGACGAATACGCAAAATGCTCGGGTTCGGTCATCAATCGAAAACCGGCAACCATAGAGGAAGCAATGACATCACCGGAATCATATTATTTCTGGATACGGAGTCGTTTCAACCTGATTACAAAGGACGCATTATATATGACAGTACTAGCATCCATACAGGCTTCCGCGATGTTGTTATTTCTGAACAAAACGTGTTTTCGCGGCCTCTATCGCGAAGGTCCGCGCGGGTTCAATGTCCCATTTGGTAACTACAAAAATCCCACCATCATCGACGAGACCCATATTCGCGAAGTATCGGCTCTCATTCGCGATGTCATATTCACATGTGAGCCCTATGTAAACTCACTTGTCCGCGTTAGCGGACATCCAGAGGGCGATTTCGTCTATTTGGACCCGCCCTACGCCCCCGAGACCAGCACATCCTTTGTATCCTATACCGCCGACGGATTCTCGCTCAAAGACCACAAAATACTGTTTTCAATTTGCGACAAAATAGAAGCGCGAATGTTGATGAGCAATTCGGATGTTGCCTTGGTGAATGAAGCATTTGCCGGCCCACAATACACAAAAAAAACCGTCAGTTGTAAGCGGTCAATCAATTCCAAGTCGCCCGACTCGCGAACCAATGAAGTACTGATTACAAACATAATTGCTTAAGCAAATCCGACGCGCCTACATATTCTCTTCCGAGCAGTTTTTTTATTTCAAAACCAGTTGTTTTAGTTATTGATTTATAGTTTATTCTCCATAACAATCGGCAAATCATCGCGCACAAAATACGCGGCGCCGTCGCGTGTCCATTGGACAACCAGTGTTATAACCTCTACGCCCGCTTCGCGGGCGGCATAGAACGCCGCCCTATATTCCGGGTCATTTACCGACGGCTGGAACCGGTCCACGTCGGTGCGCTGTATCACGTAGCACATAATGGTGCGAACCGTCGTTTCCTGCCGTATCCACGTGAGTTCACGAATGTGTTTAAGAGCCCGCGGACTCACTGTGTCGCCCGCCTTCTTTCGATATCCTTCGGGGAAATACGCGACCTTGGATGAAGGCGCACGTCCACTAAAGTCCATCTTGGCGCGTTCTTTGGCAGGCATATCTTCGTATTCTGCGAGAGGGACCACTTTCACCTCCATGATGAACGTCCAACCTTGTTCATCAATACCCGTGAAATCGAATCGTGAATCCACGTGGTCCTCTATGTGAATGGTTGTTTCCCGAGCATATTTACGAACATTGCGCAAAGAAGAGAGGCAATTCTTGATGAGCGCTGATTCGACCAATTGTTCCGCGAGTTTGGGATTAATACCGATGATTTGTGTGTCTTTGATAGACAGGCAAATCGTGTGCGAGCATTTGTTGCCGGGCTTATGATTGGCTTCCATGAGCACGACGGCCGACGCGTCGGCTAACCCGCAACAACCGAGAGAGGGAGCATGAGCAAGGACTTCTTTTTGGTCGCCGTAAACTTGAACATCGGCAACGTAGGGGGTTTTCACGTGTCGCGACGGGCGTTTTACCACGCACCCTTCAAACAAATCAAGTTTCATTAACATCATTTTGTTCTTTTGAATCCGGAGATTCACAAGAAATCATTTCAATTTTATGTGATATTTATTTGCGGGACTTGCGCTGATGCTTGCGTTGCTTCTTGGACTTGCGTTGCTTCTTGGACTTGCGCTTACCACCTCCTAAGGTGTATTCATATTTAATTCTTGGATTTAATCCCCATATATAGTTTGTAGCTAAATCGTCAACCTCAAGCGTTGTGTTTTCATTAACTTCGTTTAACATATTTGTATTATCTTTTGGCATCTCTACAATCATTTGTTTATTAACAGAAGTTCTTCTGGGAAAAGAGTCTTCTCTAAAGGCCCAAATTGTTCCTTGCTTTGCTAGTGCATCCAAATCTGCCTTCAAATTGGGAGATATGATGCCTTCGATGTTTTTTTTTATAAGTGATTCATACACTGTTTTTAAATGTTCATTTGTCGGCACATATGGTTGTGCGACTTTCTCCGACGATTCGACATCGTGTACTGAAGCTGATGGTTGTTCTGCCATTTATATATTTACATAATAAAATAATTTTATAACAAACAACACGTCTCAAACAGCTTCGCCGTCGCCCCATAAACCTCCACATTGGCCGCCGGTCGGCGGTCCTCAAAATACCCGCACTCCGCGCTTACCGTCTGATTCGGGATTCGGACCGAGGTATTTCGAGTACCTTTGCCATGGCTAAACACATCCATCGACGACGTCTCGTGTTTACCAGTGAGTCGCTGGTCATTGTCAAATCCATAAACCGCGATGTGTTCTTGATGTGCCGCAGCCAGCTTGGGCATACAAGACTCAATAATCCAGAGCCCCGCCGGTTCACGCATCGCCCATGTGCTGAAATTGATATGGCACCCCGAGCCATTGGCTGTGGCGCACGGTTTCGGATGATACATGATTCGGACTCCGCGTTTTTCCGCGACACGCTCAAGCAAATACCGCGCAACATATACTTGGTCGGCCGCGGCGATGCCTTCTACGGGCCCAATCTGAAACTCCCATTGCCGCGTGGCGACCTCGGCATTGATGCCAGAAATCGTGAGCCTCGCGGCCAAACACGCCGCCAAATGTTCTTCCGCAATAAGCCTCTCTACCGAGGACGTCCGGACCCCGCAATAATGGAGTCCATCGCCATTGGAGATGGGTTCATCCCCCGGAAACACCATCACATATTCTTGTTCAATACCGAACCAGGGCTCTTCATCGAGACCACGGTCAAATATTTGTACGGCTTTTTCTCGATTACCTACAGCCGTATCACATAGCACCAGCACGCATTCGTAGCCAGCAATCGTCCGCAGTGGGTCGGGATATATGGCCACCGGTTTCAATATAACCTCGGTATTGCCTTCGCCGTCGGCCTGGCCAGTAGAGGAGCCGTCATAATTCCACTCAGATATTTCGGCATGGGTGTTTTTATCATGTATGACACGTGTCTTTGAACGCAATCCACCGGAACCATCGAGCCAAATATATTCGCAGACGTATCGAGGCATTTGTTATTTATTATAAAAATCGCTTTATACTTTTCATAATAATCTTATTGAACACCACTACCAACTTCTTCAATTGTTTTTATCAAATGTTTCTCACAAACATCTGGTGATAAATGCTCCACTATATAATCTCGCGGTCGATAAGTGTCTAACTTTGATAAAAAGATGTGGAGCTTTGACTCAAACTCACCACCTTCATAAAATACCTCTCCACAACGGTCATCCCAATACGGCACGGTAGTTGCCTCAACATCCGGATAAGACGACCGATATTCTTGGTTCATTGATTTGATGCTCCATACTAACAATGGCACCCCACATGAAAGTGCTTCCTCTATTGCGAACCCTTGGCTTTCATGCGCATCTACAATGATTCCACACTTTGATTGTTGTAAATAACTCAAATATTCATTTTCCGTGTATTTACCATATTGAAATACCTTGCCTACAATACCATGGTGTTGTAACATAGAGATAACAAAATTGATATCATTTGGCGATCGATTTTTAAAATATATGAATACCTGGGTGCGTTCATAGATTGGGCGCACTTCGCGGAACCGGTCAATATCTACGGCAAATGGAACAGATCTTATTGCCATGCCTTCACAATATGGATTATCTCTCCAAGCATTCGCCGCCCATTCGCTTGGTTGAATATATACGGCATTTGGCGCTGTTATGATTGCCATTTGGTGTTCATCTGGAAAAACACTAAAATGCGGTCCAAAAATAAACTTGATTTTGGGATATTTTGAAGCATTTATAGCACTCGAAGGTGAATATACGCAATTATATTGAGACAAATCGAGTTGGTCAAGGTCTTCCACACTATTTATTTTGTAAAATTGAATATTCTTATATTGCGACAATGCGTATTCATTCTTATGGTGAATGCCAGGACCCTTAAAAAATAGTATTTTCATTTGTATAATAGAATGAAAATACTTTATATATTAATTACAATAGTTTCAATTGTTCCAAGTAGCAATATAATTCACCCTTTGTCAATGGATTGATTGTGCTATTGTAATCATTTAATTCATCCACATTGATTTCATCTTTAAAATTAAACGATGACTTGATGTGAGTGTATTCGTTGTGCTTTCGTATTCTCGCGGATTGAGAGAAATTAATCAGCGATTCCAACAGTTTCTCACCCGGTTTTATACCAATATATTTAATCGGTTTATTGTATTTCTCCGAAAATATCTCAATCAAATCTTTTACATTCATCGAGACCAACATTGGTATAACCGTATCTCCAGATTCACCATTCACGATTGCCTGTTCTATAAGATCAACGCTCTGTTCCAACGTCATTACAAATCGAGTCATTCCATCATTCGTGAGTGTAAAAAATGTTTTGTTTTTATCCTTGCCAATAGTATGGAGCAGTGGAATGATACTCCCCCGTGAGTTCAAAACATTTCCATAGCGAATGTTTACAAACTTAAACTCCTTAATGTAATGGGATTTTTCAACAATCAGTGTTTCCGATAAGGCTTTACACATACCATACACATTAATTGGACTACACGCCTTATCGCTACTTACAAATAAGGTTGTTTCTAATACACCGATTAAACGGGTTTTGTGTAGTTCAATAATGTCCAATATATTTTTTACACCAAGAAGGTTCGTATTGAGGCATTGGTCCGTATTGTATTCACACTGGTCAATATGCTTCATTGCGGAAGCAATAATAATAATGTTTGGTTTGACTCTTAAAATGGTCTCCTCGATCTTGTTCCTGTTTATAATATCACCAATGACAAAATGTAGGTTTGAATTACTATTAAAATCCAGCTTCATTTGCCAATGCTTACATTCATCGCGCGAATAATTGTAAATAACATTTGTATTGATATATCGCTTGACAATCTCATACCCCAGTGAGCCAGTACCTCCAAACAAAAGTATTGTTTTATTATTCATTAATTGTATTATATGTAAATATGTATTTAAGTAATAACTTTTTGTGATATTATATAATGTACAGATTTACCAAAACTGATAAATCATTTTTTGAAAAAAATCGACATATAATTGTCGATGGATTTCTTGACAATGACATGGCGCAAAAATGCCAAACCGACATATTACAGGCAAGTCCAAATATGTGGGATAGATATGATAATTGTTTTGAGCAAAAATCAACTTATCGAGATAAGAATAATTTCCCACAAAATATCAACAATCTATACGATTACTTAACATCGAGTCATTTTATAGATAAATTAAATATTTTAACTGGATTATACTTAATTAATGAAACTGATAAAATATTATGGGGAATCCATATGTTTAATAATAATGATAAATTGGATATACATGTTGATGCGGGTCGTCATGTAAAAACCGGTTTAATAAAAGCTATCACATTTGGTTTATATTTAAGTCATAATTGGACAGAAACTAACGGCGGACACCTTGAATTTTGGGATGGAGATAGTTCACATATTGAGTTTCCAAAAATATACAATTGTAAAACTAGGATTTTGCCTGTTTTTAATAGATGTATAATATTTGAAAACAATAATAATTCTTGGCACGGTTCTCCGGAACCTTGTTTATGTGAAAATGGTGAAAAACGAATATTTTTAACATTATCGTATTTTATAAATGACGACTCTCATTCTAATGCGTTTTTAAATGTAAGGAAAAAAGCATATTTTGTTAAGAGACCAGAAGACCCGGATGACGACGAAAAAGATAAGATACGAGTTTTGAGAGCAAATCCGGAAACATGTAATTTGTATTATAATACAAAAAAGGAATAGTAAATAATAATATAATATAATTATAATGAAAATTATATTATTTGGTTCAACCGGAATGCTGGGTAATTATGTTTATTCAGTTTTGAGTAAAACATACGACGTTCGATGTATAAACCGCGCTGAATACAACATTACCCAAGATAATGTCAGTGTTCTCGAGTCAATTTTATCGGACATATCAACAAACGATATCATCATAAATTGCTGTGGTGCTATTCCACAAAAAAATAAACTGACTGATTATAAAACATATATATTAGTAAATACTATGTTCCCACACAGACTGGAAACAATCGCAAACCGTGGGGGTGCGTATTTTATACATATTACAACGGATTGTGTATTTGACGGAAAATCCGGTAATTATAACGAGCAAAGCGAACATACCGCACAAGATGTATATGGAATATCAAAATCACTCGGGGAACCCAGATCGGCAACAGTAATCAGAACCTCTATTATTGGCGAAGAGCTTACTGGAAAAAAGTCATTATTGGAATGGGTTATAAGTAATCGAGGTAAAGAAATCAATGGCTACACAAATCATTACTGGAATGGTGTCACGTGTTTGACTCTGGCCAATTTTATTAAATCCACAATTGATGCCAAGATGTTTTGGAAAGGTGTGCAGCATGTATATTCAAATAATATTGTATCAAAATATGACTTATGTTGCTATATAAACGAAATATACAATTTAAACATTCGAGTGAATCAATACGAAGATAAGACGGAAAAAAACATGACACTAAGTGGAGCGCATACCATTGATGTAAGTATATTCGATCAGATTAAATACCAGAAACTATAATAGTATACTGACTGAAACTGTGTCATTTTGTAGTGTAATATATAATTAAATATCAATTCAATTTAAATATATACTATATTTATAAATATGTCAGTTATTACATTATTAAATAAATCAGCAGGGTTTTTTTCACAATTTTTTTTTATGGCAAATCATTTTATATATGCTATAAAAAATAATTTAGTTCATAAAATAGATGGCTCAGGTTGGTTATTTAATTACAATTTAGGATGGTATGATTATTTTGAAAATAATATTTTGACCGATAACACTAACAATAATATAAGATGTTCTCATGGACATGTGTTAGGACAATTTACATTAAGTGATTATAAACAAGCAATTAAAATATTATACAAATACAATCAAACTCTTAAAGATGAAATCGAGAAAACAAAACAAAAATTAGATCTTATTAATAAAGAATACGATAGTATATTTATTAGAAGAGGTGATAAAATGTGTGGAGAATCATACTATATAAGCGGTGAAGAATATGTAAAAAAATTATTAGAAATAAATCCTCAGTGTAAAATAATATTTTTACAAACGGATGATTATAATTGCTATTTAGAAATTAATAATTATATACATAATAATAATCTTGATATTAATATCATAACACTATGTAATGAAAAAATGAAAGGAGGTGTTATTGTAAATGATAATAATTTAATTGGCCTGAACGATTTGAAAAATGGTACTAAAGAAATGATACCTCATTTTCACAATAGAGATTATATTAAAAACGTATTTGATAATTTAAAAGAAAATATACCGGTAACATTAATGTCAAAAGAGCAAATATATAACCATACAATACAAATGATAATTGGAATCGATTTTGTTTTAAACTCAGAAAGATGTATTTGTGAATTTTCCTCAAATGTATCTCGATTTATAAAGCTTGCTCATAAGGATAGTAATAAAGTATATCATATTTTAGATATTAATAAACAAATTAATTGGAATATCACAGAATGCCCCGCATTTGGAGATGAATGGAAGTAATATTATAATTACACCCTATAAAAATAACACGAGTTTTCGTGTCATTTTTCTTTGACAATTTAAATATCTTTTAATCTAATATATCTTTTATCAGGAAAATCATGTCGTCCCAGTATTTTAACCTTTTGAAAATTTTCAGGAACATGATAATTTTTGCCAATGTGTGTACAAAACCCAGGACATCCATTTTTAACATTTTTTGTTATAACCGCATAATATCCTCTTTTATTAATTTCTAATTCGATTGTGTATTCATCATCCCAGAGTTCATATGGCATTCTTAGTTTTTGTATTTCAATTCTTTTTAACGATGGTCTCCAAGAAAATATGTTCAACGCACCATCACCATTATTTGCTTCAACTCTTAACGGATTATCTGTAAGAACTTTATAGCATAATGGATTTCCAATATCTACTTTAAAATAATCATGTTGTTCATCTTCTAATAAAACTTGTGATATTTTTGGGTCAAAATCCATTATTTGTAATGATAATTCAATAAATCCGCTATCAAAAAACTCATAATCATCTTCAAGATGAAAAACATAGGGTGTTTGTATTAATTGTGTATATTTTTCAATAGTTTTCATTTGACCAATACGTTCTTTGTTGTAACAAAATAATACAGGAAATGTTACTATTTTTGTAACAAAATCTACAATATTTGGTATTCCAGAGTCTTCACATAGAATAGCTTCCTTAATTGGATAGGTGTTACACCTGACAAAACTCTCCAGTGTTCTTTTTAATAATTCAGGTCTACCACATGAGGTTATAAATAATGTGACTTCCTTATCCATTTATAGTAATTTATACATTTTTTTTATATATTAATAGTATTAAATAATTATAATTACCACTATAATATTATTTTATCAAACTTTCTTGCCAAACTTTCAATCATATAATTGTCATTCCAAAATCTTATATTATCTTCTGTAAATATCGGTCGATTTATATATTCCAAATATTTTTGGTCATCATTATCTAGTTCTATTATTTTTTCCAGCAATTTTTGTATAGATTCTTCGGACTCATCTTCCAAAAATAACATGGAATCCGGGTTAAATATATTTTTAATATTATGACTTGCCCAATAAATTGGAATCGTTCTGCCCAAATATGGATTGACTATTTTTTCAGTAGAATATGTCTCCATTTTTGTATTTTCAAAGCAAATCATAAACTTATGATTACTCAATACATCAAAAAATTGTGGTGACCAATATGGGTAATTAATAATTTGTCCAATATTATTCGCGAATTGACCCATGGAATTAACCTTTTTATACTGATTCAATAAATTAAACATGTTATTTCGCGTGTCGCATTTGGGATTTGACACAATAAATGAACAAAATTGTCCGGGAACATTTGTAATTGTTGGCCGATTTATTAAATATGGCAAAAAATTATTACAATGTATATATGCTACACTCAATGGTAAATCCACTATATTATCAACGTAATTTATGGATGTTAATACAACATCATATTTATCCGATTTAGGTAGAGCCGGCTCACCTACAAAATTAATTTTATATGCCCATTTCTTACAATTATGTAATTGTTCATCTGGATGTCCGCCTTCCAGTAATACGTTGGCCTTATGAATATCTTGGGTTATTTCAAATGATCGCAACTTTGTCTTTGATAACAGTTCTTCAAAAAATCCAATATGGTTAGCATCCCTCTTTTCAATAAATCCTGGCCACCACTTATGTGGTGGAGCAAATACGTAATATTTTTCAACAGACATAATACATTTTACACATAATATATTTAAATAATTTATACCCTATGTATTATATGAAAATAATAGATAGTTTTATTTTTTACAACGAAATCGACTTGCTCTATTATCGTTTATCAATTTTGGATGAATATGTCGACCATTTTATATTAGTAGAAAGCACTCATACATTTACGGGTCATGCCAAGCCTCTCTTTTATTCAGAAAACAAGGACAAGTTTCAAAAGTTCAATGACAAGATAATTCACGTTGTAGTAGATGATATGCCATATAAGCAACCACATATCAACTATAATTTACAGCATCAATGGATAAATGAATATTACCAGCGCAATTGTATTAAACGGGGTCTTGACAGGCTTATAATACAGCGAGTTTTGGACGCCGATGATGATATTATATTGACATCCGATGTAGATGAAATCCCCAACCCAAATGTATTAATAAATGCCAAAAATAATACTCTGGTATTCAATCACAACACATTGAACCGCATGGCGCTGGATATGTATTATTACAATTTATATTATAGAATAGGCGAAGGAAGCAACTGGCACGGAATTAAATTGCTCACTTTCAATGCGTATAAAAAAATAAATCTCTCATTCCAACAAATGCGGGTTTGGGAATATAATAACCACGTTCCAATAATTCAAAATGGTGGATGGCATTTGAGTTATTTTGGTAGCATCGATTTTATTATAAATAAGATTGGAAGCTTTTCGCACCAAGAATATAATAATCAAACATATTTAAATAAAACAGAACTGATGGATAAAATCAAAAATGGTGTTAATCTTTTAAACAACACAGAACTTGTGTATATTCCAATTGAAGAAAACCGTAATTTACCCTATAAATACAATGAATATCTCACCAATTTTTTTATTACACAACCATCATAATTCATTTGCTTCTTATATTTATTGCTAAGTAAATATAAAATATATCATTGCTATTTAATTATCAATTGTCATATATTTATTTTCAAGGATAAATACTTCATTGTGTCGGTACTTTGTATCAAATCGATAACCATTTTTAAGCAATATTTCACGACACATTTGTTCTTTTTCAATTTGTGAACCACCAAGTGTTTCAATTAAAATAATATCAATTGGAACTGAAAAATCCCAAGATAATAATACTTCATATTCATGCCCCTCAACATCCAATGACAAAAGATCAATATGTTTAATATCTGTGCTTTTTACAATTTCTGTCAATGATTTTGGTTTAATTATCATTCGGCTCTGTGGCTCAGGAATCTGACTAAAAAATCCATTAATATGTTCTTGTGGTAATGTATTATCGACACCAGAAACACCGGAATAATTATCAATAAAAAACCGAAATACAAGATCTTCAGTTAAACAACTAACCAGATTATTAAACAAATAATTATTTGGACGATTCACTGTCAAATTATTAAACTTAAACGGATGCGGTTCAATTACACCGACCGAAAAGAAAAATGAGACAAAAACGCAGTTATGATTTATATATTTTATAACTATGTTTTAAGTAATTTGTTAAATGTTCCCTTGTTATTTTTGTTGCTATAATATGTCTTATAGTTGAAAATATATCATCATAAGTGTTTGGACTTTCTTTTTTAATGTAATGTTTCAATTGATTAAAATACTCTTCAATTGCATTGGTTTCTGGATGATAAGGGACAGAATATAATAATTTATTTTGACTTGATTCTATAGTTTCCTTTATTATTTTTGACTTGTGGATTACTGCGTTATCCATAATAATCAAATGATTTTTGTATTTATCCGTAATAAACTCATCATAAAACGCCAAAATATCGTTTGTTTTTACACCACCGGTTCGTTCTGGATATAATTTCCAACCAACAACTTTGTCTGCACTAATTGCACATAACAAATTAAATCGTTTGTATGGATATTTATTTGTTTTTTTGATTACTCTTGTCCCGCTTTTACTACGACCATATGAAATCGTCATATTTAAATAAATAGAGGTTTCATCCAAACAAATCGTTTGTTTGTAATCATAATCGTGTAACTTTTTATAAAAAGTTTCCAAGTCCTCTTTTTCCTGTCCTTCCCTCTTTTCTGGATAATATTTACTTCGTAGTCGTTTTCTTGTTAGTTTGTGTTTAACTAAAATATTATGAATACTGCTGTCTGATAAATGCATACCATATTTTTCATTTACCAATTTTGAATATTCCCATAATGTTGTTGTTGGGTATTTTCTTAAATATTCTTTAACAAACTTCTCTATTTCAGGTGTTATTTTTATATCACGATTTTTGCGTGTTTTTCGATGCAAGGTTTTGTTTTTCTTATATGTATGTATCCACCTTGCTAATGATTGAAACTTGCATCTAAATATTTTACAAGTATCCCGCATGTCTTCATTGTGATCTAGATAATACTTAACAGCTGTTTCTTTGTAATCTTCTGTGTGATGCTTCATTATAAATATGTTTATAAATATTTAAAAGTATGAATATTTATAATAATATGGATGGTTTAGAACAAGAAAATTTATTGTTGAAACAGAAAATACAGGAATTGGAAGAACGCCTTAAAAAATACACAAATGGCGACAACCACAAACGATACTATGAGAAAAATAAAGACAAGGTAAAAGAAATTGGTGCAAATTATTTGAATAAATTAAAAGAAGAAAATCCGGAAAAGTTAAAGGAATATAGACGCACTTATTACTTGAAGAAGAAAGAGAAAATGAAACAGGATGACCAAAATAATAATAATATATAAATTATTCAAAGTCACCATCACTATTCAAATAATCATCATTAAACACATTTTTATTCATCATTTCAATACATCCATTTATGCACGGGGAACGCATTTTGTCGTTTAATACTATTGTAAATGAACGAATTATATCATCCAATTCATCATAAGTCCATTTTTGTGTTTCTGAGTTTGATGGATGCAACAAGATAACATTTTCATATTTTTCCATTCTGAAACGAATTTGTTTATCGAGTATGTTATTATTCCCACCAAGTCCTCCTTCACATCTTTCTAAGTATGGTAAGGTTTTGTTTGATGCTATTCTGCAATTATTTTTTATTTGTTCAACAATATATTTATTATCACTATTTTCGCATTCCCTTTTTATTTCTTTCCATCTTTCAATATATTTTGTAGATGCATCTGAATCAATCCTAAAACGTAAAGTATGTGTATGAGTTTCTAATATATTCATTATAATACTTATTGTATAATTATTATTTTATATAGATTCCATTTTATTAATAATTTAGGCGAAATGAATATTTGCGTATATTTACTTAAATATAAAGTATTTAGTAAATATATAGGGATGACTATAAAAGAAGAACCGCCTGATAAATATCAGTGTATAAAACTTCCATTCCAAAAGATACTGAAACCAAGCACAAAAATCCACACCATAATAAATGATGCTGTTTCAAGAACCAATTTTATAACAACCAAGTCCTATTTTTTATTAAGACTTTGGGTTCTCGATAAATACCACAGCAACCAAGAAATACCACATATTACAGAAGACACAATAAAAATGTCTATGAAATCCTTGATGAAAGCGTCGGCAGGGCCAAAACCAAAAGGTAATAATTTATTATTATTGCAAGAGTTTCAACAATTACATAATTTTGATTTAGTCAACACCACCTTCGGTTTAGAAGATGGTAAGAATTTATCCGCAATTTTAGATTATTACTCGACAACTATGATAACCGCAATTGAAAATAATATTAAAATACATTTTATTGATTATATGAACCGATTCGTAAATTCCTATTTCAAGAGCATTTATAAAGATGAAATCCAAAATAAAGAATTTAAAAAACAACTTTACAAGGATATTCAAACAATAAAGAATGATATTCTTAACGAAACGCTGACGTGTGATGCAAAATATCACGACTGGTTAAATTCGAATAGATATAAAATTGTTCCACAAGAATACGATACCAGTTATTACTACGATGTTAAGGTGAATCCTCAAAGATATTTGAAATACATGATATTTATGAATTTACAATTGGAAGAAAAAGAAGCAAAAATGTTCCAGTTTTTTCCATTGCAAACACAGATAATTCCAAGACATATACAACTTGATACAAAGTCAATTGTGGAATTATTAGTAGAAACTGATAAAAAACAATACTTAGATAATATTGAATTAAACAAAGAAATGCTATGGAATAATTTTTTTAATATAACACAACAACTGCGTAAATACGTATTTGATTACACAATAATCACAGATGGTTATGCGGTATCATTGCGATTTTTACATAAGGATTTTGTAATTGAAGAACGTAATAAAAAGGATAAAATAAAAAATGGTAAAAATGCGTTGAAGGGACTAACTGAAGAACAAAAAGAAGTAAAGAAGAAAGAAAAGATTACTCAACAAAATAAAATCAAAGAAGACAACAAGCAAAAACGTGCAACACAACCTAAACAAAAATTTTTAAAGAAAGAAGTTGTGCAAGAGTTTCCATACATAGACGAAGTTTCAAAAGATGAGTTAGAAGGGAAACATATATTCATAGATCCGGGAAAACGAAGTTTGCTTACTATGATGGATGATGATGGTAATTTTTTTTCATACACTAATAAACAACGAATAAATGAAACAAAGCGGATAAAATACCAATCGTTAATACATAATTTTAAAGATAGTTTGGGTATTACTGAAAAAGAAAATATGTTGTCGGCATTTAACTCAAAAACGTGCAATTTAGAAAAATTCAAAACATATATTTCTGAAAAATTAAAAGTCAATGCAGAATTATACAAAGCATATCAAAATGAAAAGTTTAGACAATACAAATGGTATGGATATATCAACAAAAAACGAACCGAAGATAATATGTTGAACAAAATAGAAAACAAATATGGAAAAGAAGTAAAAATAATTATAGGCGATTGGAGTATTGGAAAACAAATGCGAAACTTTATTTCAACACCCAATTTATCAATAAAACGAAAATTAAAAACAAGGTTTCCTATTTACAACATTGATGAGTTTAGAACATCGTGCTTAAATTATATAACGGAAGAACCTTGTAAAAATTTATATTTACCAGATAAGACAAACAACGAACGAAAAATGCATTCAATCCTAACATATAAAATGGAAAATAAAAGGCTGGGGTGCATAAATCGTGATAAGAATGGTTGTAAAAATATCCAAAAAGTATTTAATTGTTATATTGAAAAGGGTGAAAGACCCGAAAAATATAAAAGAGAATACAAATTTCAATAAAATATACTAACCATTACAACCATAAAAAGTTGTAATCGTCAAATAGTATAATGCCCGCAAGGGGTGCATTTACATCACCGAAGATTTTTGTGATTTTTATTTTTTTAAAATATTTGTCTCATTTTTCTTTTCGGTCGGTGTAATATTCCTCTCCAATTCAATTTATCTTCAAAATATTTTGTGTTTGAATATAACACGCCATCTAATGCTCTGAGTTCAATATATGTGCCATTTGTCATACCCTTAAATACTTTGTATTTAAAAACTCATCTTATCCACATTGTGAATAATACATATTTATATGCTTAACTATATAGCTGTGAATCCATTTTTTATTAAAATATTTGTTATAGATAAACATCTGTTGACTTAAACATTTAATATACAATTCTTTGTCATTATTTAATTTTGTAATTTTTTCAAAAAAATCAGTTTCATTGTGAAAAACAGTGTCTTCGTGAAAGTGTTCTTCAAAAGGCCATTTCAAGTTATTATATTCAGAAATCATCAATGAACCCTGAGATAATATTTCAAATGTTCTCTTATTTGGTTCTCCAACGCCATTTAAATCCAATGAATACTTGGAATGACGTAATACCTGTATAAAATCACTGTAATTTAAGTTACCTGGGTTAAAAATATATTTGCTTATTTTATTATATATAGTTTTTCTATCTCTCCGATAATTAATTTCCGAGTCATCATGTAAAAATAAGGTTCCAGAAAAAAAAACAGTATTATATTTTTGTTCAGAATAAAACGCCTCCTCTATTTTTTCGATAATGGATGATTGCCCAAACATAACAAATGGAAATGGTATGACATTATTTTTATAGGTTTTTGTCTTATTATAATTTCTTTTAAAAAATGCTGTTATTTTACTATGTTGGACTATGTCATTTGGGTCATAATCATAATCATAATTATCAAATATAAACACATTTTTAAAATTATTTTCATTAATTATTTTCATCTCACGCTGTAATATGTCATATATATTTTGTTTAAAAAACCGTGTTCCTGGTTTAGCATCATATAATGATATCACAATAAACAAACAGTCATATTTTTGGTCATTTATTTGAGACCAATCATATTGTGGAATAATGTTATATTTTTTTATGTTGATTGATTTATTCAATTCAGTATTATTAATAAAATAATCTGCTTCTGGGAACAATATATTTAATCCAATGTCTTGGTTCACGCCATCAATCACAGCAATTCTCATAATATAATATAAGTATTGTTATTTATATTATTATCCGTCGTATAACTCATTTTTTGAGACAGAAACATATCCCATCAAACCAATTGGATTCACTATTTTTTGGGGAATCGATTGCTGCGATTTAATAAAATCCGCAAACAACACTTCATACCCAACACACCCAATCATTCGATTAAAACTATTTTGTAAAAATAATGACAATTTGTCAGTACATTGTCGGGGAATCTTAAAAAGCCCAGTAAATACATTATTTACATCATTGTTAATATATTTAATAACAATATCATCATTTGTAAAATTACTGAAGTCAAACTTTTCAGACAAATAATACCTTCCTGATATTTTTATTAAACTATCATACTCAATATTATTTTGTATTAAAAACTGTAATCCACATATTGTCATTGTACCTTCGCACAATGATTTGGACGGACTATGCATATTATTGCGTAAATTGACATTTTCATATAGATTAAAAAAATAGGTGGTATTTTCTAAAAAATAATTAGTTTCATGTTCATTCAAATCAGAGCATTCGATTAAAAATATTTTTGAGTTTGGTATCTTTTCTTTCACTGACTGGATTGTCATCTTTGTTTGTTCAAATCGTTCTTGGCTGGTATAAACGGAACGGGTTCCATAGGATAACGGTTTGTTAGGTGGTTTAATGATTGATGTTATAAAAATGAGGATTTCCATTATAAATAATGTTTATACAACTATTTATATAATAATATACCATCATATCTATTTCCCCAAACATCGGCATAAAGCCACCTCTCCACATACCCTATCCCCTGCCATGTTCTCCTCCGACGATTTACATCGATTGTATTATGAGAAAGTCAAACTGCCTGAGTCCTATTTCCACAAATACGTGGACCTGCCTGTGTGTCCCGCCAAAGCATATGGCTACAACTGGGGGAACAACGACTTCCCGCGCAACTGGTGTATGCTCGACTTCATCGAGTGGACTACGAAACACAAGATCACAATTGATCATCTGGGTTATACATGCGACTCAGACCCCGAGATTGAGTTTATCTCACCGGCGCGCAAGACCAAGCTGGAATACCCCGAATACGATTTACACACGGTCGGCAACCATTTCAAGAATGAGTTTGACTTCTTCTTATTTAACCAAACCATCGAGCATTTATACAATCCATTTGAGGCTGTGAAACAAATATATGAGACGATGAAGCCGGGTGGATACGTATTCACCTCTGTGCCGACGTTGAATATACCGCACATGACGCCAATTCATTTCAATGGATTTACGCCGATGGGGCTTGCGGTTCTATTTAAGACCGCGGGATTCGAAGTGGTGGAAATCGGGCAATGGGGCAACTATGATTACATCCAGCAATTGTGGAAATGCCATGGGTGGCCGGGATACGAAAGCTTGAATGATTGTAATTTTGTGTCGAATGAAGAGAGGAATGTGTGTCAGTGCTGGATTCTGGCGCAGAAGCCTTAGCCGATGACCTTTTATGAATTGCCCGGCTTCGCCGGGGCCTACGGCCCTTATGGTCTTATGAGTCGGCCAGCTTCTTCAGCCCTACGGGCATTATGCCCTTATCCAAAGATTATTTATACGTAAATATTATATGGCAACATTATACGCAATAAGCGCAACCCCCGATCAACCCTCATATAAATCAATTTATTTGTATGAAAATGCCAACTTCCAATACGACGCCGATGGAAACGCCATTCGATGCGGAGAAATGTCATTGCGACTACGCACCGAAAATAACCGCGACATAATACAATTGGCCAGTGTAAAATGCAGTTGTTCTGCACTCAAGGGTCGCTGTTTTGAGCGTTTTTTGAATATACTAATTCAAGAGGCAACTTTGGACATCGAATTGTTTGGCAAGAAGCTCACTCCGGACACGAAGGTTGAGTTATTTATTTCTCCCGATGATATTCCAGATGGCGTCAGTTACGAAACCGCCTACGAAAAACTATACAAGTTGTATCATAAATACGGATTCAATATCGAAAACCGCGACGAACCCTCTTATTTAATTGCCACGCTGGGCGATATTGACTCCACTCTGCGGCAAGTGCCGCCTCGGTCTCCCGGCAGAACTACATCGCGAACCCCGCATAAAACCCCCAGAAAAAATCACAGAAAAACTCGCAGCAAACCTCGCATTAAACCTAAAAAAATTCCATTTCCATTGGAGTTTGCCGTCTCTCGCATAAACCGCTTATCCAAATCACTGATATTTTGATTATCCAATACAAATATAAACAATTCAGGGTTGTTTATATTATATGTCCAAGATCCATTTCTTCTCTTTTGGTGGCGGTTCCGAAGGATACCACAACACGCTTCGACGCATATGTTATCAAGCATCCACATTTGAATTATTCGACAAAATCGTGGGAAAAACAGAGGCGTTTCTGAAAGCCGACCCCGCCTTCTGGGCGCAGCATTGCCAACATATAGAGAGTAATCGCCGCGGATACGGCTACTGGGTTTGGAAACCCTATGTAGTGAAATCCTATATGGAATCTGATATGGCCGATGGCGACATTCTCGTGTTTGCCGATGCGGGATGTACGATGAATATTCACGGGCGATCGCGTATGCTCGATTATATTGAGACGGTGCGAACTCACGAGAGCGGAATCCTCTCATTCCAGATGAACACTCTTCTTGAACAAGAATGGACAAAAATGGATTTAATTCGGACTTTGGCGGCGGAGCCGCTCATGGCTACGGGGCAAGTAATGAGTGGTATCTGGCTCATTCGCAAATGCCCGCAAACAATTGCGTTGATAAACCGCTGGTACAATGTCTGTTGCCAATACCGGTTAATTGATGACTCGCCATCGGTGGCGCCAAATCACCCGACATTTGTGGAACATAGGCACGACCAGAGTGTGTGGTCGATATTGGTCAAACAGGCGGGGTCGGCATTTATTCATGACGAAACTTTTTTCGCACCGGACTGGAATAGAGGGATTCGATTCCCAATTTTGGAGACACGGATACGGAATTGCTGATCTATTTATCACGTTTTCACTATACCATTAGATAATTTCCACGTTGTCTAAGCCCATGGTTTCCCATCCCTGAGTCCAATCTCCCAAGATTTCGAGACGGAAGGGCTTATTATACCAGCAGTCATCATAACTGATGGTCGGTGCATCATAACTGATGGTCCAAAGCTTCTCCACAAACGGCACATAAAAAGTCTTTAAACTTCCATCATATTCTTGGTAAACCGGAAACTCGGCCAAACTTCCATCCTCAAATCGCAATCGTACCAAGACAGGTGACTGATTCAGTCGTCGAAAGTCACCCGAAAAACTCATCATGTTAAATGACAACAAAGTCGGTCGAAATCCAAGAGTTATCGACGGCGACTGAAAATACCACAAATCCTTGTCATCGCGATTCCGGGCATCTACATTGACGCGCGCCTCTTTGCCGATGATAAAATGGGACAATGATGGAGAATCTATGTCAGACTTAAGTCTTTGACCCGCAATAATCCACGACCGATGTTCCAGTGTTCCGTGCCCTACCGCGGTCCACCCATCTGTTCCCAACATAAAATCGTATTTCTTTGCCGCCGCGACGGTCATAATCATCGTAATTAAATACAAAATCCAGCGCATTTATATGATACGACATATACCTCTATGTCGTATCAAAAATTATATTTTTTCTATTAACCAGTTCAGCATATTACGACGCTCATTCATGTAGACATTCATTATCTCCGCCGGTGTATAAAATCGGTCTTTAATTTGCTCCAAAACGTTGGGGTCCGGTTCTTCGCCAACCAGGTGCCGATACATGCGACCCACAACTTCGCGGCTGGCGTATCCCAATTCCAGCGTGATATCGATGCGACCCGGTCGTTTGAGCGCGGGGTCCAAATCCTCGTAATGGTTCGACGATATAACCATAATACGCCCCGACGCCTCTCGGATTCCATCCCACAATTCCAATATATCATCGAGCGTAATCAGGTCCTCGGGCTGCAACAGCGTTTTCATGATACTATCCTTTTCCTCGGTTTTCACAATTTGTGCCGCTTGTTCCGCTTGTTTCGCTTGCTTCTTTTTCTCGCGGTCCATCACAATATCCCCAATACAATCAATGTCCTCGAATACAATGATTTTCTTGTCGAACCCAACACTCCCCTTTTTGTTGTCCGTATTGTACCGGCACTCGAAAAACACGCCTTCCAACTGCGACTTTGTCTTCACCAGTTTCAACGAAATTGACACAATATGTCGGCCAGTATGGTTGGCCAGCGCTTTAATAAAAGAGGTCTTGCCCGTCCCGGGCGGACCGTGGAGTCCGATTCCGAGCGTATATGGCACCCCCTTCTCATAATACCAGTCACGATTCTTCAAAAAGAAATCAACTTTGCCGATGACGGCATCACTTTGGTCAAAAAACAGATTTTTGAACGTCCGCGTGCTATCGAACACCGTCTCCGTCCATCGCTCGCACGTCGAGTCATCGTATCCCAGCTTGGATAACGAATAAATAAACTTCTTGTTCTCGCGCAAGTGCGTGATTTTCATCAAATAATCCCGCGTAATATCGTCGACGAATGCCTTGATTTCCTGGATACTCGATTTGGTTGAATAGAGGTCCACGATGATGTTGTCCGTTTTTGTGTTGGAGGGTGACGTTATCTTTTCCTTCTCACCCGAATCTGACTGGGTGATACAATAGGTGACCGCGTAAATCTCGTGTTTGGCTGAAATCAAAAACTGGTTCATCTGATTCACCATATAAATATTGTCGCTGTAGGCTACCGACGTGGGTTTTTCAGAAATCACGTACTCTTTGATTTCGCGAATCGTGTGATTGGTGTCGACGTTTTTAATAATATAGTCCCATAAAGCGCGAAATCGCTCGCTGAACACGGCATTTTGACGCAAATTACAGGTATATCGGTCAATGCTCGTGGATATTTTTCCTTCAAAAGAAACAACATTCTGACCTTTGAAAAAATAATAATAGAGGGACCGAACATTATGTCGCATATCAAAATGTTCGCGGAACCAGTTGAATGCCCATGTCACTAGAGATGCGAGTGCCGCAAAAATCATATAATCAATCATCGGAACCCCGGTTTCAAAACGGCTTAAAATCGATTTTAATCCTCCACCATGAGGAACTCCACTATGAGAGACTCCACTATACGTATTCATTACTATATCTATCAATCACAATGCCTCTATTTTGTTTTGTCAATTACATCATTGAAAAATTAAAATGTTCCATTTTAATTTTTTAATGATGCGGTAAGGCGAAGCCGACGACTTATATCGGTAACGATTTAAAATAACATCAAGTAGGGATGTTATTTTAAATATTTACCGTTATACAGTCGTGGTGATTCGAATTGCCGCCGCGGATTGCGACCCGACCCAGCGCACGCATTTCACTATGATGGACCCCTTACCTCGCACCAATTGCTCCTCCGGCAAACACACCCCCAACCCTTCGCGAAACTTCTCCGGCGTGAAGTCTCCCAGCGTAGCCGCATTGTCCCGCCGAAACTTGTACCACATATCCGTCGATTTGATTTGCGCCGAGTCGTCGCCATTCACGTACTCAATATTGGCCTGGAGCCACGCCATCAGCGTCTGGTTCTGCGCCTCCATCAATGTAGGCACCTCGTCACGCAACAAATCCGCGATAGACGAATCGAGGCGGTCCCGAATGGACCCCAGAGTCAGAATCACCTGTTTCAGTTCACCCACCGTCTTGCGCATCGCGCGAAACTTCTCCAGCGAGCGTAAATGGACGTCCTTGTACCGGACTTCTTCGGCGTCGCCGACGTCCTCTTTCACCAAATACTCGTTGATAATGGAGCACACGAACCAAACTGACTTCAAAAACGCGACCGGATTGCTCTGTTCGGCCAGCTCGTTGATATGACAAATGTACCGATTGCCCTCGATGGGCTCGAACATCACGGGGCCGCGGTCCCAACGGTCAATTTTCGTGTTCATCGACACCAACCACGCAAACCGAATGTGGGGGTTGCGCTTCAAATCGCCGATGATTTTGGTCCTCTGTTGTGCCCCGACCTTATTTGTGTAAAGCTTTGCATCCGCCAAGACGTTGAAGTCCTTGAAAAACATATGGTAATCGCCTTGGCCGCCAATACAACTCTTGTTCTCGATACTGAATCCCTCGAAATCCGCAAATGCCTGCTCGGCAAACTGGCTGAACATGCGTTCACCGGCGTCGCCCTTGGCACTCGTCGTGAGCCGGAGACTGCCCAATCCACGCTCAAATGTCTGGCGGTACGACTCGAGCGATCGCTCTTTTTCGCCGATGATGGCGCTGGTTCGGTCGCGCATTTCAGCGATTTCACGCGCGACTTCGTCGCGCTTGCTCAGTTCCATGGTCTTAATCTGGACATCACGTTCCACAATCGCTTCGCGCAACCTCTCGTTGTCCTTGTAAAAAACCTCTTTGAATTGGGTCTGTTGAGAGAGGAAGGCTTCTTGGTCGCATTTGCGCTGCCTCTCTTGTTCGGTGATTTGACCCAATAATTGCTGGATTCGGGACTCATAGGTTTCGCGAATGCGTGTCTCGACGGTGGTTTCCGAAAGAAGGAGCGCGTTTTGTTGGCCGGCGAGCACGGATTCAACACCGATATTAATAACGGCCCCGACTTCGTCGGGAGTCATCGAAAAAAGTCGCGCCGGAATCTCATACGTTTCCGGGACTTGGAGAACAACGGTTTTCATAGAATATAGTATTCTGCGCCGCTATTTTTATTACATTTGATAATGTAATAAACACATGGTGTCAATACAAATAGATGTTTGACTTGATTGTAGCGATGAATCCGATAGGTATTATTGGGCTCGATGACTCGATTCCGTGGCGCGTGCCGGAAGACCTGGCCTATTTTCGAAAAATGACGCTGGGCAAAACCATTATTATGGGTCGCAAAACGATGTCCAGTTTGCCGAATCAGCGCCCGTTGCCAGACCGCACCAATTGGGTGATTACACGAGACACCAATATGTATCAATTTGAAGACCCTCTATGGACACAGACCAAATACATGTCGCTGGAAAATGCGACAACCGCTGGCGAAGACGCATTTGTCATTGGTGGCGGGCAAATCTATGATGCATTTTTGCCGCGGTGTAATAAAATCTATGCCACCATTGTGGATTGGGCACCGGACGACGATGACGATGACGCAATTCGGGTATATTTCCCCCTCTCTTTGGCACAATTGATGATGGAATACAATGTCGAAAGTGAGAGTGAAGAGTTTGTTTCGGCCAAGAGTGGGCTCAAATACAAGTTTATGGTGTTTTGCGGCAAAAAAATAGAGGCACTTAACAAGTCAATAAACGAGTAAATAAAACGATTCATAAACGATTCAATAAAAACAAAATGGTTTGTTTTTATTTTTTACAAGTCAATAAAAACAAAATGGTTTGTTTTTATTTTTCCCCAGTATGACAGCCACGCGGTACTCTTTGCGCCTCAATAATGAACGCGTATTTTACCTAATCCGTGGATTTGATAAGCTTTAAGCCCAAAGTATTATCGTTTTAATTATTTTATTAATCGATAATGGCTGGGCATATGAACTTTGTTGTTTTAATGGTATAATGATCTTTGATTTTTAACGGTTGATGTTTGAGTGTTAATGATTAAACTTTGACCATATTTTAATTGACAAGCAATTAAATTATCTCATGATTATGTTTGTTTGGAAGACACCATTAAAGTATTCGTAAGCGAGAATACCAGTCGCCATTATTTTTCAAAGAGTTTCGTCATACTGGGGACAAGGACCCGAAGGGGTTTTTGTCGCCTCCTTACACACTTGTGTGAGGGGCCTTATACATTGATTTGCGTCAAAGCATTCGACTCTGACAGCACAAAATCCACATTCGCACTGAAGTCTTCAATCTCCGTTTCCAGCGCATTTATGAGCGCCTCGACGCCAAGAGGGTCGAATATCTCAATCGGGTCGCCCTTGGTAATACCATCCGTAACCGTCTGAAGCGACACTGCATCCGCCTTCACGTCTTTCCCGCAAATGATTTTGATATTATCGTCAATCTTCGCCTGGACGCGATTTCGGTGCTGCTCGCTCTCAATCGTCACCGTCTGGCGTTGATACTTCAGCTTGGCAAGCAATAAGCGTTTGTATCCAATGGTATTCTTGAACTCAATTGCCTGGCTGACAGTCATCTTGGTCCCGGCAATCTCTACCATCGTCACGGAGTTCGAGAGAACAATTGCGTTCTTGATTCGGTCACGACGCTTTATCAGGTCGTTGATTGACTGGAAGTCCGACGTTGCCGCCTTGCGGAACTCTTCGGCGTTGAGGCCGTGGTTGCGCGACTTGGTCTTATAGGAGGTGAACGATGCTGCGTCGATGATTTTGCCAATTCGGGCATCGAGGGTCTTTATTTCAACGAGTGAACGAGTAATTGATTGAGTTGTCATTGTAACTATTATGTTTGTGGGTTAGTTTTTATATTCTTTATATAAGATTGATATCAGGTTTTCAATTTTTCAAGAATCTTCATACAAATATTCGACAATACATTTTTTAATACTCACGTATGCTTGAACTGTGAAAAATAATGCAGCGGGGAAAGTATATCCGAATATACATGCGCTGACAATATCCATTTGTATATAGAGGGAATCAAAAGTTGGAGGTTTTCCGCACAGGCCCGTAGGGGCATACAAAAAATTGTTTAAAAATGAAACGTTCAGTTTCATTTTTAAAGTGTTGTTTGACACGCACTCGTGAGTGCGTGTTAAAAAATTGAAAACTTTTTGTAAAATATATACAAAGCATAAATAACCAACCAAACCATCAATCAAGCTAAAATGAACTTCTTGGACACCATGACCGTTGCCACCGTTGGCCTTACAACCATTGCCGTAGTGTTTATTCTACTCACAAACCTCTTTGAAATCACAAAGGATACTCTTTCAAGAATGTCCATCGAGGACATTGTAACCGATGACAACGATGCCCAGGACGACGACGCAATCGATTACCACGACAAGGCAATCCAAACAGATGACCCTTCCATCTCGGATGCGCCTTCCATCTCGGATGCGCCTTCCATCTCGGATGCGCCTTCCATCTCGGATGCGCCTTCCATCTCGGATGCGCCTTCCATCTCGGATGCGCCTTCCATCTCGGATGCGCCTTCTATCGGCGATG
>Ga0304729_1000143_pt1 | contig 48539 bp, 61 predicted proteins | sample C_131016_MF_Meta_FD_190475 | JGI IMG/M metagenome (GOLD analysis project Ga0304729, IMG submission 190475) | Freshwater microbial communities from Lake Croche, Canada to study carbon cycling - C_131016_MF_MetaG (v2) (version 2) | ecosystem: Environmental > Aquatic > Freshwater > Lake | place... | reverse complement strand
GTAATTTTGAAGCTACCCCGTCAGGGATGCATTTAGCACGTTGCTACCGAATCATTGATTTGGGTACGCAAAAATCGGAGTACATGGGTCAAATCAAGTACCTCCACAAGATCATGTTGGGCTGGGAGATCCACGGCACCAATGATGATGGAACCCCCCTCAAAATGCGTGATGGTCGCCCATTCGCCATATTCAAGAACTACACGCTGTCGTGGTCTGAGAAGGCTACCCTGCGTGGTGACTTGCAATCGTGGCGCGGTAAGCCTTTCACACAGGAAGAGATGCGTCGCTTTGACTTAAAGACTGTACTGAATGCTTGGTGCATGCTGAACGTCATCGAGCGCGCAGGCCAAGACGGCAAGATGTATGTCAACGTCTCTGGCGTAACCCCAGTTCCATCGATGATCAAGAAAGGCGGTTTGCCTGAAGCGGTCAACAAGAACGAACTGTTTAACTTAACTGATCCAGACATGGCAATGTTTGAGACGTTCAGCGACAACCTCAAGAAGAAGATCCAGTCTTCGCCTGAGTGGGAGAAGCTGGGTAAGAAAACAAAGACTGTAGACGACATAGCTAAGGCGCCTGCCACAAGCTTTGACGAAGACGACGGCGATATTCCCTTCTAGGAGATACACATGAAATGCATAGCACTCTTGGCGGTGGTGCTTGCTGGTTGCTCATCAGGCAACCCGTATCCCACCCAACAACTAATCATTGATAAACAAGTCTCAGCAATGAGCCGACAAGAAGTTATCAATGCTATTCACGACTGCCAAGACAACAATCTTCGCGCAGTCATGATTACTGGTAAAAAAAACACAAACGGCCACATTGCCGATGTCATTACAGAGGTTACGTGCGCGCCTCGGTATAAGTTTTAGGAGAACACTATGAAGATTGCGACCATCACAAAAACAAACGATGGAGAAATAGAAGTTAAATTCTCAAAGGAATTTAAACATGACGTTGATTTCCACCTTGTAATTAAAGATGTTCTGAAGATTGAGGGTATTTTGCGAGAGCAATTATTAGAAATTTTAAAAACAAGGATTGAACAAAGATGACAACAATAATTGCACGATCAGCAGAGTCAGTTCATTGGTACGGCCAAGATGGCTCACCACAGTACACCGTCAAAGCAAAAGACGGCTCAGACCGTCCTACAACGCTCAGAGACGCACGTAAGTTCAACTTGGTACCTTCGGTTACCACCATCCTAAAAGTCTCCGCAAAGCCTGCGTTAGACGTGTGGAAGAACGAACAGTTGCTACTAGCGGCGTTGACCTTACCCAAGGTGGATGGGGAGACAGAGAAAGAGTTCATTGCACGCGTTGTGGCGGACTCTAAGGAAACGGGCAAACGTGCCGCAGAAGCAGGTACCCGTATCCATGAGGAGATAGAGAGCCACTTCGCTGGCAAGAAGTCTACTCGTGGTATCAAGGTGGAAGAGTCATTGTTTGATCACTTCAAGCTAGACCCCTTTCAGCCTTGGTTGGTTGAGCGTTCATTCTCTAGCCCACTAGGGTTTGGCGGCAAAGTTGACTTGTACTGCAAGCCTGACAAGGTCGCTCCCTACGGCATAGTGGCTGACGTCAAGACCAAAGACTTTGCACCTGATGACAAGGTAGAAGCCTACGACGAGCACCTGATGCAACTCTCAGCCTACCGCTATGGCTTAGGCATACCTGATGCACGCTGTGCAAACGTATTTGTATCGCGCACACATGAAGGGCTAGTAAAGATCGTAGAGTGGTCTGAGGAAGACTTAAAGCGCGGCTGGGAGATGTTTCAGCATCTGCTCAGCTATTGGATTCTTAAAAACAAATTTGGAGCTTGATATGAAAATCAATTTGCAATTACATGTAGAAGAGTTTGAATTTATAAAAATGGCTATTCAAGAAAAAACCAAAAGTCTTATTGACTACATGGATGGATCAAAAAAAATAGCTGTAAGCCTTGAGCGGTTGAATGAAGAATATCTTGAGAAGCAAGCTTCTAGCATTACTGAGGCGGAATTTGAAAAAGAACTTGAAAAAGTTACTGGCAAGAAATCTGAGTTTGCCTATCGCAAGAAGACAAACCAAGCACCATATGGTTTAAAAAAAGACGGCACACCTAAGAAAAAATCAGGTCGTCCAATAAAGGAGCATTTTTAATGACACCAGAACGCATCAATGAAATCTTCCGTAGCATTAACTTGGAAGAGAACCATAATTTCCTTGAGGAAGACCTAAAGCTAATCGCTGAAGCCTATGCAGAGGAAGGCGCCAGACAAGAGCGCGCAGGCTGTATCAAGGTGGTTACTCAGTTGAACCGAGTGGTCGGTGAGAGGCTAGCGGAGGTACGCGGAAAATGATGTCAATCGTTAAATTCTGGGTATTTTGCTTTTCTATCGTTTTGTTAGCTTGGTATATGGCTCACCATTAACAAAAAGACCCCCTACCAACACGGTAGGGGGCTCAAGAAAGGCAACTGCTTGCCTTCACGTCGGGGAGACACACCTACGTGATTAGTCACGACGCCCTGCTACGGCGCCCATATAAGCTGGAAAAGATAAATAATCTAAAAGAGTTCCCTCTTTTTTTGGAAATACTCTTCTATTTTCTTCTCTCATTTTTTCACCATAAGACATTTGAGGTGCTTGAGGTTGTTGCTGGTCGTAACCAAGCTTTTTTCGTTGCTGTTCATTAGCTCTTTGCAATACACCACTAATAGTTCCAAACGAAGTTGGAGCTTCCATTGGCGACGACATGCTTTCTGCTGTGCCTGCTGGGAAAGCAAGCGGATTGATGTCGTTCATAGTCATGTTGTTCAACAACTCTTCTCTATGCTTAATTGCATAAGGTAGTTGTGCGGCGGCACCCAAAGCACCTAATGTTTTGTTTTGAGTCATCATTCCAATACCACCAAAACCAGATGCAACTTGAGTTAGATCTACTGGTTTGTTGTGCAAGTAGTCTGTTCCAGCTTCCAACAATTGAGGTGCGGCAACCATACCGCCAAAAATAGGGCGCATACGGTTATAGGCACCAGTAGCCGCAGACTTTGTACCTTCTGAAATTGCATTGCTAATACGGTGAGCGATGCTTGGTGGTTCATTAACGAACTGTGAGATATCAATTGGCGACTGAGCAGGTGTATTCCTGTAAGCCACAGTTTTACGGCGACCACCTACATCTTTTACAACTGGCTCTCTTTGCGCTTCAGTTCCTTCAATCATGCGCCTAGCCTCCTGCACTTCTTTCATTGTGCGGATATCCATACCTGTGATTTGGTTAAGTTTTTCCAGTGGAATCTGTACGCTAAATTGGCTGTTGATGTAGCGCTGTAAAGACGCAGGGCTAACTGGCCTCATCTCAGGTGGAAGATGAGCAACTTTTTGTGCTTCTATTTCAGCATTAAGAGCTCGTGCTTTTTGTTGCTTACGAGAAACAACAGCGCCAGCAATAGCACCTACGCCCATTTCAGCTTGCTTAGCAGGCGTGAAAAATGGCTCAGGCTCTGGCGCTTTTGTTACGTTGTAATCAACCTTTGTAGATGTCTTTAAACCTTCAGGAGCATCTGGATCAACAACTTCTTCAGCTACAGGCTGAATATTAGAAGTCAATTTAGTATCTGTATCAGGAGTTAGCTCAGGATGCAACAAAGGTCTTTGGCCTCTTGATTTGGCATCTTCTAGTTCTTTTATAAAGTTATCAAGAACAGCCGCTCCTGTTGGAGAAGTTATTTGTTTTGGAGGCGCATGCACGACGTCATGCTGATCTTTCTTCTTGGGCTCAGGTTGTTTGCCGTAAGTTACTTGCGTAGCACTACGTAAACCAGCAGGTAAATCATCATCATCTTGTTTTGTTGGTGCAACCATTACCTACCTCCACCAGTTGCTTTCAAATATCTTTCCATCTCATTGTCATACGCTTTATCGTATTGCTCAACAATTCTTTGTTGTGATGGAGACGTCATGTACAAATACATTTTGGTTGGAGAGTTTTGATCAACCGTATATTTCTTGTGCCTGTTGTGAACCAAGTCTTGAATGTCTGTGTACAAATCCCTGTTACGCAATTGAGCAAGTTCAGATTGTTTTGCGTATAAACGGGCGGCAGATGGCAAAGTATCTGGATGTGCAGAAGCATTTGCCAGCAATCCAAATTCTGCATTACGTGCTGAACTTGGATTCAATCCAATAGCCTTTTGGTTGTTTAATTCCATCTGAGCTAAAGCACGAAACAAGTTCTGCGCAAATGCCTTTTCTTCTTGGGGTAAAGTAGAACGAGCAATTTCATCCAAAGGAATTGCCAGTGCGGCATGAAAGTCTCCAACACTTCCGTTAATACCTTTTTGGATCAAAGTCGCCAAACCAGATATCAAACCTTGTCCATCCAAGATACCCATGACTTTTTCAAATCTTGGGTCAGCGGAATATTTCAATACGTCTTTAATTGGACGCAAATACGTTTGGTGTTCAGCATCACCACCAAGCGCTTTCATTCGCTTTATGTGCTCTGCACCCTGCTCATCAAGTTGAGTGTATAGACGTTCATTGCCAGCTTTTGTAAATTCTGATGGATTTAAAGAGCTGAACTCGCTACCCGGCGTCCTTAGCTCAATTTTTTCAACTGGTTTATTTGCTACAGTAGTAGTTACAGGCACCTCTACAGGCGCAGGACCACCGCTTATAGTAGATCCTGTTGTGCTTGCTCCACTTACAGGTGTTCCGCCTGCTGGTACGGTTGGCATGATGCGCGCTGGGTCTGCATTTCCTTGATTTCCACCGCCAGTTGGGAACTTACCAGTCTCAGGCAATCCCATCTCATTTAATGGCGGAACTGGCAAGCCACGCGACTTGTAGTTCTGTTCAGTCTGCGCCCTATTATTTGCAATAGTTTTTTGACGAACGTCTTGCGCTTGGGTAAGCATCTGGCCGCGCTGTGGGTCAAGGTTAGCAATCTCTTCTAACTCTTGTGGAGTCAAACTGCGATTTTGAAGTTTTGCACGCTCAGCAATCTCAGAAGCCTTTTTCTTGTTGGTTAATAACAAGCCAGTTTGAGCTAACTCAGTACGCATCTTGGCAATAGGAAATCCCATTGCACGTTGCTGTTCTACGGTTTCACCATGCGCTTCTGCGGCAGAACCTAAAGACGAAAGGAAACCACCAAGCTGAGGCTTAGCAAAACCAGCGGCAATCTTGAACCAATTAGGCTGTGCATAGCGTTGCTCAAGAGCATTTATGTTCTTTTCTATTGCATCGTTGTAATCGGCAAGTTGTTCTTGGGACATGCCATAAGTATTGATGTTTCCAAAACTACTTAACCCGCCCATTGTTGGATCTTTTTCAGCCATGATTTATCTCCTTAAATTACGGCGCTGGTGTACCGTCTTGGTTTACTGGATTTCCATCAGTATCTGAAAAACCTGTTGGGCTATTTGGATCAGAAAGAACTGGCAATCCATCTGGAGTAAATTTACCTGTTTCTGGATTAGTATTTTGATCACCAATGCCTGTATTTGTAGTATTAACAGGAGCTGTTGGTTTAAATATATTTGTAATTTGATCCATCAAAGATGATCCTTTGATTAAATTACCAGCGCTGTCGTACTTGGGCTGTATAAGACCAGCGGTACCAGCACCGATAGTAGCGGCGGCAGACAGTGGCGACATCTGTGCAGTAGTCTTTGTAGTTGTTGGAACACTGTATCCACGCAATAAGCCAGACGCAGTCGTCAAGTTGCTCAATGGAAATAGCTCTTTGTTTTGAGCAATAGTCTGCTGTTGGCTACCCAGAGTAGCCTTAGCGTTGATATCAGCCAATGCTTGATCTTGTTGCTGTTTAGCCAGATCAGCCTGCGCTCTACCAGCGGCAGTAAGGTTCTGTGTACCCATGCTAGACAAGCTACCAGCGCTTGTACCCATTTGGGCTTGCAGTGCATTTTGTTGTCCAGCGGCGGCCAATGCTTGGTTGTAGCCTTGGTTCAATGACTGAGACTGTGCACCCAAGATGTCACGGTTAGCGTTAGACAAAGTTTGTCCAAGAACTTGAGCACCACGAGTTGATCCAAATTGACCGCTACCTACGGCGCCAGCAGTTGCACTAGGTGCCAAGTTCTGCATGATGTTGCGTTGGCCAGCCTCACCCAAAGAATTCACCACGTTTGTGATGTATGGGCTCATGTACTTTGAAGCTAACTGTGAAGGGTCAGTGCTTGCTGTTTGGTAATAAGGCGAAGCCGCTGACAAAGGAGAATTTGCATCAGCCGCGCTAGTTAGCGTATTACCTGCCGCCGTTTGAGTTGGCTGATAAGTGCCAGCCACATTTCCTACATCGGTAAATGCTTGTTCTTGTAGCGGTTGAGCGCCGACGTATTTAGCATTAGCCGCGGCATCCGCGCCTTTTGTGGCAAGGCCGCTCAGATAGTTGTTGTAAAAATCTGGCGCAACCGTCGCCGTGGATTGTGAACTTTCAAGTAAATTTGCCATGATTAACCTTTCACCATCTTGAGATAGTCAAGAGGAGATTTTGCCTTTGGGGGTATTTTAGACGTTGGAGCAGATCTTTTGTGCGCTCTGATCTCTTCGCGCATTGAATCTAGCAATTTAGCACCAGCCTTGTTGTCGCCACGTCCGATAGCGGTTACAAAGCTTGCAGGGAATACATACTCACCGTCAGCGATCTTTGCAGGTACAGGATCGCCTTTGTGATCGTTTTCGTTGTGAGGAATTTGGCGGCGGAACTTCTCTAACGCCTCAGCGCCAGCCTTACTAGAACCGTCACCAAGCGCCGCAACTAGGTCAGCGTCAGCTACATAGTCACCATCATGAAGCATGGCTGGAATGTCGTCTGATTGGCCTGTGCCCTTACCTTCTGCGTAATAGCCAGTCAATCCAGTAATGAACTCAGGCTTATGGCCTTTGGGCGCCGCTTCAGCGTACTTATGGGGCAGGCCACCTTCTGCCGCATGGGCAATCTTTTGAGAGCCAATACTGCTAAACAAATTCCTGAGCGTGCCGAGCCTTGAGTCTTGTTTAACCACTGGAGCGGCAGGCAACAGGTTTGCTGGCGTAGGCGGCAAAGATATGTCGTAATTTGTCAATGGCGTCAAGTTTGACGTGGTTGAACCACCAGAGGCCATGAGTTTGGTTTTATAAAAGTCTGGGTTGTAGGTCATAGGGTCAACAAGGTTTGAGGTGTCGGTTGTTTCGGTGTTGTCAGCAGTGTTAACAACTTCTGCGTCTGGATCCAGAGTGTCATACAACTGAGTCAGTTTTCCAAGATTGGCAAGCTTTTGCCCTCCAATAGAAGAAGACAAATACTTAGCAGTAGTATCCAATTTAGGGTCTGCTGTTTGAGTGCTAGACAAGGTTGGAGCACCTGCCAAAGGAGCGGCGGCAAGAACAGCAGGTATCACTGAGCTACCTATAGATGTGGTACCTGTTGTAGGTTTAGTGGCCGTCGTTGTCGGAGTTGTAGACTTGATTGGATTACCACTCAGGTCATACTGTATGTCGCCTGTATATGGATCTCTAGGCGCTGTAATAACAATCTCAGGCGTGTTGTCTTTGCCTTCTAATTGATCACGCGCTACAGATGCCTCTAATGCCTTATCAACAGGCATTCCACCTTTTACTTGGGCGTCGTAGTTTTGCTTACCTGTATCAGAAAGCGATTGGTATTGACTCCATTTATATGAGTCAGTAAATCCAGCCGATTCCGCAACTTTGCGATCTGCGGCATCTTTAAACCCATAAGACGTTGCGCTTCTGTCGGCATTAAATTGGGCTGTCTCTTGTGCAACCTTGTATTTAGTCCAGTCTTGAGCAGTATTTACTCCTACTGCCAACGCGGCTTGCTGATCTGCACTATCTTTAAAACCAGCCTTTTGCGCATAGAAATCAAGTGGAGATGCACCATTTGCTTTTTGTTGATCTACAAAGTTTTCAAAGCCAGCCTTCTTGGCATAAAAGTCTTCTGAAGTTGCGCCACCAGCTTCTTGTTGGTCAGCGTAGTTTTGAAACTTAGCTTCTTTAGCCTGTTGTTCTGCAAGCTTTTGCGCTTCCTCTACAGCATTAGCCCCAACTTCTTTGGTTATGTTGCTCTTATCTAAAGCGGCTTGTTGTTCGTACTTGGTTACCAATGGGCCAAGGTCACCAGCAAGCGTAGTGTTTTCCTTGTTGATGTTTGTTAACTTGGTATTGACATCTTCAATCGCATTTACATATTCATTTGTGTATGTAGAGCGATACTTTTCTGCAACTCCAGTGCTGTCTTTGAATGCATCACTAGCGGCCTTCAAAAAGGTAGAAGCAGTATCTAATTTAGGTGATAAGGCGTTAGCCGCATCTGCCGCTTTATTGGCTATAGTTGCATCAACATATTTGTTGTCATCCCAAATTTTGTACTGAGCATCAAACTCATCTTTTATCTTTTGGTAGTCATTCCTTGCCGCAACATAATCGTCGTAATGAGCCTTCTCGTCTATTTGTGCAGGATTGACAGTGTCTTTGAAATAACTATCTGCTTTATCTTTGAGAGATGCATAGCTGTCGTACAAGCCTTGGCCAAGTTCATTATTCTTGTTGATCTGGTCAACTTTTCCTGAAATTGTTGCACTCAGTGCAGTCGCCGCAACTGAATTACCAATTGCTGTTGCTACATCTTGACCATTAAGAATAGCCCTTGTTGCGGCTGAAGTTGCACTAGCAAGTATCTTGGAATCAACATTGTTATATCCACTAGACTTTAAAGAGTCGCTGATATATGCGTCTACAGAGCCAGATACGCTGGCTTTCAATACTTGTTCAAAACTACCGCCCTTCAAAGCGGCTACGGCGGCGGATCCAGAAGAGCTAACAACAATCTGTTTGATCAGGGCTTCATCTGCGTACTGAGGGCCAAGCTGTTTAAGTGTCTCAGTTTCAATAGGTGAGTATTGCTCTCCAACTTGATTGCCAATCTCTGCGGCGGCAAAAGCTGTAGCGGCGCTTAGAGCAATCTTCTCCATGCTTCCACCATTCGCGGCAGTTACAGCAGAGGATGCAATAATTGGAGGCACACCCATAGCCACCAAAACAGCAACTTCGATAGTAGGAAGTGGGTTCCTTATGATGTTATCAACAGCAGTGTTAGCAGTTCTAACAATTGTTTGAGCCGTTTTAAGAATTTTCTCAGGCGCTTTTACTACCGTGTCAATTGCAGTCTGGCCAAGATCTTCAGCAGTAGTAAACGCATTACTTGCTTCTTGTACTGGATCACACATGTGCTACCCCCTTATACAAAGGGCGGTTTTGAGCATCAACGCCAGCGTCTTCAACTTCAATTTGAATTCCCATGCGAGAAATCATGGTAAACAATTGCGGGTTTGTGGTAATTCCCATCACTGTATGAAAGCCAGCATTTTTCATTGCTTCCGCAAACTGTTTCATATTTCTTAAAAAGTTCTTTTGCGTGTCTGCATTGAAAATAAACATCTGAGCAGACCCTTGGTCTAGTATCTTGTACCAAAACAAAGTGTTGTTGCATCTCATAATTCTGTACTTATTGGACTTAATCGACTCATGTAAGCCAGCGTAAATCTTTTTCCAATCAGCATCGGAGCCGCGTAATTCATCGCTATCTCGAACGATTTCTTGAGTTGTCATTTGTTTTATTGCCATGACTCTACGCCTGTAAATTCATTATTCCAACCATTTGCTCAGCCCATTCCTGCCATGAGTCAAATAGCCTTTGGTCAGGTATAGCAGATTGTGCAAAGTAGCCGATACCGTTGATACCGTCCACCCAATCCCTCCAGCGTTCTTCTGGCACCGTACCGATGTCGTTTGACGAAAACAGTTCCGCCATCAAGCTACAGTAAAGTGGCCATTCCATGCCGCGAGGGTCATACGTCAACATTATGGATTGCCTGTTCCGCGAACGTCGCCTGTATCGAGGCTCAAAAGCACCTTACCCATGAAATAGTTGCCGTTAAAGGTGTTAGAACCAAAACGCAGGCGCATCTCACGACGTTGCTCACGCATGTCTACCTTCAAGGTGTCAGGGTCAAAGTAGTAGGGATCTGAAGGCTGATCTACATCATCAGCATAGCCTTTACCAGTGACGATCAAGTACATCTGCTCTGACTGCACAAAGTCAGGCTCAACTCTCTCACAGCGCGTCCAGACGTTGTCGCCCGGTTGCGCCGTCGAGCCCACCAATCCTGCATACGTTCCTAGCGGTGGCGTCTCAAAGTATGAGTCAATCGCATCTACAAAGTTCAGGTAGATCTGGTTGGTGCCTGTCTCGTGTTGCCACAAGGTGTAGGTGCCAATGTTGTTCTCTTCATTACCAGCCCAGATAGGTTGGCGGAAGACTTCGGAGAAAGTGCCTGCGGAGCGGTACGCGCCGGGCGACTGTCCCGCGTCGTACCACGTCTTTTCCCTTACGTTGTAGATGATTGCATCGTTGCACTCTGTTGCATCCCCACGTGGGTAGAACCACCATATCTCACCCCAACGCGGCACTTTCGTACACCACACCTTTTGGCGCTGGTTGTAGTTCAAGTTGTCAAAGAACCAATTCATGTTCTGCGTATTAGGTACTTCTTGCACAACACCGTTGTACATCAAGAATCGATCAGTTCCAGCCCAATAGAAGATTCCGTCATACTCAATGACGCACTGACTAGACATGATCGAGCTTTGGCTGGTGATCAAGTCATACTTCCAGAAGTAATTGATTCCGTTAACGGTGGAGGGTGAATAGGTGACCCGTACCACGGAATCTAGCGTCCAGAACAGGCCAGCAGGCGATGTAGTACCACCGCGCAGTGGTAGACCTTTGATCACCTTACCAGTCGATACAGACGTCTCATTGGCATCCGCAGACACCCAGTCATTGAAGTTTCCTGCTGAACTGTTCTTGATCAGTCCGTAGTTGCCGTACACAAATAGGTAAGGGTGAAGCATCACCACGCCACCAGACACTGATACGTTTGCGTCAAAGCTCAAAGTAACTGTTGCAGATGCTGTTGCCGCATTACTTAAAAATGCTGTCCATAAAGTTGCAGACGTTGAAGCTAATGCTCCAATGGTGCCCTGAAATCCACTACCAGTTCCACCTACAGATGCGGCGGCTACTGTAAAAGTGTCTAGAGCAACGTAGTTTGATCCACCCGTTGTCAGAGTTACCGTAGTAACTACACCGCCACTTATGACAACGGTTGCAGTAGCTCCAGAGCCTTTGAGATAACTATCAATTAAGGGTACGCTTGTATACGTTCCATTGGTGTAGCCTGATCCAACTGTATTGATGGAAACTACACCAATTGCACCGTAGGAGATTGATTGAACCGCCGTTACTGTGGTGCTTGATGGAATTCCACTTCCAGTGACGGATACGCCTGCACCAATAGCGGTATTAGTGGCGGCAAATGTGACCAGCTTGGAACCTGACTTAGTAACTCCAGAAGCAGTAAAAACGCCTACAGGAGCTAAAGTGGTGGCAGGAAATGGCCCATACAAGGGGCGAGTGTTGTCGATGCTGTCGATGTTGGCAAGGTTTTGTCCTGCGTGCGCAATCAGGTTATTTACCCCCGCTCCCTGCGAGTCATAACCAATATCAAACTGCCACAAGTTGTTGGCGCTTGAAGTAAAACCAGTCATCGTGTAATCAGTTGGGCCAGATCCGATGCCATCATCATTGTCTGTTGCCCACTGCTGAAGCTTGTTGTTTGTGCCAGAGATGACGTAGTTCAAACCATTGGTAGAACTCATGGTCATGCCACGCGATATGCCAGATGCGTTCAAAAAGATGCCGCGGTAGCCACCTATCTTGCGGGGTAAGGCGTTTTGGAAACGCACCCACTGGCCACTGGTATACGTAGGGGCGTTGAAGACGGTGCCATCGCGTTGGATGCCCGGTTTGATCTGGAGAGCAACAACCTTTGCCGTCATGTAAACGTACCCCCAGCAATACCATTAGGCACCGCCAAACCACTTGATGACAATGTCATCCCATTTGATCCAGCCGCAGAGAACCCTAGCTGTCCACTCGCCGCCAAGTACAAACCTGTAGTAGCGTCGCCAGAGAACGAAAGCGATGGAGCCGCCGCAGAACCGTTACCAATTGTTAGGGCAACAATCGTGCTTGATGTAGACGTCTGAGCGTTATAGACGTTTGTTCCATCGCAAATAGCAATAATTGTTTGCCCTTGCGGAAGACTAACCGTTGTTGCTCCAATTGAAGTTGTTTTAAACGTCAGCGTAAAAGAGCCTGTAGTCTTATTTTGCAATGAGTACAGTTGAACTGTAGGCGGCAAAATCACAATACAGTTTGAGGTCAAAACACCTGTGTACTCTTGGATCAAGCTAGATGCCTCAACCACGCTCAGGGTTACCGTACCGCCAGTAACCACCTTATTTAGCTGGGTAAATACAAACGTTGCTGATTGGCCATATCCGTAAGAGTTGTAGCCTGTAGATCCGTTAGAGACAAGCACAAACGATTCAGACAGTTGAAGCTGAGCTTGTGCGTTGTTGTCGATGGTGTCTGAACCCGCTGGATAAACGGTCAAGATGCCTGTACCGTTGTTGCGAATCATCACAAACCAGTTATTACCTACGCTAGATGCAGATGGCAATGTCATGTTGCCTGCACCACTTTGCCAGACAAGGAAAGATGCCCTATCTACATTGGTCATCGTGTAGTTAGAAAAAATGCTTGTCAGGGGGTACGATTGGTTGAGCGTTGTACTGATTGGGGTTAAGCCATATCCAGCTAAGTCAGCGGCGTTTGCGGCTGAAGTGCCTGTACCAAATGTCACGGTTGACCATGTACCTTGAACAGTGGTGTTATTGGTCACATAGACGTATTCAGCTACGCCAGAGGCAACAGACACAATCGTTGCATAGTTGGTGTTTTTAACTACTGTAAAAGGATAGGCGCCTACGTTTCTTATCAAAGCGCTTTGGCCATCAGACACCTGAGTTGCAGGTGGCATGATCAACTTGAAGCCTGCGGCAGATGGCGCGACCTCAATGATGTTGGCGACAACGTCTGAAGTGTTGCCGTTGATTGGCCACTGTAGTTCTGTATCAGCGGTCAGGGAGATGTATTCATAGCCCACCTGAGATGGGTTGATAGTCTGTCCTGTGTAGGGATTTAGGTATGTTGTCATGTTAAGAGTCCACGGCTATAGCTGAACGATCACCAACACGTGCGACGTCTTCCGTCTTCAGTGCGGTAATGGCTTCGGTGTATTTTTGCTGGAATATCGCACGCGCATCGTTCTTCAAGAACGGCATCGCCTGCAACAGGGTTCCGTACAGCATCGCATTGGGTGCGTACTGGGTAAGCCAGTTGGTCTGGTTTGTTGAGCTTAAAGGCGCTATACGCTCGTAGTACAGAACCTCAAAGTCATACGCCTGATCTGGCGTAGGGGCCAAATACCAATGCTCATAATCAGTATCTGCGTAATATTTAGGCAAACCTGTACTACTCACGTTTGGCCAGTAATTCTTGAGGTATTCAAACTTACGCAAGAAGACGGGTTCCGTCGTCGTACCATTATTGATACTCATGGATACCGTTTTACGCCAGCGCGCAGGTTTAGCCAATGTAGGCTCACTTGGAGTAACTGTTGCGTTGGCAACGGTTAACTGACCCAAAGTCTTGATTTCCTGCGCAATTTCAAACTCGCACAAGGTGATGAATGTGGGGATGGCGGCGACGACAGCAGGATCACTACGCTCAAGGTACTGAAGCACCGTGCTCGTCAGTGAGTCGTATGTCATCACCCATGATGGTGTCGTTGCCATAATTGCCCTTTATATATACCCTATTGTCCCATTACCTGATGATGGCGGCAACCCTATGACAGAAAAAGCGCACGCTCGTCATTGCGTCTGGTCACAAGTCCTTTTAAGACTTTGCCACCAGCCTTGTTGTACTTCAAGAATTCGTCTGCCGCACCTTCAATATCCCCGCGAAGAACCTTCTGACGCAGGGTTGAACGCTGTAGTGTTCCCAGACCAACATTAAAGCTAAAAGATACAAGACCATCGAAGTTACCTTGGGTAAGTTGAACTGGGCATAGAGTTGATACACCCCGCTCAAAACGAGCCAAATCTGCTCTAAGAATTGCATCGACTTCCTCCATCGGGTACACGCGGTTATCTTCTGGAAGCAGTTGAACTGCCGCCCTTTGGTCTACAGGCAACCTAGCCTGTGAGTCATACATCAAGTGTCCAACGCCCACTGTCCAGAGGTACACCGAGTCCCGATAAGGCTTCTGCCTTACCCCCTCATGGTGTTTTATATCCTCAATACAAAGGGCGCTGATGTTCATTCTTCTTCCTCGATGCTGTCTTGGATTAGTTGTTGTTTAACCAATTCCAAAGCACCAATAACTGTTGCCATGTACAAAGTTTCATCGTACTTGTGTATGACTTCAAGCAGTTCTTCTACCAAACCACCAGCCACTTTGCCTTGATTTAATATCATTTCTTGCCAAATGCTTGCGTGCCAAACCAGAATGACACCACAGATGCCCAAATGATCTGTGTCTCGTTATCCCACAGCAGGTCTAGAGCCACATCAAACGGCACTTCCTTGTGATACGCAAACCAAAAGCCAAAGATCTCTACAAAGGCAAACAAAATAAACATCCCATAGGTTATGGCAGGACGCACCATAGCGCGTGCGTTGATTACCCATAGGCTAGCACCCTGACCGATAGCAATATCGTGCGCATACAGGGCTTGGCGCTCCTGCATGGCAGTTTGGTTGTTGGTGACTTCAGCGTTGATCTGCACCTGCTCAGTCTGTATGTGCTCGATGCGCTCTTGGGCTTCTAGGCCAGCCTTCTTTAAGGTCAGTTCACGCTCAGTCTGCATGGCCGCCAAGGCTAGTTCATGCTTCTTATCAGCACGGTCTTGAAAGAAGTCCATCAGCTTAGGTAAACCGCCCATCAGGAAAGACAGTAGGGTTGAAAATAGTGTCATCATTTGCTTTCCTTTAGTTCACGTTTAAGTTTGCGTAGCTCTTTCATCTCTTGCTTGAGTTGGGCGCGCATATACAGGGTTTCCACATATGCCATCGAAGTAACTCCAACAATGATGCATATGGCTACTCCTATCAATATCCAATAGACCAGCTTCGTAGTTGCCACATTAGCCACCCAAAAAACATTGATATGAACATCACGGCAATTACCCCACTTATTGTTTCAATGACCCAAATTTCATCCTGTTCCTTGCGCCACCTAGCCAACCTAGCCCTGCGCACCATCTCAGACCTAGCCCATTCCTGCTCACGCTCAATCTTTCCATGCATTACTAAAAACCTGCTGTACAGATTTTTAAGCTGAGGAGGTGCGTACACCATTATCTCTCTGACGTCCTGCATCAAATCTTCAAGCTGAAGCTCAATAAGCACCCTCTCGATCGCTTTTTTGCTGGTGTTTTGCTCAGGGTTAAACTTGTTCTTTGATTCTTCTTCTAGTGCATGGTAGTGATCGTTGATCTGCTGTTGTACGTCAAAGAGAGTTCCAAGTTGGAGTCCAATGTCGTTGAAGAGCTTAGCTTCCAACTCGTTGTAGGACTGTTGCTGGGCGGCGATTTTCTTTTTCGCCACAGGCTTGGTAGCATCGGCGGTGGGCTTGGTTGTGAACAAACCAATGAACCAGTCCCAGACACCTTTAATGGCTTTGACGTCGCCAATAGCCTGTTCAACAGTCTTTTTAGCGCCTTCGATCTCCATACGCCCCTGATGGAGCATGTCGCAACCTGCCTTGATGGCGGAGACTGCACTTTGCGCCAAGAGTAAGAGGCTAAATGGGTCAATGGTTTACACCTTCACAAGTAGCTTCATCAACAATTCAGCACCATTGGTAGACCCAAATAGCGTCATAGCCGCGATCAAGTACAAGATGTACTCAATACGTTGCATACGCTTGGAACCGTCGTCAAAGCGCTTTTGGATAGCCTCATAACGGGACGCACAAATTGCTTCGTGAACGGCCAGTTTCTTGTCCGTCTCAGTTGCAAGCTCGTGTATATCACTCATGATCTTCAGCGGTCGGTTCAACCGAGGGCTGGTTCTTGGCCTCAGCCTGAATAGCCTCAATCAGTTGAAACACTTCTTGGTATGGGCGTGTGCCCAAGTAGCCCATGATCTGGTTCAAAAGTTGTGTTGATACTTGTAGTTTTTCCATGCGTCTCTCCTAGTTGTTTTAAACAGTTACCGTATCCCAAGTCTGGGCTTCTTCATTCCAAGTGAATGGCCCACCTTCTGTAGGCATAGCCACAGGGCAATTCCACAAACAAGTGTCTTCATTCAGCGTCCATGATGGATATGGCTGTGGAGGAATAAACGCATCCCGTCCTGAGTCATAGGCGTAACCAATACCTGCGTAGTTCTTACGCAGTGGTCTATCCTCTGGGTGTTGTCCACCGTGGGTGTTGTATGAAGTTTGAATCCATCCAGCAGGGTCGCCCAAAGCGCCTGTTTGAATAAAGTCTTCTTCAGCAACAATCACCTGCGTGACGATACCGTTTTCTACTTTTGCATAGTGGCTCATGTGTTCTCCTTATCGAGCGTTAGCGTATTTAAAAGGGTTTTCAGCAAAACAGGCGTATACAAATGTTGCGCCCGATGCGTTGTAATCAGCATTTGTATCTCTTATTTTGAAACCATTACTTAAAATATCAATTTCAACGCCAGCAGTTGTGTAATCTCCATTGGTTAAATTTGGAAATAAAAGATTATTTGCCGCATTGTATGGAGAGCGTGATGTATCTTGTAAATGCCAATTGGTTAAACTTGCTGATGAACATTTTATTAAAATCCATCGGGGTCTAAATCCAAGGTATACAAACGGGCCATCAGTGCTGTTATTTCCTGTGTATGAGCCAAAAGCCGAATACCCTGCTACTGCGGCAAAACAATATGCTACCGTGCCTGTTGAAACCTTATTTGTTGCATCAGCAGTTCCAACAGAAAATACTGACGGTGTTGGTGTTGTACTATTCCATGCGGCACTATATGCCCCATAATTATTAGTTAAATTTAACCAAAGAACACCAGCCGCAGTGGTTACTATGTGATAAACAGCCCAATCTGAAACACCTCTACTTTTACAAATTATCATGCTTGGAGCAGTTGCAACGCCATTAACTTGGCAACCATGCCCCACAGTAGCGTTAGCACCTGTACCCGTATAAGTCACCACGCTAAAGCCAGCAGTAGTGTTTGCACTTACAGATGAAGCAATAGAACCAGAAGTGTTTGATGCGGCTGTACCACCTGCTTTCCATTGCCAGCCTATATAAGTAACTGTACTTCCGTTTGTTGAATAACCCGCACCACTACTAGTTCCAACAGTAAATCCAGTAGATGTAATTGCTGTAATTTCAGTAGCATCTGTTACTTCTGCGGCTGTTCCAGCACCACCAGCGGCAGTTGTTGACAGTTGAAGAGTTATTCCGCGCACAGAATCAATCCAACTGTGGTTGCCAGCACTTCCACGGCTTTTTGTCCAAATTAAATCTGGTTGGAAGGCAACGCCATTTACTGAGTTATTGAGAGTTTGGCTTGCACCTGTACCCGTATAAGTCGTAGCCGCCATCACAGTACGACCATCAGGAATTGCATATGTTGTTGGCATTTCTTGTTCCTTATAGGTTATAGGTGTTGACAGCCAAATACCCGCTTGGTGGGGTGTACTTGAATGGCTGTTGACCAAAGTTAATTGACGCAGATTGGGTTCCTCCACTTGCGCCATTATCAAGAACCGCCATCCACGGGCTTACTTGTGTTGGAAGGGTGAGAGCGCCTTGACTTGTGTTGTTCTTGTAAAAAGTTATTGTTCCTGCGGTTGCATCAAGGGCAACACCAACAACATCTCCATATGTATAAGCCGAACCATACGCAGTAGGCGAACTACTGTTGTTGTAAACATTACCGCTACCACCATAATAACCAACGCTATTAACTGTAAAAAGTCCTGCTCCTGCTGAAGTGCTAATATTTCCAACTTGGTTTACACCAACGCATAAGGCATTTGCATACCCAGAGTTATAAGTAACTTCCCAATAAAATTTACCAGAAGCCAAACCCATAGTTGAGTAAAGACCAGTAACTCCTGTTCTTCCCACAGTAGCCGTCAAATTCCCATCAGATATTGAAGCCGTTGGGCTTACTATAGCAATCGCATTTAACACATCATAATTAGCCGCTGTCGCACTTGTTAGTGTTGGTACATCGGTCATTACATCAAGCGTTGAACCTGCAACTACACCAATGTAGTTATTTGTCCAGTTATTGCCATTGGGGCTGTAGTCCTTGGACTGATTTGCCAGCATGGTAAATGGATAGGCTTGAACCGTTGTGACTGTGTTGTTGTTCGTAATTGACAAAGAGTTTCCGCTGTTGTCAATGATTGTTGAACTTTGCAAAGTCAGTATTGATGTACCAGAGACAGCAGTTAACGCAGATGTTGGAGGCACAAAGTTACTTGTATAAACCGCAGTGCCGTTAACAACCCTAAAGTTAGACACATTACCATTTACATAACCTGTGATTGCGCTGTTGTAGTATTCAACACCAATTCTTAGTGTGCTAGAAAACGCTGAAGCGCTTGTCCATGTGCTACCTGCTTGCGTTCCATTGACAAATAACCTAACTACATTGCTGGAATCTCTAGTAATTGCCACATGACTCCAACCATTTGCTGTTGGAACATTTGAGGTAGTTGAAATTTGAGCGCCATTGGAATAAACATTGTTAACTGTTCCAGTTGTGCCAATATAGTATTCAAGTCCAGTGCTTGTGTTGCTATCACCCAAAGTAAAACAGAACTGATTACCTGTTCCACTTCTATAAAGAAAAAACTCAACAGTAAAAGCCGCTGTCAGTGTGGCAGGTAATGTGGCTTGCAAATACTGGTTTGAACCATTGAATGTTCCATAGTAAGAAGACCCGCCCGTAAAAGGCAAGTAGAAGCCGTTAGTACCATACGAACCACCATAGGTGATGGGTTGCCATACACCATAAGAATTGAATGTTCCAAAACTGTTTGGTGTTAACTGTTGACCGTCAATTAAATTGATTTCGGTCATGTATCCGTCAAAATATGTATTTCCAAATGCTACCGATTGATAAGCAATAGTATGTGATGCGGCTTGGTTAATTCCGTAATCAGTATTTTGAGTTAAGTTGTTATAGGTGCTATAAGATACTTCAGAACCATTTACATACAATTTAAGCCTATTAGTTGCAGTTGCTTGTGTGCTATCCATTGCAACAACAATGTGATACCAAGCCGCTGGGTCTCTATATGAACCATTTGAAATTATCCAATTTGTGTTGTAACCTTGGACATAAATTCTGTCATTTGGTGCAAAAGTAATACAAGTTGCGCCTGTATCTGTTTGGGTTGCACCACCCATAAACAAAACTGGATACCCAGAACTTAATGTTCCTCGTTTTACCCAAGCACTCCATGTCCAAGTCTTGCGGTTAGAGGAAGTTGCAGGCGTTCTATTCAAATAAGCACTAGCACTAGAACGGAAACGCAAAGAGTTGTTTACATACTTGATTGGTGTCAGGTATCCACTTGATGTGAATGTGTGAATGACATTACCACCAGAGATAGTCACAGTACCACCAGCCATTTGCTGTGTAGCACCTGCGTAAGAGATGATTACAACGCCAGAGCCACCGTTGCCTCCAAGACCTCCACTACCAGCACCACCGCCTCCGCCACCGCCAAGATTGGCAGTTCCGTTAGTTCCAGCAACAGCACCTGTAGTTCCACCACCTGTGCCACCACCACCTGCTCCACCAGAGCCGGGGGTTTGTCCTGCTGGAGCATAAACACCACCACCACCGCCACCTGCGTATGTAACTGATGTGCCTGATATAGATGATGCAGTACCTGCACCTCCGTTACCACCAACAGTTATTGTGCTATTAGCACCGACAGCAGAAGCACCGCCACCACCGCCTGCGGTGTAGACACCTACAGCAGTACCTGTACCTCCAGCGAAGCCTTGACCAGATGTGCCAGCACCGCCTGCGTAACTACTAGCACTACCGTTTGCGCCGCCGCCTCCGCCTCCAGAACCGCCAGAAGCACCATTGGTTGTGTAACCACCAGCACCACCACCGCCTACTGCGGCAGTTGTGACCATGCTAAAAGAAGAATTACCACCATTGGCTGTAGTGGCGTTATTACCCGTTTGAGTAGCACCAGCACCAACAACTACAACATAGTTTGAGTTGGTATCAATGGTTAAGCCAGAGCCTGTAAGCAAGCCTCCTGCTCCACCGCCACCACCTTGGTTTACACCACCAGCACCGCCACCAGCAACAATCAAATAACTCGCTGTCAAAGAAGACAAAGGAGTCAATGTTCCTGATGTATTGAATGTGTGAATAACATTAGAGCCACTTGTAGTGACTACTCCACCACCAAACTGTTGTGGGGCAGGGTATGAAATGATGACTACGCCAGAGCCGCCAGCGCCTACTGGATTGCTATAGGCACTACCACCTCCCCCTCCACTACCCGTATTGGCAGTTCCATTTATTGCAGAAACTCCGCTAGTGCTTGACCCAGCACCACCGCCTCCAGAGCCACCTGATGCATTACTGCCAAGTTCTCCACCACCACCGCCACCGCCAGCGTAAGTTACAGAAGAACCAGAGATAGATGATGCTACACCGTTGCCACCAGCGCCCGCCGTTGTACCACTAGCCGCCGTTCCTTGGGTACTAGCACCGCCACCACCGCCAGAAGCGGCAGACTCTACCGTTGTTCCGTTACCGCCGCTTCGACCCTGATTTGCTGTTCCAGAGCCAGCCGTGTTGTTTGTATACGCACCGCCACCACCAGAACCGCCAGTTGAACCACCAGTAGATGAGGAAAACGAAACGCCGCCACCGCCGCCCACTGAGGTTATTGTTGAAAAAACAGAATTAGAGCCGTTGTCACCATTAACTGCGTTAGTCGTTGCCGCCGCACCGCCAGCGCCTACTGTGACCGTGTAAGTAACGCTGGTTGAAAGCACTAATGTAGATTCCGCAGATGCACCGCCGCCAGATGTTCCCGCAGAAGTTCGATAACCTCCTGCTCCACCTCCACCACCACTTCTTCTTCCGCCACCACCACCGCCAGCGACAACTAAAAAGTTAGCAGTAACCGATTGCAGTCCTGTCCACCCAAAGGCGGCTAGTGCGGCGGCTCCAATCTTGGATAAACGAGGCATTAGTTATCCTTATGCGAACTTGGTTTGAGAAGCAAGAACGGTGTATGTTGCAGATGCGGTCTTCAAAATTACATATGTGTAACTATCTATGCCACTTGCATTTCCACTTGTAGGTGCTGTTCCACCTTGCCACTTAGGAGTAACAGATGTGCCGTCAATCGTCACAGCAGAGTTGTAGTAGGCAGTAGAACCTTGGGTTGCTAACATAGTGATTGAGATTGAATCGTTCGTAGCCATCGCAGTATTGAGCGAAGTGCCAGACGAGAAAGCAATATTCAATGTCCAGTTGTTGGCGGCGTTGGTTGTGTAGTACTGAACTGAACCGCTGTTGACGTAGAAGTTAGTCGTTGCTGATGGGGCTGAACCGACTACGTTTGCAGGTTCGGCAATGTTCAAAATCTTCATGGCTTCGGTTGAACTGGAGCCATTGAATGTTTGAGTTGCTGAAAATGTTTGTGCTGTATTGATCAAGGCAATGTTTGCACCAGCCAAAGTGGATGCGCCTGTACCACCGTTAGCAATAGGCAAAATGCCAGATACGTCAGCAGTTAAAGACACTGCGCCAAAAGTTGGGGCGCCAGAAGCATTTCCATGCAAGACTGTGGTTGTAGTGCCTGCCGCTGTTGTAGCTAGCGCAGTTGTTGTACTTGCGTACGTAATTCCGTACTGTGTAAACGCACTAGATTGACCCGTACCACCCGCTGTATTGGGTAAAGTGCCTGTCGCCAATACGCTGGTAGAGGTTGCATATAAAGCCCCACCAGAAGTGAACGATGTCAGACCTGTACCGCCGTTAGTGGTCGCTAAAGTACCAGCCAAGGTGATTGCGCCAGAAGTTGCGCTAGAAGGCGTAAAACCAGTTGTACCAGCAGAGAAGGTCGTGACAGCCACACCAGTCAAGGTAGACCACTGAGGAGCCGTAGCGCCAGAGTTAACGGTCAGAATTTGTCCTGCTGTACCTATTGCAAGGGTGCTAAACGCACTTGTTCCTGCACCATAAGTCAAAGAACCAGTTGCTAAGGTTGTTAGTCCTGTGCCACCATTGGTTGGAGCTAATGTTCCAGCCAGCGTGATTGCACCAGAGGTTGCAGAGCTTGGAGTAAAACCTGTCGTGCCAGCAGAGAATGAAAGCACTGGAGCAGATGTTGCATTTGATGCCAGCAACTTAACAGTACCAGCCGCATTTTTAAAGTACAGCTTTTCATCTTGGATGTTGATAGCCAACTCACCACTTACAAGGTTAGTGTTGAGTGGAACAGCCGCGGCTGTCGTGCTGTAGTACAGCGATATTGGGGTATAGCCTGTTGCTGACATAATTTTTCCTTAGAACGTGCCGCCAGTAATGCCGCCTGTAATTGTGCCATTGGCGGCATTACAAGTTATTGATGAGTTTACCAATTCAGGCAGGTTGCCGCTAGTAGCCGTCTTGAAAACAAGATAGTTTGTGGCTCCACTTGAAGCGACTGTTGTGCCTGTGTTTGTTGAGTTCGTTGCGTTTGTTGCAGACCCAACTGACAAAGTGCTTTGGGCTACATAAGCAGGTGCAGAGGCACCAGCAGTCAATACGTAGCCACTTGTACCAAGCGTTAACTTGGATAGCGTTGTCGATGCGGATGCATACAGCATATCGCCTGTTGCGTAGCTGGTATATCCAGATCCACCCAGAGCGGCTGTGACAGGTGCTGTAAGGCTGAACTGAGAACCAGTCAATGTCAGGCCAGTACCTGCGGTATATGTGCCTGCGCCTGAGAATTGAACCCAAGGCATTACAGTCACGTCGATTGTTCCACCAGCATTTGCTGTAGTGACCCAGCCTGTATCCGCTAAAGTAGTTCCAGACTCAATAAACACAAATGAACTTGGAACTTCTGCCCAAGTATCCATGTCAAGAGCGCGCGTCCATGTGCTGGCGTTAGCCAAATAGATACCGTTGAACTGGCTTGAAGTCTGGCTCTTAACCAAGATGCGATCGCCAGCAGTCAGAGTAGACGTCCAATCACCATTACCTTGGGTCGCCAAACCAGACAAAGTGATGTTGCCTGTAGTGCCATATACGCAAGATGCTTTTGCATCTAAACCTTGGGCAACAGAATCTACGTATTGCTTGGTGGCCAACTGCAAAGCAGATACTGGATCTTGTGTAACCGCTACAGAAGTCAACCCACCCAAAGTAAGTGAAGTTGCACCCAGTGCAATACTGGTTGTTCCAACTGTCACTGAACTATTTGTTAGGCTGGAGTTACCGATGTTGCTCAGCGTGTTAGATGCACCACTGATAGTCTTATTGGTCAGCGTTTGTGTTGCAGTGTTTGTTGTAACCGTATCCGAGCCAACGGTTGCGGTTGTCATGTTAAACACGCCGCCAGTGACTGTTTTACCTGTAAACGTTAAAGCACTTGGCAGGCTCAATGTGACGTTTGTTGAGCCTGATGCTGTAATTTCATTCGCCGTTCCGCTTACCGATGCAACTGCACCGATGCCACTTGCAGTAATTGATACGCTTGCCGCGGCAGTCAGTTGACCTTGTGCGTTGACAGTAAACGTGCCCACAGAAGAAGATGAACCATATGATCCAGCAGTTACTGTGGTGTTGTCAATTGAAATGGTGCCTGTGGAGGTGATAGGGCCACCTGTAAGGCCAGTTCCAGTAGCAACTGAGGTAACACCTGTACCTGTAGTAATCGAGCCCCACGCACCGTTTGCATAGCCTTCAAAGGTTGCTGTGGTGGTGTTGTAGCGAAATGCGCCGTTTGAGCCTGCACGCTGAGCGGTAGTGCCGCTAGGGATGGTGATGGCCGCGGTGCCGGGCACCACTGGGTTACTCGCCAACGCTATTGTTGGTGACCCACCTATGCCATTTCCTGTAGTAACACCAATCTGATTAGTAGTTCCAACGATTGTGGTCGCTGTAACAGTGTTTCCGTTAACCGTTAACAGGCCAACTGCGGTGGTGCTAGAGATGTTTTGTAGAAGCTGGCTAAGCCCAATTACAGGGTTACCAGAGATACCATCGCCATTTGAGACGGTCATGCCTGAACCAACCGTTATTTGGCGGTTTACAACCGTGCTGGCGCTGTCTTTGACAATGATTCCTGTGCTAGCACCATTCAAGCTGGCCGCGGTGCCAGTCATGTTGATGCGCAGAGTAGTACCAGCGCCATTATCAGTAAGAGACAAACCAGTGTTAGCGGTTAGATAGCGTGCTTGTGTTAAACCAGAAGTTGATCCAACAGTCAAAAATGGGTAGTTGAGGGCACCAGCACCAGAGATTGCGCCAGTGGTGGTTTGTACCGTTACGCCGCTTTGAACAACAGGTACAAGCTCAGAACCCGTCAAAGCTGACGCGGTTGGTAGTTGGGTGATGGTTATATTGGCCATGTCGTGTTTACTGCCCCGGTGATGGACTCAAAGTGTCAAGGTTTCCGTTGTTGGAAGGCGTTTGAGTGTTTTGTTCAGGTGATAAATCGTACTGATTATTGCCTGTTGTGATGATTGCGTCAGGATCCACGGCCACTGAAACGTCAGGACGTGGAAAACGAAGCGTTATCTTCTCTGTCTTACGGGCAGGCAAACGATAGGGATCTTTCTCATCAGCACAGCCTTGTTGGCAGACTCGCAGGCCGGGGAAATTCGGATCGGGCATCTCCTCCACGATCGCGCGCTTCATCTTGCACCTGTCGCAGATAAATATCGCTATCGATGCATTGCCTGTAGTGTCTAAAAACCTAGGCATTCTTACCTTGTATAGACGCTGATGTTTGGTGAGTAGTAGATAGGCGACTTGTCGCGCTCTTCTTGCTCAGCCATGATGAAATACTTTTCCGCTTGCGCTTCTAGATACTGGATGCGCGCTAGATCAACCGCAGGTAACTCCAAGCTCATTTGATGAGCTAGCATGCTTTGTATAGCCAATAACCAGCGATCAGGTATAGCCAATTGGCCATCTAAGGCGCCCACGTCTTCAACTTGGCTGGAATACCAGACAGTCATTTGATAGAACGCGCTCTGTGGTGTTGGCCACAAAGTGATAGTTGCATTAGGAATCGTGCGGTTCAACCAGAACTGGAAAGGCTGATTGGCCGTAAAGTTCTTGTTTGGTAAGTTGGTGTAGTCATCTCGGTTCAACCGAGCCATGGTGATCTCAGTAGAGTTCACGCCTAAGTACCACTCACGCACGCCTAGCGTGGTGGTGCCGAAGGCTTGTATGCGGTAGTACAGGACGTTTGCGCCGGGGTCTATGTCTTCCCATATCCACTGCCCATCCGTCACCGTCACCGCGGTTGCTGTGTATAGCGTTGTCCAATTTGTTCCATCAATAGATGATTGGTAGCGGTAGCTCCACGTCGCAGATCCACCACCAGCAATGTATGGCATCAATCCAATAGAGCCAATGTACTGTGGGTTGTTTGTTCCGTAGTTGACTACGATGTTGCCATTAGCACTTGTCTGTAGGCAATAAGTTGTTGTGTCGTCGTCTGCCACGTTTGAGGCTGTTCCGCCTGCACTTGAGGTGTAGGTACCAGTAGGCTGTGTCATCCACCTATAAAGAGCGTTTAAGACGTCTACACCGCCATCAGGTAGGGTGTACTCATACTTGTTTGGTTGCAGGCCGTATACGTACTTTTTGATGGCAAAGTACTGGATACCTTGGTTAATCAGGTTGCTTAGTAAAAAGAACAGCGATTGCTTTGCGCTTTGTACTTGCTCAACCGTCAGTTCCTCAGCCAATTTCCCAGCACGTCGCGCACCGTTGTCAATTAGATTTTGAACGGTGACTACTGTTTGTCCAACGGTGCCGCTATAAGCCATGTTATTCCTTTACCAACCAGAGCAATTCCATCGCTTCAAAGAGGCTTTTGCCCTTGGTGCATCGCCCTTAGCGTGCTCCACAACACCGCTCATACGTGCACAAAAGGAATCCTTGCGTGCGCCGCCTTGAGGCTGTGGTGCTTTGAGGTTTGAACCTGTTTCTCGATTGTACTTTTCTCTACCTTTTTTTGTAAGCCCTGCGCCTTGTTTTGTCGATAGTTTTTCACCACGACCAACAGCTAGGCTTACACCGCCATCTTTCATTTTGGCGGTTTTTGCTGACTCTTTGAAGGCATCAGCACTAGGCGCGCCTTTGCTACCAACTCTGCGCATTTTTTCGCCAGAGCCTTCAGCAATTCTTTGCTGTTTTGCATGAATGTTTGCATATAGTCCTTGTTTAGCCATGGTTTACCAACCAGAGTTCTTTTTGCCTTTTGACGATGTCGAGACACCGCAGGCATCAAGATTGATTTTTCCGCCATTGGTGTAATTCTTTTTTACAGAACCACCTTTTTTAAAAGCTTTGTTGCCTTCAATGGCCATTGATCCACCACCTCCACTACCTAATGCGTTTTGAGCTTGGCCGATAGCACTAGCAATCGTGGAAGCTCCACTGTTAACTTGGCCAAGGCCATCTTGCGCAGAACCACCAGCACCAGTACCACCAAGACCTATTCCGCCTCCGCTACCAGTGCCTGAATCAATTGATTGAGGAGCGGCAGGAGTCATAGCGCCAGCGTCCGAGCCACCCATTAAACCTGCCAATGATGCAATTGTTGCCATGATATTTCCTTACCAACAAGAGTTAGTTTTCTTGACATTGCCGCCAGACTTTCTATTTGGAAGCTTATCCAGTGGTGTATCACCAGAAGCTTTACGGCGCTCATTTACTTGCGCAAGAATACGCTTGTCATACTCAGCATTCTTCTGAGCATTTTTAGCGTAAAAAGCCGCGTTGTCAGCCTTTTCTTTTTCTTGTTTGGCTTTATACATAGAGCCAGTACGTATCGCCTCACGATCCGCTTGAGTGTATGGGCGAGGGGCTTTTATACCTTTTGCTTTAAGCGAGTTGTAATAGTCCTCATCGCTGTCATAGTCCATTGGATTGACAGAAGCACGACCACCAACAGCTTTCTTGGCCGCACGCTTGGTGCTGTAAGCGATCGCCACGGCTTGCTTTTGGGGCTTGCCTGCGGCCATTTCTGCCTTGATGTTGGACTTAAAAGCTTTGTCAGATTTTGATTTGATCAATGGCATGATTATCCTTAAGCGTATGGATTGACGTAATGCTTTTGCATTTCTAAAACTACGGTATACGAATCACCAGCAGATCCATCAAGCGTAGTAAACGAAATTGAACCCGTTTTTCCAGCGCCAGAATTATTGTTTAAACCGCCAATTTTGGAATAGTCTTGCGTATACGCATTGTTTTGCGGGATAGTTTCAATTACAACGGGAGCCGTAGCTACCCAATTCATTTGAACTTCAAGTCCATGAGTCAACGCCGTCACTTTTAAGATGGTAACGGCGTCACAAGCTCCGCCAGCGGCAGATGCAGTCAACGTTGAAGGATTTACCTTGACAACAGCAGACTCATTTTCAGTTGCGCTCATGGTTGCGTAAAACTTCATGATGGCAATTCTTTCGCCATCAAACAATGTTTGTGATGTAGCTGTTATAGCCATATATATCTCCAATTAAAAGTAGGGGGCACGTAGCCCCCCACTCAGTTTATGCTCTTCCGCCGCGTTTGCGGGGCGCCACCGTCACTGATTTCTCAGTTTTTGTAACGCTACCTGCGGGTGCTGGCTTGCTAGTGAAGTAGTCTTTGATCTTTCCGTAACCTTCTTTGATCATGCTCAAAGGGTTCAGCGCGTCTTCAAGCTCACGGCTTGCTTTGTCTGTAACCACTTTGGGATCACCAGCGGGGGTAACGGAAGAACCTTCAGCATACTTCTTAGCCTTGCCACCTTTGGCGTAGCCTCTGTTTACTTCGTGCTTGGCCGTCATGTGAGCATCTTCTAGGTCGTCGGTGTGTGAATCACCTTCGCTTAGATGCTTACCTTCAGGTGAGTAGAACTTGGTTCTGTACTCTTCCCAATCACGGTCTTTGTAAACTTTAGCTACATGGCCTTTTGGGCCAGTATGGGTCTTAATCAATCGAAGATTGGGTTTATCCTCTTTTTTTTTAACCTCACCACCTTTAGCAAAGGTGCCAGACTGCAAGCTGTTTGCCACTGGACGTGACACAGGCTTGCGTGGCATAGCGACGGGTTTGCCTGAATCAACAGTACCCCCCGTCGCGTAGGCTTTTTTTGTTGAACCACCCTTCTTGTAGCCGCCGCCGTTGCCGTTCTTCACGCCACCAGTGGTTGCGTTAGTAACACCAGCTTTTGCTGTGTCAGCAGGACGGTTTTCCCAATTGACGTTGCCGCCTTTTTTGTAGCCACCAGCGTTGCCCATCTTGACGCCACCAGTACCAGAAGCCTTGTCAGCCTTGTCGCCGTCCACCACTTTGGTGTTCAAAAACTTGCCTGCATTGCCTTCAATGGTGCCACCGTTTTTGAAGCCACCAGCGTTCTTTTCCTTGATGCCTTTGGTGCCAGAAGCCTTATCGGTCTTGTCACCATCAACAACTTTGGTATTAACGAACTTACCAGCATTACCTTTGATGGTAGTTTTGGTTTCATCTTTATCGATTGCGCCACCAGAAGCGAACTTCTTGCCAGCCATAGCCTTCTTGATCATTGCGCGATCTTGAGCGGCATCTTCATGCATGTCAGCCTTGCCACCTTTTTTGGCCATCATCATAGGGTTCATCGCTTTACGACGAGCCATCATTGAAGGCTTTTTAGGAGCCATGCCCATAGGAGCACTTGCCATTGCTGGTGCTTGAGCAGGCATAGTAGATTGCATAGGCATGTAACCGCCGTCCATCTTTGAAGCAACTTTGCCGCCTTTTTTAAGCTTCAGGATTACTGAAGGCTCTGTGGTCATCATTTTGACCATTGGTTTGAATTGACCCATGACTGCTCTCCTTTAGGCTTGTGTTACGCCAAGAGCGCCAACGCGAGTAGCGTTAGGCCCAACAGCGATTGCAGGCAACAAGATTCCCATTGTTGTACGAACGATACCGTTCGATGCAGTGGCAGGGGCGTATGTACCGCGAACGTCACCAGTACCTGTGGTTGCCGTTGCAGTGTCTGCGGCGACAAACGTACCAGCGTCTTGCGCTAATGTGTTGTTGCTTTTGACGCTAGCAACGTATGACACGTTGAACACGCGAACTGGAAGACCCAGAACGTCGCTTGTGCCAACCACAACAGCAGTTGCAGAGCCAGCAATAGTCACACCACTGATTTGGTAGAAAGCCTTCAAACCAGTCACAGCAGTTGCGGCAGTCACCACAGTGATAACTTCACTCATTGCCTGTCCGTAGTAGTCGTAACCACTGACGGTGAAAGCACGAGCAGTTGTCGAGCAGTTCACTTTGATTGCGCGAGGCAAGTCCAACTGAAGAACAGTTGTACCGTCAGTGCGAACAACTGACTTGACCGAAGTACCAGCCGTCAAAGTGACTGCCTGACCAGCGGTGGTGGTTGTTTGCGACGCGGCAATGTTGTTAGTGACGGCGGCTTGAGGAATGACGTCCCAAACGTAGATGCGACCCAGAGGGCCAATACCCAAGTCCATAGGAGAAGGATTATCAAGAGTCGTATTGGTGTGCGCAGAGATGGTTGTACTAGAAGCGGTCACCGATTGGTTAACCGTGTAAGTACCCGTACCTCCAGTACCAGTAACAAACGCAGTGATGTAAGTACCGTCGGTCACGCTGGTGCCGTCGATGTACATACCAAGCACGATTGGTGAGCCAGACAGCATTGCGGTTACCGTCAATGTTGTGGTAGCAATCGAGCCAGTAAAAGTAGAGGTGTAAGGACGCAGACCCGTACCCATGTAGGTTTGGGCTGGACCTAAAAATAGGTCGTCAGAATATTGAGGCATTTTGTCTTCTCCTTGAAAAGTTTGACAAATACAAATTAAAAAAAAAGGGCTGGCTTTTTAGACCAGCCCTGTTTGCTTTAGACGCCAGCAGTGCCGTAAGCGGCACGCGGATCTGTAAAGCCTACGTCGTAACGCTCTGTAGCCTTGTAACGCATGGAGTCGGTTTCAAAGTCACCTTCCATGGTCTTCTCAAGACGACGACGCATCAACAACTTGAAGCCTTCTGGAGCGTCGGTCTGCACCCACCATGCGGTAGATGAAGTCAAACGTGACAGAACTGCGGCACCCTCGTCCAACAAGCCAATTGCCTTGATGGGGTTGATGTCGTTGTTTGCGTTGCCTGTACGGAGGACAGACTTCAACAACACTTCGGCTTGGAAGATGTTGCCCGGTGCCACGATCAATTGACGTGGAACCAAACGAATCTTCTTACCGTTGTTGTCAACAGCTTGGCGGATTTGGATCAACATTTGTTCCAATGATGTCTGCGACAAGTTAGCTGATGTAGCCAACTGGTTGCTGAACGTACCGTTCACGATTGGGTGAGCAGTGTTGATCAAAGAAACGCCGTCGCCACCGGGGTAGCTGGAGTTGAAGGCTGTGTTCAACACGTTAGCTGACAACAACTCTTTGGTTTCCACCAAAGACTGTGCCAAGTGGCGTGCATAAACTTGACCGATACGGATGTGATCGCCGTCTTCAACAAGCACTTTGGTCAAAGCGAAGGCCAAGCCATACACTTTGTACACATAGCGCTTCAAGAAGAGTACGCCACCTTGCTGATAGGTAACTGGAGTACCGTCAGGCAATTGTGGAGCGGCGCCGAATCCATACAGGACAGGCTCTTCGTGGTAATTACGTGGAATGCCGTCTTCTTCGCGGAACACTCGGCTCCACTCGTCGGCACGTTGGTCATAGACTCCATCGAAGCATTCATTGAGGATAGGTTCAACAATACTTCTAAAGTCCGTACTGCGCATTGGTGCGGCCATGATTTAGCTCCTTATGCAATAGCAGTCACAGAACCGAAGAACTGAGACTGAGCGTTAACAACTCGAACAACGGTGTAGCTATCGCCCCACGCATTGTCCACATACGGTGCCAAATCAACGACACGCATCTGACCTTGGACTCCGTTACCAGCGGCAGTAGCAGAGCCTAAAGTAGCTTGCGACAGACCAGTAGTAGAAGAACCTGCGGTAGTGGCGGTGAAGTTGTATTCATTACCAATCGTGGTTTGTGCCATAGCACCATCGGCTTGAATTTCATAAACGATGTTTTGGTCGTTGTAGAAATAAGCTATAGCAGAACCTGCTGTGTAAGAGGTGCTAGCTGGATAGTAGTTAGAGACACGGCGACGACCAGTTGTATCAGTCCATTCAAAACCTGCAAAAGCACCAGACCACGCAACAGCGGATCCAGATGCAGGAGCGGTAGTTAAAGGAACGATTACACCAGCGGAAGCTGAATAGGCAACAGGTTGCCCTTTCAGGATTTGGGTTCCGTAACCCGACGTAATACCGCCAGCAAGCGCCTGAGCGCGATCCAAACCAAAGGGATGGAACGCAGGACGCAAGCCAAACGGAGCATTAGTACTAGACATAAAAAACTCCTTAGTTAAAGATTACCCAGCGAAAACTGGGACTTTGCTTGGTTGCTGATCAAAAGAGCCAAGACCTTCACCTTCAACATTAACTAGTGACTTACCGTTGCTATCTCTTTGCCCTTGGAGACTTTCTAGCTGAACGCGAACTTTGTCGCTTTCCTCACGAGGCTTGTCATGGTGGTGATACAACATGAGATCCTGATAAATATCCATTGGCAATTTAAACAGCAACATTTCGTTACAAGCTATATGCCCAATTTGCTCTCCAGATTTAACCTTGTAATCTTCATAGCCGGGTAACTCTTCAGATTTAACTGGCACGTACCCATTGCGAATCCGTTTATCGATTGAATCGTAGCTATTGGTTGTCGAAAGCCAGCAAAGGTGCCACCCATCCATGTTGGGCAGTTTTGGCAGTGCTGATTGCGTCCATTCCTCGTCCCACATCTTGCGACGTTCTTGCGTAGAAATGAACTTAGTCTCTGGGGCTGAGCGGCTTGCCTCCACACTTGCGCGTTCCTGACGTCCGCCAGCCTTCAAAGATTTTTTTAAACGTGATTCCATATTATTACTCCCATGTATTAGTTGCGGTTCAAGCGATCGAACTTGACGAATTCGGCGATCATCTTCTTTTTGCGTTCTGGGTTGTCCCATGCACCAATCTCTTTCATTGCTTTGACCCTTTCAGGTGAAAGCATGAACTGAGAGCGGTTGTTACCCCCAAATGCGGCTGAAGCTTCACGACCAGAACTTCCCACTACGTTCCTCGGTTTCCTAACGACGGAATTATCGTTTGTGTTCTGATTGTAACGGTGTGGTAGAGATTTTTGCAAGCGACTATCTAACTCATCCCAATAATCAGGATCAGATGGATCCCAACCTTCGGTTACTAGCAACTCATCTACCTTCTTTGCGACACGACTATCAGTTTCGTTTGACTCTGGGTTGTACCAAGAGTTACGCTTCATCCAATCAGCGGCATTACGCTGTACTGTTGGGTCTGGCAACTCTTGACGAGGCTGTTCTTGCGCCTCTTGTGATGCACGGTTCTTAATTCCTTGCAGTTGCACAAGTTGATTCTCAGCATCACGCCACAAAGTCTGTGCTTCGACCATTGCGTCGCCGTCACTGTTCTCCGCGGCCTCTTTAAGCTTCATCTTGGCGTATTCCAAACGTACTTGGCTGTCCTCGATGTTCTTATCGATGCGTGAAATCTGCCCTTGTTTGGTTTCGCGCTCTACATTCGACAATCTGCGCTTGAATTCTTCATTCTCACGCTGTAATTGACTAAGGCGAATGTCTTTTTCTTCCCTTGTAGCCCTCTGAGCTAGTCTTTTGGCCTTGCGGATGTTGCGTTTAGCTTCCCTAAGCTCTGCATTGTCATCAGGATGGTCTGCATCGTCGGAATCAACGTCGCCACCCTTTGATTTTTCATTAGAAGACTGATTGTTTTGGTCTGAATCGTCGTCATTGATCATGTTGTCAGGCAAATCTACGACTGCGGAACCGTCTTTACCCTCTTCAATGTTCAATTCCAACTGTTCTTTGGTATCTGTACTCATTTTTTTGTCCCCTTAAACATAAGCTTTGAAAGACAGCGGATCGTCAGTGATTTTTGCAATCACTTCGTGGTCATTTATCGTCATGAACAGCACTGGATCTTCTTTGGAGTCTGCATTGGGGTCATTACGCTCCCAACGATCTCCACCCCAGCGTGGTACACGCACGAAATCACCTACTTGTGCCCAAGTTCCCTCTGGCCAAGACTCCATGGTGTCGCGGTTTTTGTATGCCAAAGGCCCAAGTGCCACGACCTTACCGATCATGTTGTTCCACTTTTCGTTTTCTTTGGTTTCATCGACGATGATGATCATTCCAGCCTTCTTTTTGATGCGGCGTAACTGAACAATTACGCGCCCTCCAAGAGGTGTCTGACCTGCATTCACTTGCGGGAATGCCCACTCCAGCTCTTGAGGATCAGACGCTTGCGCGCTTCCCTCGATCGTTGGGATCTTTTCTTTCTCACTCATACTAACTCCTAAAATGCACCATAATTGCAGATGCGTCATTTATGCGTTTTTCAACGCGGCCTCGTCCTTTAGGGGGACTTATTCTTGATTTCTGTCTTCGTCTAACATTCGGTTAATGGTATCAAGCACAAATTGCAGTCCCTGATACTCACCAACCATTCGTTGATACGCTTCCCACGTAATTGCGTTGCCAACAGCAAGAGATGAGGCAATCTCTCCTTGGCGTAGCTTCAATACGTGAATAACGGGGTCAATCATTTCTTTTTAGCTTGCGACAAACCGCCTTGTGGCTTCTTGTCTTTTTGGCTTCCGCCCTTTGGCTCCAAGCTTGTGCCGTCCAGCTTTACGCCTTGAGCCAAGCGTGCGTGATAACGCACCATTGGGCCTTTTTGTTCTGCATCAGATATTGCCATTTTCGGCTCCTTGAGGTTGTGACGTTTCCGTCGGTTGTTGCATAGCCGCTTGTTGCATGGCTGTTTCCTGCTCCAGTGCGTGCTTCTGCATGTCGTTAGCTTGCTCTGCGCCATGCATCTGCAAGGCGTTTTGCTGGGCTGTGTTTTGTTGAATCACTTGACCAGTGATCTTAGCGTTTTCTATTGCAATTTTGGCGGCTATCTCTTTGTCGTGCTCAGCAGATTGAGCAGATATTTTCAATTGTGCTTCTTGAGCACGCTGTTGATCTGCCTGTGTCTTGCGTTGCGTCTCTGCCATGCTTGTGTCGTGAACGACCTGTGCATCTGGTGGCAGGTTCTGCTTGGCAGACTGTGCGCGCTGTTGTGCTTGCTGTATCAACTGCTGGAAGGCAGGTATGAACTGCTGGAACACTTCTTTAACATCCAACGTGATGTGGGCGCCAACCGTTGTGTACAACTGGTCGATTACCGCGGTCATCTTTGGATCATCGTAGTTATCCACAGGCTTGCCCTTATTAGCTTGAGCCACATAGCCGTTAGAGCGGTTCAAGTACCACAAAGTCATGTGTTGCTTCAAATGCTCGATCAAGTGGTTTAGGTACTGTGGATCCGCAAATGGCGACTGTCCCAAGAATGGGTTTAAGCCAAACTGCAAGTGATCCTGTATGTGAGCGATGTGATCCTGTTGCATGTACGCGTAGGCTGGCTGTCCAATCAGCATAGCCGCGTTTTCGTCAGCAGAAGTCCGCTGTTCAGGCGCAGGCACATCCTTCATCAACTCATTGATGTTAGGCACCTTCATCTGCTTGAGTGAACGAGACAACACAGCGCTCATGTTGAACTGGTCAGGATGCTTCTCAGCCAACTGAATCACAGCCTGCATCTGAGCCATACGCTGAGTCTCAGAGAAGATGTGTGGGTCAGAGACTGGCACCACGTCTGTGTTCTTTGAGAAGTCTTGGCGGTTGATCTCTAGATCTGCCACCACGTCAGACTTGCGCATCTCATCAAAGTGCCAACGGTTTAGGCGGCATAAGATTTTCAATACGCGTGCTTGGCTTTCGTGTAATCGTGCATGAATAGCACTAAACACCGCGGCGCCTTGCTCAATCAAAGCCTGTGTGGTGCCTACAGGCGCGTTAGCGTTGACGTCAGCGATCTTTTCTTCACTGGTGGTCACTACCCCCTTGGCCGCGTTGTCAAGCCAGCCTAGGAGCTGGAATAGAACCGCGCTGGGTGGGTTAAAGGGCATAGGCATAGCGATCTGGCGGATGTCTGTGACGCCCGGCGCGCCCTCTATCTCCACAATCTGCGTCACATCCACCGACTGACTCTGCCCCGACATCTTCGCTCCCTTGAGCTTGAGCATCGTCGCGGCGTTGTTAATGTGAGCACTATCCAAAAGGGCACGCAAAGAACCAGTAAGAGCGGCAGACAAGCCACCGATAAGATGAGGTAACCCAATCGCATATGCGCCCCTCCAAGGAATAAACTTGAACTCCACAATCCAATCTAACTTGGTCATGGTTTCGTCTTGCTCTTCCCAGTTACGGTACAAACCAATGACTTCGTTATCAAGTTCATCGATCATCAAGATGTAAGGCGCCATCTCACCCTTGGTGTACTTGTCGTCGTCCAACTCCAAGAAGGTGTAGACGTGATAGACCTTGCGCAGTCCATCTTCGTTGTCTTCCCACTTCTTGCCTTCAATCTTGTCGTTGGCTTTCTGTGGTCTTGTAAGCTCAGGTGACATGGTGGCTTGCACCATATCGATATCACGATACATGCCACTAGCTATACGTCGATTGAATTCCCAGTGCGTAATCTCATGCACTTCCGCCGCACGTTCTGCGGTGTAAAAGTTACTGGCCGCGAAGGGCAGAATCACACGATCGATAGGCAAAAACTCTACGCATGGGCGCTTTTTCTGCTCATCAAACCATAACTTAAAGTACTGTGAGCCACCTAGCGGTAATTGTGTAAGTAATTGTTCTTGTTCGTCACGGAATTCTTCGATCTGTTCGGTGATTTGCCAGTTGAGATAGTCACGCTTACGCTCTGCGCGCTCGGACTTGATCTCATCCATCTTGCCTAGGATTTTGGTTCGGACGGGGCCGTCAGGCGGAAACATCTCTTTAATAGCGCGTGCCGCGAAGTCCACACATCCTTCAGCCATAGAAGGGTGTACCACTTTGCTAGCGCCCATGAAGGTGGCACCGCCGGGCGCGTCATTCCCCATACCAGTGCGCCGAATACCCTCTTCATACTGCTTGTCTCTTTGCTCACGCGCATCTTTGTCCTTCTTCAGCAAATCAACGTACCGACTAGCCAACGTCATCAACTTGAAGTCGTCGTAGTCTTCAGCCATGTTGGCGTAGAAGTCTGGATTGGCCTCTGGGCCATCCTCCTCCATAGTAACTATGGCGCTACCGTCAGGCTGTTCTTCCGTTTCAATCTCAGGTAGATCTACTGCGGCACTGCCGTCTTCGTTCTCTGTGATCTGTGGGTCTAGTTCATCCATCATTTAGCTTTCTTTGTTCTGCGGCTTAATTCTAAGTTAATGGTATCCATATTTGTGGATAGGTTCACTTTGCCGCCTTTTTTATATCCATGTCTTTGCAAGTGTGTGAGAAATTCTTCAGACAAATGCTGTGACGGTGTATTGCGTGTTAAGTCCATAAAGCCAACATCACGTCCTTTTGCTTGTTTGATCTTGCCATGAAACTCAGGCAACATGATCTGACGTGGAACTGGATGGAACATCTGACCTAAGTCTTCTCCATGCAACATGTGAGGGAATGCTGGGTTTAGATCTGGTTGTACAGAACGCTGTCCACTCAACTGAAATAGGCGAGGGCCAATTGCGTGTGTAGGTGCACCAAGCAACTCAGGCTCTGTTGTGTCGGCCACTGTCTTGTCGTAGTTCAAGATTTGCCCCTTCTTACCACCCACAGCTTTACCGCCCATTAAGTCAGCCATAACGCGACGTTGATCGAAAGTATTGAGGTTTTTAAAGAAGTTCTTGCTTGCAATGTCTGCGTTAGAAAAGATTGGCTTGCCTTCGCTGTCTGCCGCCATGGCCAATTGAGCATTGATGCGATCACGCAATTCAGGCGTCATCTTGCCAGACTTAATACCACTCTTGAACTGCTTCATCAGCATATCAAACACCATTTGGTTTGATGTGTGTTGGTTAGGAGCGCCGAGCAATGTAGACCACAACACATCACCCTCTGGGTGAGCGGCATTGGCGTTAGCGATCTTGGAGGCGGCGCCTGATGAGTTCACGCCCCACGCGACGTCTTTGTGTGAAGGGTAAAGGTGTTGCAGACCAGAAAACCCCGGGCCTCCGAGGAACCCGCCACCCACCTTTGTGCGATCAGACTGTGTAACCTTCAAATGCTTTCCCTCATGCTTACCCAACGCCTCCGATGCCTTTGTGACTTTAGGTCTGAACTTGTCTGGGCTCTTCTGCGTAGGGCTTGCCGATCCGCCTTCTTTAAATCCATAGTCAGCCAAGTTTTGTTTCTGCATACGTGGCAGATCTTTTGCCTTTGCCGCCTTGTTGATTGCTTTGACTTCCTTGTCATGCAATATACGGTTGACCTTCATCGCTCCACCAATCAGCCAGTTGCCTGTCATGTTGGAATTGGTCTTGTATCTGTAGTGACCGCCCTTGGGGATCTGGTCAGTGATGTGTGCTTCGCGTGCGATCAGCTTGCCCTTGGGGTTCATGCCACGCTCATTGGCTTCTGTTTGCCAATCGACATCGTTAGGCATCTCGACCTCAGCCCATACGTGGTTGTGGGGACGGACGTCTGGTGCTGTTAGTTCAGGGTCAGACTTCTCACCGATGTGGGTAGCGACGGGTAGATCACCAGCGTGCCAACCGGGTCGATACGCCAGCGGGCCAATCTTGCTCTTCACCTTGCTACCAGCCATCTCACCCTCTTGAGCGTCCACCCATTTGTTCATCTCTACGGGATCGTTGGCGTTGACAAAAAGAGGGAACAACTTGCCGGGATGCTTCTTGTGTACGCGGAACAATTTGTACGCCTTAACCGTGCTCTTTGGTTCCTTAGAAGACTTTTTTCCTGCACGCCCTCCATCAGCATATCCATGGTCATGCGTCATACATGGCGTGCCCTTGGACTTCATCTCTTGCTTCATCTTCTCAATAGAACCACCCTTAGCAATTTGCTGTACGTTATCGATATTAAATGTAGTAACACCGTTGTCTGGCTTCCATCCATTGTCTACTGGAGCCATGTTGTCACTTCCACCAATCTTGTATGGTGCAGGTACAGATCCGCCCACAGCCATGCGTGGAGGCGCCTGTGGTGGGCTCATAGCGTTCAATGCTTGCCCTTGCTTAGTCATCTGCAAGATGTTGCTTGGTGGCTGTGGAGATGGTGCTCCTGCGCCCAAAGGGGAGGGCATACCACCAGCTTGTGGGGGCTGGCCTTGTGGCGCTCCTTGTGGTGGAGCCATGCCAGCAGGCATTAACTGTTGGCCGCCTTGTTGTTGGCTCATATCAATGCCGCCGATAGGCAATGGCTGGTCACCCATGCTCACACCACCTACAGGTAGTTCACCGCCAGATGGTGGGACATAAGCCTTGACGTTCATGCTAGGCGCTTCGTTAGCACCGATGGTAGATAAGTCAGACAGGCTTACAGGCTTCTTGCCTATTAGCTCTGCACGCATTTGATTCATTGATGGCACAGCACCGCCGACGGCTTTGTTGATCACCATCTTGTTGAGCTTCTTGCCAGTCTTCTCTTGTGTGTAGTAAGAGTTGTGGCCAGCCTTACGTAGCCCCATCTGTACGCGTGGGTCTTCCATGTGCTTGTAGCTACCAGAGGAAAGCACTTCGCCTAAGCGTGTATGGGCTTCAGGCAGATCTTTAAAGTCTTTGTGCTTGGATACATGCCCAGCAACTGTACTTACATGCTCAGGGTTCTCATAGTCAAATGGGTTCACAGCGCCTCCTTCGGCTTTACGTATTATCCCGCCATTCGCTTTGTTTAGATTCCTACTAGCGAATGCGCTTTCTTCTTCAGGTGTTAAAGCTTCTATATCTTCTTTGTTCAAATATCTTTTGCCCCACTTGTGCAATTCAGCGTTATGTATGTCACCAACGTCAGACCAATTACCACTCTTTACAAAGTCTTGAACAAATGGAATGTAATCCTTCTTGGGCTTCTTATTGCCCTTGCCTTTGATCTGAACAATCTGTTGTGGCACCTCACCCATATGGGACTTGATGGCGTTGCTTAGTGCCTGCCCCCAAGTAAATCTATCCTCTTCTGGGGTACGCTTTTGTTTTGTCGCCTCGTGCTCAGCAAGCGCTTGCTTTGTAATTGCATCTTGCAATTCTTCAGGTTGACTTGTGAACCAATCAGTTTCGTACTTGCTTCGCGCTTGGTTAGGTCTAACCTCAATCGTTACGTGTGGTTCATTATTGGCATCACGCAAGCTGAAGATGCGTGTACGGCCTTCCAGCACGTCAGGGCAATATCCACCAACGCAATGACCCATGGTGTTGCCTTCGTACTTGAGGGCTTCCTCAAGAGCTTTTTCATCTTCAGCACCAATCGTTGATTTTTCATGCGCCACCTTGAGGGCTTCTTCTTTTGTTTCACCAAGGTATCTACGGGTTCTTTGAGGATCAAGAATGCTTGGGCCTTCTAAGCGCTCATAACCACTTTTTGGCTCAACCCATCTAAATCCTTCTGGCAATGGTTTGTTGACATCAATCTTTGGCTTGGCCAACTCAATCCACTTGTAACCTTCTGGATACTCTTTGTGGACTGCCATGCCTTCGGTAGCCTTGAGAGCCGTCTCAGCCATAGCCTTCTTCTTCTCTTGATCGTACTCATGTGCACGACGTACAGCCTGCTCAATGCTGACCTTATTCAACTGCTCAGGACGAATACGCCCACTGGCTAAGTCTTCTTTTAATACATCCACCAAGTGATCAAAGCCCAAACTACTGGCTTGCATGTTACTGCTTGCATGTAACAACTTAGTGCTTGGGTCAGCCTTCTCCATCCAAGGTTCTTGGAATCGCTTGTGTAACTTCTCTATCGATGTAGGAGTAATCGCTACGTCTGCGGCATCTTCCCAAGCCTTTGCCTCTTCTGACTTGCCAAAGCTCTCACCACCATGAGTAGTCCGATGTTCGCCAGCTTTGTATCTGTTTATTCCAACTTGTTCGCTAGGAATGTGGACGATGCCTTGCTCCGCTAGGTTGCGGATTGGATCGTTTTGTGTGGCCATCTGCTTTTTGATGTAGTTGCCTAAGTTGCTCTGAATCCATTTGTTCAGGTGAACCTTGTGCTCTAGCTCTGTCTTTTGGCGAGGAATCATCTCGCGGACATTGGGCTGTGTCTGTGCTACTTGCTCGATTGCTTCTGGTGTCCACTTTTGGTTCATCTCTGCCAAAGTCTCAGCAGGGTCGCTTCCCACCGCTGTTCTTTGCTTCAATGGATGCAAGACTTGCTCAACGGATCCGCTCACCCAATTGCGTGGGCCTTGGCCTCCGATAGCAAGGTGAGCTACACCGCCTTTGGACTTCCTGTTCATCAGCTCAAGGCGCATCCTGTCCATGTCTACTTGACCGCCGTTGGCTTTGCGCTGTGCTATTAGTTTCTTTAACTCTTCAAGACGTTGTGCGTGGCGTTTGTCCATGTCAACGTACTGCCTGTCAAACTCACCTTCGTTAATATTGCCCAGTGCTTTCTGCGCATCAAACTCAACAGGCCGTGGCTCCATGCCAATCGCTTTTCTGGCCGCATTAGCTATGTGAATTTTGGCATCGTTGACATCGTTTGCATTTGTACCTGATGTTTTAATCGCCGAGCTTATGTTATTGATTACAGACTCATTCAAAGGGTTGTACACGTTTCGCTCGAATGTCTTCTGCGCCAACTGGCGGAACGGCAACATGGCGTCTAAGCCTCGTTGGATATGCGGCGCTATGTATCTGTTGAACTGCTCAGGAATAGTAGGTGCTCGATCTCTAAGCGCCTCATTTAAGTCATCCAAGCTGATGCTGTTGGAGCCACCTACATCAAAGCGCCTGATCGATCCGCCCTCTGCCGCCAATGGATACTGGTCGCCAGTATCTGCCGCACTCAATGGGCGCAGAGGCTGTATCTTCTTAGCCTCCTCCTCCATACGCTTAGATCCGATCTCACGTCGGCGGTAGGCTTCAGCATCAGGCACCATAAGAGCACGTAGCCTTGCTAGCTCTGCTTTGATGTGTGGGGGCATGGGAACGGATTGGTTGTCAGCCACGGCTATTCCTTCATTGTGGGATGCATCGATTATGCCTTTGCAACTATGTCAAGTCTAGGGGTGAACTGGGTTCATCCCTAATTGTTGTGCCGCGAACTGGGTTCACCCCTACTCAGCATATGGGTTGCCCTTCTTACGCTTGTTGTACTCCTCAGCGTCGAAGATGTCATCATCGTCGTAGTCATCACGCGGTGCCACATCAATGCTGATCCATCCAGCATCCCTCATGTACCGTAAGCCCTGACTGATGCAGTCTACAAACTCGTCGTGTACTGTCTCAGGGAAGGAGCAGATCTGGCTCACCATGCCTTCAGCCCAGTCCCTCACGTAGCCTTTGCGTTGGCTGTGCTCTGGCACCCAAACACGGCCAGCTTTAATGATGTTGGCCACGATGCTGAGCCTTTGCGTCTTGTCAGCGCGACCGGGGTTATAGGGCATCACGGGTAGGTGCGCACGTTGCAAGTCTTGTATAAGACTTATGCCAGCGCTCTTATCTTCCACCAGCAATAGGTCAACGCGTTTCTTCTCACGTCCATCGCCATAGAACACCTCGAACTCCTCGATCACTTTGGGGCGTAGGTCAGGATACTGTAGGTGCTCCTGCCAGCAGTCCAGCACCAGCACGCACATGCCACCATCCAATGGCTTGAATGCACCCAGTGTGATGCATCCTGTAGGGTCGTTGATGGTCTTGTCGCTGGTCGCGCAGTCATAGGACTGGATGATGTACTCCAGCTTGGGGAAGGGCTTGCCATCTGGCCACAGGCGGAACCAATCACGCTTGACTATGCCACCCTCTTCAGGGTCGATGATCTCCGCATGGATCTCCTGACGGCCTAGGTTGGTGCCCTCGTACTGCAAGATCTGCTTCTGGAACGATGGAGCTAGGTTCTTGATGTTGCTGTACGTGCTGGCGCGCGTGATAGTCACGTCGTCACCCTCACGTCCTATCAGGTCGAGCACCACGTCCTTTGGCTTAGGCGTGGTCGAGCATATGAGCTTAGTACGGTTGCCCAGACGTATACCGAACTGGATCATGTCCCACGACTCTTGCAGGTAGTCCCAAGCCGCAAGCTCGTCTAGCCATCCACCGTGGAACTGCGGACCGCGGAAGCGCTCTGGCTCCGACGCTGGTATGCCTTTGATAAACGATCCATTGATAAGCCTGATCTCGTGCAGTGCTTTGTTGTAGTCGGCTACCAGTTCCTTTGGTATGACGTTGAGCAGTCCAGAGTCACCCTCGAAGCAGGTGCCCTTCACGTCTCCGCTAGTAGGCGCTGATACAAGCCATCTGGTATTAGGTTGCTCCCATGCCCACCATGCTAGCGTCTCTGCCGCCGCTCTAGTCTTACCAGCACCACGGCCAGCCAGCATTAGCCATATGCTCCACCAATCACCGTTAGGCTCTATCTGATGCTTGTGTGCCTGTGTGCTCAGCCACTTCAACTGCCAGTTGATGACAGTCTGCTCGATAGGCGTCCTAAGAGCAAACTCCTCAATGACCGCGGGGTCGGAGAGGATCTCGTCTAAGGCGCTCATGTCGGCTTAATTAGGGCGTATGGCTCATTAGTGCGCTTTACGGTGCACTCCATGGCATTAAGGTCTTCCAGAACCTCTTTGTGCACAAGCTCAAGATCATGAGCCATCAGGTAGCTATCGATCACATTGAACTTTTTAACCTCCCACATGATGCGAGGCGCCATGTGTAAGCGGATGCGCAAGCGGTAAGTTGTGGCCGTATGGGTGGCAAAGTCATACCAAGCCCACAGCAGGCGTAAGCCGCCCTTGGCTCGGCTGAAGTTCAGCCCTAACTTGATGTGGTGGCCTTCAGGTGTGTGATGAATCATGATCACTCTGCCTGTCGTTGCAGTCTGATGCTCTTGAGCAACTCACCAAATACATTGACGTTGTTCTCAATCACCAATGGTTGGTTGTCGTCACCACTTATTTGTACGCTACTTAGGTCAGGTAATGCCTTACCTAGCAGTATCTGTATAGCTCTCATCTTGCTATTAGATATCTCTGCCTGATCGTCAGCACTAAGTGCATGTTCCTCAAGCTTTTTTATTAAAAGACTTACTTGTATCTTTTTGCGTATATCGTCCTGATGTAGCTTACCCATTGGGCGGCCAACTTTTCTTTTCTCTTCGGTCATGTTTCAGTCCTTTCGCGCATGCTTTCAGCGCATTACAGGTCTGAGTTTAACAATAAGTTTATAAGCCTGTCTAGGTCTGTGTCGATGAGAGTAGCTGTGTGCTCCTCATCGTCTGTTATGAGCGCCCATCTTTTTAGGCGTTTATTCCAATACAAGCCACATCTGTCGTAGCCCATCATCAGGCTTTGTAGCTGTGTGAACTTGTCTAGGCTATTCACTGCTCATCCCCATTACTCTTTGCTCCATTAGCTTGTGGGTACGTTTGAGTTGTTTGTTCTCTTCTTTGAGGCGCGCGATTTCTGATGTCATGTGTGCCATTCTGCTGGATGCTTGGTCTATCCATTCTTTTACCTCCATAGGCATAGCAAACTGTGGTTCTGTCTTTGTTGTTTTCTTTGACGCGGGTTTTTTAGCTGTTGTCATGTGTTCTTCTCCTTATCTGTTTATTGCCCATATAAAAAATCCAATCATAAAAAACAAAAAAGCGTTGTTTAAAACATCCACTGTCATGCGTTCTTCTCCTTGAGTTTGGCTTCGGTTAATTCAACCGCTTGTTCGTAACAAATGCTGATTTTTTGAATTTCAACGCTTTCCTCATCTGTCAGTCCTACCCATGTGCGTTTTTGTGGTGTGTTTGATTTAGGTATCAACTTTACGCCAGTCAGTTTGAACAACAATTCCTCAACTTCCATTCGATCCCATATTGCACACGCTAACGCGCTATGAACCTTTTGCAATTCATCATCTTGCTTCTCTGCCTTTGGCATCTGAAAGAAAAACCCAGTTGGTGCTGTCATGTTCTCTCTGCCAGCAGTGCCGTTGCTTGAGTAGGACACTTGATTCTCTGCCTCTGCGATGGCTTGGCGTAGGGATGTGATGGTGTCATACATTTGAGGCTCAAAGTCTGCCAATATCCAACCGTCTTTATTGATACGCTCAATAAAATCAAGCGCCTGTTTCATTGCTTCTACGCTCATAGTGGCGCCTCTGGCAGTTGGTTGCGTTGCTTTTGCTCATACTCGCGGATCTGCTTAGGCGTCCACGGTACCAATGGGTGTGTAGGGAATGGCCACATTATTCTGCCTCAATGTGGTTAACGATGCGGATCAATGCGGCGATCATGTCTTTGGCCTGCTGTTTGTTCATGATCATGCGTGTACCGCCAGCGCTTGAATTAACGCTCAACCATACGCCATCATCATCATATACATCCACAAACAAGTGGCTGTTGTACTCGCGGCCTTTGACCTGCGTTTGAAAGTCTTCTGTTGTCGTCATTGTGTTCTCCAATAATTAAAAGTTAAAAGATGGGGGCTGAGCCCCCTGTTGTTATGCGTTCTCTAGCTTGCGCCAAGCTTGTGTACCGATCCATCCATTGAGGCTAGCGCCGTTCTTGTCTAGCACGTAGTACACACGGCCACCTTCTACGCGTCTGCATTCGTATGTGTAGCTCTTGTTCTGGGATATCTTCTTATCGCCGCGATAGATGGGTGTTGGTGGCTCTTTTTTCTCTACCTCGATCAATGGTGTGCCGTGGTACTTGTCGGCCACTTCTACCAGCATGTCAGCGAACTGGGCGCCCATGCTAGCTTTAAATGTCATCTCGTGAATGACTTTTCTGGTGGTCATGCGTTGCTGATACTCATCGCCTTCAGCAAATGGGATTAGGTCAGGCTTGCGCTCTGTACCGCGGTTGATGAACTCTGGCTTAGCTGTGCCTGCTTCGAGCTTGTTCTTTTGCTCTAACAGCTTAGCTACATCAGCGCGGACTTGAGCCACGATGCCGTCTGTGCGTGTGCGGCTCTTTTGCATAGGCTCACTAGACTCGCCAGAGCAGGCGCCTTGGAACCAACCGTGCTCGACTGTGTAGCCGTGCTTGGCCATCCATCTACCTACTACGGCCTGCTGGCGGCCACAGCATTGGCAGTTACCGCGAAGTTGTGTTGATGATTGCATTTTGATTTCCTTTCTAAACCTGCTTGATTGCAGTAATGACAGTATAACAGAAAATTAGAGTGTTGCAAGCTTGGGGCGCTGGATAACGGTTTGCTTGACGCCGTTACGTACACCGTGCTCTTTTACGGTAGCTGTGATGGTGGCAGTCTCGCCCTTCTCTGGGAAGCCCTTGGCGTTGCCTTTGTAGATGATCGTGTTGTTGTTTGCGTCTTCGCAGATGTTGATGTACACGGTGCCAAAGCTACCGTCCAGTTCGACAATGTGAACGACTTTGAGGGTAAGGGTGATCTTTTCGCCTACGGTGCCTACGAAGTCGCGTGTAGCGTCGATAGCGGCCTTCTTGTCAGCCCATTCTGCTTTGCGTGCGGCACGGGCGTCTATGCCCTTTAGGATGGCTTCGCACTGCTTAGGGGACAGCTTGCCATAAGTGTAGAAGGCTTGAGCCATGGAACCCATGAAGTCGTCGGTATAGCCTCTGAATCCGCCACGATCGTTGTGAAGCATACCAACTACCAAAGCGCTTTCAATCTCACTAGCACGCTCAGTTTTAGCACGCCATGTTTTTTGTGCGTTACCAATGATGTAGCTTTTGACGGCATTCTCATAAGCTACTGGATTTTCAATGATGGGTGAAAAGTTTGTTGCCATTTGATTCTCCTAAACCTGCGTCATTGCAGTGATAGGAACTATAACAGAAAATTAGATTATTTACTAGGTGTTTTCACTAATCATCCTGATCCATCATCAGCATGACCACTGCCACCAGTGCAAATATCACAAATCCTGAACACAAGAGTAGTACAACCCAAGCAACTGTCTCTAGCATGATGTCCTCCTAAAGTTCTAATTCCAATTGCCTGCTCTGTACAGGGCTTTTTTGCCACCAGTGGATGCGTAACCGCATAGCTTTGATGTCATTGACTTTCAGATAAGGGATCTTGGTCTTCTTATCACTCTCATCTTCGTATTGGCGGCGCTCTAGTGCCGTTCTAAAGCTGGTGGAATCCAATCCAATCATGTTTGCATATGCAGGGAACATTGATCTAGGGTTGAAGAAAAAATTGAGCGATCCAATTGCGTGGTAGTTCAGGTTGCAGTTGTACCTAAGCTCTTCGTCCGTGGGCACCATGCATAGGTCTTCTATGGCCATAGCAATTACGCCAGCAATTAGATGTGCCGCACAACGTGTATCTTCTTGTACGCCCTCATGCGTGCTTATGAGGTCAATCACTTTTCTTCTCCAACTTAGCCAGTCGGTCACCCAACTCGCGTATCAAAATTCGAGCCACAGCTAGTTCTTCCATCAGATGCAAGTAGTCAGGCATGGCCACGGATGCCTGTTTAATCGGCACCTCATAGACCGCAGGACGGCTTATCTTTTCCTCGCGTGTTGTCTTACGCATAGCCCTGATGTATTCCTGCTTGATTCGAGACTCCATCTCTACACGGTTGAATTCTTCGTCTTCTGCGTCCATGGTTATTGCCTCTGTGTTGGTATACGGTTACGGATAGCGTCGCCTAGCTTCTCGATGTCCACACATTCGTCGGCTAGCTTGGCGCATTCTTCACGCTCAATCATGATGGCGCGCTTAGTCGTCTCAATGGCTACCGCCATGATCTCTGCTTTGGCTATTGCCAGTTCACCATCAAACTCTTGTTGCGTGAAAAACTTCACATGTTCTTGGCCAAGTAATTGGCGCGCAAGTTGGCTTGTCTCTTTCATTAACTTCTCCAAATAAATAAATCAAAAATGATTACGATTACCGCAACCACAAAAATGACGGCCATTAGAATTCCAAACTCAGATGGCTTCTTGTGGAACGGTCCCTCGATTACTGGATTCTTTTCCACGTTGCGTGGGAACACCTTAGTGGTCTGGTTAAGCATGGGTTTCCTCCTTTGCTTTGATGTTGCCAAGCGCAACCTGCTCTTTATACGCGAGTAATATGTATTCGTCCATGGTGGTTTCAATTGCTTTGGTAGTGCTCTCGTTGAGGTCACCGTAGCGCATTACTTCGCGCAAACCGTACAGCTTGAACAGATTTGCAAACTCGCGTGCGCGGTTCCACAGGCCGTTGTTGTACAGGTCGTAGTACGCGTTCACAGCCTTACGAAAACGCTCTAGGTGCTGGTTCTTTGTTCGGCGGTAGGGTACGGCACCCATCATAGGAATAAGAGCCTGTAAAGCCTTAGATTCCTCGTTGTAGGTACCACGGTCGTCCCAGTATCGATTAGACATATTCAACCTCATAAAACTTTGAAATGATTTTGCTTAGCACATGCATTGGCTCTGTATCGCTGGCGCCGTATTGCGACATGCGATCCATGACTTTGTCGCAGGCGCGAACAGCTTCTCTGAAGTCTTCTGTTGTGTTGAGCACTTGGGCTACGTTTAAGTTCAGGAAGCCGGCGGCAATGCTACTGCCCTTCATGTTGGTGTACAGATCCCAATCTTCAGCAGTTAGATCAAGCCTGATGTGTTTTGATATGGTCACGTTTTTCATGTTAAGCCTCGAAAACAATTAAACAACCTGCGTTTTCCCACTCGCAGTACAGGCCATGCTTCTTGAGCACAGCTTCCAGCTTAGGGCTGGTGTTCTCACCCTTCCAGCGGCCATCAGCGTAGGCGTAGTAGTCAGCCCACTTGTAGGATTCTGGATCCTCAGCGCTGATTAAGAAGCGGCCTTCGTAATCGCTACGCTCGAACACTGGGCAACCCAGCTTCTTGAGTTCATTGAATGCTTTGATAAATGCGCGTTTCATGTTGTGCTCCTAGTTTAAAAATGTGTTATCTCTAACAGACTCATAAATATTCAACAATTCGTTGTATTCGCCATAAGCTACAGCACGGTCAAAGTCTGATTTATCTTTGATTTGGTTTGTACCGTTAGTGGAAACAAAGCCCCACATCTCTTCCATCTTTGCAATTTTTGTTTCCAAAGCGTTGATTAGGTTTTCTTTGCTAAATCGAATCATGGTGTTCTCCATAGGGCCGAAGCCCCGTTAATTAGGCTGTTGGGGT
>Ga0304729_1000141_pt1 | contig 48643 bp, 40 predicted proteins | sample C_131016_MF_Meta_FD_190475 | JGI IMG/M metagenome (GOLD analysis project Ga0304729, IMG submission 190475) | Freshwater microbial communities from Lake Croche, Canada to study carbon cycling - C_131016_MF_MetaG (v2) (version 2) | ecosystem: Environmental > Aquatic > Freshwater > Lake | place... | reverse complement strand
ACTACGATGTTTACCCAGTCCTGGTGAGTAACAGAGTTACCATCGACAGTTACCTTAACCTGCATGAATAGCGGGTTAGTGCCATCTGGGTTAGCAGTTGCAGAACCAGGGTTCTTAGTTGCATCTACTGCTAGATCAGAGTTTGTCAAAGGAATAGTTACAAATCCATTTTGAACTGTTGTGGTGAAGGTGTTCTGGTCAAGCTGACCACCAGGACCCCACTTGGTAACACCGTTTGCGATGTTTGAACCGCTTGCGAATGACGCGTTTGAACCTGACCAAGCAGCACCTAGGTGAACAGTCACCACGGTACCGTTAGGAGCCAAAGCACCTGCAGCAGTTGTCACTTTGTAACGTAGGTTGAATGTTGAACCTGCAGCTACATAGTGAGCGAAGTAACCAGTGTTTACGTCGAACCAACCCTGGGTTAGACCTGCGTCACCCCATACGTGTGTACCATCGAACGAGTTGCTAGCTGTCCAGTCAGCAAGACGTACGTTGTAAACAGTTGGAGCCACAGCGTCCTGAGTCTTGTAGAAGTTAAGGTCAACGATGTCAATAACATCTGCGTTACCCTTTTCTCCGACCAAGGTCATCTGTGTGAACAGGTGCTTGCCACCGTTAGGGTGAGCAAGGTTACCGGCCTGGTAAGGATCGGCATTAGCAGCAACGTCGTTGTTGGTCAGAGTAAATGAAACCTGACCTTGAGCGTTTGTTGTCAATGTGATCTTTGCCTGGTCATTACCACACCAGCATTCAGAACCATTTGCTGTGTTACCACTTACGGTTACGTTTGCAGTTGAACCTGAGAAGCCCTTACCAAGAAGCAAGTAAACGTTCTTGTTTGCGTAAGGAGCACCGTTGGTGTCGCTGACAGTGTAAGAGAAGGTGGTTGTGCTTCCAACAGCTAGGCCCTTTTCGAAGTAACGAAGACCTTCTGCGTAGTACTTGCACCAGTCACCAACAGTACAGCTACCTAGGAAGGCATTTGTAGTGTCGATACCATTCATGCGAGCAACAACAGTCTTCACTACTGGAGCTTCAGCTGGCTTGAAGTAAGCCAAGTCAATCAGGTCGATTGAATCTGTACCCTGGTCAGTTACCCAAGCGGTTACCTGACTGAATAGGTGCTTACCTGTGTAGTTACCTGACAAGACAGTACCTGGGTTATCAGATGCATCTGCAGCAACGTCGGTGTTCACTAGATCGAATGAAACAGTTCCATCTGAACCAGTTACTCCATCAACAATCTGCTGAGCTCCGGTTGAAGAAACAGCGCCGATGTTAACCTTTGCGTTTGAACTTGAGTAGTCCTTGTTGATTACGAAGTGCACTGTGGTGTTAGCCAAGTTCTTACCATCAGCAGCGTTAGACACTACGAATGTTAAGTGCTGGGTTGAACCAACAGGAACCAACTTAGTGAAGGTGCGAAGACCACCGCGGTACCAACCCTGGCTTACGTAGAAGTCAGCGTCAGCTTGACGGTTGAATGTGTTAGTTGCATCTGCACCAGCTAGACGGATAACTGCGTTACCTGTGAAAACTGTTGGAGGAGTTGTTCCACCGCTCAGAGCTGCACCAGCAGCACCTAGGAACGCGATGTCATCGACATAGAAAGGACTGTCGTTCTTAGCACCAGTACCACAAGTGAAGTTAGTGAAGATTGAAACCTTGTTGTACTTGATTGCAGAATCAAAACCAGCGAAGTTGAAGCTGTATGTGTTCCAACCAGCAACGCTAGTAGCATCCACTTCCTTGTTTTGATCGCCGTTACCAGAGTTCTCAATCTTTAGCTTGATTACCTGACCTGCAGCAGGAGAGTAGATGTTTGCCTTTACAACAGCATTTCCATTTGCAAGCAAGGTGTTTGCTGCAGAAAGGAAAGTTGTTCCGCCCCAGCAGTCTCCAGTGCTAACAACCTTCATCGCTGATGTTGAACCAGCAGAACCACCAGCAGGAGCATTTGAAACCTTGGATGAAGCGTTACCACCAAAGTCAGTGAATGCATAACCAGAAGTGTCGTTGCTCTCGAAGTTCACAAGAACAGGAGTTACTGCTGGACCTGTGGCTGTAAGTTCTGCACCAACAGCGCCATTGAATGAGATGTCATCTACATAGAAAGGAGCGTCTGACTTAGGTCCGTTGAAGTTCAAGAACAATGAAGCCATTGGGTAATCGTTGTTTGTGTCTCCACCAACGATGAAGTCAAAGCTGTATGTCTTCCAACCAACCACGCTTGTTGCGCGAACTTCAGCAACTAGTCCAGGAACATCTGGGTTTTCCAATTTCAACATGATGATTTGACCAGCGGTCGGTGAGTAAATGTTTGCCTTTGCAACCATCTTTCCTGTTGAGATTAGAGAGGTCTTTGCAGGCTTCTTTAGGAAAGTAGTTCCAGCCCAGCCTTCACCAACAGAGATAACTTTCAATGCAGCAGCTGATCCAGCAGAACCACCAGCTGGGGCGTCAGCAACAACAGATGTGCTTGCACCACCAAAGTTTGTGATTGCGTAACCAGATGAGTCATTGCTTTCAAAGTTAACCAAAGTAGCAGGAGCGGTGCGAGGAACAACAACTACCGCTTCATCTGCATCTCTTGCACCTGGGTATGAAATGTTATCTACGTACCAAGTGGTAAGAGGCTTTCCCCAATCATAATTGCCACAACCAACACCTGCAATGTTTGGCATAAGAGCCAATACGTTGTAGTTCTTGCCGGAGGTGTAGTTAGCGGAGTAGTCAACGCTAATTGTTTGCCATCCTGCAGTTACGTGAACAATACGTTCAATGGCAACTCCTGGGCCTTCCAACTTAGCGAGGAAACAACGGTCCGCTGAATCCGGTGAATACACCGAAAGTGAACCAGTTGCGTTAGTCGAAGAAATAAAACTTGAGGTCTCAGGGAGAACAAACTTGGTTCCAGCCCATGCTGCACCTTGGTTGTCCAACTTGATGGCTTTACCAGAAGTGAATCCGGCACCAGCAGGTTGATCTGAGACCAACGTAGTTGTGTTGCCGTCGAAGTCGATACCATCGTATGTTGTCATGGCGTCGAAGTTTTGTGTATAAGGAGTTGACGCTGCATTAGCGGCAGAAACTCCTAGACCAACAATTGATGCACTCAGCATTAATACAGATGCGAGTGTGGCCATCAATTTAGATTTATTTAGGTTCATCCCTGTACCTTTCAGTAATTGAAATCCATGTCGTAGAACGCTTCAGCGACATAGGGTAAAGCTCGTCAGATGAATGACTTGTTTAGACTTTATGCCTGAAACCGCTTACTAGAAACCGCTTTCATAGAGTCGATACATATTCGTTATCATTTCGTATGTAAGCGTTTCCCTTTATCTACTGGGGATTTAGGCCTTTTTGAAGTAACCGAGGATTCCTCGGATGGTTGCTACCCGCCAAAGGTCTTTTGGGCGATAAATAGAGCGCCATAAACCCCCATGAACAGCCAAACGGCTATAAATAGCAGTTGGGTCCGCTTTGTCTGTCGAATTAGGCCTATTTAGCTCAGAAAGCAGCAAACAGGTGGCTAACGAGACTGCAACGTCTGTTTTATAGGGGAAAAGACCGAAATGAGGTGCTCCGTGGTAGCTGGCCCGCAGAATCCTATGACTAAGCACCGAATCCGTGTATGCAGGGGGTAAAACCGTGTAAATCACCTTTCTATCAGCAACTTGCTGCTGATAAGCCAGCCAACGTTGCACCCGCTTAGCCAAGGCATAAGAGGATCCTTGGACTGATGAAGTTGGGTCAATAACAGCTAGTTCAAGCCCATTGGCGTTAGTGAACAGAACAGGCTTGTGTTCGTTTGCTCCATAGCAGAAGTCTCTGAATTTAGTAAAAGAACTTCTTGACGCGAATCTAGCTTTTATATCCGCTGCAAATTCAGCTGGAACAACGTGTGAATCGGTTGGTGTTGCCAACCAGGTTAGAACCACTCTGGTTTTAGGAAGCGACTCAGTTAGAACTCTGCCCAGGCAGTGCTGAACAGCCTGCACCTTTATATGCTCAGCCCCTGGTGCATATGCGTAGTTACCTAAAACTAGTCTCCTCGTTTCAGATCTAGCTAAGGATGATAACCAACCAGCTATGGCTGCGTAATCTGTTATCAAATCAAGCCCCGCTACATTAGCTAACTCATCGTCACTGAGTACTTGAGGATCAGCTCCATTTAACTTTGACTTAAGAACTGGAACATAAAGTGTTCCTGCGCCTGTTCTCGCTCTTGCTATAAGTTCCTGCCAGAGTTCCACTCTTGGTCTTGCCACAATCGCAGCACTGCCACCCCAATCAAGCCACATTCTCGATGGTGAATACTCAGCACCACCGGCTAATGCGATTAGCAGATCGTTCTTGATTGTCGAACTGTCTATGTCTTTTACGGCAGCGATGATTCCAGCTTCAGCACTATGTTTCTGAACCATCTGCTCAAGCGTTTCATTTCCTAAAACTTTAGGCACTTGGGCTTTCCCTAAGCCCTTGACCACAACTGTTGCAACGAGATCTTTGTTTAGTCGCCAAGCGTTACGAACAACATCAATTAATAATTCACCAGAATCAGTTGCTACTCTTTTCTCGAATTCGGCTAATCCCCTTGTTGCAATATCAATCATTGAGTTTGATGATGCGAACTCTGCTTTGGCAACGGAAGCAAATGCTCTCTGGTAAGTCTTTCGCCATTCCGACTGTTGCTTTAGGTTTTCAGCTAGTTCGTCATCAACTCCAGTAACCGCTGAGGTGAGGATTGCTTTGCCAAGAGCGGTCGAACCTATCTGTTCTTTTGAAATAGGGTCTATGAAATGTAGTGCCATTTATAACTACTAAACCTTAGGTTTACTAAATGGTGCACGAAGCGTTGGCATTATTAGAGCTCTGTTGATCCAGAAATAAACCAGTGCTATCAGAAGATGAACAGCTCCCAATACAGCTCTAAAGGTCTCGTCAGGTATGACGCTGACTAGGAATAGCCCGAGCATCAAAAGCGATGAGCCTAATCCCCAACGAAGTGTCAACAAGATAGCAACACCAAGCAGTGTTTGAGCAGTAGTCAGCCAAAGCTCCTCTGCGCCTCTGCCGTCAACTGGCAGAGCCGCGTTAGCTCCACCACCGATTACATATGCAATTGGCATGGAACCAGCAAGCAACGTCCACTGGTTCAACTTGCTTGAAATAAGAATTGCTACGGCTGCTGCCTCTTTACCTCTTGCTGCGAATAAGAAAGCCAGAGTGAACTCAGGTGCTTCAGAAGCTATCGGAGCCAACCACTGCACCAAGATGTATTCATCTATGTGTAATGCCTTACCTGCTTCAATCAAGCTGTCACCGAAAGGGTGAGCGCTCAAGAAAATTACAAAGGCGGCGAAAGCTAACATGACGAGGATGAAGATTCTTCTTCCCCACTTTGGCAAAACACCAACGTAAGCAGCTGTTCCTTCAAGCTCGGGTTCTTCACGGGCAGATCCTGAAACTCGCCATAGGTAGACGCAGTAAATAACGACCAGCAAAATACCAATTAGCAAATGCATTGATGCTGCAACCGGAACAATCAACATCACGATTGAACCGAAGATGAGGAAGCCAAGATCTGCTCTGGAGTCTTCTTCTAATTTGATTCCAAACTTTTTACCGTTGCCGGCTTTGCGAGCCTTAACAGCTTTGACTGACATGAATGCAATAAGAGCAACTATCGGCCAACCAAAACCTTGAACAATACGGTTAGCTCCGGTGAGGTTAGCGGTTGCGTATTCAATCATTTTTGGATCTTTACCGGCGGCCCAGGAGAAGTAGATAGAAACTACGTATTCAGGCAAAATCGCTACCAGCGCCAAAATGCTAACTGCAAGTCCACCAGAGAGATCTAGTTCAGCTGCTTCACCAATCCACCCAAGAATAAAGGCAGCGGCAACGATTGCTAACCCGAAAGAGATAAGTCCTTCAACAGCTGAATGCTCAACGTGACCTAGTTCCAAACGCATGGCTGGAACACAAGCTGCGATAGCAATCAAAAAAGGCAACGTTAGCTTTAGCCAAAATGAAAGGCCGCTGTTGAAGCTCACTACATGTTTAGACAATTTATTCCTTGAAGTTAATTAGTTAAAGACTAGGGTCTGGAATCATTACATACTTGGTTTCCAAGTATTCGTGGATACCTTCTAAACCGCCTTCACGGCCTAAACCTGATTGCTTGACTCCACCAAATGGAGCTGCGGCATTAGATACCAGCCCTGTGTTCAAACCTGTCATACCGGTATCAAGTCTTTCGATAAGACGTAACCCCCGCTTTAGGTCCTGCGTATAGGCATAAGAGACCAAACCATAGACAGTGTCATTAGCTAGGCGAATAGCTTCATCCTCATCCTTGAAACGAACAATAGGAGCTATTGGGCCAAAGATCTCTTCATTCAAAATAGTTGAACCAGGCTTGACATCAGTCAAAACAGTTGGTGCGAAGAAGTAACCATCGCCAGCAACTGATGAGCCACCGGTGAGAATCTTTCCACCTTCAGAAACCGTTGCATCCACTAGACGCTGCAGGTTCACTCTCGCGCTGTCATTGATGACAGGACCGATCTTGGTATCTGGGTTTACTCCTCTACCAAGTGGCATCGCTGCCATCTTGGCTGCGAGCTTGGTAGCAAACTCATCGGCTAGGGAATCGTGAACAATGAATCTGTTTGCTGCGGTGCAGGCCTGACCGATGTTACGAAGCTTAGCTAGCATCGATCCTTCAACGGCAGCATCGATATCTGCATCTTCAAATACTAGGAACGGCGCATTGCCACCTAGTTCCATAGAGGTTCTAAGCACTTGCTTAGCTGACTGCTCGAGTAATTTCACACCTACCTGGGTAGAACCGGTGAAGGTAATCTTACGAAGTCTTGGATCAGCAATAATCGGTGCACTGGTTTTAGCTGAAGTACTAGTTGTGATGATGTTCACAACCCCTGCTGGTAGCCCTGCTTCTTCCAAAGTTGCAGTTAGCAACAAGGTAGTAAGTGGGGTTAGTTCTGCTGGCTTTACCACCATGGTGCAACCAGCTGCGATTGCAGGACCAATCTTTCGCGTTGCCATAGCCAATGGGAAATTCCAAGGAGTAATAGCAAATGCAGGACCAACTGGACGCTGGGTAACTAGCATTCTGCCGGTGCCTTCAGGAGATGATCCGTATCTTCCAGAGATTCTTACTGCTTCTTCTGAGAACCATCTAAGAAACTCATTACCGTAGGTAACTTCTCCCCTTGCTTCGGAAATAGGTTTACCCATTTCAAGAGAGATCAACATTGCGAATTCTTCGCTACGAGCTTTTACCAACTCAAAGGTTCGACGAAGTATCTCTGCTCTTTCGCGCGGAGGTGTCTTACCCCAAGCTTCTTGAACATCGCTTGCCGCAGTTAGAGCAGCCAGGCCATCAATCTCATTACCGTTAGCTATTTCAAGCAGTGTCTTACCGGTGGAAGGATCTTCAACAGAGATTGAGCCCGTGCCATGGCCATCAACCCATTTACCGGCTATGTATAGCTTGGTTGGGATTTTATTCAGCAGTTCTTGTTCAGTTAGCGTCATTGCTATCTTCTTCTCTAGTTGGTCTTAGGGGTTGTTTCAGCGGAAAGTTTGTTACCACATCTATAAATACCGGTAGCTAGATTATCGATAGCTTCCTTGGCATTGTCTTTGATGTTGGCATCGATGGCAGCAATGCTAAAAGTAAGGTTGGTACCATCTTTAGCCATGATGATGCCAGCCAAAGAATACTCGTGTCTGGTCCAACCTGTTTTAGCAAGGATGTGACCGGCGGCATCAACGTTGTCTCCGGTGAACCGACTAGCAAGTGAACCTGATTCACCAGCAACTGGCAGTGCTTGCTTGATCACTCCGAAGTTTCCTTCACCGTTGAGGACCTTCTTGAGAAGAGCATTGATGAAAGTAGCCGGAACCTGGTTCTCTTCGTTTTCACCTGAACCATCTTTTAGGTTCAACCCTGTGGTTACCAAACCAGAACTGGTAAGAGCTGACTTGATTGCAACATCGATAGATGCAAAGGAACCGTCATAACCTAACTGCAAGGAAACCAATCTGGCTAAATACTCTGCTTCAGTGTTATCGCTAACTTGAAGCATGTGTGAGATCCACTTGCTGATTGGCTGTGACTTAACAACACCTATTTGTAACAAGTTAGTGCCAGCCTTAGCCTGAGAAATAGTTGCAGCTGAAGCTAAAGATCCAATTGCTTTCTTTAAAGCAACACCTGCTCGGCTTACCGGATCTGTGCTTCTAGCAGAGACCTCGCTGGCTGGATTATCCCTATCGCCATCAACTTGAAGTGCAGAAACGATTGATTGATAACCAAGAGTTCGCTCAGTTGTTGCAACCCCTGCTTCCCAACCAGGCTCAGGAAATAGTGTGCTGTCCAAAACAATGTTGGTAATAGGAGTTGCTCTTGCCCAGGCATTGATTTGAACGGCAAGGTCATTTAGCATTGGAGCATCTTTATATACCGATTGCCTACCAACTCCAACTCTAGAAAGAGTTGGATCCCCGGCACCAATAATCACTATCTGGCCAGGCTGATCTAAATCTGCATAGACCTTGGTCTGCACTCGATAGTTAGGTCCTAAAACCTGTAATGCCGCAGCGGCAGTAAGTAACTTCATAACCGATGCAGTCTGAGCCGGAGTATCCCCTAGAACATCGAACAAGACTTCATTAGTTGCTGGGTTGATTACCTGAGCGTGTAAACCGAGTAACCGTTTATCGGTTGCTAACTCCGCTACAGAACAGTCTCTGCCATCAGCAGATGGGGTAACCGTTGGGCTATCGGTTGGAGTACTGGAGGCAGTGTCAGTTGGATTACCCGATGGATCTGCCAAGGTAAAACCACCGATAATCAGCACTAACAACAAAAGACCGCTGGCAGCGCCTATGGCTATTTGTCGCATGTATTTCAACGGTGAGTTGGCTTTCGACATTTCTGCTCCGAACGGGTCTATTCCTTCCAAATTTACCAGTAGCAAAGCCAAATAGACTTGGCTCATGCGTAAGTTGCCAGTTTCAGCCCTTATTTTGAGCCTATTCCTTGCATTCGGCGCAAGCCCTGCGCTTGCTCACAACGAGTTAGTTTCAGCTAACCCAAGTCCTGATTCAACTGTTGAAGCAGGAATTATCCGCATCAACCTGAATTTCACTGAAGCCCCAATGGCAACCACTTTTGGCGAAGGTAACCTAATCGCAATTGCGAATGCGGAAACTGGCGAGCAGCTAGGTGCTGCCTGTGCTGTTATTCAAGGAACAGACCTTGCAACCACAGTAAGCATTTCAACGCCTGGCCAATACAAGATTCTTTGGCGATCGGTTGCAGATGATGGTCATGTTGCCTCTGGTGATTATCAAATCAAAGTGGTCAATAATTCAAACTATTCCAGTGACCAAATCGGTAACCGCTGCCTAGATGAGCAAGGCAACGAATTAGATGTTTCCAAACAGGAACTTTTGTCTAAGAAGATGGAACCAAACGATGGATTTTTCCAAGGCTTAGCCATTGGCGCGGCCTTTATCCTGATTGGCGGGCTAGTCGGTGGACTACTACTAAAGCGGCGTCAGAAAAGCACCATCGAGAGAAACCAATAACAGTCTTACTTCTCTTGATTAGGTCTAACCAACCGGTCAACATCACCAAGAATGTCATTGAACTCTTTTTCAGTCATCAGCCCTAGACGTAAAACAACTTCTTTGACCGTACTATTTTCAGCTAGTGCTGTTTGAGCAACCAGGGTGGCGTTCTCATATCCAAGCATCGGGGACAGAGCAGTAACAGTTCCAATTGATCTCTCAACATCTGCTCTTAGTCGATCAGCATTAGCAGTAATACCATCAATACATTTATCGGCAAGAGTGTAACAACCCTGTCTTAGATAAATGATGCTCATCATCAGTGCTCTTGCAATGATTGGTTCAAAAGCATTTAGTTGCAACTGCCCCGCTTCACAGGCCATGGTTACTGTCATGTCATTACCAATGACAGTAAAAGCAATCTGGTTGACAACCTCAGGAATAACTGGGTTGACTTTACCTGGCATGATCGAAGATCCCGCCTGCATAGCTGGCAGGTTTATCTCACCAAAGCCAGCACGAGGACCAGAAGAAAGTAACCTCAAGTCATTCGCGGTCTTAGACAGTTTTACTGCAACTCTTTTTAGAACACCGCTAACTAAAACAAAGACACCGCTATCCTGAGTTGCTTCAACCATGTCTTCTGCAACAACAAACTGCCAACCTGCTAGTTCACTCAAATGCCTGCAAGCAGCTTCTGCATAACCCTTAGGAGCATTCAACTGAGTTCCGATAGCTGTGCCACCTAAGTTGATCTCACTTAGTAGTGGAATAACTTCTTGTAATCTCTGTTCATCTTCACCAGTCATTCTCGCAAAGGTTGCGAACTCTTGACCTAGGGTCATTGGAACAGCATCTTGTAGTTGTGTTCTGCCCATCTTGATTAGATCTTTGAACTCAAATGCCTTCTTGGTATAAGAAGTTCTCAGGTGTTCCATGGCTTTGATAAGTTCTCTGATCTCAAGAATCAAAGCAACCTTTAGGGCAGTTGGGTAAACGTCATTGGTGGACTGCGACATGTTCACATGGTTCAACGGGTGAATCTTCTCGTAGTCACCTTTTTCAAAACCAGCTAGCTCTAATGCTCGATTAGCAATAACCTCATTCGCATTCATGTTGGTGCTGGTTCCAGCCCCACCCTGGATTGCATCAACGATGAATTCTTTATCGAACTTGCCGGCTGCTACTTCATGACAAGCAGCGATGATTGCAGCTGCAATCTTCTCGTCTAGTTCACCAACTTCTAAGTTAGCTTTAGCAGTTGCCTCTTTGACGATGGCTAACGCTCTGATTAGGGATCGGTAGTGTCCAATTGGAACACCGGAGATGGGGAAATTCTCAACAGCTCTAGCTGTGTGCACCCCCCAGTAAGCACTAGCAGGTACCTCGTAGTTACCGAGCAGGTCATGTTCTAGCCTCATTGCTGACATAACTTCAGTCTGCCACTAAATCGTTAGTTTCCTAACCAAACACAAAGAGCCCAGACTAAAAAGTCTGGGCTCTTTGTGTTCTTATCGATTAGGAAAGGATATCTGCACTCATCTTTGAGTCATCGTTCTTGTTGATAACTGACCATAGAGCACCGAGGGCAAGTGCGATAAACGGGCTAAGAGCTAGCACCCAACCCAAGTCACTTAGTTTCCAGATTGCATCTGCAGCAGTTGGATCTGTTACATCTGCCGATGCCAAACCACCTAGAAGATTAAATCTGGACATCAAAAGGTATTCTCCAACCAACAAGCCAACAATTGCTAAAAGCGGAGCTACAAGAACCTTAAGAACATTCTCACCCTTGTGTTTAGAGAAGTAGACAATCACGGAAAGACAGACAAGCAACTCAACCAAGATAATGGCAACTGAAGTGATTGCGCTCATCCAAGTGAACAAGTGCGCAAATGGATCGAGATTAGCTAGCTTGAATGCAGTAAAGATAATAAAAGCTAGCACCGAAGTGACGATAACTCCGTTGATTGGAGAACCGCTTGCATTTGTTTTGGACATGGACTTCGGGAATACTCCAGCACGACCAAGCGCAAAGATATATCGAGAGTTCGCATTTTGGAAAGCAAGCAAACCTGCAAACAAACTTGACATTACCAAAATACTCATGGCATCAACCATCCATGGGCCGACTTCCGTACTTACTAATCCAAGAACATCGTCTGGTGTCGCAGTCAACTTGCTGAGATCGTTGTTGTAACCTGCCACCACAGCCAAAGATACAAAAGTGAACAGAGCGGTGATGATTCCGATTGCCCAGTAAGTAGCACGAGGAACTGTTCTCTTAGGGTCTTTAGATTCTTCACCATAAATAGCTGTGGCTTCAAAACCTATAAAGGATGCAAATGCGAATGCGATTGCAATTCCCGCTCCTCCAGCAAAGCCTCCAGCAAAAATGTTAGTTGGAGAGAAAGAAGCCATGAGGTCCACGCTTCCAATGTGGTGAGCCATAATTATGATTCCGCTGATTAGAAGAGAGAGTATTTCTAGAATCATTAGGACTCCAAGAATCTTCGCTCCAACGTCAACGCTTAATAGAGATAGAGCCGACACTAAAACGAAAGCGATTAGAACCCAGATATACCAATCGATTGTGATTCCCTTGGAAGCGAAGTAAGCGTTTAGTTGGAAACCAAAGAATCCATAGATGGCGAGTTGAATGGTTACATAACCTACGATCATTGCGAATGCAGAACCAACACCTAGCGGCCGGCCGAGTCCTCTGCCCACATAAGCAAAGAAGGCTCCTGCATTTGTCACATGACTGCTCATTGTCGCAAAACCAACGCTGAACAGTAGCAGCACAATTCCAACAAATAGATATGTGCCAGGAACAGCTGTTTGATTACCAATTACCATGGCTACTGGAACAGCTCCAGTCATACCAACTAGTGGAGCAGATGCTGCCACCACAAAAAATACAATTCCGAGAACGCCAAGGCGGTTCTTCCGCAATGAGTTATCGCTAGTTTCCATAGACATTATTGAATCTCCTAGTCGGGTCTTGGAATCGTTCGGGTATGAACGACCTGCTACTAGATTGGTGCAGATTTGTCCACTATTTTCGATTAAAGGCAGTAAATAGCCCGATGGTTAGTTAATCGTTATCAGAAAGGGCTATTGCTTCATTTGGATACAAATGGTTAGTAATCTAGGTTTCATGACTGAATTACATGGATTTATGGCTCCTAAGACCCCAACCGGTAAAAGCGCAATTATTCCTGAAATGCCTTGGTTCTATTCAGGCACTCTCCTAACTGTTGAGTATCTAACCGATGAGGCAAACGTTCGTGCCATCTTGCCAGCAGAACTAGAACTAGCTGATGAGCACCCAGGTGCAGTTGCACTTATCTGGGCTGACTGGCAGTCATGTTCAACCGGTGGAGCCGAATTACTAGATCCAGTTAGATCGCAATACCTTGAAGCATTCGTAGTTGTTAGATGTAAATACCAAGGTAAGACCTATTCGCGTTGTGTTGCTATTTGGGTAACAAAAGACTTTGCTATTGCACGTGGTTGGTTCCAGGGCTATCCAAAGAAGCTTGGCAATGTTGCAGTTACTCGTATCTTCAATCACGGTAAAGCAACTCCAAAATTGGAAGCAGGAGCAAAGCTAGGTGCTTCTCTTGCTGCATACGATCACAGACTGGCATCAGCCGTTGTTACTTTGAGAAAACCAGCTGACTCTAATGGTTTTGTAAATGGTCACCCAATGATTCATTCAAGATGGATGCCTTCGATTACTCCAGGACTAGGAAATTCTATGGATCAACTAATCACTATGGGTGGTGTTGATGCAGATCTTGGAACGCCTTGGGTAGGAGATGCTGAACTTACTCTCGCCGATTCTCAGTGGGATGAACTAGCGTCAATACTTCCAGTGAAAGAGATACTCGGTGGTTACTATCGAGAGGTTGGCGTTACCTTCAACGGGGGAACACTCCTTGAAGATAACTCAAACAAGATTTAGTAATCCTCCATATATTCTTGAATCTCCCAGTCAGTAACTTCTCGAGTTGCTGGGTCTGGAACTGAAGCGTTGTATCTTTCGATCTCATCGCGCTTCATAACTAAGAAGATTCCAATCAAACCAGTTGACATCTGCTCACGCATACGCTCATTCGCTTCAAGAGCATCAAGTGCTTCTGTAAATGTTGCTGGCAGTGTTGCTGCAGCTTCATTGTCATAAGCCATACCAACAGCTGGTGCTGGAACTTCTAGTTTTCTAACAATGCCATCAAGAGCTGCTGCCAAGATACCTGCGATAACCAAATAAGGGTTAGCCGCACCATCACCAACACGAACCTCTAAACGAGTTCCTTGACCACGATCGGGTGGAATACGCACCATGGTGCTTCTGTTGTCATAGCCCCAGTTAGCTCTATATGGAGCCAAAGTATCTGGACCTAGTCGCTTGAAAGCATTAACAGTTGGGTTGGTAAAAGCAGTTAGCGCGTTAGCGTTCTCACAGAGACCAGCAATCATCTGCTTAGCTACTTCACTCAAATCAACACCCGCAGACATCAAGTTCTTACCATCTTTGTCGGTAACTGAGAAGTGTAGGTGGAAACCTGAGCCTCCCTCATCACTCCAAGGCTTACCTAGGAAGGTTGCATGCTGACCTTCACGGTGCACGATGTCTTTGATGGACGTCTTGAATAAGAATGTTCTATCAGCTGCATCCATAGCTTCTGAATGCCAAAGGTTGATTTCATATTGACCTGGTGAGAATTCATGGTTACCAGCGAAGACTCCGATGTTTAGTTGATCTAACATACGCAGTAAATGTAGGAATGTTCCTTTTGGATCTACCAATGCACCGCTTGTGTATACCCGACCTGTTCGTTCAAGAGATCTCTTGAAGCCACCACCTTCAACGCGGTCTGCGATATAAAACTCAAGCTCAGGGCCAACAACAGGAACTAGACCCAACTTCTCATACTCAGCAATAACTTTTCTAAGTACGGTTCTAGGAGAGAACATGTTCGGCGTCATGTCTGGGTTTAGTGCATCACCAATCGCATAAGCAACACCTGGTTCCCAAGGCATCTCATGAATGGTGTCCGGGTCTAGTTGAGTAATTAAATCTTGCAGACCATCACCCGCGATATTTTCAGCATCAAGGACACCACCCTGGGTGGTGGTCACCCAAACTCCTTGACAGAAGGCAGGGCCATGGCCGGCAGCCTTCTCTAACTGGCTAACCAGTAGGTCTTTAGAACGGGTTATGCCAAGCACATCCGAATAGATGATTCTTAGAACATCAATACCCTGCTCTTGAAGTTTTTCCCTGAGGGCAGTTAGGTCGGTACTCATTGCAACTCCTTTGTTACTTTTCATTCGTACTCAAACGATATTTGGATACTACTTCCTAGTAGCCTAGGAAATGACCTACTAAACCGAAAAGTTATGAAGGAAATCATGAAAGCTCTATTTATCCAGCATGATCATGTGAGCCCAACCGGCTGGGTGGGCGAAGCTCTAAAGCGTCATGGGTTCGAGATAACCGAGGTTCTTGTAGTCCCTGAAAGCTCCTTTGAGAGCCCAAACATTCCTTTTGAATTCCCCGACTTCAACGACTATGACCTACTTATCCCCCTAGGTGCTCCCTGGGGCGCTTGGGATGATGCCTGCATCGGTAACTGGTTACAGCCAGAACTGGACTGGGTCAAAAGAGCGGTAGCTGCCGATAAGCCCATCCTTGGTATCTGCTTCGGTGGTCAGCTCCTTGCTCGAGCTCTAGGTGGCTCAGTAGCACCTGGACCCAAAGGCGAAATCGGTTGGACCAACATCTGGTCAGAAAGACAAGATTTAGTAAGTAACGGTCCTTGGTTTCAATTTCACTATGACCGCTGGCAGATGCCACAAGGAGCTACAGAAATAGCCCGTAACCCGGTTGCTTCCCAAGCATTTATTTTTGGAAAATCATTAGCTGTTCAATTTCATCCTGAGCTAAGCGCAGCAGCACTAAAGGGTTGGCTTGATTGGGGCGGTACCAAAAAGGTAAGTGCCGATGGTCAAGATCCTGAAATCTTGATGGCTCAAACTATTGCCGAAGATGAAGCATCAAAGCAAAGAACCTTTGACTTAGTTGATGCATATCTAAAAGATATAGCGAAACTTATCTAAGAGTTACCTTCACTGGGAATCTCTTGATTCCGTTGACGAAGTTTGAACGTAAGTGATCAATCTCTCCGACTCGCTCAACCTTGTCAACACGTGAGAGTAGATCTTCAAACATAATTCGAACCTCAAGGCGAGCTAGTGAGTTACCCAAACACATATGTGGTCCACCGCGACCAAAGGCCATGTGCTCATTAGGGTTTCTCTTCACATCCATCTGGTACGGGTCCTTAAAGACAGCACTGTCTCGGTTACCTGATGCGAACCAAGGAACAATCTTCTGTCCCTTCTTGATTTGAGTTCCTTGGAACTCAATGTCTTTAGTAGCAGTTCTTCTGAAGTGATAAACCGGAGATGCTAAACGAATGAACTCTTCAACTGCCCAAGGAATTAGTGTTGGGTCTTCCTGCAGCATTGCCATCTGCTCAGGGTTCTCAATCAGGTAGTTCATGGTGTGTGAGATGGTGTGACGAGTGGTCTCGTTACCTGCAACAACTAGCAGTAAGAAGTAGGTGTTGAAATCACGCTCTGATAGTGGAATCCCATCTGATGGCACCTGGTTGATAAGTGTTGAAACTAAATCAACACCATCTTTACCTCTACGTTGATTTGCAAGGTTTTGACCATACTCAAATACCTCAAGGGCAGCAGGTGACCTGAAAGGAACTAGGCGATATTTTTCACTTTCTGGATCTTCCAGCAAAACATCTGCGTGCTCAGGATCGGTGTTACCAATCATTCGGTTACCCCACTCAATCAACTTGTTAGTGTCATGATCCGGGACATCAAGCATTCGAGCTAGAACTCTTATCGGAAAATCTGCTGCAACTTCTTCAACGAAATCAAAAGTTCCTTTAGCAAAAGCAGTATCCAAAGTTGTTGCAGTTAAACCTCTAAGAAATGTTTCATAACCTGAAACGGCTTGAGGAGTGAACTGCCCTTGCAACAATCTTCTAAGTGCTCGGTGACGAGCACCGTCTGTTTCTAACAGAGACCTTCTAGCTTCTTCTTGTTCAGCATCTACTTCTTCCAAGTTGGTGAAGTGAGTGGAGGTAAAGGTATCTGGATCTCTAAGGACCTTTACGATGTCGTGGTAACCGGTCACTGACCAGAAGCCGCTGTTTGGCTTTTCCTCTGTGTTCCAGTGAATTGGCGATTCAGCACGGAGCTTGTCGAAGATGTGCCACGGGGCACCACCTTCAAAGAGGTCTAGGTCCGCCAGGGTTAGTTCAGACAATGCTGTCATTTCAACTCCGATTGTTTGGATACAAATCATTTTTAGATTACACACCAAACGCTAAAGATTTGGTGTTTGTGCCTAAAAAGTTATTTAGATACGAATGACTAGTGGAGAATAGAGACACTAGGAGGAACCCATGACTGGACCACACACCCTTGCGGAGACCGAAAGACAGGTCAACCAGAAGCTTGTTCACAAGAACATCAACTTCGAGGCAATGGCTGTCACCTCTAACCTTTTCAGAGCTGCTAACTCAGTTAGAAACCATCTTGAGCGAACAGTGCTTGCTAAAGAAGACCTATCTTGGACCGCTTTTGTTGTGCTTTGGGTTACCTGGATTTGGGAACCAATCGAGACTCGTCAGATTGCTATCGAAGGTGGCTTCTCGAAAGCAACCCTTACCGGTGTTTTATCAACCCTTGAAAAAAGAGGCTTCCTGGCTAGAAAGAAAAGTAAAGATGATGGCCGTCTAGTCATTGTTGAACTGACAGCTAAGGGTAGAAAACTCATGGACACCCTCTTCCCTGCTTTCAACAAACAAGAAACAGCAGTTGCTAACTCTGTGTCACCTTCAAAGCAAGGTGCGTTAGCAGATCAACTTAGAGCTATCACTAAGTTCGCTGAATCTAATTCTTAGCAGCTTCTGAAACAAATCTCACAAACAGCTCATGCTGCTGCTGGCTGGTAGTTGAGTTATCTTCTGGGTGCCATTGGAATGCATAGGACCAGGCTTTAGCGTTTATCTTGAACGCCTCGATGTGGCCTTCTTCTGCTTGAGCAATAACCTCTAAGTCTTCGCCTAGCTTGTCAATTGCTTGATGGTGATAGCAGGAAGCTTCAAGATCAGGTTTAGATAGCCCTAGTTCTGCTATCTCTTTATCAACATGAATGTTGTGAACGTGATTCAGGTGGTCGTTCTCCATGTGTTGAACAAGTGAACCACCTTTGAGGACGTTTACAATCTGGCAGCCTCGACAGATAGCCAACACAGGTATGCCGTTATCAAGAGCGTATTTAGCAATAGAGAAATCATTTTCATCCTGCAGATCGTCAATGCCATAGAGCTGATCTGAGGTTGCCTCTTGGCCGTACCACTTTGGGTTGATATCCCCACCACCTGCGAGCAAGACTCCTGAGATGCCTTCCAGTCTGGTTTTCCAGTCAGGGTTAGGAACCGGTAGGAAAGTAACTGGTTCTCCCCCTGCATTCCAGACCGACTCTAATAATCTTCTGGAGGACACGACACCGAGGCGTCTAATAGCACTGGCGTGCTCAGTAAGCCTGCCGACTAGGGCTATCCGGGGACGAGTCATGTGTGCTCCTTAGGGCTACATAATCGTTATGGAACATAAGGTTTATACAGATTAAGTATGCCCTAATCTAAATCATTAGTATCCTAATGAATAAGGATGAAGTGAGGAAACCTGCTTTGAACACCATAGAAGTTGTTGGCACCAAGATAGACACTCGCCATTACATTGGTGGTCAAAGAGTGGAATCCGCTGAAGCCTTTACTAACACTTCCCCTATTGATGGTTCCTTCCTTGGAGATATCTGCAGAGGAACACAACTCGAAGCAGACCTTGCCGTTGCTGCAGCTAAAAAAGCTTTCCCTGCTTGGGCAGCCCTAGGCCCTAAAGGTCGTGGCGAACTACTACTTAGACTTGCTGAACTTGTTGAAGAGAACATTGAAACTCTCGCTCAGTTAGAAACCATGGACAATGGTTCACTTCTTCGTTCACACCGTCGAGGTGTTATGCCAAGAGTTGCGATGAACATCAGGTTCTTTGCTGAGTGGGCAATGAACGAATTACAACATCCTGATTTTGAAACCAGAGGACACACCAACAAGATCTCTTGGGATCCTTCCGGTGTTGCAGTTTTGATTACTCCTTGGAATGCTCCCCTGATGCTTGCAACCTGGAAGATAGGTCCTGCATTAGCAGCAGGTGACACAGTGATACTGAAACCCGCTGAATGGACACCACTATCAGCATCGTTCTTTGCAGATCTAACTAAGCAGGCTGGAATACCTGATGGTGTTTTCAATGTTGTTCAAGGCTTTGGTAAAGAGGTAGGTGCTGCTTTAGTTGCTCATCCGGATATCGCCCGTATCTCATTTACCGGTTCTGTTCCAACAGCAAAGGTAATTGCAAGATCAGCTGCGGATAACCTAACCCCTGTTTCTTTTGAACTCGGTGGTAAATCACCCTGTGTTGTTTTAGAGGATGCTGATTTAGATCTTGCTGTTGAACTAGCTGTTGAGCAATATGACAATGCTGGTCAGGTTTGTTTATCTGGAACTCGAATTCTGGTTCATGAAAGCATCGCTGATTCTTTTGCGGAGAAGTTCAAAGAAAAAGCTCTGCAGATTATTCAAGGTGACCCAAGAGATGAAGCCACTCAGATAGGTCCTCAGATTCACCAAGTGCACTTCGATAGAGTCAAAGGCTTTGTTGATAGAGCTAAAGAATCAGGCGCTAACATCGTTATGGGTGGTGAGCCTAACAGTGACCTAGGTGGGCTTTACTTCAGACCAACTCTGGTTATGAACCCCGATGCTGATTCTGAGATTGTTACCTCTGAGGTATTCGGTCCTGTGCTTTGTTTACAGACCTTCAAGACTGATGAAGAAGCTATCGCTATGGCTAACAGCACTGAGTTTGGACTTGCGGCTATTTTGGTATCAGGCAATAGAGAGCGTGCCGATCGAGTTGCTAAGGAAATAGTTGCTGGAACTATCTGGGTGAACTGCTTCTTTGTTAGAGATTTGAGAGCACCTTTTGGTGGTTCTAAGAAATCAGGTATTGGCCGTGAGGGCGGTAACTGGTCATTTGATTTTTATGCTGATGTAAAGAACACGGTGGTTTCACCTAATGGATGGAAGGAATAAATCATGGGAGAAGTAGTAGGAGCAGCAATGCTCGCCCACGTACCAACAATCATGTTGCCTGAGGCAGTTAGATACGACATAAACGAAGGCAAGGAACTCTCTTTAGTGCCAGGACTCAAGAAGCTTCGTAAAGATGTTTTTGAGACCTTGGATTATGACACCGTTGTTGTTCTTGATAGTCACTGGGCAACAACAGTTGAGTTTGTTATTTCATCAGCTGCTGAGCGCTCAGGTCTATTCACCTCTGAAGAACTCCCTAGAGGTATGTCACAGATTCCGTACGCCATGAAGGGTGACCCAGAGCTTGCTAACTCTTTGAGTAAATACGATGAGAAGAATGGCACTTGGATTACTCCAATTGCTGATCCTCATCTACCGATCTTCTATGCAACAGTCAACCTATGGCACTACCTAGGTAGAGGACTAGATGACAAGAAGTGGGTTTCCATGTCTGTCTGTCAGACCGGAACTCATGAGGACTTCCTAAGAGCAGGTCGTGCATTAGGTGAAGCTATTAGAGATAGCGATAGAAAAGTGTTGTTACTTGCCTCTGGTGCTCTTTCACATACCTTCTATAAGCTCCGTGATCTTCGTAAGCATGAAGCATCAGATCCTAAGCACATCTATTCAGATCTTGCTCGTGAGATGGATTACGAGAGACTGGAATGGATGAAAAACGGTGAGCACGGCAAGATTCTTGAAACCATGCCAGAGTTCTCTAAGGTCAAACCTGAAGCTAACTTCTATCACTGGCTTGCTATGGCAGGTGCTACCGGTGAAGAACTAAACACCGCTAAAGGCATCATGTATTCAGAGTATGAGAACTCAATCGGAACCGGACAGGTTCACGTTTACTTCCCTAAGCCTGAAGGCGGCTTCCCACTACCTAAGGATGTTGTGTTATCTCGTGACTGAATATAGAAGAATCCTTATCGATGGTTATCCAACCCAGGTAGTTAGAAATGGTGAGAACCTGGTTGCAGGCGATGGCAGAGTTGTTGCCATCAAAGATGCGGTGCACCTGCCTCCGGTTGAACCAACCAAGATCATTGCAGTGCACTTGAACTATGACTCAAGAACTAAAGAGTTTATGACTAAGTTACCTGCAGCTCCTACCTACTTCCACAAACCAATCACCGCTCTCAACTCACACAACGGAGCGGTGGTTCGACCTGCTGGATTGAAGTGGTTGAACTATGAAGGTGAAATCGTCATTGTGATCGGTAAGACCTGTCGCAACATCTCCCCTGAAGAAGCAGGCGAATACATCGCTGGATACACCATCGGCAATGACTTTGGTTTACATGATTTTAGAGATACCGATGCAGGTTCCATGCTTCGAGTTAAAGGTTCAGATACCTTGGCTCCGGTTGGCCCTGGTTTAGTTACTGACTGGGATTTCAAAAATAAGTTCATTAGAACCTATGTCAATGGTGTCGTCAAGCAAGAAGATAACACTTCCAACATGGAATGGGATATGCACTACCTAGTTGCTGATATCGCAAGAACCATAACTTTGGTGCCAGGTGACATGTTGTTCTCAGGAACTCCTGCCAACTCAAGACCAGTTGAACCAGGTGATGTTGTTGAGGTTGAAGTTGAAGGCTTGGGAAAACTCACTAACCATATTGTTGAAGGACCAACCGGAATAAGAACTGATGTTGGAGCACAACCAACTTCTTCTGAAGAAGTAGTTTCAACCGCTATGGGCGGTGACTGGGAGTTCCGAGGTATCAGAACCCCATCTAAAGATCTTTACCCGTCAACAGTCGAAGAAAAGGAATAAGAAATGATCAAAGTCGAAGTTGATATGACTAAGTGCCAGCACTACGGTCAGTGTGTTTTTGAAGCACCAGATATCTTCCGTTTGAATGCAGATGACAAACTCGAATACACAGCAGATGCTGATGATTCAGAGCGAGCAAACATTGAGGCAGCTGTTGATGTTTGCCCGATGCAAGCTATTCGTATCGTCGAATAACTAATGAACCATCCCGTAGTTATCGTTGGTGCATCCATGGGTGGATTGCGCATAGCTGAATCACTACGACGTTTTGGTTATCTAGGGCCTATTACCGTTTTTGGCGAAGAGATCCATAAGCCTTATAACCGCCCTCCGCTATCTAAAGAAGTATTAGCAAAAGAGGTAACCCACGAAGCAGTTGCCTTTGAAGAACGAGCTGCCACAGCTGACGTGAACTGGGTGCTTGGAACAAGAGCTGTCAGTGCTGACTTTGAACACAACACTGTTACCGACTCAGATGGTCAGGTTCACCCTTATGCTGCCTTGGTTATCGCTACCGGGCTTAGATCCAAAAGACTAAATGTTCCTAACGGTGAACTAAGTGGCAGACATGCTCTCAGATCTCTTGAAGATGCCATTGCCCTGCGAGCTGAACTAGTTCAAGGTAAGAACGTAGTCATTGTTGGTGGTGGCTTTATTGGCTGTGAGGTGGCAGCAACAGCGGTGAAACTTGGCTGCAATGTGACTGTTGTTCATAATGCTGCTCATCCAATGCTTAGGCCTCTAGGCAGTGAACTAGCAGAGCAAATGCAGCTCAGACATGAGGCTATGGGAGTTACCTTTAAACTCAAGAGAACTGTGACAGACCTTATTGGCACAAATCATATTGAAGGTGTCAGATTAGATGATGAAACAGTTCTTGACTGTGATGTTTTGATTGAAGCTATTGGCTCTCATGCCAATGTTGAGTGGTTATCTGGTAATGACATCGATCGTAATGATGGAGTACTGGTCGATAGCGCTATGCGGGTTATGACTAGAACTGGACATGCTGTTCCTAACGTCTTTGCTATTGGTGATGTTGCTCGCTTTGCTAACCCAATCTTTGACCTAGAGGCTAGAAGAGTTGAACACTGGAGCATCCCAACTGAAACAGCTAAGAGAGCAGCAGCTGTGATTGCTGCCTACCTCAACCAAACAGATTCATATCCTGCAATCCTGGATGAACCTTTCAAACCGGTTCCTTCGTTCTGGTCTGATCAGTATGACAACCATTTACTTGCCTTTGGGCTACTTGGATTAGCAGATAAGGCAACGCTGGTTGCGGGAGACATCTCAGGTGATTGTGTTTTTGAATACAGCCGAGGAGACCAGCTTGTTGGTGTCTGCGGTATTGGAATGAGATCAGTTGTTCAAAGTTATAGAGCAAAGTTTATTTAGGAGAAAACCATGGCTAAAGAATTCGATTTAGATGTCAATTTTGAAGACCAAGAACCAGATCTGTCTCACCTAACCCCTGAGCAACTTAAGGCAGCGGTTGAAGCGCTACCTGAAGCCATCCGCGCTGTTGCCAGAGGGGTTCTAATCGAGAAGAGAACAATGTCTGATGTTTCTCAGGATTTAGGAATTCGACAGGCTGAACTGGTAACTCGTTTGCACAGAGCAAAACAGGTGATTGCAGCAACTAACTAGACAATCACTAGGTTCGCTTAGTTTTTACCAGTAATCCCAACAGTGCTCTGTATTACCGGTGCCATCTTCTTGTGTAGTGCTTCATAGAACATGGATAGTGGGAATTCATCATCCATAACCTGATCGGTTAATTCACTGGTTGTTCCAGTTAGCGGAATCTCTCGTTTAGCCCACTTAGATGCTGGGTGTGGAGCTAGGACATTAGCTACCAGGTCATAGGCCGAGAGCCAGTGCACAATCTTAGGTCTATCGATAGATCTCCAATAGAGCTCATTTATCTCATCTGATAGCTTAACTACAGCATCAGGTAACTCTTGCCAATCAATGGATAACGATGTGTCTGTCCAGTCAATGACTCTGTGTTGGTGCAAGTATGCAAAGAGTAACTGGCCAGAAACAGAGTCGTAGTTTCGCTTTCTAGTGCCAGATAGTGGGAACCTAAAGATTCGATCAAACAAGACGGCGTATTGAACTAGTTGGGCATATTTTCTAGTTTGATCATCAGTATCTTTAGCTCTGAAAAGTTTTACTGATTCCCTAAAAGCAGTTAGGTCGCATCTCAGTTCCTCTAAACCATAAAGGTAAAACGGCATTCTCTGCTTGATCATGAATGGATCAAAAGGTAGATCCCCTCGCATGTGTGTTCTATCGTGAATCAAATCCCACATCACATAAGTCTCTTCAGCAAGGGTTTGGTCCTCTAGGAGATCTTTGACTCCTTGCGGAAGTTCTAAATGGGTAATCTCAGCAGCAGCTGAAACAACTCTCCTGAATCGAGCTGCCTCACGATCTGCAAAGATTCCTCCCCAACTAAATACCGGTAGTTCAGCTTTAGTCCCCTCAGCAGAACCACTGGGGACTCTAGGAGTAACCGCAACTGACTCAGGAAATAACACAGCAGAATTAGTCACATAGCCAGGTGTGAAATCAAGAAAACGAATAGGAACAAAGCCAGCGTTTGAATAATCCCCTGCCTCCAACTTAGAGACAAAGTCTGGCCAGATAACTTCAAGCACTACGGCTTCAACAAACCGATCTGTTGAACCATTTTGGGTATACATCGGAAACACAACAAGATGCGCTACAGCGTTGACACGGTTTAGTTCTGGATGAAAAGCCGCCAGCGAGTCATAAAAGTCTGGAACACCAAAACCGGTATTCGACCAGGTATCAAAGTCAGTAGCACAAGCAACAAGATATTCTTTATCGTGTGGAATCTTCGCTGCAAGTTCCCGCAGACATCCCGATATCCCAGCAACTGCAATGGCGCAGAGCTTATGAACTGATTGTTCTGGAATGCTACCGTCATGAACTTGATGACCACGCAGGGTGAGACAGGCAGATTTGATGACATCCCATTCCTGGGTGTTTACTATTTCTAATCCTGATAGTCCAGCATTGATAGTTTCCACGCAAACCTCCTTGTTCGCTGCGGATAAAACTTGCATCCTGTTACCTAGCCTACCCACCTAAGCAAGTGCTGAAACATGGCGTTTTTCCTCGGTGTATAAAGAGCTCTTTCGATGACTACTTGATACCGTTTTGCCTAAGAAGGTCGGCCACCTGTATTCGCCTAGTAGCGATAAACCAAATGGTTCTGTTCTGTTCAGTGTGAATATCGTCTACGTACTTCATGGTTCCTAAGTTAGCCCCGTACTGGATTTGCAGTATGGGTTCAATAACCTTAGCTGCGGCCGCTATCTTGGAACCCAGTTGAATTGACGCTACTTTAGCCGATACAGCTTTCAGTGCTTTGAGATATTCGATCTTGCATACCTTGTTGTTGATGCATTGAACATAGATCTTGCCGCGAGAGCTATCTTTGACCCAAGGCTGATCTGATCTATCAGAGAGCATTGGCATGTCAAAAGTGTCACCAACAACAGGTGACCATCTATTTTCACCAAAAGTTTGATCTGCTCCCCAAGGGATAAAACTGAACTTACCTTGAGTGTTACTTCTAATGAAGTAATTGTTTTTATCAGGACCTGAATAACCATCCCAGTGACCGATGAAATTCTCCACTGCAAAGAACTTAATCATTTCTGCTCTATCAGTAACTTTGAGTAAACCTGCATACCAACCAGCTGGATCATTTAGGTCGGTATAAGAAATTAGGTTGTTCAAGTCATATTTGTTTGGAGTTACCTTCCAGCCAACATCAACAAGAAAAGATCCAGTGTTCTCATCCCCCCAGTCGCTACCCATCCAAAAATCTGATCCAGCACCTTCATAGACATGTTGCGTGATATCTAAGAATCTTCTAGTCATGAAGGTATCGTCAGGAGTTTCAACGTTTAGATATAGACCCTTGTCTTTTCCATTGACATAGATTCTTGCCCAGCCTGTCTTAGAAGCCGGTACCCCCATGGCATTGAACAAAGCGTAGGCACCAAACTCATGGAGCTTGCTATCATCCTGCGTCATGGCGTTCAGTGTCATGCGACGTAAACCTAAATAGCCAAGACCAGTTTCACCCTTCTTGAACTTAATCTTGAAACTGGGTGTCCAATCAAGCCTCTGAAGCGAAGTTGAACCTTTGAGCCTGAGGTCGATCTCCTGTGCTCCGCTGGTCTTAGTTCCTAAAGACAAAGTCACTGAGCCAGGAACATAGGTTTTCAAGGTTTCTTGTGTATTCAAAGAAAGAACCGAAGCTGCTGGCAGGTTGAAATCAATCCGCACTACTTTGCTTGGGTTATATATATCCGAAAGAGTCAACGGCGCTGCAGCGTTAGCGCTACCGGTAATAGAACCAATCACAGAAAGAGTAGCAATCAGCCCTATGGCTAATCGTCTAATGGAAGCTACCTTGCTCATGGCTTTAGTCTATGAGCCATTGGATTCCAGAAGTAATTGACGTACTGGAGCCGCCTAGCAGAATCGAACTGCTGACCTGCTCTTTACGAGGGAGCTGCTCTACCAACTGAGCTAAGGCGGCAAACACTAATAGTTTAGTTATTTGGCGATAAGCCCTAGACGGCGCAACCTATCTAGAGCTCCGTCCTCAATTGGGGAATCATTGCCAATCAGGATCTGGATAGATCTAAGGGTCATTCTGGTTAGTGGTTTTACTAACCAGCTAGGTAGCACTCTTAGCTTTAGAAGTTTTCTGTGCTCAGGTCTTAGCGAGACAACAGCCGCAGCAAAGAGCAGTTTGTAGATAGGCATTACTGCAAGTGGTAAACCAGGGTTTCTAATGAACTTGATGACTCTGAGGGTAGTTTCATCAACCCTTAGTTCATTCCTGTCGAGATACCCTGCCAGTTGCTTATCTAGTTCAACTTTGGAATGAGGAACATTCGATAGCCCCAATGGTTCAACAGACTTTGCCCATTGGTCAACATAAGCATCTGCTCCACCTGGAATAGTTCTCCATGCATAATCCTGGTGACAGGTTAGAAACGAATCAGTGAAAGCGATGTACACCCAAAGTAGGAGGTCCTGGTCTTTAGCTTTGTACTCTTTAGGTTTACCAGTTGAATCTTCATACTGACCTTTTACTCGATCGTGCAATCTGTTGACTCTGCTTGCTTCAGAGGCAACTGCTTCGTGAGATCCAAAAGTGGTAACAGTAAGCCATCTAATAGTTCCAGCTAATCTACCTAAAGCATCTTGCTCGTACCTGGAGTGTTGGGCAACACCGGCTAAAGTGCCTGGGTGCAGTGCCTGCATAAGTAATGCTCTGACGCCACCAACTAGTGTTCCAAAGTCGCGATGAACAACCCAAGGAGCATCGGTAGGCATATACAAACCACCGGTTTCACCCTTGGCTATCGTGTCAAGCCAAGGTGGTGTTCCACTCGGTTCGTTAGATAAAAGAGCTCTGAACTGTTTGGAGAAGAAGTCTTGCAGTTTATTGTTGGGCATTACTTCTAACAGGTCTTTTCTTTAGATGGAAGTTTGTTCTTGATTAGGAAGTCGTCAACATTGTTAGCAATACAAGCGTTGGATGAACCATAGGCGGTGTGGCCTTCACCTTGATAAGTTAGCAACCAGCCGTGAGAAAGAACCTTGTGAGCAAAGTTCACTGCCTGCTTATAAGGAGTAGCTGGATCATTTGTAGTGCCAACCACCAACATGGTTGGTGCTTTCTTTGCAGAATAGTCTTTAGGTCCTGAAACGACATTGAATGGCCAAGCGTGGCAAGCCAAACCGCCATACTGCCAGTACTTTCCAAAGACTGGGCTTACCTGCATTGCTTTAGCGTTTTGTGCCAACATGTCTGACAACTTTTCTGATTCACGAGAATCTAGACAGTTGATGGCTTTGAATGCTTCATTCTCGTTTGTCTCAAACTTGTTGGTGTCATCGTTATAGGTGTTGTATGAGTCGGCTAACAAGAGGAAGATTCTGCCATCTTGTTTCTTCTTATTAAAGAACTCTTTGAATGCTGCGGTCAGATACTGCCAACTGTCTTTGGAATATAGAGCAGCAATCATTCCGGTAAACCCTGAGCTGGCAGAGAGTTTTCTACCCTTCTCAGAGGTGGTAATCGAATCATTCTCGAGCGGACCTAGGAAATCAGTGCCAACTTTTTGCATAGCCTGATCAACAGTTAAGCCAGCAAAAGGGCAGGTCGAATCTACAGCTATACAATCGGATAGGTAAGCACGCATTGCTGATTGGAAGCCAACCAACTGGTTGAGGGAATCCTCTTCCGGAGTGGTAGTTGGATCGACCACACCATCGAGCACAAACTGGCCAACCTTGGTTGGGTAGAGAGCTGCATAGGTTGCACCTAGCAATGTGCCATAGGAGAAACCTAGGTAGTTCAGTTTCTTACTTCCAAGCACGGCCCTAATAACGTCCATGTCTCTAGCCGCTGAAGAAGTGTCCACGTGACCAAGTAATGGTCCAGTGTTTTTCAAACAGGCAGCTCCAAAATCTTTGATAGCAGATTTACTAAATTCAATATCCTGAGCAGAGCCCCACTCGTAAGGCGATGGGTCATACGTGAAAGCTTTCATGTCCTTGGTGTTGTAACACTTGACCGCGCTAGAAGCGCCAACTCCTCTGGGGTCAAAGCCAACCATGTTGTAATGTGCACGAAGTTTTGCGGTGCCTAAAGAATCGATGTGCTCAGTAATCCAATCTCTACCGCTACCGCCAGGACCACCTGGATTCATTAGAAGATAAGGAGAGTTTGTAGGGTCCTTGGTTGGGCTAATTGCAACCGCAATCTTTATTGCACCCTCTGATGGCTTGTCCCAGTTCAGAGGCACTTGAATAAAACCGCAGCGAGCTTTCTTGTTTGATCCTGTGCAGTTTTTCCAAAGCGGTTTTTGTGAATAGAAGCCATCAAGATTTTTCGGTACAGAGACAAGCTCAGTTTGGCCCTCCGAAGATGCTTTACTCAAACTTGAAGTTATGAGTGGATAGACGAGAGTTCCAGCCGCTACCATTCCGGCAATAATGCTCAGGCTAAGAACGATACGATTCAACCGCTTCATTTAGCCGCCTTTCGTCTAAGGGATACTGCTAAGGAAAAGAGCAACAGGTCCTCGCGCACGTTTCGTTGCATTCGAAATCTGACTTTTTCAATCTTCTCAATACAGTTTATGCTCTGTGCCTGAGACGTTTCCGCGGCCAGTTTGTCCACTTCGGCTACTAAATCAACATTTATCAAAGGTTCCCCAGCCCCCAACTGAACAGTTAATACATCTCTATACAACCCCATTAGGTCGACAAGAATGCGATCTAAGCCATCCCGTTTAGATCGGGTCGCTCTTCTTTTCTGGGACTCTTCAAGCTTTTTGAGTTGAGATCTTGAACTTGCGTTCAGCTTTGAATCTTCGCTGACTCCTAGCCGATTCATTAGTTCTTTACGTTCGAAATCATCTTGCTCACCAGTTAGCTGTGCACCATCGCTCTCAGCAAGTTTGGCTAGATTCTCCGCTGCCTTCATAGCAGAAGGAATGTCGGTAATCCCAAGCACAGCCTGCAAAGCCTGAGTTCTTCTGTCCCTGGCCCCAGCGTTAGAAGCCAGCCGTCTAGCCATGCCAACATGGCTCTGCGCCTGAGCTGCCGACTGCTGGGCTAGTTCGAAACCAATCCCATACTTGTCAACAAGTAGCTGAGCCACCGCTTCAACGGTAGGGACTTTGAGCTGAATCTTTCTGACCCTGGAACGGATGGTTGGAATGAGATCTGCTTCACTTGGTGAGCAGAGCATCCAGATGGTGCCCCTCGGTGGCTCTTCTAAAGACTTGAGTAGCACGTTGCTGGTTCGCTCACTCATCCGGTCAGCATCCTCAACAATCATGATGCGATACTTACCGATTGCAGGCATGTGTATTGACTTCTCAATGAACTCATTGACCTCATCGATGCTGATCTGAACTCGCTCAGTGTTGAGAACCAAAACATCTGGGTGATTACCAATACGAATCATTTCGCATGAATTACAACTAGAGCAGCCCCCTTCTGAACACATCAGAGCAGCAGCAAATGCTAGAGCTATTTGTGATCTGCCAGATCCAGGTGGTCCAGTAAAGAGCCAGGCATGGTGAATGTTGTTTTGAGTTTGCTCCATTGAGCGCAAAAGTTCAGTTACTGCTTCCGGTTGTGAAACAACATCTCTGAAAACTTTTGGTGTTTGCATTTATTTATATGAGTCCTGCAACTCGTTCACGAATGAGTGTCTGCATTTCCTCAACAGATACTGACGCATCGACAACTAAGAAACGATCTGGCTCAGCTGCAGCTAAATCTAAATAAGCCGAACGAACAGTTTCGAAGAATTCAGTCTTCTCTCGTTCCAAACGATCTGGTTCTGTTCCAGAAGTGTTGCGTCTTGATCTGGCCTCTTCTGCAGGAAGGTCAAGTAGAACTGTTAGTTGAGGCAATAACCCGCCAACAGCCCATAAAGACAAATCTCTAACCTCGGTTCGAGAAAGATCTCTTCCTGCGCCCTGGTATGCAACTGAAGAATCAAAATACCTGTCGGTAATCACAATCTCACCGCGTTCCAACGCGGGGCGAATCTTGCTCGCGACATGGTGGGCACGATCTGCTGCAAACAGACCAGCTTCGGCTCTAGGTGCTAAATCACCTTTGTGATGTAAAAGAATCTTTCTGATTTCAACACCAACATCAGTGCCACCTGGTTCTAGAGTTCTAAGAACTGTTTTGCCTTGTTCAGATAGCCAGGTTTCAAGCAGGTCTGCTTGGGTTGACTTACCAACACCATCGATACCTTCAAATGAGATAAACAGACCCGACACTATTCGGCTTTCTTTCTGGTTGCACCTTTTTTGACAGTTCTCGCTGGAGCCGTGCTTCTTCTGCCAGCTTTAGAAACCTTTGGAGCAGGTTGGCCAGGCTCTAGCCCTAGCTTCTCTCTTCTGATTGCTAGCAGTTCAAAAGCGCGTTCTGGAGTTAGCTCATCTAGTGGCTCATCCTTAGGGACAGTTGCGTTGATGGCACCATCAGAAACGTAAAGCCCAAACTGACCAGATTTGGCAACCACATTGGTTTTAGCCGCTGGGTCTTCACCAAACTCCTTCAAAGGTGTTGCAGCAGTTCTGCGACCGCCATACTTAGGCTGAGCAAAAATCTCTAGTGCTCCAGCAAGATCAAGGTCAAAGATTTGGTCTTCTGCTTGGAGGCTTCTAGATTCTTTACCTTTGAGCAAATAAGGACCGAACTTACCGTTTTGTGATGTGATGTCAATTCCAGATTCTGGATCTTGACCAACAACTCTAGGAAGAGATAGCAATCTAATCGCTATCTCTAAATCAAGAGCATCTGCAGACATGGTCTTGAACAAAGATGCAGTCTTTGGTTTCTTAGCATCTGGGTCATCGATTAAAACATAAGGACCGTAGCGGCCATCCTTGAACAGGATGTTGTGTCCTGACTCAGGGTCTTGACCTAGAATCCTGTCCTGCAAAATAGGAGCTTCGATAAGCTCATGTGCTTTAGCAAGAGTTAGTTCGTCAGGAGCAAGACCTTCAGGAATGTTGATGATCCTGCGACCATTCTCATCAGCACCCTCAGCGTTGGGTTCGATATAAATCTCCAGGTATGGACCGAACTTACCTGTTCTAAGAGTGATGGAATCGCCAAGGTCCAGTGAGTTCAAAGCCTTAGGGTCGATATCTCCAATGTTCTCGACGATGCTGTGAAGTCCTGGGTTATCCCCTGCTCCGAAATAGAACTGCTTCAACCAAGCGCCACGTTCGATGGTGCCATTGGCAATCTCGTCTAGGTCTTCTTCCATGCGAGCAGTGAACGCGTAATCAACTAACCTTGAAACATTTTCTTCAAGGAAGCGAATAACAGTAAATGCAATCCACTCAGGAACCAGTGCTTGCCCACGCTTGATGACATAACCCTTGTTCAAGATGTTGCTGATAATCGCAGCATAAGTTGAAGGGCGACCAATGCCGTCTTCTTCTAGCGCTTTTACCAAGCTTGCTTCGGTATAACGAGGAGGAGGTGAGGTCTGGTGGTTCTTTGCAGTTACTTCAACTGCTTCCAGCTTCTGGCCAGTCTCCAGATTAGGTAGCTTGCTCTCCTGTTCCTGAGCCTCTTCTTCGTTACGTGGCTCGTCTTGGCTTTCCTCATAGGCAGCCATGAAGCCACGGAAGGTAACCACAGTTCCACTTGCCGTGAACTCTGCTCTATCCCCGTTAGCTAGCGGGAATACGGCGATTTTGACCGTTGTTGTTGAAACCTTGGCATCTTGCATTTGGCTTGCAATGGTGCGTTTCCAAATCAAGTCATAAAGGTCAAATGCTCGGCCATGTAGTTCGGATGCAACTTCACTTGGCTTTCTGAATACTTCACCAGCCGGGCGAATAGCTTCGTGAGCTTCCTGAGCATTCTTATTCTTACCCTGATACACCCGAGGTGCAGGGGAAACATACTCTTCGCCAAACATTTCTTTAGCCTGAGATCTCGCAGCAGTAATAGCTTGAGACGACAGTGTTGGCGAGTCAGTTCTCATATAAGTGATGTAACCCTCTTGGTAGAGAGACTGAGCAACATCCATGGTCTGCTTTGCAGACATGCGGAGTTTCCTAGAAGCTTCCTGCTGCAAAGTTGAAGTCGTGAAAGGTGCAGCTGGTCTTCTAGTTGAAGGTTTAGCTTCAACTGAGATAACTTCAATCGGAACATTCGGAGATCTAACTGCATCGGCGAGAGAAGTGGCCTTCTCTTCGTCAAGCAAAAGAACTTGTGCAGTAAGCACACCCTTGTCATTGAAAGAATCTCCGGTTGCAATTCTTTGACCGTTATAGGTGTGCAGTTTTGCTTCGAACTTAGGTTCTCCGACAACCTTGGTATCGAAGATTGCTTTGATGTCAAAGTATGAGGCAGAAACGAAAGCCATGCGCTCACGTTCACGTTCAACAATTAGACGAACCGCAGGAGATTGAACACGTCCTGCAGAGAGCCCTCTGGCGATCTTGCGCCAAAGCACTGGAGAAATCTCATAACCATACAAACGGTCAACCACACGTCTAGTTTCCTGAGCTTCAACAAGGTTGTCATCAATAGCTCTGGTGTTAGCAACAGCTGCCTGAATGGCTTCCTTGGTGATTTCGTGGAACACCATTCGGTGAACTGGCACCTTAGGCTTTAGGACATCTAACAGGTGCCAAGCGATGGCTTCACCTTCACGGTCCTCATCTGTTGCGAGGAAAAGTTCGTCTGCATCCTTTAAGGCTGCTTTTAGTTCGGAGACGGTTTTGTTCTTACCAGCTGAAATTGCATAGTAAGGCTTGAAGTCATCCTCAACATCAATCGAGAACTTACCGATGGTGCCCTTCTTCTTAAGTTCAGGTGGCAGGTCCTTTAGGTCGATCAAGTCGCGGATGTGACCAACTGACGCGAGTACGCGGAACTCATCACCAAGATACTTGGCAATGGTCTTAGCCTTCGCTGGTGACTCTACGATGACTAGCTTTGAACCTGTTGACACTCAATCTCCTACCTTGTAGAACTCAAACCGGGGGCTGCCCAAGCATGAACCCTATGAACTATACCCATAACTTGCTGACGCACACTTATATAGATGTCAAAGTTGACTTTATGGCATGACTCTAGGGTCCCGCCAAATCCTTTCACAATCTCCTCAGCGCTTTCACAGGGATAACCGATGGCCAAACCTCTCAAAACGTCTTCAGCAGCCAAAGCTGCGTTGTCCGTCTGGACCTGAAGCCTAGCAATTGCAAGGCTTTGAGCACTAACTCCCAAACTTAGGGTCATTATTCCCAGAACCGCAAAAATAATACCAAATCCCAAAATTGTGCCAGAGCCTAGCTGGCTATGTCCCTTCATAATCCAGACTTTCTGGCACATTGTCTCTCTAACACTGGAATTGCTAAAAAGTTCCCAAACAGCGGGATTTTGATGTTTTCGACCAGTTCAAGGCAAATCGACAGTTCATCATAGACCCAGTTGACTTGAGGTAAAGGAGATAACTTTCGATCCTGAATCAACGTGTTCAGCATCGTTTGAGATTCACCCCTGGCCACTGCTCGAGACCCTTCTGCTGCCAGTTCTATCAGAGCCATTCGGTTAGTTTGAATTGCTAAAACTGAAATTGAAAACACAAGGATCAGCAGAGCTGTTGGAAGGATGATTGCAAATTCTGCAGTCACTGAACCTAGTTCTGAACGGTCAATGCTGACCTGATTAGATCTAGCAACATAGTTCTTACTTCTTCGCTTCTTAGGATGGTCAGCAGCAATCCCGCAAAGCCAACAGCCGCCAAGGTGATAATCACATACTCCGCTGTGGTCGCTCCATCTTCGCTTAACCAGATTTCTTTCATAACTTCTCTCTTTCATTTAGGTCCCAGCATGGAAAACATCAATGGAATGACAGTCAAAAACAAGAACGCTGGTAGCACAGCTAATCCAAGAGGCAACATGAGCCGAACACTCAATTTCTCTATTTGAATCTCACTTGCCGTGAGTGACTCTCGTTGTAGTTGCTCAGCTTGTCTTCGAAGTAAGTCACCAACCCTGGCCCCAGTTTGTTCAACCAGTAGGGCAACCTGAGCCATAGCTTTGAGCTCAACTGTTGCAGGGTTAGCTCCAAAAACTTTTACATAAATATCGGTTGCCCTATTTTGAGCTTGGTTGAGACTTGCTCCCCCAGAACTCTCAAGCGCTACTCCCATTAGATAGAAACCTATGTTGGTATCTTTTGGTTTAGCTCGCTTGATAAGGCGATTGCTCAGGGACTTAGCAATTAGCAGCAACATCAAACCAAAGCTCAAACTCAAAAGCATTATTGGTTTTGTTATTAGTGCGCCAATTACATTCATGCCAGCAAGCTCGGCCATTACCAAAGTAATTAGAGGCAACCAGAGCACTAATTTGGCGCTGGCCTTTGGGCTGGCATGAGCGACAGCTATTCTTTGCAGCGACCTCTCTTTGAAAGTAAATAGGTCAGCTACGACATCGATTTCGTGCGCGACACTGGCACCTGCATCCTTAGCCACTTCTAACAGGTAGCTCAAGCCCGAGGGGCCTTCCGGTATCCCACCGATATGTTCAATTGCTCTTTCTAGGTCAACTCCAGATCTAAGCAGCCCTGCGAATTTGGTGAGAGTTAGAGAATCAGACATTTAATCTCTCAATCGCCAGGACAGACCTTCCCTCTGGTGTCCGCCTAACCTCAATAACCCAGTGCAGTGCCGCTGATATTAGAACTTTTGCCAATTTCGGTTGGAGACCGGTAGCTGCAAGGATGGCCAGCATTCGTGGCAGCGTTTCTTCAGCCGAGTTCGCATGCAGGGTAAAGCCAGCACCTGAGTGACCGGTATTTAGAGCTTGAATTAAAACTAGTAGTTCCTCGCCTCGAACCTCACCGATAACTATGCGATCTGGTCGCATGCGCAATGCTTCCCGCAAAAGAGCGCTGCTGGTGATTGCACCAACCCCCTCGTGGTTGGCGGCTCTGGTTCTCAGTGCAACTGCGTTTCCAAAAAGTTCAAGTTCAGCTAAGTCCTCTATAGTTATGACCCGCTCCACCGAACACTCATTCATTAGTGCACGAAGCAGAGTCGTCTTACCTGAACCAGTTCCACCAACGATTACAAAGTTCTCTTGGCTTAGAAGTATCTGCTTGAGCTTTGTGGCTTGAGCCTGAGACACAAAATCTCTTTGAACTAGATCATCAAGTGAAAACGCTATAGCAGAATGTCTCCTGATAGAAATCTGAGTGTTCTCTGAGCACTCTCCGCCTAAGACACAGTGAAATCTTAAGAGGCCAAATTCAGTATTGAGGCTTACCTCAGAAATCGGTTTCGTTAGATCGACACGAGAACCACCAGCTCTAATTACAGATACTGCCCAAGTTCGAATTTCCTCGTCGAAACTCAACTCCCAAGTTACTTGCTGCAGGTTACCTGCTTTTTCAATAAGAACTTTTTGGTTTGATGAGATCAGAACATCTGTAACATCTGTTTGTTCTAAAAACTCTCTAATCGGTTCAAGGATATGCATAACCAAATCATCAGCAAAGAGGCGGCTTTACTGATGGCTTGCCATGGGAAATGTGGAGAGGGTTAGGAAGCTTTTGGCTGTGTAAAGACCAGTTAAATTAAGGGGCCCCGGTCTCTGGGGGGAGTGACCGGGGCCGGCGATACATGATTGGGGGAATCAAAATATCGCAGGTCAGCCGAAGCTGACTAGAAAAGCATAACTTAATATTTCCTGCCTTGGGAATACCTATTTCTCTATTAGAGGATACTTATTTTAGGAAGAGGATTAGCCATGACTGACCTGTATGAACTAGCCGCCAAAGACCCCTTGGCTTTCTGGGCCACCCAAGCTAAGAACCTCCATTGGCACAAACCTTTTACTAAAACACTTGACTGGTCCAACGCTCCATTCGCTACCTGGTTCGAAGATGGGCAGCTAAATGCCAGTTATAACTGCCTAGATAGGCATGTTCTAGAAGGTCGTGGCGATAAGGTCGCGCTCCTGTTTGAAGGCGAGCCAGGCGATGCCAAGGCCTATACATACAGTCAACTGCTAACTGAAACTAAGCAGGCGGCCAACGCTCTCCTAGCGCTTGGAGTTCAAGCCGGCGACAGGGTTGCTATATACATGCCGATGATTCCTGAAACGGTTATCGCTATTTTGGCGGTAGCCCGAATCGGCGCCGTGCATAGCGTGGTCTTTGGGGGATTTAGCTCTGAGTCGCTTCGAAGCAGAATCGATGATGCTCAGGCAAAGCTGGTTATTACTGCCGATGGAGGTTATCGAAAAGGTAAAGCTCATCCCCTAAAAGACGCAGTTGATCAGGCTCTAGCGGATGGTAACTGTCTCTCTGTTGAACACGTTCTAGTTGTTGAGAGAACCAAGAATGAAGTTAGCTTTGGGCCAAAAGATATCTGGTGGCACGAGGCTTTAGCTAACGCTTCAACAGAACACGAAGCAGAAGGTTTTGATGCAGAGCACCCACTGTTTATTTTGTATACCTCAGGAACCACAGGTAAACCTAAGGGCATACTTCACACCACCGGAGGCTATCTAACCGGTGCTTCATACACTCACAAAACGGTATTTGATCTAAAGAGTGAAACTGATGTCTACTGGTGCACCGCCGATGCTGGTTGGGTAACTGGACACAGTTATGTGGTCTATGGCCCCTTGGCTAATGGAGTTACTCAGGTTATCTATGAAGGTACCCCTGACTCTCCTAGCTTTGAACGCTGGTGGCAGATTATTGCCAAATACAAGGTGAGTATTTTCTATACTGCTCCAACGGCTATCAGAACCTTTATGAAGATAGGTCGCGAGGTAGTCGATGGTCATGATCTGTCTAGTCTGCGTATTCTAGGTTCAGTTGGTGAACCGATAAACCCAGAGGCATGGAACTGGTACCACGAGGTTGTCGGTGGTTCACGTTGTGAAATTGTTGACACCTGGTGGCAAACAGAAACCGGTTCCATCATGATCTCCCCCATTCCAGGTGCCTTCAAAACTAAACCGGGTTCCGCTCAAAGAGCGTTACCTGGAATTACTGTTGGCATTGTCGATGAGAGTGGAGTTCCAGTTCAAGGCACTGTTGCTGGCTATCTAACTATTGATGAGCCCTGGCCTTCCATGCTTAGAGGTGTTTGGGGCGATCCAGAGCGCTTCAAAGAAACTTACTGGAATAAGTTCCCAGGTAAATACTTTGCCGGTGATGGTGCCCGTTTTGATGAAGATGGCGACATCTGGCTACTTGGAAGAATCGATGATGTCATCAAAGTTTCAGGACATAGACTATCGACTGCTGAAATTGAATCAGCTCTTGTTGAACATCACTGGGTAGCTGAAGCTGCAGTTGTCGGAGCTAAAGATGAGATTACTGAGCAGGCTGTTGTTGCCTTCGTAATTCTTCGTCAAGATGAGATTGCCGATGCTCCAAGTGAAACTGATATAGCCAAGATACTTAGAGACTGGGTTACCCAGAAGATTGGTGCTATCGCTAGGCCTCGTCAAATCATGGTTGTGACAGAACTTCCCAAAACTAGATCTGGAAAGATTATGCGCAGGTTACTTCGCGATGTTGCCGAGGGTAGACCGGTAGGAGATGTAACAACTCTTGCTGATTCATCAGTAATGAGCGCAATCAATGACAAATTGCACTCTGGCGCTACTGACTAAATAAACTCAACTATCAGTTCAACTTCAACTGGTGAATCAAGCGGTAGGACCGCAACACCAACAGTTGAACGAGCATGAATACCAGCATCACCAAAGACAAGTCCTAGAAATTCTGATGCTCCGTTATTTACAGCTGAGTGCCCTGAGAACTCAGGGTCGCTGGCAATAAAGCCATTAACTTTCACAATTCTGGTAATTCGATCAAGGTCACCAATAGCAAACTTCACTGCTGCTAAACAATTCAAGGCTGCTATCTGAGTTAGCTCTTTAGCCCGCTCAGGAGAAACCTGGGATGGAACCTTGCCTACCTCAGCTAGCTTGCCGTTCACCATAGGAAGTTGACCTGCGGTCATCACCAAGTGCCCTGTTGCAACAGCTGGAATATATGCTGCTACCGGTGGCACCACATCAGGTAGTGGATGGCCTAATTCAATAAGCCTGGCTTCTACTTTGCCGGTCATTTTTCGCTCTTTTCTCTCTTCATATACGCAACAAAGCCACCCTCATTGTTGGGAACAACTTGAACAAGTTCCCAGCCCAGAGCACCCCAGTGGTCCAGTATTTGCTTAGGGTTATGCGGTGGAAGTGGCGTTACGGTGTATTCCCAGATGGTCATTTTTAGGCATCCTCTCAGAGTTTGAAGGTAACCTAGAGTCTATGTCTGAAAAGGGTAAGAAATCCAAGCGTCAACGTGGTTGGCTAAGTCTTTTGGGGTTGAGTTCAGCGGCAGGGCTTCTGAGCATCGCTCTAATTCTTCCTTTTATCTGGCTTGGCGGTTTAGGCGTTAGCGCAACTGTCGGTATTTTCCAGAATCTACCTGATTTCATCAAGCCTGTTAACGCAGCCGAAGCATCGAATATCTATGCCATGAAAGATGGTAAGCCAGTTCAAGTCGCCAGATTCTTCAATGAAAACAGAATCTCCGTTGGCTTTGACGAGATTTCCCCAAACATCCTTAGAGCAGCGGTTGATACCGAAGATCCTAGATTCTATGAGCACGCCGGTGTTGACTGGGTCTCCCTTACTCGAGCAACTCTGACCAACTTAGCTAAAGCTGGTAAAGGTCCTGGTGGATCTACTATCACCATGCAGTATGTGAAGAACAACTTGCTGGAAGCCGCCGTTCTAAGCGGTGACCCAGAAGCCATCGCTATGCAAACCGACAGTGCCCATGCTCTGCAAAGAAAATTCCAAGAGGTTCGTCTTGCGTTAGCCCTGGAAAAGAATTACAGCAAGCAAGATATCCTCGCCGGCTATCTAAACCTGTCATTCTTTGGAACCAACATCAACGGTGTTGAGGCGGCTAGCGAGTATTACTTCGGTATTCACGCTAAAGACCTAGATGTTCCACAGGCTGCAATGCTAACTGCCATGCTCAAAGGTGCTGAAGACTACCGACCTGACGTGAAAGACAATGAGTCAAGGGCGCTTAGTCGTCGTAACTATGTGATTCAGAACATGGCTGATGCGGGAGATATCTCTCAGGCGGAAGCAGACAAATACAAGGCAACTCCGATAAAGCTAAACATCACTAAAGTTCCAGTCGGTTGTGAAGCAGATCAAACCACCGCCTTCTTCTGTGACTATGTTGTTTGGTCGATTAGAAACTCACCCGAATTTGGTCCAACTCAAACCGACCGTGAAGCTTTGCTTCGTAGGGGTGGTCTTGATATCTATACGACTCTGGACATTAAGTTACAAAGAGTTGCCGATAAAGCAACTAAGACTTGGGTGCCAACTAATGATCCAAACAAGATTGGTGCAGCTAGCGTTTCAGTTCAGGTTGGCACCGGACGAATCCTCGCGCTAACCCAGAACAGAATCTATGACCAGACGGGTAGCTCAGAACCAGGTCACACTTCAGTGAACTATTCTTCAGATCGAACACACGGTGGATCTTCTGGTTTCCAGACTGGTTCAACATACAAGATTTTCACCCTTGCCGAATGGCTAACCCAGGGCCATAAACTAAACGACCATATCGATGGTCGTGTCAAAGAGTGGAATGCCTCAGAATTTTCTTCACGCTGTGCGGTGAATGTTGGCACCTGGGCGCCGGGTAACGATGCTCTAGAACCTGAAGATTTGAACGTCATGCAGGCAACAGCTCTTTCGGTAAACACTGCTTTTGCTTCAATGGCAAGCCAACTAGACCTCTGTGATATTCGTGATACTGCCATGCGTTTTGGTGTTCACCGTGCAGATGGTACCGAACTGGTTTCCTACCCAGCATCGATTCTAGGTATTAACGAAATCGCTCCTCTAACAATGGCTGCCGCATTTGCTGGAGTTGCCAACAAAGGTGTGTTCTGCACTCCAGTTGCTATTGACAAAGTTGTGGTTCGTGAAACCAATACTGAACTACAAACTCCTAAGAGTATTTGTAGTCCGGCTGTCAGCCCTGAAGTTGCTGCTGGCATGACCAAGGCTATGCAAGGCGTAATCAATGGCGGTACCGGTGGTGCTTCATCAACTGGAGATGGCATTCCGTTAGCTGGCAAGACTGGAACTACTGACTCTGGTGTTCACACCTGGATGACTGGTTTCTCAACAGCTGTTGCAACATCAGTCTGGGTTGGTAACGTCTCAGGAGATGTTTCCCTTAGAAAGATTCAACTGCACGGAGCTAAAGGTTCTACCGTTCGTCACGACATCTGGCGCACCATCATGAAATCAGCAGATAAGGCCTACCCTGGCATTGCCTTCGATCCACCCCCACAGGAAATGGTTGATGCCACCATGAAGGAAGTCCCATCAGTCACAGGACAGGTCCCTGATGTTGCCTCTCAAAACATTTTGGGAACCGGGCTAAACGTCAAAGTTATGGTCTCCCTCGTCGGTTCAACTCAACCAGCTGGAACCGTTGCATACACCAGCCCTAAGGCAGGGTCAGTTATTCCTATCGGCAGCATGATCAAGGTCTTTATATCCAAAGGTGGTTTGACCAAGGTTCCTGATGTTAGAGGAATGACCCCTAGTGATGCCAGCAAGGCTCTAAACGATGCTGGCTTCCCTACTGTGAGTGTTCCCCAGCCTTCACAATCACAGTTCTTTGTTCATGATGCCACTGTCCCTAGTGGCAATGTTGTCGGAACATTACCTGGTGCCGGTAAAGCAGCTTCATCATCAGGGGCAATTCTGCTGATCATCAGCAAAGGCCCTTAGCCTAAAAATGCTCTGGTTTCTTATAGCAATAGCACTGTTAGTAATCTGGGCTACCTGCATTGAAAGATTCTGGTTTGCGATCAAAAAAGACACCGCTCAGATTCTGCCAACTGGTTCTAAAGACATTGTCGTTTTACACATCTCCGATATACACATGGCCCCGTGGCAGAAAAAGAAACAGCTTTGGATTTCAACGCTAGCTGAAACTATAAAGCCGGATCTGGTCATCAACACTGGTGATAACCTCGGCCACCCTAACGGTATTCAACAAGTACTCGATGCTCTAAATACGCTAAATGGAATTCCAGGTGTTTTTGTAAACGGTTCTAATGATCTATACGCGCCAAGTAAAAGAAACCCTTTGGGTTATCTTCTTAGACCATCTGAGCGTCACCGAGAACTAGATCAAAACAAAAAGTTAGATACCGCAAAACTCAATAACGGCTTTGAAGCTCTTGGTTGGCTAAACCTCAATAACCGTGCGGTGACCATCAAAATAAATGATGTCATCCTTGCCTTTGTCGGAACCGATGATCCGCATGAAGGTAGAGACGACATAGCAGCAACTACTAAGAGCACTAAAGAACTACCTAACAGCGATGCACTAATCGGTATTACCCATGCACCGTATCTCAGAGTGTTAGCCGACTTGCAGGGACTTGGTTCAGAAATTGTTTTTGCTGGACACACTCACGGAGGTCAGGTTTGTTGGCCTTTCATCGGCAGAGCTCTAGTTACTAACTGTGACCTTCCAACTAAATACGCTCGTGGATTACATTCCATTCCACTAAAGGGTAAGCAATTACTTTTGAATGTTTGCGCAGGTCTCGGTCACTCTATTTACGCACCCGTACGTTTTGCTTGTCGACCTGAGGTAAGAGTTATCACTCTCACAGCTAAAAACTAGTTACCGAAACCGTAAACTTCAGCACCTAAAGCAAAGTATTGGCCGCTCAGGTTGTCGCAGCGAGCAACTTTATCTGCTGCAAAGCAAGTGATATCGCCAACAACTATCTTGCTGCCGGAAGGTAAATCAAAAGTACCTTCTGGATCTGAATACAAACCACTGGAGCAATACCAGTCGGCTATCTTTCCTTGTGAAGGCTGGTAAGCCCAAAGCTTTGCTTGGTAACCCCAGGCTCCCTGACATGAATCAGGTGTAGCAGGTAGCTTGTATGCAACATCAACATCACGGTGCTCACAAAGAGCAAAAGCTGGGCTCTGGTTTACTGTGCACCAGACAGTGCCGCCACCAATTCTGAAAACAAAACCACCATAGCCGTTGCTGTAATCAGCAGCGTTCACGATAGGTGCTTCAACTGGTGGCTTATCTGGAATCTTAGAGTTCGGGTTATCGTTGCCACCGGAACAGCTGGAAAGAGTAAGTGCGGTGATAACCGCTATCAGTAAAACCCCAAACTTGCGCATGTCTTTAGGCTAACCGAGCGTCTTAGAATTCGCTTGCAACTAGCTCAGCAATTTCATAGGTGTTTAGCGCTGCGCCTTTACGAAGGTTATCGCCAACTACAAACATCTCTATCGAGTTAGGGAAATCCAAAGACTGCCTAACCCGTCCAACAAAGGTTGGATCCTGACCGGCAACAAGAGCCGGGGTAGGCCATTTCTCATTAGCTGGGTCATCAAGAAGTGTCACTGTTGGTTCTTCATCCAGCGCCTTGTGCACATCAGCAACACTCAAAGGCTTAGCAAAAGTAGCGTGAACTGCAAGTGAGTGCGATACCAATACTGGAACTCGAACACAGGTAACCGCTACTTTCAGCCCTGGAATACCAAGGATCTTGCGAGATTCATCCCGAACCTTCATCTCTTCAGAAGAGAAGCCTCCCTCTTTAAGAGAACCGGCAAAAGGAATTACGTTTAGAACAACCGGAGCTGCAAAAGGTGAACCAGCTAAATCAAGCCCGTTAGCCTCGAGCGTCTTTAAAACATCCCCACTTGTTTCGCCAGCGTTAGTTCCTGAAACTGCATTGATCTCATCACGCAAACGAGCAATACCAGCTGCTCCTGCACCAGAAACAGCCTGATAGCTAGAAACCACAAGTTCGGTTAGAGTCCAACCTCTATGCAATGCACCAAGGGCAGCCATCATGGTTAGCGTGGTGCAGTTTGGGTTAGAGATAATTCCCTTAGGTCTGTTCTGAGCTTGCTCAGGGTTCACCTCTGGAACAACTAGTGGAACTTCAGGATCCATTCTGAATGCTCCAGAGTTATCAACTGCAACGGCCCCTCGTGAGGCTGCAATAGGAGCCCACACCAGCGAAACCTCATCAGGAACATCGAACATAGCGATGTCGATTCCATCGAATGCTTCAGGGGTTAGCTCAACAACGGTTAGCTCTTCACCATGAACAGTTAGCTTCTTGCCAGCAGATCTAGCTGATGCGATAAGACGTATTTCTCCCCAGATGTTTTCACGGTTATTGATGATGTCAATCATCACAGTGCCAACAGCACCGGTAGCACCAACTAGAGCAAGATTAGGTTTAGCCATTATCGACCGGTACCGGCATAAACAGTTGCCACGTTTTCACCATCAAGATCAAAAGCTTTGTGAACAGCTCTTGCTGCATCATCAAGCTGTTCAAGGCTAGTAATAACTGAGATACGAATTTCAGAAGTTGAAATCATTTCAACGTTGATAGAAGCTTCGGCTAGTGCCTTGAACAGAATCGCTGAAACACCCGAGTGAGTTCTCATTCCAGCACCAACAACGCTCAACTTACCGATTTGCTCATCTGATTCAAGCTCGCGGTAACTCAAAACATTTCTGTTCTGAGCAAGAGCATCAAGCACCTTCTTCAAATCTCCCTTAGGCAAAGTAAAAGTGATGTCACTAACACGGTCAGTCACATCTGAACCGGTAGGAGTGTTCTGAACGATCATGTCGATGTTCGCACCTGCTTCAGCAACGGTAGTGAACACTGCAGCTGCCTTACCTGGGATGTCAGGAATACCGATAACGGTAATCTTTGCCTGCGACTTATCGGTGGCAACACCTGAAACGATTGATTCTTCCATTTTATTTACTCCGTCTTCATCAGAGAGAACTATGGTGCCTGGGTCATTACTAAAAGTAGAGCGAACTACTAAATCAACTTTGTGACGTCTTGCAAACTCAACAGCACGAATATGCAAAATCTTTGCTCCGGCCGCTGCTAGCTCAAGCATCGATTCAACATCGATGACATCTAACTTCTGAGCGCTTGGAACAACACGAGGGTCGGCAGTGTAAACACCATCGACATCGCTATAGATTTCACAAACATCAGCATTCAGAGCAGCAGCCAAAGCAACTGCAGTGGTATCAGATCCACCTCGACCTAAAGTGGTGATGTCTTTAGAGTCCCTGTTGAAACCCTGAAAACCAGCAACGATAGCAATGTTGCCACCATCCAAAGCTTCAGCAACTCGGTCAGGGGTAACCTCAGCAATTCGAGCATTACCGTGAACCTCATCAGTAATGATTCCAGCCTGAGAACCGGTAAAAGAAAGTGAGCTAGCACCAAGGTCATTGATAGCCATAGATAACAAAGCCATTGAGATACGCTCACCTGCGGTTAGCAGCATATCTAGTTCTCTACCCTCAGGATTGCCTGAAACTTGGTTAGCTAAATCTAGAAGTTCGTCGGTAGTATCCCCCATAGCTGAAACAACGACACAAACCTGGTTGCCAGCGTTCTGAGTCTCGATGATGCGCCTAGCGACATGCTTGATTTTGTCGGCATCGCCTACAGACGAGCCGCCATACTTTTGCACGATAAGCGCCAATTAAGCTCTCCTGAAATAGGAAAAAGGGGGGATCTTCAACGATGAATAATCCAAGTTTAGCCCAATAACTAAGTCTTTAACTAACTACTCTTCTGCCCTCAAAAGCCCTACCAAGAGTGACTTCATCAGCATATTCAAGGTCTCCACCGACCGGAAGACCAGAAGCCAGACGGCTAACCGTAATACCTAATGGAATAAGCATTCTGGTTAGGTACGTGGCGGTAGCCTCACCTTCAAGGTTTGGATCTGTTGCGATAATGACCTCTTTGATTTCAGGGTCATTGAGTCTTTGCATTAGTTCACGAATGCGAAGGTTCTCAGGACCTATACCTTCAATCGGGCTAATCGCTCCACCTAGCACGTGGTAGAAACCACGGAACTCTCTCGTTCTTTCAATGGCTTGAACATCTTTGGATTCTTCAACCACACAGATAGCTTCTTTGGTTCTTCTTGTATCTCTACAAATATTACAGAACTCATGTTCAGCAACATTGAAACAAGTAGCACAAAAACGAACACGTTCTTTAGCCTCTAAAAGAATCTTGGCTAATTCCTGAGCCTGATCATCATCAGTTTGAATCAGATAGAAAGCAATACGTTGAGCTGACTTAGGTCCAACCCCAGGCAACCTACTCAATGAATCAATGAGGTCTTGAACTACACCTTCATACATTAGTTACCCTCAATTGGTTCAGCACCTAAAACATCACGAAGAACTGAATCGCCCATTTGAGCATCTTCATCAATCAACTTGTTTCTATTCTGATTAACTTCTTGAATCTTCTCTTCAACCTTGGCAATAGGTTCAGTTACCAGAGCCACAGGTTCTTGCTTCGGAACAGATACCTGAACCACCGGTTCACCAGTATTAGCTGCGACAGCACGGTACTTAACTCTGACACCTAGAACTTCAAAGATGGCCTTGCGAAGAATCTCGCTAGGGGAACTAGTTCCACCATCTTTGAAGACCTTCATGTCGTGCTCATTAGCAAAACGAATGTCTAATACTTCACCATTAAAACCAACCGGTGTTTGTGGTAAAACAACCTGCCAAGCAGATCTAGAAATAGATGCCAACTTAGTCATCACATCACTCCATGAGGACTGCATTACATCCCAGCTAACCGCAGGAACTCCTCCAGTTGCTTCAGCCTGAACGGTAACCGGTGTTGCAGCAACCTGAGTAGCGACTGGGGCTGAATTAGTAGGAGCATTACCACCCAAGCCCATTCTTCTTTCCAGTCTTTCAATACGAGCAAGCGAGCCAGTCTCAGATGAATCCTGAGCTGGAACTAGGACCTTAGAAACCATAAGTTCAAGCTGCAACTTAGGACTGGTTGCCCCATTCATACGAGTAAGGCCTTCAGAAATAACTTCGGCTGCATAGGTAAGTTCTGCTTTACCAAAGCGCTCGATCTGTAATCTCATGCGATCTAATTGATCAGCAGGAATATCTCTAAGCACGTTCTTAGCTGCAAGACCGACAGAACCAACCACAATCAAGTCACGGACTCGTTCAAGAAGATCTTCAACAAAACGGTGTGGGTCTTGACCACTCTGAATAACCCGGTCAACGCTTGCAAATACTTCAGCAGCATCACCAATAGCAAAAGCATCGATAACTGAATCCAATAGAGCAGAGTCTGTGTAACCCAATAGACCAACAGCACGCTCATAAGTAACGTGGTTGTTCTCAGAGCCTGCAATCAACTGATCAAGTAGGGATAGTGAATCTCTAACCGAGCCTCCACCTGAACGAACAACAAGGCTCAATACACCTTCATCAACCTTGACGTTCTCACTGGCACACATCTCAGCTAAATACTCGAGCATCTGGGCAGGAGGCACTAAACGGAAAGGATAGTGATGAGTTCTCGAACGAATAGTTGAGATAACTTTCTCAGGTTCAGTGGTAGCAAAGATGAACTTCACGTGGGCAGGTGGTTCTTCAACTACCTTTAGCAAGGCATTGAAACCATCTTTTGTAACCATGTGTGCTTCATCGAGAATGAAGATCTTGTATCTATCTCTTGATGGAGCAAAAGCAATTCGCTCTCTAAGCTCTCTAGCATCTTCAACTTTGTTGTGGCTAGCAGCGTCAATCTCAATTACATCTAAAGAGCCAGAACCATCTCTTGATAACTCAATACAAGATGCACACTTACCGCAGGGAGTATCGGTTGGCCCTTCAGCACAGTTCAAACAACGAGCAAGGATTCTTGCAGAGGTAGTCTTACCGCAACCACGAGGACCACTAAACAAATAAGCATGGTTCACACGATCGCTCTTGAGAGCTGCCATGAGAGGCACGGTAACTTGAGTCTGCCCAATCAGTTCAGCAAAGGACTCTGGGCGATAACGACGATAAAGAGCGGTGGACATCTATTGAGCCTAAACCTCTCTACTGACTAGTTAATGGAGCTGTGTAAAGACTCCCCGCACACCCGCCAGAGCCCAGTTACCCTTGCTATCTTTCGATCCTGGGGGAGTTAGCCGAGGTAGCGCCGCACGGGGAGTCCAAAAGCAATTCTACGCTTTCTAGCGTTACTTAGATTTGGCCTTAGCCTGCTCAGCGATGGCCGCTCCGAGCCTTGTTGCCATGTCTTTAGCCGAGTCAACGGCAGCTTTCTTGCCACCTTCATGCCAAGCGCTTGCTAAAGCAACAGCCATGCCAGGGGTTAGGTCAGAAAGGTTAGCCGATTGGAAACCAGAGGTCTTGCTCTTATTAGAAACTGAGATATGAACCGTAACGCCATTAGGCCCAGCTTCAAGGTTCACAAGTTATCTGTGGAACTTTCACATTCAAATTCATCTCTCAAGTCTAAAAGAGCAATCCAGTTGGAACAGTTTTGGAGGTGGAATTAGCTAATCTCTCGGCAACCTATCTACTCCGCTGCAAACCTGCGTCCTGCCAAACGTTTCAATGACTAGGCTAAAATCATGTCTAGATCTTTAGCCCGCATTGTTTCTGCACTTCTGCCTTTAGCGATGATTGGAGTTGTAGCTACGGGTTGCTCAACTGTGAGCAGAAGTGAGACTCCAGCTAAACAATTAGCTCTGATATTACAAACTACTCAGTCGAAGATTGCGACAGTTGGTTCAGTAGCTTCCTCCATAACACAATCAGACCTGGAGCTAACCGAGGTATATGATCCAAAAGACAACGGCGGAATGTTTGTAAATGATTCTGTGTTAACTGGATCAAAACAAGAATTTAAGCAAATATCTCGACAAGCTCGAGGCAACATGAAGTCGGCCGAAATATTCATGGAAATTGGCAGTAGCAAAGTTGGAGAAATTGTTTACTATGCCACGACAAACTTTGAAGTGTTAGAAAACAAAATCTCTGAAACCAAAGATGGATTTCTCCAGAGCCTGAAGCTGCATGATGTGGCTGGCAACAGGGGAACATTTAAATCAATCATTGAATACAGAGTAGAACAAGGGTTAATTACCAATGTGAAATTTGCTAAAGATTGGTTTAACAAGTCAGACCCTGAAGAGGTTTGCCTTTATGCACCAACTAACTGCATAAGTAATGTTACATTCAGCTTTGATAGTAAGCGGGTAGTCGACAAGATGAAGGAAGCTTTCACCAAGTATGAGGTTTCACAAAATCTAAGCTCAGGCACGAACCAACAACATTTCGAGAGCATCATGCGAAAGATGGACAGTACTGTAGCGGAGTATAAGTCTTGGACGACTGTAAATGAAGGCAAGACAATTGGTTCTGTATTTGATTCCAGCAGGGACAAAGGTGTGAA
>Ga0304729_1000140_pt1 | contig 48673 bp, 40 predicted proteins | sample C_131016_MF_Meta_FD_190475 | JGI IMG/M metagenome (GOLD analysis project Ga0304729, IMG submission 190475) | Freshwater microbial communities from Lake Croche, Canada to study carbon cycling - C_131016_MF_MetaG (v2) (version 2) | ecosystem: Environmental > Aquatic > Freshwater > Lake | place... | reverse complement strand
AGGGCAAAACAGCATCAACGTGGTGCTGCTGATTGATGGGGTGCGTTCTCAGGTGGATGGTATCGGTGCATTGCAAGTCACCGACATGCCTTTGGCGCAAATCGAGCGCATTGAAATTTTGCGTGGCAATGCCAGCGCTTTGTACGGCGATGCCGCTGTGGGCGGTGTGATCAGTGTTTGGACGCGCCAAGGCAAGGGTGAACCCGCCGCCTACGGCTCTGTCACGCTGGGCTCGCGCAACACCTACGGACTCCATGCGGGTGTGGGTGGCACGGTGAATGACCTGAGCTTTCATGTTCAAGGTGGTCGTGCGGGCAGTGATGGTTTTTCTGCGATGAATCCTTCGATGAATGCACGTGTCAACCCCGACAACGACGGTTACAGCAAGGAATACGTTTCTGCCAATTTAGACAAAAAAGTGGCTGCCGATTTCAACATGGGTTTACGTCTGCAATCGACGCGTGCCCAGGCCGACTTTGACAGCGGATCATCGTTTGCGGGCGACAAGCCCAGCGACGTCAACCTGTTCAAGAGCCACAACGATCAAGCCAGTTTGTACGCGCGCAAGGCCATCACGGAGGATTGGGTGTCTGCGCTGGATTTTTCACATGCTTCATTGGGTTACGACAACACCAAAAACGCCATCTTGCTCAACGACGGAACCTTGAAGGGGACCCAAGATGCGCTGAGATGGATCAATACTGTCCAAGCGCGGACGCAGTCCAGTTTGATTTTTGGCATCGACAAATCCATCGACCATTACAGCGCCAGTGGCAGTTATGGTTATGGCATGCGCCGCGAAGGCATGGGCTATTTCGCAGGTTTGACAGAAAAAATGGACCGCTGGACTTTCCAGCTCAACGCCCGGCGCGATCAAATTCAGTTAAGCCGCACGGACGACTATGGCACGGTCGGCAGTGTCCAAAACATCAACTCTGGTTTGCTGGGCTTGGGTTATGCATGGACCTCCGCTTGGCGATTGACGGCCACTGTTTCTTCAGGGTTCCGTGCGCCGACAGCCTATGAGGTTTCCACCAACACGCAAGTTAAATCCGAAAATTACGTCTCCAAAGAAGTGGCTGCGAGCTATACCACCGGCGACGCACTGGCCCGTTTGGTGTATTTTCAGACGGATACCCGTGATGCGATCGATTACGACCCCGATTACCGTGCAGTCAACATCGGCCAAACCCACAACAAGGGCTTTGAAGCTTCATTGCGATCGCAGTGGATGGGCAACAACATCAAGGCTTCTTGGGTCAACCAAGATCCGCGCAACCTGACTTTGGGCATGCCACTGGCCCGCAGAGCCAAGACTTACGGTTCTTTGGATATTTCTCGCCCTTGGGCGGGCTACGATATGGGCGCCAAACTCTATGCATCGGGTGAACGCAAAGACAGCCCCTACTCGTCCACCCTGTTGGGCGGATATGCTGTTTGGTCTTTTTATGCGAGCCGAAAGATCGATGAACGCTGGACGGCCCGCTTGCGGCTCGAAAACGCATTCGACAAGTCGTATCAGCTGGCCTCCGGCTACAACACCCCGGGCCGCGGAGTGTTGGCGACTTTGCAATACAGTCCCAAGTGATGACTCCACTTATCCTGGGTCCCCAGCGCATCGTTTGCCTCACCGAAGAGGCGACCGAGTGGCTGTACCTGCTGGGCCAGGAGCATCGGATTGTGGGGATTTCTGGCTACACAGTGCGCCCGCGCCGTGCGCGTTTGGAAAAGCCCAAGGTGAGTGCGTTTTTGACGGCCAAGATCGACAAAATCTTGGCCTTGCAGCCTGACTGTGTGTTTGGCTTTTCGGATTTGCAGGCCGACATCGCGGCCTTGTTGATTCGCGCAGGCGTGCAGGTGACGATTTTCAATCAGCGCAGTGTGGACGGTATATTTGCCATGCTGTACCAGGTCGCCGCCATGGTGGGCCAGGGCGAAGCAGGCCTGGCGCTGCTGCAGACCTGGCGTGCTGAGCTGCACGCCGTTGCGCAGCAAGCAGCGCGTTTCAAGCGCCGCCCCAAGGTGTTTTTTGAAGAATGGGATACGCCGCACATCAGCGGCATTCGCTGGGTGTCTGAGTTGGTGGGCATGGCCGGTGGCGACGATATTTTTCCGGAGCTGGCGGTGATGCCCATGGGCAAGGACCGCATCATTGCCGAGGGGCAAACGATTGTGGACCGTGCGCCGGACATCATCATTGGCTCGTGGTGCGGCAAGAAGTTTCGCCCGGACACCGTGGCAGCGCGCCCCGGTTGGCAGAACGTACCGGCTGTGCGCACAGGGCAGATTTTTGAAATCAAATCGGCTGATATTTTGCAACCCGGCCCGGCCGCGTTGACCGATGGCCTGGCCCAGTTGCACCAGATCATGCGCCAGTGGGAAGCGCAGCATGCTTAAGCACTGCTTGCAACTGCCGATGTTGGCGCTGATGTGGGGGATGCTGTGCACCGCAGCGCAAGGCCTCACCGTTTGGGATGATCGGCAGCAACCCGTGGTGCTGGCCAAGCCCGCCCAGCGGATTGTGAGTTTGCTGCCTTCGCTGACCGAAACCGTGTGTGCGCTCGGTCAATGCGCCAAACTGGTGGGCGTGGACCGTTATTCAAACTGGCCTGAAAGCGTCAGATCCCTGCCGCGCATGGGCGGTGGTATCGATCCCAATATTGAAAGCATCGTGGCCCAAAAGCCCGATCTGGTGCTGTTGGCTGGCTCGGCGCGGGGCATTGAGCGGCTGCAATCACTGGGCATTACCGTGCTCAGTCTGGAGCCACGCACCCATGCCGATGTGCAACGCGTTCTGCGCACCCTGGCTTCGTCCTTGGGGCTGTCGCAAGCCGAGGCGGAGCAAGTCTGGCGCACTGTCGATGCGGGGGTGCAGGCCGCAGTGCAATCGCTGTCTGCGCAGGCCCGTTTGCAACGGGTGTATTTGGAGGTCAGTCCGGCACCCTACGGCGCAAGTGAATCCTCTTTCATTGGCGAAACTTTGCTGCGCATGGGTGTGCGCAATATTTTGCCAGCCGCGATGGGACCTTTCCCGCAGATCAATCCCGAGTGGGTCGTGCGTGCGCAGCCCGATGTGATTTTGGCGGGCGACAGTTCGCGCCAAAGTCTGTTGCAGCGCCCGGGTTGGTCGCAGCTGCGGGCGGTGCAGCAAGATCGGGTGTGTGTGTTTTCGCAAGACCAGGCCGATGTGGTGATGCGTGCCGGCCCGCGCATGGCTGAGGGTGCCCGGTGGATCGCTCAGTGCCTGAACCGGACCGCCAGGGGGGTGCCATGAAGCCGCGCTGGCGCGTCTTGCGGTGGTCGCTGGCTTTGTTGCTGCTGGGCCTTCTGGGCGTTTTAGGGGGCACGGCGGTGGGCAGTCAAGGTGTCCAAGCCTGGTGGCTGGGTTCACCGGATCCCGTGGTTCACCAAATCATTTGGGACATCCGCTTGCCTCGCAGTCTGGGCGCGTGGTTGGGCGGCGCATTGCTGGGCCTGGCGGGCGCAATTGCGCAAGGTTTGTTTCGCAATCCATTGGCGGACCCTTATCTGCTCGGTAGCGCTTCAGGGGCGTCCTTGGGCGTGAGCCTGTATGTGTCTTTACTGGGCGGTTCTGTGATGGCGCTCGGCTGGTGGCCGCGTCTCGGTATGACAGGCGCCGCATTTGCCGGTGCGGTGTTGGCGGTGATGTTGACGCTTTTTTTGGCGCGGGGTGTTCAGCAAACCCTGCGCTTGTTGTTGGCCGGCGTGGTGGTGGGCGTGGTGCTGGGGGCCTTGGCCTCGCTGGTCGCCTTGATGTCCCCCCAGGTCATGCAGACCATGCAAGGCTTCTTGTTGGGTTCAACCGCTTTCATCGGCTGGTCCGCTTGCGGTTTGATGGCTTTGGCCTTGGGCGTTTGTTTGTGCGGCTCATGGGCCTTGTCCCGCGTGCTTGACGCCCTCACGCTGGGGGAGTCCACTGCGCTGAGCTTGGGCGTGCCACTGCCCCAAGCCCGTTTGCTGCTGGTGGGCATGTTGTCTTTGGCCACCGGTGCGGTTGTGGCCCAGATGGGTTTGGTGGCCTTTGTAGGGCTTGCCGCACCGCATGCGGTGCGCTCTGTGGTGCGGTGTACCCATTCGGGTGTGTTGTTGCTTTCGGCCTTGACGGGCGCCGCATTGCTGCTGATGGCCGACGTGTTGGCCCGCAGTTTGACGGCTCCGCTAGAAATGCCTGTGGGTGTGCTCACCGCAGTTCTTGGCGGGGCCTATTTGCTTTGGCGGATGAACCGGCTCGCCGGAGGTCGCTCATGAGCATGGCCATCCAAGCTTGCGCCCTGACAGTCGCTTTGGGTGGACGCACCGTGTTGCACAACATTGAATTGCGCATCACGCCTGGACGTTGGACCTGTGTGGTGGGCCCCAACGGCGCTGGCAAATCCACCTTGCTCAAAGCATTGGCGGGCCTGCTGCCCGTGACCGGTGAAGTCTTTTGGCTGGGTCAGCCCCTGGCCAACTTAAGCCGCCAACAAAGAGCGTTGCAAATGGCCTGGTTGGGGCAGGGTGAATCGGCCGCGTTGGACTTGCGGGTGTTTGACGTTGTAATGCTGGGCCGCTTGCCGCACCAAGGCTGGCTGACTGCGCCCAGCACGCAAGACCATGCCATGGTGGAAGCCGCGCTCAAAGCCACCCAGGCCTGGGCTTGGTGCGATCGCACTTTGGGTGAGCTGTCTGGCGGCGAGCGTCAACGCGTCCTGCTGGCCCGTGTTTTGGCGGGCCATGCCCCTTTGTTGCTGATGGACGAACCTTTGGCCAATCTGGACCCACCGCACCAAGTGGACTGGCTTGAGCAAGTGCATTGCCTTCGTTCTGTGGGCACCACCGTGGTGAGTGTGCTGCACGAAATCGGCATGGCCTTGCATGCGGACGACATCATTGTCATGCGCGAAGGGCAAGTGATTCACCACGGCGGCGCCATGGATGCAGTCACTCACCAGGCCATCGAAGCCGTTTTTGAACGGCGTATACGCATCGTGCCTTTGCAGGGACAATGGGTTGTATTGCCTAGGATCTGACAAGATGAATTCCCCAACACGCCTCCTTGGTCTGCTCAAAATAAGCTGGGTCATGGGCTTGGCAGGGGGCAGTCCTTGGGGTTGGGCCGAACCCGACGAAGCCCTTTTGGGCAAGCAGGCAGGTTACCCCATCGGGCCTCGCTGGTCGGCCATGGAAAACCGTGTCGGTGCTTGGTCTGCACTGGACAAAGTACCCGGTGTCTGGGGTGAATTTGTGCCGCGCGGCGACACGGTGAGCCCACTGCCCAAGGCCGTCAATCCGCCGGCCATCCAATACCGCTATCGCAACCTCGGTTATTCGATGGACGAGTACCTTGAGCGCCGAAGAATCACAGGTTTGCTGATCCTCAAGGATGGCGAAATCGTGACCGAGCGTTACCGTTATGGCCGCAGCGAGCATGCCCGGTTCTTGTCCTTCTCGATGGCCAAAAGCGTCACCTCCCTGTTGATCGGTGTGGCGCTTGAAAAGGGCTTGATCCTGTCATTGGATGACCCCGCAGGCCACTATGCCAAAGATCTGGCGGGCAGCGCCTATGGCGCCACGCCGATTCGCCATCTGTTGCGCATGAGTTCGGGGATTCGCTTCAGCGAGCGTTATGACGGGCAAGACGATGTCTCCAAGTTGTCTTATAGCTTTGCCACCGGCAGTCCTTCGGTTGTCAGTGTGCTGCGCAGCTTTTCTGACCGGCACAGCCCATCGGGTGAGAAGTTCGTTTACGCCAGCGCGGAGACCGAAGTGCTTGGCCGTGTGTTGACCGGTGCCACCGGGCGCAGCCTGGCCGAATTGACCACAGAGTGGCTGTGGAAGCCCTTGGGTGCTGAAGCTGACGCCTTTTGGTGCCAGGGGCGTGACCGACAGGCCGGCGCTTATTTTTGCTTTAACGCGACTTTGCGCGACTGGGGCCGCTTGGGACTTTTGCTGGCCAATGATGGCAAAGCAGGTGGCCAACAACTCATTTCAGCCGAGTACCTGCGCGAAGCGACCGACATCGCCAGGCAACCCGCCGCAATGGCCCCTTACAAGGCCACGCCATATTTCGGCTATGGCTACCAGTTTTGGTTGCATCCGTTAAAGGAGCGCAGTTTTGCCTTTCAAGGGGTGCACGGGCAATCCGTGTTTGTCCAACCTGCCACGGGGATTGTGATGGTGCAAACCGCGGTCTACGCCCAGGCCAGTGGGGCACAAGACCCAGAGCCTTATGCGGAAAGGGCGGCAGTGTGGTTGGGGGTGTTGCAATCCTTGGGCGGCCGCACCGAGCGTTATTGACGGGTGACTGGGTTTGACTTTGCGCCCTCTTCGGGTGCATGGGTTTTCGGTTTGAAGCTGCAAAAGTCCGACACCCCGCACTGGTAGCACAGCGGTTTGCGCGCCTGGCAGATGTAGCGCCCATGCAGAATCAACCAGTGGTGTGCGTGCACCATGTAATGGGCTGGAATGCGCTTGACCAGTTTCATTTCTACCGCCAGGGGTGTCTTGCCTTTGGCCAGACCGGTGCGGTTACCCAGCCGAAAAATATGTGTGTCGACCGCCATCGTCGGCTCGCCAAAGGCCACGTTGAGCACCACGTTGGCTGTTTTGCGGCCCACGCCGGGCAGGGCCTCAAGCGCTTCGCGGTTTCTGGGCACTTTGCCGCCATGCTGCTCGACCAAGATCGCGCAGGTGGCCATCAGGTGACGGGCTTTGCTTTTGTAAAGGCCAATGGTCTGGATATAGCTCTCCAGTCCTTCCAGGCCCAGGGCGAGAATTTTTTTCGGTGTTCCCGCGACGGGAAACAGCTTGCGTGTGGCCTTGTTCACGCCCACATCGGTGGCCTGCGCAGACAGCAGCACCGCTGCCAGCAATTGGAAGTGGCTGTTGAACTCCAGCTCTGTCTGGGGCGTGGGATTGGCCGCTTGCAGGGTGGCAAAAAAAGATTCAATGTCAGCGGGTTTCATGGCACTTTCTGAAGTTGGCAAAATGGCGGTCAAGACTCTCAGAAAGATACACCATGTCCACAACCTCCCCCCTGCAATTCGCCGATCGCCTGAACAACGTCGAAACCTCTGCCATCCGCGAGCTGTTCAAGCTCTTGGGCAAGCCCGGCATCATCAGTTTTGCCGGTGGTTTTCCTGACAGCGCCATGTTTGACGTGGAAGGTATCCGCGAAGCCAGCAACGCTGCCCTGACGCAAGACCCGGGTGCGGCGCTGCAATACGGCGCGACCGAAGGTTTTGGCCCGCTGCGCGAACAGCTGGCGCACTTCATGGCGCAAAAGGGCGCCCAAGATGTGACCGCTGAGCAGCTGATCGTGACCACCGGCAGCCAGCAGGCGCTCGATTTGATCGGCAAAACCATGATCAGCCCCGGCGACAAAGTGATCGTTGAAGGCCCGACCTTTTTGGCCACCATCCAGTGCTTTCGCTTGTACGGGGCCGAACTCATCAGCGCCCCGGTCGATGGCCACGGCGTCAAGGCTGACGCGCTGGAAAAACTGATCGCTGAACACAAGCCGAAGTTTGTGTATTTGATCCCCACTTTTGGCAACCCGAGCGGCGCCTTGCTCAGCGCCGAGCGCCGCAAACAGGTGCTGGAAATGGCTGTCAAGCACCAGACATTGGTTGTCGAAGACGACCCTTATGGCGACTTGTATTTTGGCGAAGCCCCACCCCCCAGTTTGCTGGCCTTGAGCGCGTCGGTGCCCGGCAGCCGCGAGCTGCTGGTGCATTGCGGCTCCTTGTCCAAAGTGCTCTCACCCGGTTTGCGTGTCGGCTGGATGGTGGCACCCGAAGCCTTGCTGTCCCGTGCCACGATGTGCAAACAATTCAGCGATGCGCACACCAGCACCTTTGCCCAAGCCACTGCGGCCCACTACCTCAAGGCGGGTCGCATGCCCGCCACGCTGGACATGGTTCGCCGTGTGTACGCCCAGCGTGCCCAAACCATGGGCGACGCCTTGCGCAAAGAACTGGGTGATGCGGTCGAGTTTGTTCAACCGCAAGGCGGCCTGTTTGTCTGGGCGCGCCTGACGGGGGCGGGCGGCAGGCAGTCTGATGGCAATGTGTTTGCCAAACGCGCCATCGACCATGGCGTGGCCTTTGTGCCCGGGGCACCGTTCTTTTGCGCCGAGCCCGACCACGCCACCTTCCGCCTGAGTTTTGCCACCGCCGCAGAAGACAAAATCCTCGACGGCATCGCCCGCCTGGCCAAGGCTTTGTGATCTTTTTGTAGGCGCGGGCCTGCTCGCGATGGACTTTATGACCGAAGAACGCTGCATCACCATTGACGGGACCGATGTCTGGCTGCAAGGTGAGGGCGAGGTGGTCCTCATGCTGCACGGCTGGCCCGATACGCGCGTCCTGTGGGACGGCACGGTCAAGGCCCTTGCCGACCGGTACACCTGCGCCCGCCTGACCCTGCCTGGTTTTGAAAGCGGTGCCAAAGCCACCAGCCTCGGCGACATGTGCCAGCTGTTGGTTCAAATCATCGAGAGGATCAGTCCCAATCAACCCGTGACCCTGATGCTGCACGACTGGGGCTGTATTTTTGGCTACGAATTGGCCATCCGCCACCCCGATCGCGTGGCCCGCGTGGTGGCAGTCGACGTGGGCGACCACAACTCTCAGGCCTTGCAGCGCAGTTGGAGTCTGCGCGAAGGCCTGTCTGTTTTTGCTTACCAGTTCTGGCTGGCGGTGGCTTGGCAGCTGGGCGCGAGCATCGGCACCCGAATGACCCGTGCCATGGCCCGCTGGCTGCGTTGCCCGACCCAGTCAGAGAGCATTACCCACAAAATGAACTACCCCTACGCCATGCAATGGTTTGGCACGGCCGGTGGCTTTCAAAGTGCGGCGCAAATCCGCTTGCCGATGCCTTTGCTTTTTGTCTATGGCGAACGCAAGCCTTTCATGTTCCATTCAAAAGCATGGCTTGAAAAAGTAGCGGCCGCACCCGGCAGCGCGGTGCAAGGCCTGCCTTGCGGACATTGGGTCATGATCTCTCGGCCCGAGGCTTTTCATGCGCGTGTAAGAGACTGGCTGGAGGGTGAACCATGAAGCCCGAAGACCTCTTGAAGCTGGTCAACACGCCCATGCCTTACGGCAAACACAAAGGCGTCCTGATCGCTGACTTGCCTGGCAATTACCTCAACTGGTTTGCGCGGGAAGGCTTTCCCAAAGGCGAAGTCGGTCAGCTGCTGCGTCTGATGCAAGAGATCGACCACAACGGCCTCAAGGACTTGCTGCGTCCTTTGCGCCGTTGATCCGCCAGGCCATTCATGGATGCCGGATCCAGTCTGGCATGACACGGGCTGAGTGGCGGCAGTCACCCTGCACTTGAGCGTCACCCTGCACTTGATGCGGGGTCCATGCCTGCTTCAGCTCAAGGTTTGACAACTTCCAGCAAGCGATCCAATCCACCCGAATGGATGGCCACCATGGCCTGCTCACGCACCTTGGGTTTGGCGTGGTAGGCCACGGACACCCCCCCCGCGTCCGAACACACGCCCATCATCGGCAGGTCGTTGGCGCCGTCGCCCATGGCGATGCACTCGTGCGGCTCGATGCCCAAGAGCGACACGACTTCGAGCAGGGTGCGGCGTTTTTCGGCGCCATCGCAAATGTCGCCCCAGCTTTGCATGACCAAGCCGCCCGTGAGTTCGCCGTTCACCACCTCCAGACGGTTGGAGCGCGCAAAGTCGATGTTCAAACGCGCTTTGAGCCGGTCGGCAAAAAAGGTGAAGCCGCCCGACACCAGTAAAACCTTCAGGCCCGCCTTTTGGCAAGCGGCGATCAGCTCGGCCGCGCCGGGGTTGATCTTCAGGCGCTCGGTGTACACACGTTCCATGTCGGCCAGCGTCACCCCTTTGAGCAGGGCCAGGCGGCGGCGCAGGCTCTCTTTGAAGTCGGTGATCTCGCCGCGCATGGCGGCCTCGGTGATGGCCGCCACCTCGGCCTTGCGGCCCACAGCATCAGCAATCTCGTCGATGCATTCGATGCTGATGAGTGTGGAGTCCATGTCAAAAGCGATGAGTTTGAACTGGGACAGTGAAAGGGGAGCGTTAAAGCCTTGAATGGCGAGGCCAGGGGCGAATTCGGTGGCGATAGTCATGACACACATTATCGCGGTATGGGTATCACTTTTTTGGCAATACACGAGTCTGTGCCAGCAGCTCGTCCCAATCGTTCGGCGGGTGGTCACTGTCCAGCATTTTGCGAAACACGCGGTAAGCGTCATCCGGGTTTTCGCAGGCTCGGCGGGTGTCCTCGTCGTTCACCCAGGCCAGCAGGATGATGCGGCTGGCCGCATGGAAGCGAAAAAACAGCCGGTACTGCTGAAAGAACTTGGCCCGAAACCAATGCCGGTGGGCATCACCCAAGGTTTTGCCTTGCCGGTATTCGGGCCGGGCAGGGTCTTGTGGAATCACCTCAAACGCCAGCTGCCGGATGGCGGTCAGCCGCTTGGTGGCGTTTTTGCGGGTGTAGCCCTGCGGGTCTTTGGCCTGCAGTGCGGTCACCTGATCGGTCAAGGCCTGCAACTGGGCCACAAACAACGGGTGGGCAAACACCGTCCAACCATTGACTACCAGCGCTTCATCTGCGCTGCTCATTCATCATCTGCCGAGAGGGGCGCATCCACATCGACGGTTACACCCGCTGTCAGCGCCTGCATGCGTTGCACCAGTGCAGGGTCCAGCCCTTGCAGGCGTTTGGGGTGCTGGGCAATGTCCTTGGCCAAGAAGCCCAAAAACGCATCCAACACCGGGTCGGTGTCGGCATCTGCTGCACGGGTCAGGAGCACATTACCGTCGGGCTGCACGGTGTAGCGCAGCTTGTCGCGCTTGCTCAAATTGAGTGCCCGTCGCACGGCATCAGGCACCGTGGTCTGGAAGCGGTCGGTGAGGGTGGATTCGGCAAGGATCAGGGCAGGCATGGGCAGCTCCAAATGGGAATAATGTGATGGTAATGCAATTGCATTGTTAGTGCAATTCAATGAAGTATTTAAAACATGTGTGTGATAAATTAATACTTTTAAATCAATTTCAGAATGTGTCTAATGAATGAGAACAAGCCTGTGCTCGTCCGTCGCAAAGATGGTGACTGGGAAGATAAGTCAGACGACGTTCTCGAGTGGCGCCGTGTTCAGAAAACTCACCGCATCGAAATTTGCTTCAAGAGCGCAAGTCACCCTGCTTAAAGAAGCTCTCGGCACCGGTATTGAAGTGGCTAAGGTCCATGGGTTTCAAGGGCGAGAGAAGCAGGCGATCATCATGTCTACAGTGGACAATGAAATTGGCGAGTTTGTAGATGATCCAAAAATGCTCAATGTTGCCGTTTCCAGGGCGCAGCGTAGCTTCACGGTGATCCTGTCTGACAACAAGAATAGCTTCGATACGAATTTTGGTGATCTTGTTCGTTACATCCGCTATCAACAGCAGTTGGTAAAACATTCGCAGATACGCTCCGTGTTCGACTTACTTTATACAGACTATGCTCAGGCTCGAAAGCAATTTCTGGATTTGAACGGGCGTACATCGGAATGGGATTCTGAAAGCCTTGCCGAGGCTGTGATACTGAGCGTTCTTGGAGAGGATGAGTTTTCAACAATTAGTCTCTCATGTCTGAGGCATGTACCGCTCAGATGGCTAATTGGTGACCTGCCCGTTCTAGGAATTGAAGTGGATGGTTGGGCATTTCATAGGCCTGGATCACTTCAGTCAGAACGTGACGAAATCAAAAACTGTGTTTTTCAGCAAGCTGACTTACGCATGTTGAGGCTTTCAACGACTGGCAGTGGTGAGGAAGCCGTCATTTCGAAAGTTCTACGAGAGGTACTTGATTTGAAACATGCTGCTGATTGAGACGTGATCATGACGCAGATGGAAGGTTAATTTAATGGCTTTTCGCTTTCTTTAACCGCGGTCGGTTGCCCCAAACTCTTGAGCACATCCCGCACCATCTGCGCCCGCGCCTTGGGGTCGGGCAGTTCGCGTTCGATGCGTATTTTGTCGTTGCCCGCCAGCTTGATGTGTTTGTTCTTTTGGATCAGGCCGATGATGGCCATCGGGTCCACGGGCGGGTTGGGCTTGAAGGTGATCTGGATCAAACCCGGCGAGGCGTCGACCTTGATCACGCCATAGGGCTGAGTCAGCACGCGAAGGCGGTGCACATCCACCAGGGTTTGCGCTTGCGGGGGCAGTTTGCCAAATCGGTCGACCAGCTCTTCGAGCAGGGCGTCGATCTGGTCGCTGGTTTTGGCGGTGGCCAGCTTTTTGTAGAAGCTCAGACGCAGGTGCACGTCACCACAATAGTCGTTGGGCAGCAGGGCGGGGGCGTGCAGGTTGATGTCGGTCGTGGCTGAAAGGGGGCTGAGCAAGTCGGGTTCCTTGCCCAACTTCAAGCAGCGCACGGCTTCGGACAGCATTTCGTTGTACAGCTGAAAACCCACTTCCATCATGTTGCCGCTCTGGTTTTCGCCCAGCACCTCGCCCGCGCCGCGAATTTCCAGGTCGTGCATGGCCAAATAAAAGCCGCTGCCCAGCTCTTCCATCTGCTGGATGGCGTCGAGCCGCTGTGAGGCTTGTTTGGTCAGGCCTTGAATTTCGGGCACCATCAAATAGGCATAGGCTTGGTGGTGCGAGCGGCCCACGCGCCCGCGCAACTGGTGCAGCTGGGCCAGGCCAAACTTGTCGGCGCGGCTGATGACGATGGTGTTGGCGGTGGGCACATCAATGCCGGTTTCGATGATGGTCGAGCACAGCAAGATGTTGTAACGCTGGGCCACAAAGTCGCGCATCACGCGCTCGAGTTCGCGCTCGGGCATCTGGCCGTGGGCCACAGCGATGCGGGCTTCGGGCAGGATCTCTTCGAGTTTTTGGCGGCGGTTTTCGATGGTGTCGACTTCGTTGTGCAAAAAGTAGCACTGCCCGCCGCGCTTGAGCTCGCGCAGCACCGCCTCACGGATCACGCCCGTGCCTTCGTTGCGCACAAAGGTCTTGATGGCCAAGCGGCGTTGTGGCGCGGTGGCGATCACGCTCAAATCACGCAGGCCTTCCAAAGCCATGCCCATGGTGCGCGGGATCGGGGTGGCGGTGAGGGTCAGCACATCCACCTCAGCCCGCAGGGCTTTCATGGCCTCTTTGTGACGCACGCCAAAGCGGTGCTCTTCGTCGATGATCAAGAGGCCCAGGTCATGGAACTTGGTCGATTCGCTCAGCAGCTTGTGCGTGCCCACCACAATGTCCACCGTGCCGTCGGCGATGCCTTTGAGGGCGGCGGTGACTTCTTTGCCCGAGCGAAAGCGCGAAACCTCGGCCACCTTGACAGGCCATTTGGCAAAGCGGTCTTGCAGGGTCTGGTAGTGCTGTTCGGCCAACAAAGTGGTGGGGGCCAAAATAGCGACCTGCTTACCCCCCGTGACGGCCACAAAGGCGGCGCGCAGCGCCACCTCGGTCTTGCCAAAGCCCACATCACCGCAGACCAGGCGGTCCATCGGGCGGGGGCTGATCATGTCTTGGATCACGCAGTGAATGGCCGCCTTTTGGTCGGGCGTTTCTTCAAAGCCAAAGTCGTTGGCAAAGGTTTCGTAGTCTTGCGGGCTGTAGCGGAAGGGGTGGCCCTCGCGGGCGGCGCGGCGCGCATAGATGTTGAGCAACTCAGCGGCTGCGTCGCGCACCTGTTCTGCGGCGCGTCGTTTGGCCTTTTCCCATTGGCCTGAGCCCAGCCTGTGCAGCGGCGCTTCGTCGGCGCTCACGCCGGTGTAGCGGCCAATCAGCTGAAGTTGACTCACCGGCACATACAGCGTGGCTTGGTCTGCGTACTCGAGGTGTAAAAACTCTTGCAGCGCAGGCGAGCCGTCTTCGTTTTTCTCGCCCAAGTCCATGTTGATCAGGCCGCGATACCGCCCGATACCATGCTGGCTGTGCACTACCGGGTCGCCGACATTGAGTTCGCTCAGGTCTTTGATGAGCGCTTCAACGTCGCTGACTTGTTCCTGCTTTTTACGGCGTCGGGTGGTGGGGCCAGCCGCAAAAAGTTCGGTCTCGGTGACCAAATCGATGCCGTGCTCAAACCAATGAAAGCCTTTGTTGAGCGAGGACGTGGCCATGCCGACTTTTTCGTCGCTGGCCAAAAAGGCTTGCAGACTGTCAAACAAGGGCGGTGTGAGGCCACTGGAGCGCACAAAGTCGAGCAAGCTTTCCCGGCGGCCATCGCTTTCGGCCAAGATCAGCAAGCGGCTGGCGCTGTTGCGAAGGTGCGCTTGCAACCGAGACAGCGGGTCTTCAGCGCCACGGACCACGGTCAGCTCGGGCAAAGTGTGTGCAAATGCGTTGTCAGGGACATCGTCGGTGCCTGGCCGCAGCGCAAGTTGGGCGTACTGATTGCAAAGGCCATAAAACTGTTCGGCATTTAAAAACAAGGCCTCGGGGGGCAGCGCAGGGCGCTCCGGATCGCCTTGCACCAAGCGGTAACGGTCTTTGGTGTCTTGCCAAAAGCGTTGAAAAGCCGGCTCCAGATCGCCATGCAAAACCACCGTGGCCGCTGTGCCCAAATAGTCAAATACGGTGGCGGTGTTTTCAAAAAAGAGCGGCAGGTAGTATTCGATGCCTGCAGTGGCGACACCGTTGCCCATGTCCTTGTAAATACGGCTTTTGGTGGGGTCGCCCTCGAGCAGCTCGCGCCAACGGCTGCGAAACTTGGCGCGCGCGGCTTCGTCCATCGGAAACTCTCGACCGGGCAGCAGCCGCACCTCAGGCACGGGGTAAAGGCTGCGCTGGCTGTCTGGGTCGAAGGTGCGGATGCTGTCGATCTCATCGTCAAACAAGTCGACCCGGTAGGGCACCAGCGAGCCCATGGGAAACAAATCAATCAGGCCGCCGCGCACCGCGTATTCGCCTGGGCTGACCACCTGCGTCACATGGCTGTAGCCCGCCAGGGTCAATTGGGCTTTGAGCTTGGTTTCGTCGAGTTTTTGTTTGACCTTGAATTCAAAGGTGTAGCCCGCTAAAAATGCGGGTGGCGCGAGGCGGTACAGCGCGGTGGTGGCAGGCACCAGCACCACGTCTGCGCCTTGCGCTTTGTCGCGCTGGCTGATCCGCCACAGGGTGGCCAGCCGCTCACTGATCAGGTCCTGGTGGGGTGAGAAGGTGTCATAGGGCAGGGTTTCCCAATCCGGAAAAATGGCCAAGCGCAACTCAGGCGCAAAAAAATGGACCTCATCCACCAAGCGTTGCGCGTCAGTTGCATCCGCCGTGACGATGGCGGTGAGCCGACCTTGCGCTTTGTCGCGCAGGGCCAGTTGGGCCAGCAAGGCGGCGTCGGCCGAGCCCACCGGTTGGGGCAGGGTGAAACGTTTGCCGAGTGTGAGGGAGGGCAGATTCATGTCGCAAGCAAAGCAGAAACACCCCCCGCCAAAATTGGAGGGGGGTGTGAGTTGGGAATGGGGTCTATTTTAGAGGGCTGTGCATCGACCCTCTAAAATCAAAGGCAATGACTGCATTTCACCTTTTGATCCCCTGCGCCGGCACTGGCAGCCGCGCGGGCACGGCGCAGCCCAAGCAATACCAATGGCTCGCCGGCCAACCGATGGTGATGCACACCTTGCAGGCCTTGGCCCAGGTGCCGGGCTTGGTCAGTGGCTGGGTCGTTGTTTCACCCGGTGATGAATTTGTCTGGCCCCAGACGCAGTGGCCGGACCGATTCTGTCGTTCGAGCTGTGGTGGTAGCAGTCGAGCCGAGAGTGTTTTCAACGGCTTGTCGGCCATGCTGGCAGCCGGAATTGCCGCGCATGACTGGGTGCTGGTGCATGATGCCGCGCGTTGCCTGGTGCAGCCCGAAGAGGTGACGGCCTTGGTGCAAGCCTGCAGCCAAGATGATGTGGGGGGGTTGCTGGCTTTGCCTTTGCCCGATACCCTCAAAACACAACAGCCTGGCAGTGCGCCTGCCCGGGTGGACAGGACGGTGCCGCGAGCAGACAAATGGCTGGCTCAAACGCCGCAGATGTTTCGGCTCGGGGCTTTGCATTCGGCCTTGGCCCAAGTGGCCGACATAGGTTTTGCGGGCATCACCGACGAAGCCAGTGCCATGGAGCGGCTGGGTTTGTCGCCGCGGTTGGTGGTGGGTTCGGCACAGAATTTCAAAGTGACTTATCCAGCCGATTTTGCTTTGGCCGAAGCCATCTTGAGGAGCAGGGCATGAATGAAAGTCTGAATTTTCGCATTGGAGAGGGCTGGGATGTCCACGCCTTGGTACCGGGTCGCAAGCTGATTCTGGGCGGTGTTGAAATCCCTTACAGCCTGGGGCTGCTGGGCCACTCCGATGCAGATGTGCTGCTGCATGCCATCACCGATGCGGTACTGGGCGCGGCCGGTCTGGGGGACATTGGGCAGCATTTTCCAGACACAGATGTGCAGTTCAAGGGCGCCGATTCGTCCGTGCTTTTGCAAGAGGCCATGCGTTGTGTGCGGGGCGCAGGCTGGGAACTGGTGAACCTGGACAGCACGGTGATCGCGCAGTCACCCAAGCTTGCGCCTCACAGAATCGCCATTCAAACGGCTGTGGCCAAGGCGCTGGGGGTCGGGCTGGCACAGGTGAATCTCAAAGCCAAAACCGCAGAAAAACTGGGTCCGGTAGGCATGGGCCAAAGCATGGAAGCAAGAGCCGTGGTGTTGCTGACCCGCAGGATCTGAGCGTTGGCGTCAGCCTTGAGGGGGGATGTGGGCTTGTTTGAATTTCATCAGCGCCATCAAACCGCCTGTGGCGTTGTTGAACACCGAGAACGTGCCACCCATGCGCTGCATGGATCGCTCCACAATGGCCAGTCCCAAACCCGAACCTGTCGCCGATGTGCGGGCTGTGTCGCCCCTGTAAAAGGGCTGCGTCAGGTTTTTCAAAGTGTCATCTGACACCCCAGGTCCGTGGTCTCTGACCCTGAACAAGATCCAGCCCTCGTGCACGCGCGCGACCAAGTCCACCCGGGTAATGCCGTCACTCGGCGATTGACCGTAGCGCCGCGTATTTTCTAAAAGATTGGACAGGACACGGCTTAACTCCACACGCTCGGCTTGAACAAACAAATCGGAGGCCACGTCGATCTGGACTTCGAAATGGCCGCGCTTGAGAAAAGGGGCCACGCAACCGCTGATGATTTGCGTGAGCAACACGGGTTCCATTTTCAAATCGCCAGGCCGCGCATAGTCTAAAAATTTATCGATGATGGCGTCCAACTGTTCAATGTCAGCGGCCATGAAGGCCCGAGCCTCTTCGTCAGAGACGCTCAATTCTGTTTCCAGCCGTAAACGCGCCAGGGGCGTACGCAAGTCGTGCGAAATACCCGCCAGCATCAAGGCCCGCTCTTGCTCGATCTTGGCCAGTCGCTCGGCCATGCGGTTAAAACCAATATTGACTTTCCGAATTTCGCTGGTGGTGACCTGTTCATCCAAAGGGGATGCGGTGAAATTGCCATCTCGCACGCGACTGGCTGCAATAGACAGCTGTCGCAAAGGCCGGTTGATCAAGCGCGCAATCAACGCGGCGCCCACCAGCGACAAGCCTGTCACCGTCATCAACCAGACCAGCCAGGTGATGCTTTTGACTGTGTTTAAACGCTCCGGATCCATCAGCAACCAATAGCTGTCTCTCTCGATTTGAAAGCCAACCCACAGGCCATTGATGCCATTGACTTTGCTGGCGATGATGGTGTTTTTACCCAGCCGCTTGATCAGTTCGTTGCCAATTTGTATTTCCAAATCCGATTCACCAAAGGGCTCGAATTGATCTTGTGGCTCGCGGGTGCTGATGCTGACGTCTTCTTCGTCAGCCAGCATTTTGAGCAATGACACCCGAGCAATCGCATCGGTGCGCATCAGCGCGGTGCGGGTGAGGTTCACCACAGAAGCAATCTGGTGCGCATTGCGCAGCATCCGAGGCTCGTACTCCTGCGTTCGCAGCAGCTGCAGCCATGCCAAGGCGCTGCAAAAAATCAACAGTGCAAGCAGGGCAAAGGTACGCCAGAACAGGCTCAGGCCGGTTTGGGGTTCCGCGGGAATTTCAGGCATTGCCTTCGGGAATAAAGACGTAGCCTACGCCCCAAACAGTTTGGATGATTTTGGGGTTGGCCGGGTCGACCTCAATGAGTTTGCGCAAGCGCGACACCTGCACGTCCAAACTGCGATCAAAGGGTTCAAATTCCCGGCCCCTGGCCAGTTGGGCCAGTTTGTCTCGGGTCATGGGTTGTCTGGGATGACGTACAAGCGCTTTGAGCATGGCGAATTCGCCCGTGGTCAGCGGAATGTCTTGGTCGTTCTTGCGCAGCGAACGTGCGCCCAAATCAAAGCTGAAGCCGCTGAACTGGATGACTTCGTTGTCTGCAGAGGGTGCACCGGGCACTTCGGCTGTTGGCCGGCGACGCAGCACCGCATTCATGCGGGCCAATAACTCCCGAGGATTGAAAGGTTTGGCCAGGTAGTCATCGGCGCCGACTTCAAGACCAATGATGCGGTCCACATCTTCACCCTTGGCTGTGAGCATGATGATGGGGGTGCCGTCCTTCGCCGCACGCAAGCGCCGGCAAATGCTCAGGCCGTCTTCACCTGGCAGCATCAAGTCGAGCACGATCAGATCAACACTTTCTCTTTGCAAGATGCGGTTCAGGGCGCGGCTGTCCTCGGCCAAGAGGACATCAAAACCTTCTTGATTGAGGTATCGGCGCAGCAGGTCGCGAATGCGGGCGTCGTCATCGACCACCAGCACTTTGTCGAGTCGCTTGTCAGGAATGTTCATGTGTATTCAAAACAGAAGTGAGGATCTCGGCTGGGCCTTTTATTGCGCGGTCCAGCCGCCATCCATGTTCCAGGCCACGCCGCGTACGTTGTTGGCTGCAGCGGAGCAGAAAAAAACCGCCAATGCGCCTAACTCTTCAGGGGTGGTGAATTGCATGGAAGGCTCTTTTTCTTGCAGCAATTGTTTTTTGGCCTCTTCGTTGGTCAAACCCAGGGCCAAAGCCTTGGCGTCTACTTGCTTTTGCACCAGCGGTGTCAAGACCCAACCCGGGCAAATGGCGTTGCAGGTCACGCCAGAAGTGGCGTTTTCAAGGGCGGTGACTTTGGTCAAGCCCACCACGCCATGTTTGGATGCCACATAAGCGGACTTTTCTGCAGAGCCCACTAAACCGTGGGTGGAGGCAACGTTGATGATGCGGCCCCAGTTGGCCGCTTGCATGGCTGGCAGCGCCAAACGCGTGGCATGGAAAGCGCTGCTGAGGTTGATGGCAATGATGGCATCCCATTTTTCAATCGGGAAATCCTGAATCGGCGCCACATGTTGGATGCCCGCGTTGTTGACCAAAATATCGACACGCCCAAAAGTACGGGCTGCAAAGGTCATCATCGCTTCGATTTCGCTGGCGCGGCTCATGTCGGCGCCGTGGTAGGCCACTTGAACGCCCAAGGCGCGAATCTCTGCTTGCGCGCCTTCGGTGTCTCCAAATCCGTTCATGACAATGTTGGCACCTTGTTGGGCCAGTGATTTGGCAATGCCCAAACCGATGCCACTGGTGGAGCCGGTAACGAGCGCTGTTTTACCTTTGAGCATGGGTGCTTCTCCGAGGGTTGCTGTGAGGGAATGCGTAATAGTTCATTATCGCGCGCTTGGAAGTCATTTTTGAAGGCACACTTGGGTTTTGCCTTGACCTGTTACTTTATGACACAGCCCAGTTTTGCCCATGTTGAATGCCCCGATCCGCAAGGTCACCACCGAATGGCTTATGTGCGTTGGGGTGATCCGCTCGCGTCCCATGTGGTGCTGTGTGTGCACGGGCTGACCCGCCAGGGGCGGGATTTCGACAGGTTGGCGCAGGCCTTGGTGGCCCAGGCACCCCATCCCTTGCAGGTGATCTGCCCGGATGTGGTGGGCCGTGGGCAAAGTGACTGGCTGGCCCACGCAGCGGGCTACCAAATTCCGCAATACGCATCGGACATGCTTGCTTTGCTGGCGCACTTGCAAATGCAAGCGCCTGTTCAGACCCTGGATTGGGTAGGCACCAGCATGGGGGGCTTGATTGGCATGGTGGTGGCAGGGCAGGCCGAGTTGATCAAGCCTTGTGTCGTCCGGCGCTTGGTGCTCAATGATGTGGGACCGGTGGTGTCTTGGCCCTCGATAGAGCGCATGAAAACCTATGTCGGCAAAACGGGGCGTTTTGAAAGCCTTGAGGCAGCGGCAGACGCCCTGTGGGCTGTCTCGCAAAGTTTCGGGCCGCATAGCCGAGAGGTTTGGCTGGCCTTGTCTGCGCCCATGCTCAAGCGCCAAGCCGATGGCAGCTGGACGCTGAACTATGACCCCGCCATTGGCGAATCGATTCGGGCGGTGACACCCGAGTCCACCGTGCTTGCCGAGCAAATGCTGTGGCATTTGTATGAGCAGATCACCGCGTCGACTTTGTTGTTGCGCGGAGCGCAGTCCGATCTGCTGACCCCCGAGACAGCCAAGGCCATGCAGATGCGCGGTCCTTGCGCGAAGGTGGTCGAGTTTGCGGGTGTGGGCCATGCGCCCACTTTGACCAGCGCAGATCAAATTCAGGTGGTGGCCGACTTTTTGCTTCACATCTGAGCGAAATCGACAACCTCAAAGCCCTTTGGCATGCAGTGAATGAAAGTATCTGAATTTCCCGAACAGCCCTTGACCGCTGTGATGCGAGGCGACGTGGTGCCCACGGTCCTCACGGTGACGGCGCAGCAATTGCCCTCGCAATCAGGCGATCTGGCGCGTGCCCGCGCATTTGCTGAACCTTTGCTTGCCAACGAAACTTTGGGTACGGGTGAAAACGTCTTGGCACACGCCGATGCGGTGGCCGGCATTTTGCAGGCCATCGGTGGCTCTGAATCCATGCAAGCGGCCAGTTATTTGGTCTACACCTGTGAACATCTGAACAAGCCCTTGGAGGTGATTGCCAAAGCGTTTGGCGCAAACTTTGCCAATCTGGCCGTAGAAACTACCAAATTGGTGCATGTGCAGCGCCTGTCGCGTGCCGCCAGCCAAGGGGCTCAGCGCCATGGTGATCCGAAGTTGCAGACCGAAAACGTGCGCAAAATGCTGCTGGCCTTCAGCCGTGACTTGCGGGTGGTCATGCTGCGTTTGGCTTCCCGCATGCAGACCCTGCGCCACTTCGCCGCCAGCAAACTGCCGGTGCCAGCCAATGTGGCCAGTGAATCCTTGAGCGTATTTGCGCCTTTGGCCAATCGGTTGGGCATTTGGCAGATCAAGTGGGAAATGGAAGACCTGGCGTTTCGCTTTCTGGAGCCCGAAACCTACAAACACATCGCTTCGCTGTTGGATGAAAAAAGAACGGAGCGCGAAAGCCAGATGCAAGCGCTTCGATTGCAACTGCAGTCGGAGTTGGTGGCCAAGGGCGTGCGAGCCACAGTGCAGGGGCGACCGAAACACATTTACAGCATTGTGCGCAAAATGCGCGGTAAATCGCTCGGATTTGACCGCGTCTTTGATATTCGCGCCTTGCGCGTGGTGGTGCCAGATGTGGCCAGCTGCTACGAGGCCTTGTCTTGGGTGCATGAGCGTTTCACGCCAGTGACAGAGGAGTTTGACGACTACATTGCCAAGCCCAAAAACAACGGCTACCAGTCACTGCATACCGTGGTGCGGGATGCGTCAGGTTCGCCCATCGAAATACAGATTCGCACACAAGCGATGCACGACCACGCTGAAAGCGGAGTGGCTGCACATTGGGCTTACAAAGAAGCGGGTGCCAAAGGCTATACCGGCGTCAGCGTAAACAGCGGGTACGACGCGAAGATCGCTGTGTTGCGCCAGTTGTTGGCGTGGGAGCGCGACATTTCGGGGCATGCCTATCAAAACGTTGAGGACAAATCTTTATTTGAAGACCGCATTTATGTCCTCACGCCCGAAGCGGCCATTGTGGAGTTGCCCCAAGGCGCGACGCCGATTGATTTTGCGTACACGGTGCATACCAATCTAGGCCATCGGTGCCGGGGTGCGCGGGTCGATGGCGTGTTGGTGCCATTGCATACGGCTTTGCAAAATGGTCAAACCGTTGAGATCAACGCCATCAAAGAGGGCGGACCTTCGCGGGACTGGCTGAACGCCGAATTGGGCTTCTTGGTCAGTCCGAGGGCCAAGGCCAAAGTGCGGGCCTGGTTCAATGCCCAGATCACGCATGAAAACATGGCCAAAGGACGTGAGGCGGTTGAAAAACTGCTGCAGCGAGAAGGCAAGACAGCCATGAGGCTTGACGACTTGGCTGACCAGTTGGGATTCAAATCGGCCGAAGGCTTGTTCGAGGTGGTGGGTAAAGACGAATACTCCTTACGCAACATCGAGACCTTGCTCAAACCGCCCGAGCCTGCGCTGACGCCCGACGAAATTGTGCTGCTTAAAAAGTCGCGCGGACCTAGCAAAAATCAGCCCAACGGTGTGTTGGTGGTGGGGGTGGATTCATTGCTCACCCAGTTGGCGCGCTGCTGTAAACCCGCGCCGCCTGACGTGATCAGCGGTTTTGTGACGCGCGGTAAAGGCGTGAGTATTCACCGTCACGATTGCAGTAATTTCAAAGAATTGGTTCGCCGCGACCCCGGTCGGGTGATCGAGGTGCGCTGGGGTCAATCCAAGCAGAGCGACGCCTCGGTGTACCCCGTGGACGTGGCGATTGAGGCCACCGACCGCCAGGGCTTGTTGCGCGATATCTCTGAAGTCTTTGCCAAAGAAAAAATGAATGTGATTGGTGTGCAAACCCAGTCCGTCAAAGGGCTTGCTTGGATGACATTCACGGTCGAAGTGTCGGATTCCGGCTTGCTGCAGCGGGTGCTGATGCAGGTCAGTCATGTTCGCGGCGTGGCTGCTGCCCGCCGCCGATAAAGGCGGTTTTCTCTGTTATGATCGCTGCTTCGGATTTGTAGGCGCGTAGCTCAGCTGGTTAGAGCACCACCTTGACATGGTGGGGGTCGTTGGTTCGAGTCCAATCGCGCCTACCAACAAACACAATTAAATCAAGCACTTAGCGGAAACGCTAGGTGCTTTTTTGTTAGGGTATCAAAAATGTATGAAAAACACCCGCGTAACCGATTCATACTGGGTATTACTTTTCAAGCCTCTTAAGTCTGCTAACTTACGGTAATTAGTCGTGCTGGGTAATAGACGAGTGAAACCTGGGATCTGAATCGATTCAAAAATGACCGGGCCCTGGGTAGGAGTAATCCATCATTCCACATTGTGAAATAAAGTGCCGCATGAGCTAGGGGGGTAGGGCTGGAACTGAGGCTATCAGAGGGGGGCCGATCTTAGAAGGCCGAAATTTCCACAAAAACTTTTCCAGTTCACTTGATCAAGTGTATTCAAATGAACTGGCATCCGTAATCGTATCGGAATGGATTCAGATCATTATAAATTCTGGAGAATAATAATCTTAATATATTTTTATTTGATGTCAATCCAGTTTTTTAATCGCACGCATCAGTTTAAATTTAGTGCAGCTTGCATTAAAGGATTGACAGCCGTTTCCTGGAAAATAAATCAAATCCGACAGTCCATTGCCTCTCAGATCTGCAAACAATGAAGTCCATTCATAGGTATTAGGTCCTTCTGGAAAAATTGCGTCATCTAACTTTTTCAGTTTTCCTGATTTATTATTTATGTGAACAATAGGCCGTGCGCCAGGCCTGTAAGGGTAAGCAACAATATCTTGATAACCATCGCCATTTAAATCGCTGCAGCCAATAAAATTGATATTTTCTTGATTTTCACTTTGCTCTAAAACTTCAAGATCAAATAATTTGTTGCCATCTTTTGCTAAAGTTAATATTTTACTAAATAAAATAGTCTCATTTGAGTTGATGAATGAGCGACCTCCACTCCCACCTTTCAATGCCATTGGAGTCCAGTGAACAGCCATTAAAGGATCTTGACTTGGATATAATTTAAAGCTGCAACTTTCATAAAAACCACCATAACCTGGATCAACATATTCTTTGTTTTTGTAAGTGTAAATTATATTATCATAGGCTGTCGCGACATTATCGCCAAATTTGACTGAGCGAGCGCCATCTAGTTTGAATATTGCTGATTCATTCCATGTAAAGTAATCAAGGGAGTTAAATAGCTTTAAGAAAGTATTATACCCGATAATGCCTGGATTACTTTCCATTGCCGTAGTTAGTATTTGATTTGTGAAATTATTACCGCCCGACTGGAATGCTAATATAGTACCACTGGAATTGAATTTAAATTGATCGAGAGGATTGAATGAGCCATTTTTTAAATTGTAACCAGGCTCACCTTCTCCGACCATAATATCAGCGCCGCCAACTGGGTTTTTTGTGATTTCTACTGAATGGTGATAGTTTTTCAAGCCAAATTGGTTCAAATTATATGTGCCATTCGCATTCGAAATAATTGCTGCGGAATACGCTGTCCATGCCGTACCGTCCATGTAAGATCTTCCGTCTTCTTTATTTGTTGCATAAATAATGTCTGGATAACCATCTCCATTTAAATCTGCCACTTTATTTTTTCTCGATGCTGCGCCTCCCAGATCCATTGGAGTTAATCCAAACATTTTTTCGGTTTGATCTTCAAATAAACCGTCTGATTTTTGAACAAGTGCAATTAATCGGTTAGGCGTTGGACTTGAGGCTGTTAGCTTACTAAGCAATTCAGCAGTATTAGGTCTATGCCATAAATGAATTAAAATATCTAGAAGGCCATCTTTATTAAGATCTACAGCAGTGACGTTAGTCATCATGGCACTGCCACCTAAATCATCGATGTATTTTTTTAAATCTGGAAATGCATTCGGTACTTCAATGAAGTAGTTATTTGATAATTTTATGGAGTCATTGTATGTGACTGCATTGACAATTAATTGCGAAGTTACACTGGTTGACTTTCCATCACTGACATTTAGTCCAAGCACATAGAATCCCAAGTTATCTGCTTTGAAACTTGGAGTAGTCGAAGTTGGGCTGTCTAATGCGGCGTTGCTTCCGCTAGGTTTACTAATGAAAGACCAACTAAAGGTAATTGCATCACCATTGGGGTCATAACTTGCTGACCCATTTAAATTGACTGTTGTTCCCACTGCTACGTTACGATCAACCCCAGCTTTTGCAATTGGAGTCAGGTTGATTGCAGCTTTAGCTGTTGATGTCACCGTAACAACAGACCCGCCATTGCTGACTTTTCCATCATCAGCAATCAACTCCAAACGGTAAGCACCCACAACATCTGCCACAAAGTTAGCTTTGGATGTGGACCACGAATTCAATGTGGATGTTGAGCCAGCAGGAGCCGAGATTAAGCGCCAAGAAAACGTCAGAAGGTCCCCATCTGTGTCTGTACCCGTACCAATCAGATTGACTGTATCGCCCACAGTCACCGTTTGATTGGGGCCAGCATTGGGAGCGGGAGGGTGGTTAGAGGCCACACCGGCATCAAATACAAACCGCTTGATGGCGACTTTAGCTGCATTGGGCAGTGTCATGTTTCCAATCGAATCACTGCTGAACCCATAGGACATTAAGCCAGCACCACCAGCATTTGCAGTGGGGGCTTTATAGGCCGCTCCAAGGGCTTGACCGTTGGCATATATGTCTAATGCCCCAGCAAGCACGTTAGTGCCTGAGAGGCTAGACAAACTGGCATACCAAGTGGGCTGACCTGCTGTGTCGTACATGAAGCTGGCGATGAAGGCTTGATCTCCCTGGACTTCAACGAAATAGCCTGTGCCGCTCTCTTGATCGTTCCACCACCAACCGTTTTGAAAACTGCCCTTGGATGGCTCAAAGCTGGGAGTTGCAAATGCAAAGCGGGAGATGGGAATAGTTCTGTTGGGCGCACCGTTGGAGAACGTGATGGTCATCGTCCCGTTGTCTGGCTTCGGGAAGGATGCAGTGGCAGTTGCAACCACTGATGTGGCGGAGGGCGATTTGTAGGATCCGAGCAAACTCTTGCCGCCCACATAGCGGGTCATGTCACCCTTGTATGAGCCATCGGGTTGCAGAGTCAGTAGGGTGGCATACCAAGTAGCTGCACCACTTGTTTCATATAGAAAAGCAGCCATGAATATGGAGTTGCCTTGACGCTCAATGGCATAACCGCTGCCGCTCTCAGTTGGATTCCACCACCAGCCGTTCTCGGGTGCAACTGCGAAGGCCTTGCCAGACAGAGTCAGCAAGATACACAAGAGTATGTAAATTATTTTGATCATGCGATAGTATTTTTTGGATTTAAAAACTTAGCTTTTTGTAAGCATCAATGAATTTCAGACAATAAAAATGAAACTCCGAAATAAAGTCCATAGGGATTTTTAATGGTAATTAGTTTTGGATCACCAAATACACCTATCATTAGAAAATCAGTAATGCCATCATTATTCATTTCAATTGGTATTATGTATTGGTAATTATCAGAATGAAACTGTGAATTCCAAATTATATTTGTATTTGGAATGCTGTAGTTTTTATATACTCCATTTTCAAATATCAATCCACCTCTTAACCCATACTGTAAAATGCTATTGCGATCAATAAGCTGCGTATGCATGAATAGATCAGGTGCACCATCTCCATTCAAGTTGGATACAAAAAATTCATTAGAAACCCAGTCTTTAAATGGTGCGGTTGCTACATTTGGTAATTTGTATGTAAATGGAAGATTTAGAACAGCATTGGCATTAGTAAAATCACCATTAGATTGTTGAATGAATGCAATCAATCTACGCTGACTTGCCCCTCCACCACCTTCAGCTAATGCAATAAAGTCGTCTAGACCATCACCATTGATATCTAAAACATGAATTGCATTATAACCTTCATTATAATACATACCGAAAGTTAAAGATGTATTACGAACATCAATACACTGAACCTTATCCACTTTTGATCCGTCTGAATTAAGGGTAATTATTGATCCTTTGTCTGCTGCAGACCAAGGAGGAGTTGCTGTATATGGCATGGAAATAACCCCGGTACGATTATTTGCCAATTTAATTAATGCCGATGAGCCACTGTTAAAAACGAACTCATCTTTATTCAAGCAAATATATTTTGTTAAATCGATTGAATTTGGTTTTCCTACAATCTTATTTGAAAGAAAGAGAACTAGTTTGTTATTATTCGAATCAGATAAAAGATTTGAAGCAGCAAAATCTAATATAGCGTCGCCATTTATATCAATTGGATTATTGCTTGAATGCCAAAAATTCTTACCAAGCTCTTGTCCGAATTCAGTTACTTGCCAATTTTTATTTTTTTTATCTATTCTCCATAAGTATGATTTTTCAAAATCAGATATATTTGTTGCAACATTTTCACGACCTTGGTCTATGAAAATTAGACTTTCATCACTTCCTCCAAAATCACCTTTTATGAAGTTCGTCACAAATCCAGCCACATATTTAGTTTCAAATGGATTTTTTTCCTGAATAATATTATTGTTTGAGTCAACTGAAAATATTAAAAAGTCATTATCATTTTGTGACCGGGGGGTATTAAATTCCCCTCCGGTTGGAAAGAAGAATGATTTGTAGCCTTGATCAAAAAAATTAAATGTACTATATCCATTTCTACTGCGGTAATTGCCAATCGAACTGTAATCTACAGTCAAAATGTTATTTGTTTCCCTCCAAAAAATTTGTGGACGCTGTGTAAGAGTTGGGGCTATGACTTGTGCTGTCACAAAGCTTGGAGCGCTGGATGCTCTTCCATCGTTCACAACCAGTTTCAGTACATAGTCGCCAGCAAAATCAGCAGTGAATGATGTTTGAGCCTCATCCTTTTTCAGTAGAGTTGCTGAACTACTGGAAGGTTTGCTAACCAATGACCATTTGTAGGTCAAAGAGTCATTGTTTGCGTCTGAACTTTGACCACCATCAAACGTGATTAGCTTGCCTGTAATGGCGTTGATGTTTGAGCCTGCGACAGCTACTGGGGCGACGTTAATTGCCGCTAAAGACGGAGAAAACAAAAAACGCTTGATGGTAACGTTCTGACCATTTGGTAGTGTTAGAACACCATTTTCATTATTAGAAAATCTGATAGTTAAATTTCCCGCTGAAGCAGGAGATAGAGTTGGTGCTTTGTAATCCCCACTCAATGACTGACCATCCTTGTATTGCTGAAGTGCACCCGTTGCAAGACTTGGTGTTAGAACGTTTGCCAGCATTGCATACCAAGTCGGCTCTCCTGTTGAGTCGTACATGAAACTTGCAATGAATGCTTGAGAACCTTGCGTTTCTATAAAGTAGCCGCGTCCGCTTTCAGACTCATTCCACCACCAGCCGCTTTCATAACTGCCATTTGAGGGGGCGAAGGGTATGGGAGCCCAGAATGGGAAGCGCTCAAGCTGTAGAGTTTTAGGCAGGTGACCGTCTTTGAAAGTCAATGCCATTTGCCCGGTATTTTGAGTGTCAAAATTCACAACCGCTTTCGCGACCACTGCTGTTGATGTGGGTGCTTGATAGGGGCCCAGTAGGGTCTGCCCGCCAGCGTATCTGGTCATATCGCCAGTCCAACTGCCATTAGATTGCGCATCCAGAATGCTCACGTACCAAGTTGCAGAGCCTGAGTTCTCATATAAGAAACCAGCCAAAAATAACTTGTCACCTTGACGTTCGATTGCAAAACCACGACCACTTTCAGTTGGATTCCACCACCAACCGTTCATTGGGGTGGCAGCTATGCAAGCGCAGGAAAATAAAATCCATGCTAAGAATACAAACAGTCGCTTTGAAATCAATGGCATTTTTGGTCTTCTTTCAAGCATTTGTGAGGTCAAAATCAATCATGCAGACCATTCGTGACGGCTATGTGATTACGGGTTTGGGCCAGACTAAATTAAGCTTGCAAGTAATGTAGAAGAAGTCTGCTTTCAAGCTCTAAACGGTTACCCTAGCTCAGGGATTTTTTTAAATGTTTTGTAGTATTTAATTTTGTAATTTTTTCTAAGATCAGCTGCTGATCCGATGAGCTTAAGCTTTTGAATCGCCCCGGGTTTTTAGGAGGCTCCAAACTTTGAGAAGATGGCGCTATAAAAAAGAAGTCAAATCGTTTTTCACCAAAGGTGCTTGAACGCGCTGTTCGGATGGTGCTTTAGCATAGGGGTGAGTACCCATTCCTTTAGGGTTGAATTGAATCTATTGCACACAAGTTCGGCTGCGTGCCCCAAACGCTCAACGACTGGGTCAAGCAGCAAGAGGTCGGCACAGTGACTCGTTCCATAGGGCGGGTAAACCTTGACCTCTTGAGCTTGACCGTGTCCTTAGAATCTATTGCACTGCAGCACGATTCTTTTTTCTGAAATTGTGGTGCCCTTTGAGGAATTTAAAGTGCCCGCTAAATCGCCATCTCCCAAATCATCCGCTGCACCTGCGGGCCGTCGCGTCATTAAAAAGTACCCCAACCGCCGTTTGTACGACACCAACACGTCAACTTACATCACTCTGGGCGAGATCAAGCAATTGGTCATGGACAGCCAGGACTTTGTCGTGACGGATGCCAAATCAGGCGAGGACTTGACCCGATCGATGTTGCTGCAGATCATTTTGGAAGCAGAAGCTGCGGGTGCGCCGATGTTCAGCGAGGCGGTTTTGGCCAATATCATCCGGTTTTATGGGCACGCCATGCAGGGTTTTATGGGCAAGTACCTCGAAAGCCATGTGCAGTCTTTCATGGACATGCAATCGCAATTGGGTGATTCAAAAAAAGGGGTGAGTCCTGAAATTTGGTCACAGTTCATGCAAGTGCAGCCGCCGATGATGCAGAACATGCTGGGTGCTTATGTGCAGCAATCTCAATCGATGCTGGGTCAAATGCAAGAGCAGGTTCAAAAACAAACCGAGCAGATGCTGGGTGCCTTGGGTATCAAAAAATAGCGGGTCTCCAAATGCCTGCTTTTGCTGGGACAATGGGGGCATGAGCGAAACCCTAACTTCCATGTCACCCCCCAAGATGGGCCCAGCGCCGCGCATCGGCTTTGTGAGCTTGGGTTGCCCCAAAGCGTTGACCGATTCTGAGTTGATTTTGACGCAACTGAGTGCGGAGGGTTACCAAACTTCCAAAACCTTTGACGGCGCTGACTTGGTCATTGTGAACACCTGCGGGTTCATTGACGATGCGATCAAGGAAAGTCTGGACACAATTGCCGAAGCGCTGAGTGAAAACGGCAAAGTGATTGTGACCGGCTGTCTGGGGGCCAAGACAGGAGAGGACGGCGGCAATATGGTTCGCCAGATTCACCCCAGCGTTTTGGCCGTGACTGGCCCACATGCCACCCAAGAGGTGATGGACGCAGTGCACGCGCACTTGCCCAAGCCCCATGACCCTTTCATCGATTTGGTACCGAATGCTTTCGGTGAGGCGGGGCTGAAACTCACGCCGCGCCACTATGCCTACTTGAAGATCAGCGAAGGTTGTAACCACCGCTGTACGTTTTGCATCATTCCATCGATGCGCGGTGATTTGGTCTCGCGTCCTATTGGCGATGTGCTGAAAGAAGCCAAGGCTTTGTTTGAAGGTGGCGTCAAAGAACTGTTGGTCATCAGCCAAGACACCTCCGCCTACGGCGTGGATGTGAAATACCGAACGGGTTTTTGGGACGGCAAGCCGATCAAGTCGCGCATGCTGGAGCTGGTTCAGACTTTGGGCGAGATGGCGCAAGCTTATGGCGCATGGGTCAGGTTGCATTACGTTTACCCCTACCCCAGTGTCGACGATGTGATTCCATTGATGGCCAGCGGTTTGATCTTGCCTTATTTGGATGTGCCCTTTCAGCACAGCCACCCCGATGTGCTGCGCCGCATGAAGCGTCCCGCCAGCGGTGAAAAAAATATGGAACGGATTCAACGGTGGCGCGAGTTGTGCCCGCAGTTGGTGATACGCAGTACCTTCATTGCCGGATTTCCGGGTGAGACGGAAGAGGAGTTTGAACACCTGCTGAGCTTCTTGCGCGAAGCGCAAATTGACCGCGCAGGTTGCTTTGCTTACAGCCCGGTGCAAGGTGCTGCGGCCAATGCCTTGCCAGGCATGTTGCCAGAGGCTGAGCGCGAAGACCGGCGCTCGCGCTTCATGGCCGTGGCCGAAGAGGTGTCGATTGCGCGCTTGCGTCAGCGCATGGGTGCCACCATGCAGGTTTTAGTGGATTCGGCACCTGCCATGGGACGCAAGGGTGGTGTGGGTCGAAGTTATGCGGATGCACCAGAAATCGATGGCGTGGTGCAATTGTTGCCACCCGAGAAGATGAGTAAAACACTCAAGCCCGGTGAATTCACTTCGGCCCGCATCGTGGATGTGCGTGGCCATGATTTGGTTGGAGTGCCCGTTTGAAACTGATCGCAAACGAAAAAAAACCGCACAGGATGCGGTTTGATTTTGTTTGTATTGACGTTCAAGCGTCATCCAAGTTCAACGAAAATATGTTACAACTTGGTGCCCAGGAAGGGACTCGAACCCCCACGATGTTACTCGCTAGTACCTGAAACTAGTGCGTCTACCAATTCCGCCACCTGGGCTTTCAGGAAAGATAGGATTGTATATCAAAAAAATGACTACACCCAGCAGTTTGCTGGAAGAAATAGAGGGCAATGTCCAAGGACATCGCGATGGTCACGGCTTCGTTTTACGCGATGACGGATTGGGTGATATCTACCTGCCGCCGAACGAAATGCGCGCCGTTTTGCACAAGGATCGCGTCAAAGTTCGCATCGTGCGCCAGGACAGAAAAGGCCGCCCAGAGGGGCGTGTGGTGGAGATTGTTGAACGTCCTGCCCATCCCATTATTGGCCGCTTGCTGCACGAAAGTGGCATTTGGATCGTGGCCCCCGAGGACAAGCGCTACGGTCAAGATGTGTTGATTCCCAAACTGGCCATCGGAACCGGTAAACCCGGTCAAGTGGTGGTGGTGGAATTGACGGAGCCGCCGGCTCTTTTTGGGCAACCTGTGGGTCGCGTCAAAGAAGTCCTGGGTGAGATTGATGACCCCGGTATGGAGATTGAAATTGCGGTGCGCAAGTACAGCGTGCCGCATGAATTCTCGGACGCTTGTATTGGATTGGCGCGCACCTTGCCTGACAAAGTCAGGGCCCAAGACAAACTCAATCGCATTGATTTGACTGACGTGCCTTTGGTCACCATTGACGGTGAAGATGCGCGAGATTTTGATGACGCGGTTTATTGCGAGCCCGCCAAAGTGGGGCGCGGCAAAGGATGGCGATTGTTGGTCGCGATTGCCGATGTCAGCCACTATGTCAGCACCGCAAGCGCCATTGATGTGGACGCCTATGACCGTGCCACCAGTGTGTATTTCCCGCGGCGCGTCATACCGATGCTGCCTGAGAAACTGTCAAACGGTTTGTGCTCACTTAACCCCGATGTAGAGCGCTTGTGCATGGTTTGTGACATGTTGGTCACCGCCAAAGGGGATGTGCATGCCTACCAGTTTTATCCCGCGGTGATGTTCAGTCATGCCCGCTTCACTTACACTGAAGTAGCCGCTATTTTGGCGAACACGCGAGGGCCTGAGGCCAGCAAGCGAAAAGCACGGATTGACGATTTGCTTAATCTGCAAGATGTCTACAAAGCGCTATTGGCTTCACGTGCAGTCCGGGGCGCTGTGGATTTTGAAACCACTGAAACACAAATTGTGTGCGATGAAAGTGGCCAGATTGAAAAGATCGTTCCGCGCACGCGCAATGAAGCGCACCGCTTGATTGAAGAGGCCATGCTGGCTGCCAACGTGTGCAGTGCTGACTTTATTGAGCAAGGCAAGCACCCGGGTTTGTTTCGTGTGCACGAAGGCCCAACTCCTGAGAAAAAAGACATTCTGCGCAATTACCTCAAAGCACTGGGTTTGCCATTTGGCTTGAGTGACGACCCCAAGCCTGGCGAGTTTCAGAAAATTGCACAAGCCACCAAAGACCGCCCGGATGCGCAGCAAATCCACACCATGCTGCTGCGCTCCATGCAGCAGGCGATTTACACGCCGATGAACAGCGGTCACTTTGGTTTGGCATACGAGGCTTACACGCATTTCACCAGTCCAATTCGCCGTTATCCTGATTTGCTGGTACACCGTGTTATCAAGGCGATATTGGCGCGTCAAAAATACCAATTGCCCGCATTGCCTACGCCGGGTGAAGCCCATGCAAAATTGGCCAAGCGATTGCAAAAAAACAAGGCTGGTGTGCAAATGGAAGCGTCGGCTCCCAAGCTCAAGATGTCCTTTGCAGAGCAGCAAGCGTGGGAGGCGGCCGGCTTGCATTGCAGTGCCAATGAGCGCCGCGCTGATGAAGCCAGTCGCGATGTAGAAGCTTGGCTCAAATGCAAATACATGCGAGAGCATTTGGGTGAGGAATACAGTGGCTTGGTCACGTCGGTGACCACCTTCGGTATTTTTGTCACCTTGGATGCCATGTATGTCGAGGGCTTGGTGCATATCACCGAGTTGGGAGGCGAGTACTTCAGGTTCGACGAGGTGCGCCAGGAATTGCGTGGCGAGCGGACCGGTATCCGTTATGCCATTGGAACCCGTGTTCAAATTCAAGTCTCCCGTGTGGATTTGGATGGCCGGAAAATCGATTTTCGATTGGTCAATGACCTGGAAGACATGGCCTTGCGCAGTCTTCGCGACAAAGGCGGCCCTGGCAAAGAGCGCGCTGTCAAGGGCCGTTCAGAGGCAACAGCCCCTTTGCGCGAAAACCCGGCTGCTCAGTCCAAACGCCGCAAAGACCATGTGCGTGACCGCGCCAACGGGCCTGCCACGGCCAAAAAAGCGCCAGCACCCAAGGCCCTTTACAAAAAGAAAGTCGGTAAAGTCAGACCTTCCAAGCGCTGAACTTGAATGATTCGAACACCAGGAGACCCTTATATGAATTCAACCCCCAAAGTCGCGATTGTCACTGGAGCCGGATCCGGCGTGGGCAAGGCCGCCGCTTTAGCGTTGCTTAAAGACGGTTGGCAGGTTGTATTGGCCGGTCGCCGTCCCCAGCCTTTGCAAGAAGTGATTGCCGAGGCGGGTCATTCTGCGCACGCCTTGGCAATCGCTGCGGATGTGTCGGACGAAGCGGCTGTCAAAGCATTATTTGACGCGGCAGTGCATAAGTTTGGACGCGTTGATTTGTTGTTCAACAATGCGGGTGTAAACGCACCTGGCATTCCCTTGGAAGAGCTGACCCTGGCCCAATGGAAGCATGTGGTGGACATCAATCTGACCGGGATGTTCTTGTGTATTCAAGCCGCGTTCCGTGTCATGAAGGACCAATCACCCCGCGGTGGTCGCATCATCAACAACGGCTCCATTTCAGCAACAACGCCGCGTCCCAATTCGATTGCGTATACCTCGACCAAGCATGGTGTCTCTGGTTTGACCAAGTCTGCATCTTTGGATGGCCGCAAGTACGATATTGCCGTGGGGCAGCTGGACATTGGCAATGCAGCCACCGACATGGCCATGCGCATGGCCAAAGGTATTCTCCAGGCCAATGGCGACATTGCGGTGGAACCTTTGATGGACGTCAACATCGTGGGTCAGTCTTTGGTCTACATGGCCAATTTGCCTTTGGAAGCGAACGTGATGTTTCACACCGTCATGGCCACCAAAATGCCCTTTGCCGGACGAGGCTGAAGTTTCAGTTCATTTGACTTGCCAGTCGACTGGCGGTCAAGCGGGTTCCACATGGCCAATCGTCTGCTGCTTGTCCGTGTTGAAAAACAGCTTGAGAGGCCGCTTCAAACGCTGGCAGGCCTTGCGCCAGTTTGGCGCCTATCCATCCCGCTAAAACATCGCCAGTGCCCGCTGTGGCCAGTTGTGCGTTGCCGGTGAGATTGATCCGGCTGACCTGACCTGGGCAGGCCATCACAGTGCCCGATCCTTTGAGCACCACAGTGCAAGCAAACAATGCGGCCAATTGCACTGCACTTGAGATCCGGTCTGATTGAATATGTGAGGTGCTGCAGCCCAGCAACCGGGCTGCTTCAAGGGGGTGGGGAGTCAAGACCGTGGGCAGGTTGCAAGCACTGCGATGCTTGAGCAAAGTTGCCAACAGGGTGTCTCGGGCAATGGCGTTGAGCGCATCTGCATCCAAAACCAGGCTGCGGCTGCGCTGCAAGACTTCGGCTAAAACCCGGCCAACAGCCATACCGCCTCCGCAGCCGCAGACCACTGTCAACTGCTTCAAGTCCAAGGCCTGAAAATGGCGCTGCATCAACTCGGGCTGATGCAGTGTTATGTCTGGTGAATGGGTATTTTTTTCAGATGCGAGCAGACTGATCAGCACGCGACCCGCTCCTGCCTGCAATGCAGACGTCGCTGCCAGCACCGCAGCGCCAGTCATGCCCATGCCCCGACTTGAGAGGGATTCTCCGCCCACAATGGCCACGTCGCCGTAGCTGCCTTTGTGGCTGTTGTGCCGACGAAGCAGTGGGGTGGGTTGCGGATTGAGCTCGCAGTGCGCTTGAAAGCCTGCCATCACGGTGTGTTCGGAGTCGTTTCGCATCAAATCATCCAGCCACAGTTGGCCGGTTGCATCGCGACCCTGGGCCATCAAGGCACCAGGCTTGGCGGTCAGCAGCATCAAGGTGTGATCAGCGCGAACCAGTGCCCCCTTTTCACCGTTGGCATGCGAAAAGGCTTCACCCGTGTCCGCATTCAATCCGGTGGGCATGTCGGCGGACAAAATCAGGGCCTCGCTTGTGTTGATGATCTCGACCCAATGCGCCATGGTGCCGGCGATTGCTCTGCCAGACCCTGTGCCCAGCAGGCAGTCCATGATCAAATCCTGTGGACCTAAATCCCCAGGCGGCTCGCTGATGTGAATGCCCAAGGTCATTGCCTTTTGCATTGCTGTTTGTGCGTCTTGGGGCAAATCTTGCTGTGAGGCCAAGCACGAGACACGGACGTTCATGCCGGCGTGGTGTAGAAAACAGGCCGCTTGCCAGCCGTCGCCACCATTGTGGCCTGGCCCGCAGGCAATCCAAATTTTTTGTGCATGGGGTGCAATCGCCAAAGCCAGTTTCCCCAAGGCTGCGCCCGCTCGCTCCATCAAGGTGTGCGCAGGCAAATGAAGGGCCAATCCTTGCTCGACAAGTCGAGTGCCTGCGATGTCAAACAATTTGCAGGCTCGGGCAGGGTCCAGGCGTTGCAGGTTCATGCATTCAATTTCAAATGGTGTTCAATGGCCAAAGACACATTGAGCACCACATCATCGGCCATCGGGCCTTGCCAAACCATCAGGCTCACAGGCAGTTCGCCGGTGTGGTGGCACGGCAATGAAAGGGCGCAACCGTCCAGCATGTTGACCACGCTGGTATTGCGTAACAACAAAGTGTTGGCTTTGAAAAAGGCCGTATCGCGCTCGACACCGGGCGCCATGCTTGCAATCGTCGGCGATGTGATAGGAACCGTGGGTGACAGCAGGGCGTCATAACCCTGCATGGCTTGTTGCATGCGTTGGATCCAGGCCGCCCGGCCTTGTTGCAGCTCCAAGTACTCGAAGGCCTTCATGTGTGCGCCGCGCTCAATGCGCTGTGCGACACGAGGGTCGTAATCGGCGGCGTGTTTCGCCAGCAAATGGCGATGCCAGGTGAAGCTCTCTGCCGCACTGAACCCGCCAGTGGCCAGCAGACCGGGCAGATCGTTGATTTCAGGCAATTGGATTTCGGTCAACTTGGCGCCCGCTTGTGTCAGCAGATGCAAGCTGCGCTCCCAAGCTTTTCTCACCATAGGGGACAGGTCGTCCAGCATCAAAGTGGTCGGAATGGCTATCTTGTAATCAGACAAACTCATTTTGAAAAGAGGCACCTTGCGGTGAGCCAGAATTTCATGGGCCAAAATGCCATCTCTGACACTGCGGGTCATGGCGCAAATGGTGTCCATGGTGGTCGACAAGGGCACGGCTCCCTGGGTTGAAACGCGTCTGGCTGTGTTTTTGAATCCCACAATGCCGTTGAGCGCCGCAGGAATCCGTATGGAGCCGCCCGTGTCAGAGCCCAAACCAATGAACGCGGCACCTGTGGCCACAGAAACAGCCGCACCCGAGGACGAACCCCCGGGTACCAAGGGCTCAAATGGCGCAGTACTTGAATTCGTTGGCAAGCCTGCCCATTCATTGGACACAGCATCCCACGCGGCCGGCGTACCGAAGTGGGGATTGATGCCCACGCCCGAAAAGGCGAATTCCACCATATTGGTTCTGCCTATGAGCGATCCGCCCGCCGCGCGCATGCTTGCAACTGCCGGGCAATCTCGGCTTGCCGATGGCTTGTTTTTCAAGACAATGGATCCGGCCGTTGTGGTTTCTCCTTCTACATCGAACAGGTCTTTGGCAGAAAACGGCAGTCCTGCCAACGCGCCTTGCACCTTGTTGGTGCCTTTCAGGGTGTGGGGCAACTCGGCAAGAAGCGATAAGAAGACATGTTCGCAAGCCGGGCTGAGGGCTTTTTCTATGCAGGTTTGCAGAACCTCTTGGCGTGTGGTGAGGCCGCTCGCAAGCGCTTGGAGTGTAGAGATGAGGTCCGCTGGCGTGTTCATGTTGTGTTCTGAGTGGAGTAAGTTGCAGACAGGGTGCTATAATTGAATGGCTAAACAAGGGCTTGCTGGCAAGAATGCTGCAGGTGTTTGTTCAGTCGTGTTTGTTCGTTCAATCAATCGCAAACCAGCCCCTTCAAGGTGTTGTCTGCCAGTTTCATGGCGGGTGATCAGTGGGTTGGATTTAAGACTTAACCTTTGGAGTTTATTATGTCCGTTACCATGCGCGAAATGCTGGAAGCTGGTGTCCACTTTGGTCACCAAACTCGCTTCTGGAATCCCAAGATGGCCCCTTTCATCTTTGGTCATCGCAACAAAATCCACATTATCAACCTGGAAAAGTCTTTGCCGATGTTCCAGGATGCCACCAAGTTCGTCAAGCAGTTGGCTTCGAACCGCGGCAACATCTTGATGGTCGGCACCAAGCGCCAAGCGCGTGAAGTCGTGGCCGCTGAAGCCGCTCGAGCCGGCGTGCCGTATGTCGATCAGCGTTGGTTGGGCGGCATGCTGACCAACTTCAAGACCGTCAAGACCTCGATCAAGCGATTGAAGGACATGAAAGCCCAGCAAGAAGTTGGCCTTGAAACATTGAGCAAAAAAGAACAGTTGATGTTCAAGCGCGAGATGGAGAAGCTCGAAAAAGACATCGGTGGCATCCAGGATATGGCTGCTTTGCCAGATGCGATCTTTGTGATCGACGTGGGTTACCACAAAATTGCGATCTCGGAAGCCAAAAAATTGGGCATCCCCTTGATTGGTGTGGTCGACACCAACCACTCACCTGAAGGCATTGATTACGTGATTCCAGGCAACGATGACTCGGCCAAGGCTGTGGCTTTGTATGCACGCGGTATTGCGGACGCGATCATTGACGGCCGTGCCAACGCGGTCAACGACGTGCTTAAGGCTGTGGCTGCCGCCGAAGGCGAAGACGAGTTTGTGGAAGTTCAGGAAGCGTCTGCCTAAGGCCTCTTGTAACTTGATGAAAGGGGCTTTGTTGCCCCTTTTTTTTAATCTGACTTTGAATGGAATACGGAGAATTAACATGGCAACAATTACAGCAACGATGGTCGCGGAACTGCGCGCAAAAACAGATGCACCCATGATGGAGTGCAAAAAAGCTTTGACTGAAGCTGAAGGCGACATGGTCAAGGCCGAAGAGTTGCTTCGCGTCAAATTGGGTACCAAGGCCGGCAAGGCCGCTTCCCGCGTGACCGCGGAAGGCGTCGTGACCAGTTTCGTCAATGGGAACACCGGTGCGATGATTGAAGTGAACTGTGAAACCGATTTTGTAACCAAAAACGACAGTTTCTTGGCTCTGGCGCAGGCTGCAGCTCGGCTGGTTGCCGAGCACAACCCTGCTGACCTGGCCGCGCTGGGCGCATTGGCTTACAGCCAAGACAGCTTCGGTCCAACGCTGGAAGAAGTACGCAAAGGTTTGATTGGCAAGATTGGCGAGAACATGAGCTTTCGCCGTTTCAAGCGAATTTCCGGCGCTTCCAAAGTGGCCACCTATTTGCACGGCACACGCATTGGCGTGCTGGTTGAATACGATGGTGAAGAAGTTGCAGCCAAAGACGTTGCCATGCATGTTGCCGCCATGAAGCCCGTGTCATTGAGCAGCGCCGAAGTGCCTGCCGATTTGATCGAAAAAGAGCGCTCAGTGGCCACTGCCAAGGCGGCCGAGTCGGGCAAACCTGCTGACATCGCAGCCAAGATGATTGAAGGCTCTGTGCAAAAGTACCTCAAGGAAGTGTCTTTGTACAACCAGCAGTTCGTCAAGAATGACAAGCAAACCGTTGAACAAATGCTCAAAGCTGCAAACACTTCACTCAAAGGCTTCACTTTGTATGTGGTGGGCGAAGGCATTGAAAAACGCGTTGACGACTTCGCCGCTGAAGTGGCAGCGCAAGTGGCTGCCGCGCAAGGCGCTGCAAGCTGATTGTCAGGTCCGATTCAGTTCTGATTCCATTCCTTTTTACCTCGTTCATCCAAGGAGCTTTTCATGACCCTCGCCAAGCCAGCCCATAAGCGTATTTTGCTCAAGCTGTCGGGCGAGGCTTTGATGGGGGATGATCAGTTCGGTATCAACCGCGCGACCATCGTTCGCATGGTCGATGAGATCGCCGAAGTGACCCGGTTGGGGGTTGAGGTGGCGATCGTGATCGGCGGGGGGAACATTTTCCGTGGCGTGGCTGGCGGGTCGGTCGGCATGGACCGCGCAACTGCCGACTACATGGGGATGCTGGCCACGGTGATGAATGCTTTGGCATTGGCCGATGCCATGAACAAGGCTGGCTTGACGGCACGGGTGATGTCCGCCATTGGCATTGACCAAGTGGTGGAGCCTTACGTTCGTCCCAAAGCCTTGCAATACCTTGAAGAGGGCAAAGTGGTGGTGTTCGCTGCAGGAACGGGCAATCCGTTCTTCACCACAGACACAGCGGCCGCTTTGCGTGGGGCTGAAATCGGCGCGCAATTGGTCTTGAAAGCAACCAAGGTCGACGGTGTGTACACCGCCGATCCGAAAAAAGACCCCACCGCCACGCGTTACGACAAGATCAGTTTTGACGAAGCCATTTCGCAAAATCTGGGCATCATGGATGCCACCGCTTTTGCCTTGTGCCGTGATCAAAAACTGCCGATCAAGGTGTTTTCCATCTTCAAAAACGGCGCACTCAAGCGGGTGGTCATGGGTGAAGATGAAGGCACTTTGGTCTACGCCTGATGGATTGACTTGCGCTGGAGAAACTCATGACTATTGCAGATATCAAACAAACCACTGAAAGCAAGATGGACCAGTCCATTGCCGCATTCAAAAACAACCTGACCAAAATACGCACAGGCCGTGCCAACCCGGCCTTGCTCGACTCTGTATTGGTGGAATATTACGGCTCGAGCGTTCCATTGTCGCAGGTTGCGAATGTCGCCTTGATCGATTCGCGCACCATCAGCGTGCAGCCATGGGAAAAAGGGATGGGCGCAAAAATAGAAAAAGCCATTCGTGAAAGCGATTTGGGCTTGAACCCAGCCTCCATGGGCGATTTGATCCGCGTTCCTATGCCCGCGATGAGCGAGGAGCGCCGCAAAGAAATGACCAAATTGGTCCGCAACGAAGGCGAAAGCGCCAAAATTGCAGTGCGCAATTTACGCCGCGATGCCAATGAATCGGTCAAAAAACTGGTGAAAGATAAGCTCGCTTCTGAGGATGATCAAAAGCGTGCAGAAACCGATGTGCAAAAAGTCACCGACAAGCACATTGCCGAGATCGACCAACTGGTAACAGGCAAAGAACAAGAAATCATGGCAGTTTGAACCGTGATTTCACGGCGCTTATCTGTCCGCGTTTGTTGATGACACCGCCCGGGTGATTTGCAGTCGAATCATTCAACTGAAACACCCCCTCTAAGAGAGACCTGATGCTCAAACAGAGACTCATCACAGCCTTGATTTTGTTGGCCTTGCTGTTGCCTGCTTTGTTTGCGCCCAGTCCAGAACCTTTTGCCGCATTGACCTTGATCCTGATGGCGGCTGGCGCTTGGGAGTGGGGTCGCATGAACGGTTGCGCGCGGGTAGCTTCATGGGCTACGGGTGCATTGGCTTTGCTGATATGCAGCCTGTTTTGGCTGACGAGCTGGATACAAAATACAAACCCCTTCGTTTGGCTTTTCACGGGTTCGGCCTGGGTTTTGATGGGTGCTTGGATGCTGTCACGCGGTGTTGCGGCTTGGGCGCGCTGGCCGTTTTTCATGCGTTGGTTGCTGGGACTCTTGGCCTTGTGCTTTGCGTGGTTAGCCCTGGCGCAGGCCCGATGGACAGGTCCCAATTTTTTGCTGTCTGTCTTGGTTTTGGTGTGGGCTGCAGACGTGTTTGCCTATTTTGCAGGTCGTGCCCTGGGGGGGCGCTGGAGTCATTCCAAATTGGCCGCATCCATCAGCCCCGGTAAAACCTGGGAGGGTGTATGGGGCGGCATGGTCGGGGTTCTTTTGGTCTCTTTATCTTGGATTCAGGCCGATCGGTACTTTGAATTCGCAGATCCGAGTTTTCACACCCATTTGTGGCGCCAAGGCTGGTGGTTTTGGTTGGCCGCATTGATTTTCATGACGTCGATGAGTGTTGTGGGTGATTTGGTGGAGTCTTTGATCAAACGAAGTGCAGGCGTAAAGGACAGTTCTGGCTTGCTGCCCGGTCACGGCGGGGTTTTGGACCGGGTGGATGCCTTGCTGCCTACCTTGCCTTTGGCCATGATGATCATGGCTTGGTCCTCGTAAACTGGCAGTCTATTTAGGAGAACCCATGCAACAACTCATTACGGTTTTGGGATCGACCGGCTCCATTGGAGGCAACACACTCGATGTGGTTGCCAGACACCCAGACCGCTTCAAGGTATTTGCTTTGAGCGCATCTACACAAGTTGATTCAATGTTGGCGCAGTGCATTCAGTTTTCACCTGAATTTGCCGTGATGGCCCAAGAGGATGCGGGTCGGCGTTTGGCAGAAAAAGCCAAGTCCCAAGGTCTGAATCTGACGGTCTTGTGGGGCCCCGCGGCTTTGATAGAGATTGCATCGCATCCCCAAGTCGATGCCGTCATGGCGGCCATTGTCGGGGCAGCCGGATTGGCGCCTTGCATTGCGGCAGCGCATGCGGGTAAGCGGCTTTTGCTGGCCAACAAAGAGGCCTTGGTCGTTGGTGGGGATGTTTTTTTGTCGGCCGTGAAACGGGGCGGCGCAACCCTTTTGCCTATCGACAGTGAGCATTCGGCGATATTTCAGTCCTTACCGGAGGATTCGGCCACATGGGCGGCGCGAATTGACAAAATTATTTTGACGGCCTCGGGGGGACCTTTCCGGACTCGAGCGGTTGAAACTTTGCGCGATGTCACGCCAGCGCAAGCATGTGCCCATCCCAATTGGGTCATGGGTCGCAAAATTTCGGTGGACTCCGCCACGATGATGAACAAGGCCTTGGAGGTGATAGAGGCGCGGTATTTGTTTGGGGTGCAATCCAATCAAATTGAGGTGGTGATTCATCCTCAGAGCGTGATCCATTCGATGGTTCAGTTCAAGGACGCATCGGTGGTGGCTCAAATGGGCACGCCCGATATGCGGGTGCCAATTGCCTATGGTTTGAGCTGGCCAGAGCGGGTGGTGTCTGGTGCATCAGCGCTGGATTTTGGGCAACTGGCACCCGTGACTTTCGAGTCCCTGAGTGAGCATGACCATGGTTTGCGTTTTCCGGGTTTGAAATTGGCTTGGGCGTCGCTGGAGGCCCGTTTTGGAACTTGCGCTGTTTTGAATGCAGCCAATGAAGTTGCTGTTGCTGCATTTTTAGAAGGTCAAATTCGGTTCGACCAAATTCATGCCGTGAACCAGTCCACTTTGGCCGCAGCATCTTTTGCTGTTCCAGACTCCTTGGAGGCCTTGTTGGCCCTGGACCAGGAGAGCAGGGCGCATGCATCGGCTCAAGTCCGCAAATGCCAGACCTGATGTTGACTTTGTTTGCTTTTGTATTTGCATTGTTGCTCTTGGTTTCGGTGCATGAATGGGGTCATTACCGGATGGCGTTGGCTTTGGATGTCAAGGTCCTGCGTTTTTCGATCGGTTGGGGTCGACCCGTTTTGCGTTGGCGCGCATCAGATCCACAAGGTCGGCAAGACACCGAAATGACCATCGGATGGTTGCCAATAGGCGGTTATGTGAGCCTGTTGGATGAGTCCCAAGGCCCAGTTGAATTGGCGCAGCGTCACCGCGCATTCAATCGCCAAAGCCTGTCGTCCCGCACCTTGATCGTGGCTGCAGGACCTGCGGCCAACCTGCTTCTGGCCGTTTTCTTGTTTGCCGTCTCGGCATGGTGGGGGCAATCAGAGCCATTGGCCATCTTGTCCACCCCTGTAGCCTCTTCAGCCGCTGAAAAAGCCGGTTTGTTGGGTGGAGAGTTGGTGACGGCTGCCGCCTTGGTGCAGCCCGGTGAAAGCCTGAGCCCCGAAGTTTCAAGCGCCATTGCTTCCTACAAGGACTTGCATCAGGTGGCCTTGGAGGCGGGCAGCAGCGCCAAGGATTTGGTGTTGGAAGTTCGTAACGCGCAAGCGCCTGCAGATTCCGCCCGTTGGGTTCGTTTGTCCTTGGAGACCACGCAGTCACCTTCTGCGGTGGATCAATGGTCGCCGATGCTTGTCTGGGGTTTTCAGGGGCCGCGCGCACCAGCGATCATTGGTCGGATCGAGCCTGATAGCCCCGCCGCCAGAGGCGGTTTGCATGTCGGAGACAAGGTGTTGAGGGCGAATGGCCGGATTGTCGCGGATGCACAATTTATCCACCAGTCGATTCGCGCATCAGTGGACGCTGGGATAGCGCAAGCGCTTGACATAGAGGTTGACAGGGGCGGGCAAGTCATGACACTCGCATTGCATCCCTTGGTTGTCCTCCAGGACGGCATTTGGGTTGGCCGTATTGGGGCTGTTGTGGGGTCAACACCCGCTTCTATTTGGGTAGACCATGGCCTGCTCGACAGCTTGTATTTGGGCTTTCACAAAGTCGTTTCCCTGACCCGTTTCACGATTCAAACGCTCTCAGGCCTGGTGACAGGACAAGGCAGTCTGGACCAACTCGGCGGGCCTTTGGCTATCGCCGATCAAGCCGGCCGCTCAGCCCATCACGGATGGACTGCTTACTTGGGTTTTTTGGGTTTTCTGAGTGTCAGTTTGGGTCTGCTCAACCTGTTACCTTTACCACTGTTGGATGGTGGGCACCTGATGTATTATCTTTGGGAGTTGCTGACGGGCAAACCCGTGTCTTCGCGCTGGGTTGAGGTATCGCAAAAAGTGGGGCTCATGTTGCTGCTCGGGTTGATGGCAACCACCTTGGTCAATGACGGAATGCGCCTTTGGCGATAATGACAAGACCACTTCCCGGCTCTCAGTTCAGCTTTCGAATTTACTGAAATTTCATCTAATGACACTGCATTTCAATTCTTATCGCCTACACCAGTTGGTTGCTGTGGTCACGCTGGGCTGGGCCTGCATCTCTGGTTGGGCCGCGGAACCCTTCTCGGTCAAAGATATCCGTGTGGAAGGTCTTCAGCGGGTCGAATCCGGAACTGTTTTTGCGTCCTTGCCCGTTCGCGTGGGAGAAATTTACAACGACGAAAAGGGCGCTGCGGCCATTCGCGCGCTGTTTGGCCTGGGACTTTTTAAAGATGTCCGGTTGGAAATTCAGGGTGATATTCTGGTCGTGATCGTGGAAGAGCGTCCCACAGTGTCGGGCGTCGAGTTTGCGGGGCTGAAAGAATTCGACAAGGATGTGCTTTCCAAAGCACTCAAAGAAATTGGACTGTCTGAAGGGCGCCCTTACGACAAAGCATTGACGGACAAAGCTGAGCAAGAGCTCAAGCGTCAATACATCAACCGCAGTCTTTATGGCTCCGAGGTGGTCACAACTGTGACCCCGATTGAGCGCAATCGTGTCCGATTGACTTTCACAGTGACCGAAGGAGGGCCTGCAAAAATCAAACAAATCCGCATCACAGGCCAAAAGGCTTTTGACGAAGGCACTTTGCGTGACCTGTTTAATTTAGACACAGGCGGATGGCTCAGTTGGTACACCAAATCTGACCGGTATTCGCGAACCAAACTCAATGCCGATTTGGAGTCACTGCGGTCTTACTATCTTTCCCGTGGTTATTTGGAGTTCCGCATTGACTCGACGCAAGTGGCTATTTCTCCTGACAAACAAGACATAGCGGTGACCATCAACATCACTGAGGGTGAGAAATTTGTGGTGTCCGAAATCCAGCTGGAGGGCAACTATCTGGGCAAGGAGGATGAGTTCAAAACTTTGGTCAAAATGAAGCCCGGTCAGCCCTACAACTCCGAGACCGTGACAGAAACGATCAAGGCTTTCAACGACTACTTTGGTCGCTTTGGTTATGCCTTTGCGCGGATCGAACCGCGTCCCGTCATCGATCGGTTGAACAATCGCGTGAGTTTCGTGTTGCAAGCGGAGCCTTCGCGCCGCGCCTATGTGCGCCGCATCCTGGTTGCGGGCAACAACCGAACCCGGGATGAAGTCATTCGCAGGCAATTCAGACAACTGGAGTCGGCTTGGTACGACGGCGACAAAATCAAATTGTCGCGTGACCGGGTTGACCGCTTGGGTTATTTCACCGATGTCAATATTGAAACGCAAGAGGTTGCAGGTACAGCGGATCAGGTAGATTTAACCATCACTGTGGCGGAAAAACCGACGGGAAGCGTTGCTTTGGGTGCTGGTTATTCTTCAACTGAAAAAGTGACGCTCACCTTTGGTATTCAGCAGGACAACGCTTTCGGTTCAGGTAATTATTTGGGTATTCAGGTGAACACCAGCCGCTACAACCGTGCGTTGGTCTTGAGCACCACGGATCCTTTCTTTACACCTGAAGGCGTGTCTCGGACCTTTGATCTTTTCCAGCGCACAACACGACCTTACTTGACCGATTTGAACTCCTACAACCTTGTCAGCACCGGAGGCGGTGTTCGCTTTGGCGTGCCAGTCAGTGAGCGCGATACAGTCTTTGTGGGTGCGAACTTTGAGCAAACCACGATCAATCCTGGCAATAACTTGCCCAACACGTACATCGACTTTGCGCAAAAATTTGGTTACAGCAGCAATGCACTTCCTTTGACTGTGGGCTGGGCCCGCGATGGTCGAGACAGTGCCTTGGTGCCTACCTCTGGGCAACTCCAACGCTTCAATGCGGATGTGAGTTTTGCGGGTGATGTCAGGTATGTTCGTACCAGTTACCAGTTCCAACAGTACATTCCTATCACCAAAAAATACACTTTTGCGTTCAACACAGATTTGGGCTACGGTCAGGGGCTTGCGGGCCGTCCCTACCCCATTTTCAAGAACTTCTACGTCGGGGGCTTGGGCAGTGTGCGAGGTTTTGAACAGTCCACGTTGGGGCCTTCGGACACACTCAACAGCATTTATTTAGGCGGGTCTAAAAAAATAGTGATCAATGCTGAACTCAACGCCCCCTTCCCAGGTGCAGGCAATGACCGAACACTTCGCATGTTTGCATTTACCGACGTGGGCCGCGCCTTTGGCGAGCATGAGGCTGTGACGGTCAAGGAGTTGCGTGCGTCGATGGGCATTGGCTTGAGTTGGATTTCACCCATGGGTCCGCTTCGTTTTTCTTACGCCATACCTGTTCGCAAACAGAGTACGGATAAAATCCAACAACTGCAATTCCAAATTGGAACCTCTTTCTAATGAAAACCTTACGTCAAACCCTGTGTTTCGCCATCGCCGCAGCTTGTTTTGCAGTGACCGCGCATGCGCAAGAATTCAAAATTGGCTTCGTCAATACCGATCGAATTTTCCGGGAAACCAGTTCGGCCAAAGCGGCTCAAGCCAAGCTGGAGCAAGAATTTTCTCGCCGTGAAAAAGAGTTGGTCGAGACGGGCAATACTTTAAAGACGGCTTCTGAAAAATTCGAACGCGAAGCGCCTACCTTGTCCGAAAGCCAGCGAAACGCACGTCAAAAACAACTGATCGACCAAGACCGTGAATTTCAGCGTAAGCGCCGGGAGTTTCAGGAAGATTTGAACACCCGTAAAAATGAAGAACAGCAGTTGGTCATTGAACGCGCCAACCGCGCTGTCAAACAAGTGGCTGAAACTGAAAAATACGATGCGATTTTTCAAGAAGCCGTTTACATGAATCCCAAGCATGACATCACTGAAAAAGTGATCAAAGCGCTGAACGCTTCCAGCGTCAAGTGAGTTTGAGCGGCGCCGGTTTGAATGAAACTCGTGCGCGTACAGCTTGGCGACATCATTCAATCCCTCGGCGGGACGCTCTACGGCAATCCCGAGATCGCGATCGACGGCTTGAACTCTCTTGAGTCGGCTACCCATTTGCAGATCAGTTTCTTAAGTCACGCCAAATACCAATCTCAATTGCCTTTTTCTTCCGCCGCCTGTGTGATTGTGGCGCCTGAATTTGAAGATGTGGCCCGTGCCCGCGGCGCATCTATCGTGACACCCGACCCTTATCTTTATTTTGCGCGCCTGACAAGATGGTGGAAGAGTCGTTCTGAGCCCACAGCACCGACGGGCATCCATCCCAGCGCAGTTGTTGATCCTTTGGCGTCTATCGATCCAACCGCCACCATTGGTCCTTTGTGCGTGGTAGAAAAAGGGGCGCGCATTGGTGCCCACACGCACCTGAAGTCGCGCATCACCATAGGAGAAGATTGTCTGGTGGGCGATCGTTGTATCCTGCACTCAGGTGTTGTGATTGGTGCAGATGGATTTGGTTTTGCCCAGCATCAAGGGGCTTGGGAAAAAATAGAGCAACTGGGCGCTGTACGGATTGGTAACGATGTTGAAATTGGCGCCAATACCTGCATCGACCGTGGTGCATTGCAAGATACCGTCATTGAAGACGGTGTGAAGCTCGATAACCTGATTCAAATCGGTCATAACGTGCATGTGGGTGCCCATACGGCCATGGCCGGTTGCGTGGGTGTGGCAGGCAGTGCGCGTATTGGGGCACATTGCACTGTCGGGGGCGGGGCGGTGGTTCTGGGTCATTTAACTGTGGTCGATGGCGTGCATGTGTCGGCAGCTTCTGTCGTGACACGCTCGATACTCCAACCGGGTCATTACACCGGTATGTTCCCTATTGATGACAATGCGACTTGGGAAAAAAATGCGGCGAGTCTCAAGCAGTTGTACCGACTGCGCGAAAGGCTGAAAGCCTTGGAAAATTCGAATAAAAAGGAACCCTCACCATGATGGACATTCATCAAATTCTCAAGCAGCTGCCGCACCGCTATCCGTTCTTGCTTGTGGATCGTGTCCTGGAGATTGAAAAGGGGGTTCGCATTCGGGCACTGAAAAATGTGACGATGAACGAGCCTTTTTTCACGGGTCATTTTCCCCACCGCCCTGTCATGCCAGGGGTGCTGATGCTCGAAGCCTTGGCGCAGGCTGCTGCGCTGCTGGCATTTGACACCCTGGGCGAAACGCCTGATGACAACACTGTTTATTACTTTGCGGGCATCGATGGGGCACGTTTTAAGCGACCGGTTGAACCGGGTGATCAGCTTATTTTGGAGGTGACTTTGGACCGAATGAAAGCGGGCA
>Ga0304729_1000139_pt1 | contig 48722 bp, 48 predicted proteins | sample C_131016_MF_Meta_FD_190475 | JGI IMG/M metagenome (GOLD analysis project Ga0304729, IMG submission 190475) | Freshwater microbial communities from Lake Croche, Canada to study carbon cycling - C_131016_MF_MetaG (v2) (version 2) | ecosystem: Environmental > Aquatic > Freshwater > Lake | place... | reverse complement strand
ACAGTGCCCAATAACCAAGGGCCTAGGTGAGTTGCGAATCCCATGAGGATCTCCTTACATACAAGTTAAGTGTATCAATTGGTATGTCATCAGCCGGGACTGTTTGATACACCGGAAAGCCCGGAATGGTTCTAATATACATCAAAAGAAAAGGGGGCGCAAGGCCCCCTAATCTTATCAGGACGAACCGGGTGAACCCCAGATTCCCAATGGGTCAGACCAACCGAAAGAATAACGCTCACGAGCCTTGTAACGTACGTTACCAGTATCGAAGTCACCATCCATTGAATTGGACAAAGGTGTACGCACAAAGTGCTTCAAGCCGTTAGGTACATCAGTAGTCAAATACCAACCGTTTGTATCGGTCAAGAAGTGATTAACTGTGTAGCCTTCAGGAATTGCACCCATTTGCTTAATGGCGTTGATATCATTGTCAGTAGTGCCGACGCGGAGTTCGGTATCTAACAGACGTTTTGCAACGAACATCAATGCTGGGGGAACAATCAACTTCTTGGGCTTTGCAGCGATCAAAAGTCCACGCTCGTCTGTCCAAGCAGCGATCTGAATAACGGCGGCTTCCAAAGAAGTCTCGTTCAAATCAACCGCGGTAGACGCAGTGTTAGAGTTTGTTCCACCGTTTATCAAAGGATGAGCTGTGCTAAACAAAGCAACATTATCACCACCTGGGTAAGCAGCACTGAAACCGTTATTAATAACAGCAGCAGCCTTTACTTGCTTGGTGTATGCCATAGCACGGGCCAAACCTTTGGTGTAACGAGCAGACAAGCTGTCGTACAAGTTATCTTCAACCGCTTCTTCAGTGATTGAGAAACCCAAAGCAATGGTTTCGTGGTTATAGCGAGTTGTCCATGCCTCTTGAGCATTATCATAAGCGATGGCTGAGCCCTCGTTTTTGACTGGTGCTGCTGAGAAGCCAGATAACTTAGTTTCTTCCTCGAATGAACGCTCAGAGCTCTCTGTTTCGTAGATCTCTTTGTGCTCTTCGCCATAACGTGCATACTCTAAACCGAACAATGCGTTCAAGCCTGGGAGCAGCTCTTTCAATAGTTGTGCGCGGGAAATAGCCATGATTTAAGCTCCTTTATGCTACGTAATAGCGATGTGCGCCGAAGTTGAACTTAACCAACACTTCGGGGGTTACGACCAATACAACAGTACCAGCAACTGCGGTTGTGACCGAAGTAATGGTAAGAGTCGTACTACCTGTGGTTGATACAGTAGATGCTGAACTCAAGGTTGAACCTGTGAACTGCAACTGACCACTTACCAAGTTGAACACATCTGTGCCGATTGGTAAGAAAGTACCTACTGCCAAACCTGAGACAACAACAGAAGTTGCTGAAGCAGCGCCACCAGACACATATGTGCTTGAATAGCTAACTTGCGTATCAGGAACCAAGTTCAATACACGGAAACCACCACCAGAGGTAGTAGCAGACGCGCCAACTACAGACATGCTACTGTTACCAGTAGATGCGGAGCCAGTTTGTGTACCGCCAGCCATGTTGACACCAACGAGGATTGAAGAAGCTGAACCGATAGTTGTGCCAGAAGCAGTTGTGGTAACTGCAATTTTCATAACTTGGTCAGGATCGTCACCGATGATCGCAGTAATGTCACCAGCAGTTACGCTACCGGGATAGTACTGTGAGTATTGACGTTGCTTAGTCGTAGGGTTTGTGTAATAGCAACCCAAGAAAACACCGACCGTTGTATTGGTAGTGCTAACGGGATAAGTTGCGATAACAACATAACCAGCAGATAAAGTAACGAGATCACCGTAATACAGAGCGGTGCCGTAGTTATACTGAATTGGCAAATTTCTTGTCGATCCAGCAAAAACTTGACCACCGATCAGGTTTACGGGCTTTGCGCCGTAAGGGGCTGAGACAGTTGGATAAGCCATTTAAGACTCCTATAAAAAGTTATTTAGAACCAGAACCAAAAGTCACCTTAGTTTGTCTGTCAGAAAATTTCTGCATACTAGGGTGACTATCTCTCATAAACGTATTGTCTACCGATTCCATCTGGGCTTTGTTCTGATTGTCGTAATAAGCGGCACGTTGAACCATAAACTCTTCTGGAATGCGACATAACAATAACCCACCAATCTCAATATTGCCTTTGAATCGGCCTTCTTGAGTGGCATGCATCATCATCTCTGGATACTCCTCTGCTTTGCAGGGCTCATATCCTTCGCGGAACTTAGAAGAAATATTACTTGGGTCTGCTGTACCCATAGTACTTGTGCGAACATAACGGTGTTTCCAACCTGGACGATCATCGGGCATAGGTAGAGTCTCGGGAGCCGCCCACGCTTGTGGACGTCTTGTAGTTGCACGATTCTCTAATTCACGACTCATTCTGTTTTGTGTTTCAGCCATTTTGTTTCCTCATTTCTTCCGCGACTTTTTTAGCGTAGAGTTCCAAGGGAACACCAAGCTTCTTTGCTAATTGAACCTGTGTCGCATTGAGCACGATCTTTTTGGGTGCAGTGCTACGCGTTGCAGGGGCAACTACATTTGCTTTTTGGCGCTGAGATTCTGGTGCATCAGCGGACTCTCCAGAGGCAAATTTCTCTGGAAATACTTGGCGAATCCTACCGTTAAGACGTCTATAGTACTCATCGGTATTAGGATCAATTCCTTCCTCTACGACCAATTTTTCGTGCAACGCAAGCGCATAGCCGGTCATTTCTCGGTCTTTCCCATACCACGGATTGTTAGCATGCCAACGTTCCGCTTTAGGATCAACCCTCGGCGCTTGTGTGAGTTGATTAGTTTGTACTACATTCTCATCATCTTGTAAAGGGGTGTGCTTAAAGTTATTTACTTTGTCAGCACGTATAGACGCAGAAGTGAGTTCTTTTTGGGCTTTTACCAACAAATCTGGGTCTCCAGACTCGTATGCTTGCCTATAAAGACGTTCAGCAGCCTCAACTTCGCCTGATACAACCTTCTTTGCTTGCTCTAGAAGCACTTCTTGGTTGCTATTTAGCGATCCTTTTAGCTTTTTATTCTCTTCTACAATGGATTGAGCAAGGCGTAAAGCCTCATCTTTTTCCCTAAAAGCGGCCTCTTTTGCCCTTCTTTCATCGTGATAACCCTTGCCAAGCTTGGCCAGACGGTCTTTTAGACGCTTATCTGTGTACTTTTCTAGCTCATCTTCGGTCACATCTGCGGGAGATTCAGCCATCGGAGTGACGTTTCTGTCCTCTTCTGGGGTGTCATCGATGATTTCTATCTCGGGTGCGTCCTCTTTTTCAGCAGTATCGATCACTCGACCCCCTTTTTTGGACTGTTTTTCCTCAACTTCGTCAGGAAACTCGAATTCTGTCTTTTCAATTTCAGCCATGATTTACTCCTTATGCTGCACGGGTGATACCACGGGGATCTTGAACCACAGCTTCAACAGAGTCATCATTGATGATCCTGAATTCTTTGCCGTGTATCTTGAGTCGTGTGCCCGTATTGGGTCTAACAATTACAAAATCTCCCACTTTACAAGATGGCCCGGAGGGGAATCTTGAAGCGTCTTTATACGCATCGGGGCCAAGCTTGACTACGAATAATACTGGGGTCAGTACTTCTTCATAGTGCATAGCTTGGTTAGACTTTATCAACCCACTCTCATATTCTTCATCAATCTCTGGTAAGACCGTGAGAATCTGAAACCGCACAGGATCAGGCAATTGTTTCGCCTTCTCTTCAGCCGTTGCGGGAAGTACAGTCGCTGTGGCACCGTCTTGGCTTACGAGTAATTCACTCATCATTTTCCTTTTTCATACGTTCATCGAGGTCTTGAAGATTAGAGCTGGCTCGGTTAAGACCCCGAATAAACCCGACCAACTCACGATACTCCGCATAATCCTTAGCGCCGCCGCCTACAAGAACAGTCTGTGCGCCTTGAATCAATTCCGCGTTTTGTTTTAATAAATACTCAACTTCTGTCATTTAACTACTCCTGTGGGTGCTTGATTAGCCGCGTTTTGTCTAGCCAAATCCATCTGCATCTTGGCTTTCTGCGCGGTCGTAAGCAAGTCAGTCATGTGCTTCTGGTTACCATGCGTCATGTTCTGCTGTTGAATCTGCGCGTTGTGCGCCATCTCTTGCTGATGTTGCGCTTGAGCTTGTGCCATCTGTTGTTGAGACTGAGCCATCTCCATCTGGTGACGTTGCGCCATCATCTCAGGAGTCTCGCCAATCTTAGACTGGAGCTCCATCGCTTTGAGTTGTAGCTCGCCTTGTTTAATCTGTAACTCCCCATCCACTTTCTTTGCGGCAGTGGCGGCTTCTTGCTGCTTGATCTGCAACTCAGCTTGCTGCATCTGAATGAGCGGATCTTGCGCTTGCTGTTGAGCTTGCTGTTGCGCCACTTTCTGCTGGTTAAGCTGGAGCAACTGAGCAGAGGCTTGTGCAACCAACTGAGACAACTGAACCTCAACTTGCTCAGGCATTTGCTCGTTGGGTGGAGGTAGTGGAACGCCCAACTGATCTTGAATTTTCTGTCTGTACAGAAACGCCAAGTGCTCTGCAATGTGTGCTTGCACAGCTTGCATCATCTGCTGCGCCATCGGGTTTTGACCCATTTGAGCCGCAATCATCGGGTCTTGCATGAAGGTCGTATGCACTGCAATGTGTGCATCATGATCTTGGTAGATGAACGCCTTCGTTGGCTCACCGTTGAGAAACGCCATGTTCTCGGAGACAGGATCTCTGGGCGTCTGGTCATCTTCTACTGGCACGAGTTTATCAGCGTTTGGTATTCCCAATACATCTATCATCTGTCTATGCAACTGCGGCAAGTTATAAATCTGCGGAGCTTGTGTAGACAACTGCATCACAGCCTGATACTGCATGATTCTCTGCGCCATGGTGCTCGCGTTGGGATCGCTTACAGGTATCACATCCACCAAGTCGTAGTCTTCACGCTTAGCAGTTTTCTTGGCATGCACTGGCTCATACTCATACTCGCCGGGCGTGTGATCTTTGATAATCTCTTTGAGCAACTTAAACTCTTGCTTCATCGAGTCATGCACGCGAGCTTGGACAGCCCCCATCACCTTCAACTGTCTCTCTAACAGAGCAAGCGTCGTACCCACAGGAGCCTGAGCCGACATGTCGCTGATCTTCATGTCCGCGATCGACCCCAATCTTCTCGCTTCATCGTTGATCTGATTAAGTAGCGCCAACAAAACCTGTGACGGTTCCTTGTACGGCAGGGTCATGATGTTGTCTTTGATCGCTCCGCTTGGAACATCAACATCTCTGAACTCGCCCGGTGCGATGGGCGTATCATCACCCTTACTTCTCAAGCCTCTGGTCTTTAAACCACCTGGCAAATTACTGAGCGTACCCGCATCTACTAACTGTCTGATGATCGATGTGCCCGCACGCGCGTAGCCACCAATGATATGGATCAAGCCCATACCATATGCACCAAAGCCTGGGATGTAACAATAGTCTACGAAGTGATCTCTCTTTTGTTTGAACTCACTCCTCTTATCATCTCTTGCGTTGTCATAGATAGAGAGAATTTTCCCAGTGCCCTTCTCGATTGTTATAATGTAAGGTTCGGCGACTTTCTCGTCCTCTTCCCTATCATCCTTGTCTAACAACCAATCAACTTGCACCTCGCAAATCTGATAACGCTCGTCATCGGTCAATGAATAACCTTGTTCTTCTGCTTTCTTTTTCTCAACATCTGTATGACTTTGTACGGGCTCACCTAACTCAATATCACGGTAGAACCCAGCCGCCTGAAGTTTCTTGATATCATTCTTCGTCTTCCTCATGATGTGCGTCACCCGCTCTGCGGTTCTCACACCGCTCGACCCATACGGCATAATCACATCTTCTGCCGCAACGAACATCGATACTTGTCTACCCAAGTTCGTGTCGTAGTACACCTTCTTGAACGCAGAACCAGACAGCCCCAAGTTAAACAACATGCGCTCATGCTCTGGTCTATACTCAACCATCACCTCGGTCAACTCATAGTTCATGTCATCCTGAACCCGCTTGGCCGCTTGTTCTTTCAGCTTATCAATCGCTCCAATGATCTCAGTCTTGACTGGCCCAGCGGCAGGGAAAGTTTCCATGATGGACTCAGACTGAAACCTAATCGCAGCTTCTGTCAACACCGTTGAGTAGACGCCGCACGCGCCGTTCCATGGCTCGGTTCTTTCTTCATACCTCAAGCCCAAAACCTCCAAGCCTTTGACGTACGCCTCAACCCAATCTTTTCTAGACGAAACATCGGCATCCACCAGCTCCATGATCTCATCGGAGATACTTTGCAGTTCTCCCTCATCCATGTCTTCTGCAAGATTCTTACTGGTCTTTTCCTTGCTTTCAGGTTCTAGGGTAACTTCAACTGATCCATCAGACATAGTTACCGAATCGGGATTCTCAATCTCAATCTGTAAATCCGCATCATCCATGTTCTCGTCCATCCCAGTGGGAGCTTGATATAAACTTTTAGTGATAGCCATTTAAATACCTTTAATAGAAAGCCGCGTTGCGACGTTTGAAATACTGAATCTCATCGGGCTCATCAATGGGCAACCGTAGAAATCCACCTTGCCTAAACCGCATCAACGCTAGGGTCGTCGCATCAACCAAGTCATCATGTTCCCCTGATGGGAACGCAGCGATCTCGTCAACCAACTCTTCAGCCCAAGCTGTGCGTGGCAGAAAAACTTTTTTACTCGCTATTATGTCCGATACGGAATTTAAACGGGCGATTTTGTCTTGGCCTCGACTGGGCGTATATTCCTGAACAGGGATCCCCATGGCCCGCAGCTCATAAATAAGAGGAGCGCCTGTTGCTTTCTTTTCTATAAGAACCCCATCCGGCTCCCACTCGTTATATTCTTCCAATACATCCCGTTTAAGTTCTACCCACTCAACCCGTTTCTTGTAAGTATTCAGTAAGATAATATGAGGTTTGTTCTTATCCTCATCCAAATAAAATATCCCCCAAGTCGTGCCCGCTGAATAGTCAGCCCGCTGGTTCTTCTCAAACGCAGTATCCCAGGTCTGCAAAACATAATCACATCTCGGCGGTTTCTCTTCCTCCCACCATTGCCACCAATCTCTCTTAACAATCGCGCTCTCATTACCCACTGGGTTTTGCTGATACTGCGCTTGCCACTTCGAGTTGGGCAACTCGTTCCTCAACGCCTCTAATTCAGGCAGTGACCAGAACTCTGGCCATACGGGTAAACCCGAGGGCATGATCGCAGGAAACTCAATCACTTCCCACTGCTCCCCGCCTCTGGCTGCGGCTGCTTTGAGTACTTGGCCCGTCAAATCTCGTTGCGCCCAACGCGTCATCACGATCACAATCGCCCCGCCCGGCTGCAAACGCTGACGCGGGCCTGACGTGTACCACTCATACACCTTGTCGAACACTTCCGGGTTGCCCGCAGCTAATGCAGCTTCCTGTTCAGAGTGTGGATCATCAATAATTAACAGGTTCGCGCCTTTTCCGGTGACCGTTCCGCCCACTCCGATCGCAAAATAGTCGCCGCCCTTGCTGGTATTCCACCGCCCCGCAGCTTTTGAGTCTTGTTGCAAGTGCAAAGTAGGAAAAATAGCCTTATAGTTCTCAGAATCAACCAAATTACGTACTTTTCTACCAAATCCTACCGCCAATTCACCCGTATTTGAGCTCTGGATCACTTTTTTATTGGGGAATTTGCCCAAAAACCATGCGGGAAGCAAATAAGACGCAAACTCAGACTTGGTATGCCGTGGTGGCATGTTGATAATCAGCCTTTTACACTCGCCGTTGGCAACTCGCTCGAACGCTTTGGCCATAATCTTGTGATGCCGCCCCGAAATGAACTCTGGCCACACCTGATTGACAAAACCCATGAAGGTTTTCTGTGCCAGCTCCTTCTCCATCATCTGTTCGCGATGCTCTAGATCTTTAAGTATCAATTCTTTCTTCGCTTGGGGCAGTTTATCTAGCTGCGCCAAGAGCAACTTAAATTCAGGATCTAGGGTTTCTACCGATTGCTCACGCATCTTCGGGTTCCTCGGGCTCCTCAAACGAATCTTTAGGCACGACGTCCGTATACTCAATAGCTGGGGTTAACCCTAACTCTTTTTCCACATCTAGGTCAATCGTAGTTACCTCTTGAGCATGCAGTCTCATCATCTTTCTAATCTTATCCTTGATCGCATTATCTATATCGCTGACAGAATTGTAAGTAACCGTGATCTCGGTCTTCTCTGTAAACAATCCCACATCCGATACTTTGCCCAAAAGTTCTGTAGCCTTTATCTCAATTCTTGGATCACCACACATCGTCAGGTCAAGCAGTTTATTAATAGTCACTTGGCGTAACTCTGCTGCATCCGCGACTATCTGGCTGTTGTACTCTTGAAGCATCGCGCCGATCCGTTCAGCAACAGACCTGCTTTCTAATTCTCTAGGATTGGTTGACGGTTTAGGGGCGCGGCCTTTCTTCTTCGGCTTGTCCTCAATTGTTTCTTCAAACTGTTGCTCGGCCAGCTCTGCAAAGTCTTTAAATACTTTGTCCGCGTGAGCTTGGATACGGGGGTCGTTGTTTGGTTCGTCGATTTCTTCGTCCTCTATTCCTTCAAGCCCGCGAAGCAGCGCGGCTGTGTTTGCGGCGATCTGCATATTCTCGCGAAGGGTCGACGGCACATCCGGCTCAAGTGAGGTTGGATATGGGACGGTATGTTCAGGGTGTAGCTGAATAGTCATGGAGGAAATTGGGCACTCCAAAAAATAATATCCGGATTGTAACAGCAGGGAACCAAAAAATGCAAGGGGGGTGTTGGCGCCCCATAAAGCAGGGTTGGGCCAACAACACTCTTAATATTTCTAGCCCGCGGCGCTAACCCGACCCGCCAACAACTGAATATTACCAAAAAAATATATACCCCCCGGGGGGTAGGCAAAATAAAAAGTGACGGGGGGTGTTTCTGGATTTTTTAAAAATTGCTTACCGGTTGCGCGAAACACTGTGTATGGTGTCCGTGTCCGCTCCCGTCTTTTCTTGGGGGTGCCCGGGTAGTGGGGTTCGCCGTGTCCCCGTATTTTTTCTCGTATCGAGGTTTAGTCGGAGAAAGATTTTTTTATTTTTTAGGTTTAGTCGGAGAAAGATTTTTTTATTTTTTTTAGGTTTAGTCGGAGAAAGAAGGAAAATTTTTTATTTCGTAGCATCATGAGACCCTGTGGAATTTTCCCATGCTTTTTCTTGTTCTGCTATTATTAAATCATGGCGGAAATGATAACCCTGCCGTCGGAATTATCGACACGTTGTCGATGTTTCCGGAGCGTTTTGCTCGTCCTTTACTTGGAGAATATCATCATGGCTAAAACCATAAACACTGAGTTAGTTGCGTCCCCTTCTGCTGTTGCTGTTGCTGTTCAAATGATCGGTGACCGTCCGGCGTTTGAGTTGCAAGATACGATCTTTACCATTGGTGAAGAATCGCTGATCGCTGAAAAGAAAATGTCTGAGGGTAAGCAAGCCCTCGATGTGCTCGATGCGAACCTTCACGATATCGTGAAGGGTTTAGTTTACGCTGAGTTTATGCTTGTGCGTGATTATTACAAGGCGGGCGTGATCGATAAGGGCGTGAGCGATGACGGCGCTCAGAAACAGTGGGAGCGTGCGGTAAATCGTTGCAAAGCGAATTTTGCTTTCGTCACTCCTAAGTCTGAGTCGAAGGACGCGGTTCGCAAAGCTGAGAAAAAAGCTGAGCTGATCGCAAAGCTCGCTGAGTTTGATGACTGCGCGATCGAAGAAAAGAAAGCGGAGTTGATCGCTCAGGGTACAGTTAAAGCGCTCAAAGAGGCGCAAGTGATTACTGCGGAGATCGATCGACGTAATTCGGACGTGCTCGGCGCTGAGAAGGCGCGACGCAAAGAACAAGGCGAGTCGATCATCAAGCGCGTGCGCGAGTTGGTCAAGGCGGGTACTGCTGATGCGGACGATATCCTCTATCAGTTAGAAGCTATTGCGTCGGCTTAAGTAACCTTTGGAACAATCGACATGGTGTCGATTGTTCCGTTTTTTCCTTTCTTTATTTGGAGGTCTCATGGACTACGGTATTTTGTATTTGGCTAAAATTATTTCTATCCCTTCTGACGGCGATTGTCCTCGCCGTAAAAAAGTGAACCTGTGCAACTTTTATTGCACTAAAGATGAAGTGCCTGCTAAGCTGGTCGAGTTCAAGTTTTTGAACCCTGATGTAAAAGATGTCGGCGCTGAGTGGGTTTATCGTGAATTTTTTGATGACGATTTATCATGAAGTTTTACCATTACTTTATGATTAAAGGCCCATTACTTTTAGTGGGCTATGCGTTCGGGTCTCAGGATTCGGCGTTTCTGTATGTCGGGCTGGCGTCGCTAGCCTGTATCCCTTTGTTCCTCTACTTCGGGGAATAATCCGCGCCCGCCTTGGACTTCGGTCTGGGGCGGGCTTTTTTTTGGCCTAAATTTTTCTGAGGGTTTTCCCTGCCCTCGGCGTCTTTGACGCCAGTTCCTGTGAAGCAACGGGTTAGCTCGGCGGGCGGTGAATTAACAAGCGTTCCGTCGTCTCGTCGTTCTCTATATATACCAGTTCCCTGAACAACGGCCTAGCCCGCTCGGCGGGAATTGTCGACACGATGTCGATTTATCCGTGGCCGAGCCCGCGTCGGATGCTCGGCAAGTGCAGATTTGGTAAAGTGTTTCACAATGCGGAATAATAATGCATGGAACAACGGATTAGCCCGCAACGGGCGACGCTCAAATTTGCTGGTCAAAAAAGCACGTTTCACAGAGGTAAATCAGCCCCTAAAACCCCCTAGCAAGCATCGTGCCAATTTCAATCATAATCCATATCCTTAGCCGAGCCGACACCCACTCAAATGAGTGAAAGCCGATTTAGGTTACGGCCTTAGTTTATGATATGCACAGGGGGACATAAGCTAAGTCCTTATTATTATTATCTTTTTTAAAAATAATAATAATAATACAACAAAACATAATTCATTCCCTTAACCCTTTTTCCTACTATAAAGCACCTAAAACAAATAAATTTCTAAACACAGAAAAACTTGAGAAGCACGTGTTTCAGCCCTTTTTTATTTTATTTAGGTCTTCTCTCTATTTGAAAAACCGATACAGAATGAATTATGTTTTACCAATTTACCACGTAACCCCTTGATTTTACTTGACAAGCCCCAAGATACCATATACTATCGACGTAACCTAACTCGCCATACACTCATTTGAAAGGCCTAAAAAACCCCCTTTTTCCCGAGTGTTGGCAACGTACCACACGTTATTGACAGCTTACCCACAACTTATCCACAACCGTAACTAGGAGAAACCCTAATGAGAACTGCAAAGTACCATGACGCCGATTCTTTGATAGAGAACTGCACCATTAACCGTGAAACTTGGTGCTGGGTCTGGCCCGAGTCGAACCTCGCCCGCCCCATGATAAACCCCCACGGCGTCTTCGCGCACCTGATGGGAACGAACTCCGTGCCCCGTATCCTGTTCACAATCCTGAAGCACCCCCCTGCATCGCGTCGCCTAGTTCAGCATTGCCACACGAACTTCTGCGTCAATCCCTTTCATCACACCGAGGCCTACGACATCGTGAAGAAACGGCAAAGCCTCGAGAAGATGGGACTGTCTGCAAACACAGTGATTAAAGGCGCGGTCGACCGATCCGTCTTTCCTGACGATGAGAAGCTACGCTCGCTGACCGTGAAGAACCCTTTGCATGTCCAACTCATCACCGAGTCGGCCACGCGGGCAGGGCAGTTTGCACGAGGCATCAGCATACCCAAACCAACGGACAAGCCCCGCCCCAAAGTTAAGATCGCCATCAAACGCATTGTAGAGAAACGCGAACCAGCCCCCATCGATCCCGAGTTCGCGGGCATGGATATTAACCAAATCTTTAATCACATTCAGAAGAAAAAGCTGAGAAAGATGGTGGATGAGTGGGATGCGTAGTACTAACGGACTACATGCCTGAAACGCGGAGAGCCTCTCCAAAACACGGAGAGGCACTTGACAAAGTCTAGTTTCTGTGGTATACTCTACTATGTAGAGTAAAAACTACAGGGCGTTCTATGGGCAAAACAAAACAAAACGGAATTATCGACACGATGTCGACTATTCCACTTCAAAGGAGTATTTATGTCATCAACTAAGAAACAAATGAAAGCATGGAAAGGTGTAGTAATAACTACATATCAAGAAGAACTAACAGTACTGGCTGACACGAAAGAGCAAGCCGAGTTACTTATGTATGACCGAGCGAATCCTATGGGGGATAGCGTAAATGGTGAGATGGAAGTGAATGACTTAATTGAAATAGGAGAAACAATTGGGGGGTCTAAATGAATCTCAACAAAACCGAAGTCTTTTACCGTGTCACCGTATTGGTTGCACTAATAGTATTGGCGCTCGACCTGATCGTATGGAGACCCAATTGAAGTTTCTAGTAACACGTATTTCTATAGAATTGAATGATGATGAGGGCCCTGGCGCTTCATCATCTCTCTCATCTCCCCCCTGCACACAATGCGGGCGGGGCGTCCGCGCGGAACGTTGGAATACCATTTCAACACTCTGCTTGGACTGTGGCGACAAGCTCGCCACGCAACAACGCGCCTCATGGTGCATTGTGCAAACCTACGGCAAAGGGCCGTACATGTTGGTCACCCCTGAGTCTGCATATCAGACGCTCAAGGATACCAATCAGAAAGCCCCTCGTTCGTAAGCTCGGAAGAATCGACATGGTGTCGATAATTCTTTTTAATCCTACCTTATCAAGGAAATCAAAATGTCAGATATTAAATTTACTCGTCGCGTCAACTTCACAGAAGCAGTTGACATCATCCTCAACTGCGGGCATAACTCGGTTCACCTTACTGGCGAACCAGGTGTTGGCAAGACTGCAATTCAAGATGTTATCGTGGAGCGCACAGGGTTCCACAAGGTGTACATCGACGGGCCAAACACAGACGTCGGCCAAGCGGGCATGCCCATTCCCAACCATGAGAAGCGCATCCTTGACTTCTACCCAGCGGGCAACTTCAAGCTCCATACCAACGAGCCGTGTGTATTCATGATCGATGAATGGACGAAGACCGATGACTATGTCCGCAACACCTTGCACCCCCTCTTGCATGAGCGTCGCCTCGGTGACTACAAACTGCATGACGAGTCAATCGTGTTCACAACGGGCAACATGGACTCGGACAATGTCGGCGATAGTGCCAAGGCGCATACCCGCAACCGTCAAACATGGCTCACCTACATGAAGCCAACGGCTGATGAGTGGATCAAGTGGGCTATCAATAACAGCGTAGCAGAAGAGATCTTGGCTTGGGTCAAAGAGTATCCCCATTGCTTATCGTCCTACATGGACGGCGGGCAGAAGGAAAACCCATACATCTTTAACCCATCGGATGCGTCGCAGATTGCGTTCGTCTCGCCCCGTTCCTTGTTCAAAGCATCGCATTGGGTCAAGCGCCGTGACGTGATAACAGAGAATTCATTGGTCGCTACGCTCGACGGCACGATCGGGTTCTCTGCATCGCGGGATCTGCAAGCCTACATCTCCATGGCCGATCAGTTACCTACGAAGGAGGCGATACAGAACAATCCTGAGACTGCTCTGATTCCAACGAGTCCTGCGGCGCTTTGCATTCTGGCGTTCAAGCTCGTCACTGCATCGACACGGGACACGTTCGGCGTATGGATGAAGTATGTGCGTCGCATGCCCAAGGAAACACAGGCGGTGTTTATCAACACCTTGCTTGAAGATCAGAGTAAAAAGAATTGGGCTCTCTCTCACCCTGCGTTCGTAACGTGGGCGCGTGAGAACCAGTATATGTTTGCCGGATTGAAAGGTTAATCATGAAAAAAGAAATGCCAGACTGGATCAAAGTAAGACTACCCGTAACGAAATCCGAGGCCAAAGCTATACTGGGCAAGCCATGCAAGAGCTACGCGAAAGGGTGCTGTGTATGTGATGGATGGAAATCGTACAACGACAAAGGATGGATACATATCATGCTAGATAGAGCTGATTTGGCCAAACAAGAATCTCAACCCATATTATTTAAGGAATAATAAAATGATAATTGCTAAAAGTAAGTTAACCGCAGAGCAACGCCTTGAGCTTGTTCATGTCAGTCTCATGCGTTCGCCTGAGTTTGCCCTCTTCGCGGGCTTGTTCATGGTCGGGAGTAATGAGGTGGTGGATGAGCCGATCACCGCTTGTACCAATGGGCGTGACGCAAGGTATGGTCGAGAGTTTGTATCCGAGTTGTCGGACAAAGAACTCGCCTTTCTTGTCATGCACGAGAACATGCACAAGTGCTATCGTCATCTCACGACGTGGCGCAGTCTCTATGAGATCAACGGCGAGATTGCCAACATCGCGTGTGACTACGTTATCAACATCCAACTTGTGGATCTGGATCCAAACGGCAGACTTATCATGATGCCTATCGATAAGAAGACGGGTATGCGTATGGGCGTGCTCGACGCCAAGTACCGTGGCATGGACAGCAAGCAGGTCTTTGATGATCTGATAAAGAAATGCAAGAAGGCCAAGCCTCCCAAGGGTAAGAGAGGGGAGAAGGGCGACGGTAACGAAGGTGGTGATGGCGACGAAGGTGGTGATGGCGACGATGGGAACAATCGACATGGTGTCGATGATTCCAAGGATAACCCCAAGGGCTTTGACGAGCATGACTGGGACAACGCCAAAGAGATGACCGAGAAAGAGAAGGAAGAGTTGGCCAAGGAAGTCGACAGTGCTCTGCGTCAAGGTTCGATCTACGCGGGCAAGGTCGGCGCTAACGTGCCGAGACAGATCGGAGAGTTGCTCAAGCCAGAGATCAACTGGCGCGAGGTTCTCCAACGCTTTGTCAAGACTCATCTGAAAGATCGGGACGCCCCATCATGGCGCAAGGCGCATCGCAACTATCTGTGGCAAGACGTGATACTGCCGAGCATCATCGGCAAGCGTGTCAAACATCTTGTGATAGCCATCGATACGTCGGGTTCTATCGTCGGGCCTATGCTCGATCTGTTCCTGACCGAGTTGAACAAGGTAGTCACGGATGTGAATCCAGAAAAGCTCGACATCTTGTACTGGGACACAAGCGTGTGTAACCACGAGACATTCAAGGGTGGCGATAAGAAATCTATCGTGCATCGCACCAACCCTCGGGGCGGTGGTGGTACTAACCCTGACTGTGTGTCCGCACACATGAGAGATCATAAGCTGGCCCCCGATGCACTCATCGTGCTAACGGATGGGTACATGCACAGTGAACCCAGGAATTGGGCGTTCATTAAAACTCCATCGCTTTGGTGTGTGATCGGCAACGACAACTACAAACCACCGCATGGTCAACTGATAGTCATTAGGGAAAAGTCATGAGCAACGCATCGTATTCAATTAATCTCAATCGAGATACCTTTGATCTACTGCATAAGGTACAACAAGACCTAGTTAAACAACTAGGGTTTGAACCAACTCTTGGTCAGGTGGTTCGCCACTTGATCGCTGTCTATAACAAGGAGTAGCTATGCCACTCGTAGTTAAAGGCAAGGGAGAGGTTGTCTTTGTACAACCGAAAGAGCGTCCACAGATCGGACGGATGGTGATCGTTAACGATTACTACAACGCTCAAAAACGTCGGGATGAAGCAGAGAAGCTTTCTCTGTCCATGTCCCTTATTCAAAAAGCATATCTTTTTAAAGGAAAATAAAATGGGTTACAACACCGCAAATGTACGCAAGCTGAATAGCTTTGCGGAAGCTAAAAAATGGTACGAGAATATCAAACCAATCGCGCGTCATCCGCAGCAAGTTAGGCCTCTCGGTATAAGACGGCATCACGAAATGGCAAGCATACGCATGCCGGACTCTAGCACCGTTGAGTTGTACTACTATCGTAATCCGCTCGTCACATGGCGCTCGGACAATACCTTCTCTGTGCATGCCCCTGCGTATTGGTCGGCATTCGTGCCTGACAATATCTGTAACTTCGTGCCACTTAACCTCGGGTTTGGGTGGAATCGCGGGCGCTTGCTACTGCGTGTAGGCAGTGAGTTCTACGCCATGGAGCGTGGGCAGAGTTACAACTTCCAAGTAATGGATGGTGGCAAATGCTTTTTCCTAAACGTACCTACTGCTTACGCAACACGCATTAGACGCAAGCCCTACGCCGAAGCGATGAAGAAAGTCAGTAAGTTTAAGGACTGGTTCAACATCGTGAATGCTATATCGGAGACACACAAGGGTGAAGCAGTTAACGAGACCTACGAAATCTTTAGGGTCGCGAATGGTGTGCCGTCTGAGTCGCAGTACGACAAACTTCGCGGTAATTTAGTGTATTCAGCGAACCGAACTGAAGAAGAACATGAGTTGGTTCACCGTGTGTGGGACGAGTCACGAAAAGCGGGCAAACTTCCGTTCAGGGGTAATCGTCAGCATAGCAAACAGTATGCGGATTTTTATCGCCCTAGCTGTGAGATGTTGTTCAACTGGATCACAGACGAGTCAGGCAGTAAGTGGACTGAGGCCTTGTACGTGATCTTGCAACAACAAGGTAGTTATAAAACCTATACCTCAAACTCTGAGGATAGGCAAATGAACATCTCTCATCGTGAATTGGATGATTACTTGAGCGCGCTAGTCAAGTACTTGTTCAGAGACCAAGTGTTTGAGAAGGTGCGTCTCGATCAGGGCGCGATACCAACCAAGACCAATCTGAATTTCTATGACGAGATTGAATTCACCATCGGAAATATCGACATCATGTCGATTAATCCTAACCCAAAACAAGGAGCTTAACATGACAGAGAATACAATGACGACTAACCCTACACCGGTATTATCGCTATCCTCTATGGCGATGTTGGTTGAACTACGGATCAGCACATGGACTGCGCGTAAGCGTGACAACGAGACAACCATGGATGTGAACAACGAGAAGAACGCAGATCAGGATGCGGGCTCGGTGTACAAGTATCTCATGGCGGGCAGTGACCACCTCAAGAAGATAGAGAAGTACTCGGCGAAAGCTAGGGCTTGGAACTCATCACAGACCTTGCCTTGGATGAAGGGCATCAGCTTACTGCCCATGGAGAACTTCTTCAAGTATCGCGAGCAACTTGCTACGATGGAGACTAACTTCTACGGCTTGGTCAATGACTTCATTGACATCTATCCAACCTTGAAGAGCGATCAGGCGTTCAAGCTGGGCAAGTACTACAAGGCCGAAGAGTTTCCTGATGTGGAGACATTGCCCCGTCGCTTCAAGTTCGAGTATAACTTTCTCCCTGTTCCAGAGAAGGGTGACTTCCGTATCAACTGTGAAGAGCGCGTCAAAGCGGATCTTGCAGAGCAGTACGAAAAGATGTACACGGACAAGCTGGCCGATGCTATGCGTGAACCGTGGAACCGCTTGCATGAAGTACTCATGCACATAAGTAATACGATGACGGACAAGCCCAACGGTGATCGCAAGATATTTCGTGATACCTTGGTTGAGAATGCCACGGGTCTTTGTGATCTGCTGACTAGGCTCAACGTCACGAAAGATCCCGAACTAGAGAAGGCTAGGCGTATGCTTGAGTCGACGATCAACAACGTTGATCCCGATGATCTGCGCTCATCATCTCATGCTAGGCTCGAACTCAAATCATCTGTCGATGAAATCATTAACAAATTCAACTGGTAATACAACATGACAACATTAGCAAATGTAACCCTGCCCGAGAACATTATTCTCGATCCCGCATTGGCGCACTTCGTCGTGCCCTTTGCCCTTGCAAACCCAACGTATTCATTCACCAATACGAAGAAAGACAGGGGTAGCAGTACCTTGAGTATCGACAAGATTGGTGACAACTACATAAGCGCACCGGATGATAAGAGGTTTACGCGAGAGCTCCTTGTGTATTCCAACAATCAGAAAGTCGGCACGGTGTATGTCGAGAAGGACTGGCGCAAGAGTGTCATCATGTACTGCATCCAATCAGATCGGATTCAGAAGACAAGGGGCACGAGGGACGTAACATCCTCAAGCAAGCTCAACATAGCCATGCGTCATGCCAAGAAGTATTGGAAGGCGAAGGATCTCGCAGAGCTATACAGCTTAGGCAATGCGAAGGTACGTAATGAACTTAGGGATAGCATCAGTAACTTGAAGCACCGGATAGTGCGTGGTTCAGAGATTGGTAATAAGTGGGTCAAGGTACAAGTCTACATGTTTCACATGCTGACGAATCGTGAGATCAGTCCTGTTACCAAGCAAGAGGTCGAGGCAATCTTTACGAACCCTAGCTATGAGAAGCACATGGGGGACTACAGGCTAGCGCGGGACATAGAGAGACTACTTGATACAAACAAAGTCATCAGCATAATAAAGCACGAAGATGGTTATATGTTTTACGAGAACGATACTGTTGTGTGCAAAGTATATGAGGACTTACCCGAAGACTGGCAAAATAAACTAGCAGTACTGCAACTCGTATCGGACGAAGAAATCGTGAGAGATGTAGGCTTTAAATACACAAACGAATCGTTTGCAATAATTAAATAATAATTTAGTATCTTATGACCCGCCTAGTGCGGGTCTTTTTTTGTCTGGAATAATCGACATCGTGTCGATAATTCTTTATATAAATATTTTCAAAATAGTACTTGACTTTGTCTAGTTTGCCCATATACTAAGAGTATGAGCACAACACCAGAAACAAAAGTTAAGATAAAAGTAAAGCGCATCCTCGAGGAGCGCGGAGCCTTTCACTTCTCACCCGCTAGCAACGGCTTTGGTCGTGCGGGCATACCTGATATTATAGTATGCCACTGCGGATACTTTCTTGCAATCGAATGCAAGGCGGGCAAGGGGCGCACCACATTATTACAAGAACGAGAACTTGCACGGATTAGAAAAAGCCATGGGGTTGCACTCGTCGTCAACGAAACAAACTATCACGATGTCGTGATACACCTTACTTGGATGGAAGAACAATATGCTAGAACGCTTGCTACGGTATCCGCTACCCGATCAGATCAAAGCTCTCTGCGAAAAGATTGATTTGCTTGATGACGATGACGCCAGTTCCCTGGCCAAGATTGATGATTTAATAGACCACATGCGTTTTTACGAACGTCTTATTGCAAGGCGCGCCATAAAGTTAAAAAAACGCGCTAGGGTTTTGAATCGTGCGATGGAACTTGTTATTGGAAGCAAGAATGATTACGATAGATTTTGAAACGTTTTACGACCGAGATTTTTCTTTGTCGAAATTAACAACGGAAGAGTACGTTCGTGATCCTCGGTTCGAGGTGATTGGCGTTGCCGTAAAAGTAAATTCCGAACCAACGGTTTGGTTTTCCGGCGAGTTCCAAGAAACGGCTGAATGGCTTGCTCAATATGATTGGGGGAATCATTTCGTGTTAGCCCATAATGCTATGTTTGATTCGGCTATTTTGACGTGGGTGTTTGGGCAAAGACCCAAGGCGTGGCTTGATACGCTGTCGATGGCCCGCGCACTGTTTGGTACAAGCGTGAGCGTCAGCTTAAAGAATCTTGTGCAACACTTTGGCCTTGGCACTAAAGGTTTAGAAGTCAATGACGCGTTAGGCTTGCATCGCTTGGATTTTCCTGTTAGTCAACTAGAGCAGTACGGTGAATATTGTAAGAACGATGTTGAGTTGACATATGCACTCTATCACGAGCTTAACAGAGGTTTCCCTATTAAAGAGAAGCGGTTAATTGATATTACGTTACGCATGTTCAGCGATCCCTTGCTTGAACTCAACACCGAGGAGCTTGAGAAGCATTTGATTGGCGTGCGCGAGCGCAAAGAGAAACTATTTGCCGATGCCAAGATTACCAAGGAAGTACTTAACAGTAGTGCCAAGTTTGCGGAGTTGTTGACGATCAATGGTGTGACGCCTCCGATGAAGGTCAGCCCTGCGACGGGCAACTTAACCTATGCGTTCGCTAAGAGTGATGACGAGTTTATGGAGTTGCTCGATCATAAGAACGAAGTTATACAAGCTCTTGTATCTGCACGAGTGGGCGCTAAGTCAACGCTTGAGGAGACACGCACTGAGCGGTTTATCTCAATATCACGACGCGGGCATATCCGTGGGGCCCTTCGCCGTCTTCCTATTCCGTTGAAATACTACGCGGCTCATACGGGGCGGTGGGGCGGGTCAGACAAGATCAATCTACAGAACTTGCCAAGTCGTGGCGAGTTAGGGGGCAAGCTCAAGAGATGTATCGTGGCTCCTCGCGGGCATGTCATCATTGACTGTGACTCGGCTCAAATTGAAGCGCGGATATTGGCGTGGCTCACTGGGTCGCATAGTTTGGTGAAGAAGTTTGCGGACAAAGAAGATGTGTATAAATTCATGGCGTCGATGATCTACAGCAAGCACCCCGAAGATATAACTCCTTCCGAACGCTTTATTGGCAAGACCACTGTGCTTGGTGCAGGTTACGGTATGGGCGGTGTTAAGTTTCAGCGTCAGCTCAAGACGATGGGCACGGATTTGGATTTGGATACATGTCAGTTCATCATCAAAATGTATAGGCAGACCAACCCCATGATCTCTACATGGTGGAATCATTTAAACAATGTTTTGGACGCCATGATTAAAGGTAAAGAATACATTGTTGACTCGCAGGACGTGGTGGTGCTCAATCCGCTTACGGGCATTGAACTACCGAACGGCCTGTCTTTGAATTATCCGGAACTAACTCGTCATAGCTCCGGAGAGTTTACTTACAAGACTCGTATGGGCATTAACAAGATATACGGTGGTAAGGTGGCCGAGAATTTATGTCAGGCAGTTGCGCGATGCGTGATTGGTGAGCAGATGATTGAGATTGAAAAAAGGTATCGTGTTGTGCTAACTGTGCATGATGCTATTGCTTGCGTTGTACCTGACGAGGAAGCGCATGAAGCTAGAGCATACGTAGAAGAATGTATGAGGACTCCCCCTGCATGGGCGCAAGGGTTGCCTCTCAACTGCGAGTCAGGCATGGCTCGAAATTATGGAGATTGTTAATGGCAAATGTCGTATGGTCATATAGTAGTTTGTCCCTGTATCAGCAGTGCCCTAAAAAGTACTATCACTTACGGGTTGCGAAAGACATAAAGGAAGCGCCAAGCGAAGCGATATCGTTTGGTAATGAAATTCACAAGCTAGCTCAAGAATACGTTGCTAATGGTGCTCCTATTCCTGAGAAGCATAAGAAGATTGAGGCAGCCCTTGAGTCTGTACGCAACATGGAAGGTGAGAAGTTGTGTGAGAACAAGCTAGGGCTTACCGTTGATCTTGAGCCTTGCGGGTTCTTTGACAAGAAAGTATGGTGGCGTGGTGTCGCTGACATTATTATTTTGCAGGGGGATAAGGCGGTCACGATTGATTACAAGACTGGCAAGAACAACTACCCTGAAATTAAACAGTTAGAGATCGTATCGTTGGCAATCTTTAAACACTTTCCGCAAGTTAAGAAGGTCAAAGCGGGCTTGATGTTCTTGTTTGCTGATGATCTTGTAAAAACATCTTATGACGCAGACAACCAAGACGACATGTGGGGCAAGTGGTTCTCAGATGTCAACCAATTGAAAGCGTCAATAGAAAATGATATGTGGAATGCCAAACCAAACTTTACTTGTCGTGGTTGGTGTCCTGTTAAAACATGCGTACATAACGAAGGAGCTTAAACATGCAAGCAAGCGCAATACACAAAGGAGAACATATGCACGCAACATTATCGTTTGCGTACCCTGATGACGAAGAGAAGTTAAAGGATGCACTAAATGGGGAACGCTACCGATATGCGTTAGAAGAAATTCATCAGCATATCAAAGAGATGTACAAAGATGGCAGTGATTATGAATTTGTAATTACTTCTATCAGCAGTGTGGTCAGTAACGCATTGAAAGGAGAATAAGATGTATACGTTTTGGAACATATTAACTTGGGTTGTATTGTTGCTTGGTATATGTGGTTTGGGTTTAATGTTTTGGTTTATTGTTTGGACATGGGGAGATGGTAAATGATTGAACAAATTAAAACATGGGTGCAAAACTTGTTGGCCAAATGGTTTGCTAAACCTATTCCCGCAGTTGAAGAACAACCCAGCGATCCTGCACCAAAACCAAAAAGAAAATACACATCACACAAAGAAGACCGCGCTAACTTTAGTGAATTGTTGGACGGCATCGAGTCTACGTTTGAGTCTTATAAGTTCCCAACATTACAGTCGGAATCATGGTTAGATAAAGACTCGATCATTGGCTTAAAAAAGTTGGGTGCTTATGTACCAAATCCTTGGGTAATGCCCGACCCTTATCACGAAGGAGATTACAAAGTAGAAGACGTTAAAGTACTTCCCGCAATTATGTGCGTATCTCTTGGTTATAAAGCATACGCAAAAGAAGAAGACGACAAGATGCCCGCTAAATTTATGTTTGCAATTAAACACAAAAAGCTACCTTGGAATGTTGCGTATAAAACAGGTACACCATATTTATTTGGCATGGCTTACGAATGGAGAGGTAAATTAGTTTGGTTGCACATGTACATGACTGTGAACAGGCATTCAGGACGCGTTGAGATGTGTGATGAATTGCGGGACATAACAAATGTTATACCTAGTAAATCAGTTGCTTCCAAACATGCCAATGGGCAAGCCTCTGTTATCAAAAGACGTCAATGGGGTGCTGCTCCGTTATTGTATGGAACACTCGACAATGACGTTGAAAAAACTAAACAGTTATATAAGGGAATGTTTTGTACCATGTTGGAGTGGTGGGTTAAGCGCGATGAGCGTTGGAATGTAATTGTTAAACACAACGGTGATAGATTGTCGTTCGGTGTACCAAACAATATGACCAAACAATACTTTAAAGACAGAGATAAAACAATTAAAACCGCAAATGGCCAATCAAAAAAGATTGTTCATTATGTTAAAGAGCATCAGCGTATAAACGAGAACAGTGTGTCTAAAGTCAAAGAACACATTAGAGGACTTCATGACTTTAATTGGAAAGGGTATCAAGTACAGGTTGTATCTCCAAAATTAGAACGAAAAACATCCGCTGGATTTACCCCCGGCGCTACCAATATGGAAGATATGAATCCTCAAGAAACAAGTAACGTGGTTTACCTAAGTAAACTTGGAAAAATGTTGGCAGATTTTGAAGAAAGAAAGGCATACAAATGATTGAATTTAGTTTAATAGAAATACTATTGCTTGCGTGGGCTGGCATAGCAACAGGCATGGCATTGCATTATCGAGACCAAGAGAGAAACCACAGAGGGCTTGTATCTACATTGATAGAAAACAAAGATTTGAGAGCCGAGTTTTTTAACAAGGTTGATACGCACATAGAGGAGCACGCATGACTGATGATGAAATCATAGAGCAGATCCTTGCTAATAATTGGTGGCCTTTTGATCGTGTTGATCCCAAGATACTTCAACAAGTCATGCGTAAAGACAAACAACAAACAATCGATGAAGTAGGGGAGGCGTTGTTATGACTAGAGATGAATACATAAAATTATTTCACAAAGAACAATTAAACCTTGTTGCGTTTAAACGCTTACTGGATTGCGATGAAGAAGTTTTGCGGTTAGTTAACAGTGCAATTAAAGCCGAGCGTGAATCGGTGGCTAATTGGCTGATGAGAAAAGGTTTTGCTACAGGTCATGGAGACACTATCGTTGATATGCTTGATGAGCTTGAGTGGCAAGTAGCAGAGCGTGAGCGTGAGGAATGTGCTGAATGTGGTGCTGATGGTGGTCATGCGTTGTATTGCGTTGCGTGTGCTGAAAAGTTTGTAAAGCGTGAATGGGTAGGACTGACAGAAGAAGATTTAAAACCAATATGTGATGAATGGCGTATTGTTTATGGAGCGTGGACGCATGACTTTGCAAGATACATTGAAGCCAAACTAAAGGATAAAAACATATGAACACAGAAGACGATGAGTTCAAGCGCATTGAGAAAGAATCAGGGTGGCGTAAGAAGCAGATACAAAAAGCCATTGAAGACGATGACGATATTCAAGACTACAAAAAGCCTTGGGTAGGACTGACTTCTGAAGATATTGCCCGACTTGGAATCCATACCACAGATATGTACCCCGAAGACTTTATTCGGTACATTGAATCCATACTTAGGAGTAAAAACACATGATTAAGTATGACGGGTATGACGAAGCGATTATTGGCCCTGCATCTATATGGAGAGACGGCACGCAAGTATCTGTGTTGGTCTATGATGCCGAAGAGATCAGAAAGATCCTGATGACCAGGGATGGCATGGAAGCTGATGAAGCAAGAGAGTTCATTGAGTTCAACATTGAAGGAGGGTACTTGGGGGTGACAACTCCAGTATTGGTGTGGAAAGATGATATTTATTGGGAAGATGCGAATGAAGAAAGTTAGTACTGATAGGTTTGCAATCGTGAAGAAAGGCGGGCAGTACGTTAAGCCTTTCTTAGATGATTCCCCTTACTTATTGTTTAAGACCAAGAAAGACGCTGAGAAGTGTATTGCGTTAGACTTACCAAGGGACTACACAGTTGTTAAAGTTAGAGTTATCATTGAACCTTTATCAATCTAAGGGGAACATCATGCCATACGTTAACAAACCAAGACCATACAAAAAAGAGTATCAGCAACAGAAAACTAGAGGCGAGAATGACAATCGCATGGAGAGACAAAAAGCTAGGCGCGAGATGGATGCCAAGGGCGTAGATCGTACGGGCAAAGACATTGACCATACCGTACCTTTATCCAAAGGCGGTACAAATGCGCCAAGCAATTTAAAACTAAAGTCCCCCAGTGCTAACAGATCGTTCAGTCGTAATTCAGATCACACAGTAAAAAAGAACAAGCCAAAGAAATGATTACACAAAATTATAAATGGCCAAGGCCGATGGGCTTTGAGCCGTTTAATCATCAAAAGATAACTGCGGATTTTTTAACACAGAATACTAGGGCCTTTTGTTTTAACGAACAAGGCACAGGTAAGACTGCTTCAGTAATATGGGCGTCGGATTACTTAATGCAACTAGGGCTTATCAAGCGCGTGCTTGTGGTTTGCCCTTTATCCATCATGCAGTCGGCTTGGCAAAATGATTTGTTTAAGTTTGCCGTTCATCGCTCAGTCGATGTAGCCTACGGTAGTTCTGATAAAAGAAACAAAATAATTAACAGTACCGCAGAATTTGTAATCATAAATTATGACGGTATACCCGCCGTTGCAGAAGCTATCAAAGATACAAGCACATTTGATTTAATTGTAATTGACGAAGCCAACGCTTATAAGAATGTACAAACAAAAAGATGGAAGACCATGCGTAAGCTAGTCACTCCTGATACTTGGTTATGGATGTTGACCGGAACACCAGCGGCTCAATCACCTGTGGATGCTTATGGATTGGCAAAGCTTTGCGTACCAGGGAAAGCACCTAGATTTTTAGGTGACTACCGCGAGTCCGTTATGCTTAAACTAGGCATGTATAGATGGATACCAAGGCCCGATGCAAAGGACACGGTATTCGCTATGCTACAACCCGCGATACGTTTTGAGAAGTCTCAATGCCTTGATTTACCTGCGGTAACCTACACAAGTAGACACGCCCCATTAACAACTCAGCAAGCAAAGTACTACAAGTTGCTTAAAGATAAACTGTTAATGGAAGCGGCGGGCGAAGAGATTAGTTCAGTAAACGCGGCCGCAAAGATGAGCAAGCTGTTGCAAATCTCTTGCGGTTCTGTGTATTCAGATAGCGGGGCGGTAATTGACTTTGATGTTTCAACTCGGTTAAATGTAATAGAGGAGGTGATTGACGAGGCTAGTCAGAAAGTACTTATATTTGTACCGTTCAGGCACACCATCGAATTACTATCCGCACACCTGAGAAAGGCGGGCATCGAGTGCGACGAGATTCATGGTGATGTCCCTGTTCGTAAGCGCACAGATATATTTAAACAATTTCAAGAAGGGACTAAACTCAAAGCATTAATCATCCAACCCCAAGCCGCGTCACACGGTGTCACTCTTACCGCGGCAGACACAATCATCTGGTACGCACCTGTAACGTCTACAGAGACATACCTACAAGCAAATGCACGTATAGATAGGCCGGGACAAAAACACCCAATGACCATCGTGCATATTGAAGGTAGTCCGATAGAACGCAAGCTCTACATGATGCTACAAAACAATATCACTAATCACGAAAAGATTATTGATCTCTACAAAAAAGAATTACTAGATACTTGACAAAGTCTAGAATTGATATAGAATAATCATTCACTTCAAAGGAACTAATATGGATGAACAATCTGTAGATGAACTGTCCACTGAATATCTTCAAATCCGAAAAGAGAGAGAAGAGATAAAACAGTACTACGATCATATGGACAAACTGCTAGAAGAAAAAATAGCAGAGATCGAATCCAAGTTGTTAGACATACTCAACAAGCAAGAGGCTAGCAGTGTGTCTACAAAATCTGCGATCGTTATTCGTCGCGTCTCTAATCGCTACAACCCAAGTAATTGGGGTGCAGTATACGACATGATTCATAAACACAAAGCTTATGGTCTGTTGCAGAAAAGAGTGCATGACACGAATATGAAGCAGTTTTTAGAAGAGAACCCCGATGAGTATCCAGAAGGGTTAAATGTTGATAGTCGATACGCAATAACAGTAAAACGTAAACCACAGGAGTAAATATGAGTAACCTTACTACATTCAAAGACAACCTTCCCGCCCATCTTCAAAACGTTAAGTTAGATGATTTCACTAAAGCCTTCACTGCAAGTGGTGGCTCTAACAAACGCATCTCTCTACGCGGGCGTGTCTTCCGTCTTGTTGACGGCGGAAAAGAAATTGCAAAGAACACCGATCCACATTTAGATGTAGTGATCGTTAACGGTAGCAAGTCTGTACAGAAGAAATTCTATGCAAATGCTTACGACCCTGACGAGGTTGGCCCTGCTGATTGCTGGTCTAGCAATGGCGAGCGCCCCGACGCAGACGTAGCTGATCCTCAAGCTTCGCATTGCAAAGAGTGCCCACGCGCCATCAAAGGCTCTGCAAGTAGCAACAAAACACAGTGCAAGTTCTCTTGGAATCTTGCAGTTGTTTTAAAGAACAACATAGCGGGCGACATCTATCAGCTTGTGTTGCCGTCAAAGTCCATCTTTGGCACAGGTGACGTTGACCATATGCCCTTCTTGCAATACGCCAAGTACGTAGCGCAGTCAGGCTATAACTTGAACATGCTTGCAACCCGCTTGACGTTTGATACCGACAGTGACTATCCTAAGTTGTTGTTTAGCAATATTGAGTTCCTTGATAGCGATAGCTACGACGTTGCTATTCAGCAAGGTGAGTCTCAGTTAGCAATCAATGCAAGCCGTTTGAGCTTTGGTAAGAAGCCTGAGAAGGAACTGCCTAAGATGATTGCGCCCGAAGGTTCAGCGGCAGCGGCCTTAACAGCTCCTGCTAAGAGAGTAGATACAAAGAAAGCAGATACTGTTAAGCCTAACAAAGCGGGGCTTTCTGCAATGGTCGATGACTGGGGAGATGACAAGTAATGATTGGATACTCTCAGCAAACTGTTCGTTTGAATAGGGAAGCAGATAGTAAAAATCTAGGGGTGAAACTCGGGCGATATTGCATCGCTCGAGAGATTCCCGTCTTGGATGTGATGGATTACTTCAGTGTCAGTAAACAAACTGTTTACAACTGGTTCTGGGGTATTCACATTCCGGGCAAGATTCATGCGCCTCGTATTCAAGAATTTCTAAGCAAAGTCACCTGACCTGTGGGATTAATATGGTAGATACAAAACTACTTGAGTTAGTAGTACCACAGGAGGATGGGTGGTACGTTGTTATGGGGTTAGCGAAAGACAAGAAGACAGTTCAAACCTTTCACAAAACCTTAGAAGAAGTAAGAGTGCAGGCTGAAGACTTAGTAAGCCGTTCTTACAATACGTTTTTCGGATGCGGTAAGTTTAAAACTAACTTTGACAGAGAAGCAAAAAATTGTGGGTGGATGCAATCCTTCTTTCTCGATATTGATTGCGGGCCTGAAAAAGCTTCGCCGGATAAGTACGGCAGGGTGCAGGGCTATGTAGATCAAGCGACTGGCTTTCAAGCGGTCAAAGATTTATGCAGGGCACTTAAACTTCCAAGACCAACTACAGTGGACTCGGGTCGTGGCTGGCATGTTTACTGGCCGTTAACTGAACCTGTTGAGATTGAGAAATGGTTGCCTGTTGCACATACGTTTAAAGCTCGTTGTGCGGAACTCAAGATTATTGTTGATCCCGCTGTCCCTGCTGATGCCGCCCGTATCTTGCGTATCCCAGGTACGTTAAACTTTAAAGAGGATCCACCTATCGACGTACTGTTGATGCATGAGACGACTCCTATAACGTTTCAAGCATTTGCAGATTTGATGGGGCCTCTTGTTCCTACCAAACCTGTGCATGTTACAAAGCAGTTGGATGACTTCACAAAGGCAGTCATTGGCAACAAGCAGTCACGGTTTAAGAAAATCTTTGACCGAACGCTTGAAGGCGACGGGTGCGATCAACTGCGCTACTTGATGGAGAATCAAGAATCAGTTGAGGAACCGTTGTGGCGGGCGGGGCTATCTATTGCAAAGCATTGTGTGGATGGTGACAAAGCCATACATATTATCTCCAAGCGTCATCCTCGGTACGACAAAGCAGACACGGAACGCAAGGCGCATAACATTAAGGGCCCGTATACATGCGATACGTTCAATGATTTTAGACCGAACGTTTGCGCGAACTGTACGCATTGGAAACAGATCAAGTCTCCTATTGTGCTTGGGCACGAGATTGCAAAAGCCGAAGAGAACGAAGTTTTACAAGAAGGGCAAGCAGAGTTTGTTGTGCCTACATTACCGCACGGTTATTTTCGCGGGCAAAACGGGGGGATATATTTAAACTTTAAAAAGAAACCAAGCAAAGCTAAACAAGATGCGACGGGTGACGAAGAGGAAGAGGACACGGTTATTTGTGTGTACAGATATGATCTATTTGTAACCAAGCGCTTACATGACCCCATACACGGGGAAACACTTTTAGTAAGACGCACCTTGCCGCGTGATGGGTTTAAAGAATTTCCTATTACTGTGGTAGATACACTAAGTAAAGATGAATTTAAAAAGGTGATGGCGTTTCACGGCGTCATTGAATTGCCCGATAAGATGCAACATGTGCTTAACTATATCGTGGCGTGTGCAAAAGAATTACAAGTAATACAAGAGGTGGAAACTATGAGACTGCAATTTGGTTGGACAGATGATGATGACAAGTTTATTTTGGGCACGAGAGAGATTGGCGCAAGCTATATTCGTTATAGCCCGCCATCAAAAGCAACAGGTGATGTGGCTAATGCATTAAGACCCGTGGGGGACTTAGATACATGGAAGAGAATATTTAACGTCTACGATCTTCCTGGCTTTGAACCTCACGCATTTGCAGCTTTTACTGCGTTTGGTGCGCCCTTGGTTAAGTTTATGGGCATCAAGGGAGGCATTATTAATTTGATTAACAACAAATCAGGCACGGGCAAGTCCACTATTCTGCAAGTTATGAACAGCGTTTGGGGTCACCCTGATGAGTTGATGCTTCAATGGCGAGATACCATGAACGTGAAGATGCACAGGCTAGCGGTTATGTGTAACTTACCTTTGGGCGTAGATGAGATTACTAAGATGAGCGGAGATGAGTTCTCTGATCTAGCTTATAGCGTGACGCAAGGGGCCCCTCGGCGTAGGATGAAAGCGGCTTCTAACGAAGAGCGGATGGCTGAAGGGTTTTGGGCGACTATGATGGTTTGTACTTCCAACTCGAGCATGATAGATAAGTTACAAGCTTTGAAGTCAACCTCGGAAGGTGAGCTCATGAGGCTCATGCAGTACAAGATTGAAGCCACAAATAACTTGGACAAGCGAGAAGCCAAGCATATGTTTGGTAAATTGCAAAGCAACTACGGCTTAGCAGGTGCGCCTTATGCTCAGTACTTGGTGCAGAATCTGGAGGAAGTGATTGACTCGGCGATGAAGATCCAGAGTTCGTTTGATACTCTTGCTAATGTAGAAACACGCGAAAGATTTTGGTCAGCTACCGTTGCGGCTAATATTACGGGTGGGATGATCGCTCATAAATTGGGCCTGCATGACATCAATACCAAGCGTGTGTTTGATTGGGCTGTGTCCCAGGTGGGTGATATGCAAGTTGAAACCCAGTTGTCTATGGATGACTACGCGGCTGTAATCGGTGAGTTCTTGCTGAAGTACAACGCCAACATTCTTGTGATTAACCACAACAGTACGTCTCGCTCGGGCATAGCGGCGGCTCCGATCGTCAACCCCCGTGGGGCGATCATTGCTCGGTATGAGCCCGATACACACCGTATATTGATTTTAAGAAACCCATTGCGTGAGTTCTGCGTAGATAGGCAGGTTGTTCTTAACGATATGCTGGCCGCGCTAAACAAAGAAGGTTCTTTCCTCGGTGTAGCCCGTACTCGCATGGAAGCTGGTACGGATATGAAAGCGCCTCCTGTTGAGGTTTTAGAGTTTGATTCCGACAAGCTAGGCATTGCACCGGAAGTGGCTGTACCCACAGATGAGAATTGATGGCATAGACTATGCTTTAAATTGGCCCGAATTCACCATAGGCAGTTCATTTTTTATACCCTGCCTAGGAGTGACCAAAGGTTCCATGGCGATCAAACGCAAAATGCGGCGTTTAAAGCTTGCCGTTATTGTAAGAGTTGTTGTAGAGGATGGGGTAAAGGGCTTGCGTGTTTGGAGAATTCCACGTAAACTTGCCATGCAACCGCAGTTGCATTTTCCTTTGAAGTAAGGTTTACCCCACTAAGGTATTCTTAGTGGGGTTTTTTTAATCCAAATAGTCGTTATCGCCTAATAGACCACGCAAACGTTTATCTATAAATAAACCATGCTCAGATTGTTCTGATTTTTTCATACGTTCTTTAATAGAATCATTTAAACTCTTCAACGGTATTGAGACATCAGGGTAGTTGGAATTAAACGTGTCAATCTTGTCCATTGCTTTATCAAAACTTTCGTTGTCGTTAGACATGAATGATATTGCGTACAAGTTAAGAAGGTTCTGGCGTTTGGCTAATATGGTTTGTTCTTGACCCTTAGTAACAATGTTGTAGAACTGACGTTCAGCTAACTCAGCGGAACGAATACCAAGGGATTGCATAAGCAAGTAGAACGGACTAATTTCTTCCATCAAAGGATCGCCGCGTAAAGTATTGGCTCCTTCGTTAGCATAGCGAGCTGCGACCATCGGATTCTTAATGAACGCTGGCATAACAGTTTCTAATGCCCTGTCTCCATGTCCTTCATTAAACAATTTTACGGCTTGTGCAACATTAATACCTAACCCAACTGTTGGCCCTAACGCATCAATTAGTTTGCCTTGTAACCATTCAACTTCATCCTCGTTCTTGCGGTTATCACGGAACCACATATCGTCTAACTTAACACGACTGGCCAAATCAATACCCGCGGCATTGCCAAGCCCGCGTGTAAGCAGTGTGCCTACGTTTTGCCCAAACGTTTCGACCGCCCAATTGACAAACTCTAGTTCAAAATCAAACGGTTCAATTTCGTCGTCATCATCGCCCAAACCATTCATTACTGCGTTAGCAATCATTGCTACGGTTGAGAACCCCCAGAGACCAGTTCCTCCCGAAAAGATAGCCGCCATGCCCATTGTGCCAACAAACCTTGCGGTGGCTTCACGTTTAACTTCAGGCGACGCACCTCTAAACATATTGATAAAATTATGAAATAAGAAAAACGTCATTTGTTGTGGAAATTGCTTGAATTGCAATATCACGCGGGCTGTGGGATGTTGAAAATAACGAGGTTTGTTTGGCGAAGAGTAGTCAAACATTGACCGCGTAGTTGTATCTTTAGCATCTGCAATGGATTCGTTAAACGCTTTCTCTTGGTCAGAGTAACCTTTGCGTTTTTCCATAGCCGCACGGAACGATGACATGGCCATAACTTCGCGGTTAAATCTTTCTGTGTTATGGAATAACGCAGTTAGGGCCTGCATTGTGCGTTGTTTTACGCCGAAGTATTGATCTGTTGGCGCAGCCGCAAGTCCTGATTGATCGTATGTTGCAGTAATGTCAATTATTCCATCGGCTACAAATTTATTGTACGCCGCACGATCGATGTCGCTTAACTTGCTAGAACGATCTAAAGAAGGAAACAGCACATGATTATCACGTAAACGCTCGCCACGTTCTATACCAAATCCTGTACCTAAAATTTGTCCGGTGACTGTTTTCATATCCCCCAATGCTTTTAACGTAGCAGTGGCGTAAGACATATTAGGGTTTGCTTTTACGTATTGACCAACAAGTGTAGGCAGTCCCACCATCATGCCGCCTACTACGTTAACAACAGCAGACGCAGGTGCAGTCAAATACCAAATAAATCCAATATTAGACAGCAAAGAAGGGATCGTGCCTACATCTGTAGGATTTAACATCGAACTCAAGCGCTTGTCAATTTCGGTAATATAGTCGGTTAGTTCTGTATTTTCTCTAGATACTTTTATTTCTCTGCCTTTATTTACATCGTATCTTTTTTTAATTTGAGCTTTAGCGCCGTGTACTTGAGCAAACATTTCTGGCGCATATTCAAAACGTGATAGCTGATAGGCCATATGAAATGAAGAGGCTGCAAAATTACGAAGAGCATCTTCTGAATACCCTGCAATATTTTTACGATGTATAAATTGGTTTCTAAAACTACGATCTGGTTGATTGGCTAAGAAAGTTTGATACAAACTATCTTTGAGTTCTTGTTTTTGATTTATACTCGTTGCGCCTGTAAAGTTTGCTTTATCAATAGCTGCAAGTGCATTTTTTAAAAACGTAGATTCTTTAGCGTGATGACTCATTTGTTCCGCGTATGTTGAGCCTTCAGCAGTTATAACAATATTGGGGTCTTCAGAAAGGCGCTCTTTCATGTGCGCTTCTTTTTGCCCTTCCGTCTCAAACATATAGTATTCACGAGTAGGCCCTGTGCCAACCTGATAATAAAAACGACCATGCCGCATAAGCGGGAAATACGGCCCTTTCATCTTTTGCTGTTCAAACTCATTCCGAAGATCAGTAATGGTTTTTTCAGATGCGCCAAACTGAGCCATCATGTTTATGCGTTTATCCATGAGTTGTTTGTACTCGCTAATTCTATCTTCATAGAATTTACGTACGCTTCTATAAATACCTATGGCTTCAGGGTGTTTTTGAAGCGCTCTCCAATTTTCCATTAATTTTTGATTTGCATTACGCTCTATAGCTGTGGCTTTATCAGGATCAACCTGCACAATTGTGGCTTCATGCATTACGTTAGCCAGCAATTTAGATATTTCAGGTTTTGCAGATTGCATGCGTTCCCAACGCCTAGATATATCACCAGATATTCCAAGAATATTATTTTTGCGGGCAAGAAAAGCTTCGGTGACTCTAATAAACGCATCGACTTGTGGAATACGTTTACCTACTAAGTCAGCAATTTGACGCATAGTTAACGCACCTAACAAAAAAGGCCTTACTGATGCTTTTGCACTACTGAAAAAACGTGAAAATGTTTCAGCGTTCCAGTTTTCAGAGCTCATTAACTGTTTAAACATTCCGGGCTGGTTAGATACGCCAGCGGGCAACGCCGTTATCCTGCGTCCAATTTTCATAGCTTTAGGCTCTGAGGTGGACATACCTTCTTTGCCTGTCACGCCACCAATAAGCAATGCGTCTGTAGCACGCATAACTTCAACCATTACGTTGCTTTCAGTACCTGGCTTTACACCAAATAGTTTAGAGACTGCATTTGTAAAAGATGTCCATAAAGAGAACGGTGCGGCTTTGTAACGCAAAGCACGAAGCAGCGCTTGAAACTCTGGGTTAGTCATGGCTTCGGATACAAACTCATGCAGGTCTTGTAAACCGTATATATTGCCTTCGTTCATACCTTGCAAAGACAACATGCCTTTGGAATGGTTGTAGAGCTCTAACAGCTTGTCATAGCCCTCGCGTTGTACGCCTTTCAATTGATCTGGATTATCTAGTAACCCAATAGCCGCTGCGTGCAAAGATTCATGTAGGAACAAATGATCGGTGATGCCCGCACTGCTGCCACGCAATACAATCTCATCTGCATTAGGATCGTACTTACCAATCCAAGAAAATTCTTTGTTGAGCAATGCTTGTGTCTCACGCAGTATTTCTTTTTGCGCTTCGTTTGCATTTCTGAGTAATGAATTTAAACGACCTAAAGCCGATCTAATTTCAGTTAGGTTATCGGAAGTTAAATATGAAACAAGTACGTCGTGTTCACTTTTAGGTGTGTAAGCAACCACTGCGTCTACCAAACCGTTTATCTGGTTATTTAAAGTTGCTTTAACTTGCGGATCACCTGACAAAGACTCTACAACGTTTACATCCACAATACGAGACGTTGCAGTTATGCCCGCGTCTAACAAACGTTTAGCCAGCTCTCCATAATAGTTATTACCCCTTGCGTCGGCTATTAATTTTAAAGCCTCTTGTACTTTGCCCGCTTCTAGCAAACGGTGTATGGCAGGATGCACTTGAGAAACTTCCCTCACACGAGGTAAATTTTTCCTAGAAACTTTTGGCTCTGCTATTTCTTCTTGCTCATTAGTTTCTGTTTCAGCTTCTTTCATGGCCTCACGTTTGGGGGCACGGGGTAGTTTTTTACCAGAAGATTGTTCAGCACGTTTAATTTTGTTTTCTGCTTTGAATAATTTTAGATCAATATTATGTTTTGTAACTGCATTTGCGTGTTTTTGATTTTCTACAATATTACTGCGTTGTTCCGCAATTAGTTTGTTGAGTGTTTCAACAGTATCTTTGCTTAGATTTTCCTCAATCCACTTTTGAAATTGCAAGGCGTATTCACCACCTTCGTTTTGAAAAGTAGAATTAGCGCCATAAAAATCTGGATTATCTTCAAAATGAGCAATATCAAACGCCAAATCTTTTAAAGCATTTCCAAGTGGGGATTCTTCACCGCGACTTTTGTTATTTAAATAAGCATAGGCAGCAACCATCTCGCGGGTTGGGTTTTGATGTATATGGTCATTTAAAAACCGCACTGCTGCACGCACAGTAGGGTCTTGTATAAAATGTTTGCTTTCTGTATGGTAAATACTCGGACTACGTGGAGTTCCCTCTGGAAGCGCACCGGGCGCTACAGATTTATTAAGAATATGGATTATTTTTTCTTCGTAAGGCAAAATCCCTCTGTGTTCGCCTGTTACTTTAGACGGTATATTTCTTCTAGGTATCTTTGGGCCTTCACCTTTACTCTGCATGCTATCCATTTGGATTTGCAAATCGGTGTTGAATTCCTGTAAGCCACGGCGGGTTGTTAAATCAGGGAGAAAATAACCTTTAAATAATCTTGACTGACCCACTAGGGTTGCATCTTTTAGGCTCGCCATTAACTTGTTAAGTTGATCTCTACCACCTACACGATCGGCAAGAAACTTTAATACTTGCTGCAATCCGCTGCTGGTTTTCTCACCCGGCTTGGATATGTCATAACTAAGCGCGTTGTTTATAATTACATTTTTTAACGCGTTGTGTTTTGTTTTTTCGTCTTCAGTACCTGCGCCTGATTTAATATTACCGAAAAAGTTTTTTATTGCAGTACCTTCTTCTGTTTCTGCAATATGTTCTGTAGTTTCAGCGGGCGCAACAGCAAGGGGAGCTTTCTCCGCTTCTTGCATTGGTTGTTTCTCTTCTAGTTCTGTGTCAAGATCAGATAAATCTAAATCTTCATCCGTGATTGCACCAAACTCCTCAGCTTTGGCTTTGCGTTGGCGTTGCTTTTCTTCGATGAGACCCCTTAATCTCTCAGCTTCATCTTCAGCAAAACGTTTCTTTTCTCTTGATTTTTCGTTAGCTAGGCGGTCTACTAGGTCAATTTGAGGTGTAAACTTTTCTTTAATGCGTGTTGTCTTTGGCGCATTTCTAGCTTCAATTTCTGCTGATAATTCTTTAGCACGTTCTTGAGCGCGTTCATCTGTTGTTTTGCCAAATACAGAAGCAAGACTTTCAGGTTCTTCTGTGCCAACTTTTTCTTCTTTGCCGCCTGTGAACAGCTTGCCCTGCATAGCACGGGGCTGCAATCTTTTGACTGTTTCAGCGCCTGTGCTTACATTCTTTAATTGGGTCGCGGTAACTTTATCTAAGTCCTGCTCGTCTACCAACTGATGCAGATCTTTTAAAGTTTTATGCATCATATAAGTTTGACCATCGGTCAACTCACCCTGTGCTTCAAACTTTTGGTCTATTTCGTCTAAAACACCAAGCAGATACTTATAAGAATCTGCAAACTCTTCTATTGGTTTGGGGTTGATGGCAGGTGTTGTTTGTCCTTGCGGCGTTGTTTGCTGGGTTTGAGAGGTTTGAGTGCCACTTACTGTTGTTCCTTGTTCAATTTTTTCATTCTTAGGTACTACACCTAATTTTTTACCAGCCTCAAAAATTTGATTTTTTACTTCAGCAGTAATAGACGGATCATTTGCAATAGACTGTCTAAAATCTGCATTGCCCAAATCAGCAGGAATAAATGGCCAATCTAGATTCCATCCCGCTTTCTTTTGTTCATCTAAAGCTAATTGACGTACTGTACTTATTGCAGGGGGTTGACCATTTTTTCTAACATCAAGTGTTGTAACATCTTCTCTAGGAGGAACCACTCTTGTGGTTTCAGTTCCTTCAGTTCCTCCGGGAGGGGCCACGTTTGTACTGGGCTGTCCAGCCAGTCCAGTGCTTGTTCCACTTGGTGGATTGATAGGTTGTCCAACATTTTCTTCTTCCTTGAGTAAAGTATCTAGTGGGGATCCTTCCGTCACTCCTTTTAATATTGTTTGACCTTCAGGAGTTCGACGGGCTTTGAAAGTATTAGCAGCTTGGCTATACGCTCCCATTGGCCCACCCAATAATAACGCACCTCCGGCTGCTTCAAGGTATTCTTTGGCGGCGTTAGGATCATTAAATGGGTTTAAGGGTAAACCCGCCTGCCAGCGTTCCAATACTTGTTGTGTAACCTCTTGGGGTATTTCAAAGGCTATACCTTGAGCAGTACCACGAGCCACCGCACGTTTATACGCGCCAGGTTTAGTGGCTGCATTGACAATCTCCATAGCTGATTTTTCAGCGGCTTCTTTGCCTTCAATACCAACTAAGCGTCCTAGAGGTTTAAAGAACTTAAACCCGACAATGTCAAGTGCGGTTTGACCTGCACCTGCAACACCTGCGGTTAAACGGTTAATGTCCTCGTATTTCTTACCTGCCTTATCTTGTTCTTCCTTTTGGCGGGATATGTTATCCGCAATATAAGAACCAAGAGCGGTTAAGCCAAACGCGGCTGTACCAATAGCTGCTGCTGGTAAAGCAACAGGAGCTGCTAAAGCAGCGACGGCCCCAGCACCTGCGCCCGCTGCATAAGCGGGGGCCATTGAGCCTAACGATGATCCTGCGACTTCTTTGAACTTGTCAATTGTTTTACCAAGAGCTTCACCATAGTTGCCTTGTTTGAAGGATTTACCAATGTCGCTAAACTCAGTTTGTTTGTAAGCGTTTTCAGATTCTTGTTTTGCTTTAAGAAGTTCATCAGTCGCCTGTTTTTGATTGCCTAAACCAGTAAATAACTCAGCGGCTGGCAGAGCTGTTTTAGCACGTTCTTTTAGCGCAGACCCGAAAGAACCAAAGAACCCAGCTTGTTCTGTGGGCCCGGCTTCTACAGGTGTTCCATATCTAGAAAAATCAGCACCGCCCGCAGGTCTTTCTATAGGCGTCCCAAATTTAGAAAAGTCAGCACCGCCCGTAGATTCTTCTACAGGCGTGGCGTATTTAGAAAAATCAAGTGCCATTTTTTATTTTTTAATGTATGTCTTACCATCTGCTGGATTTACAAAAGTTGCTCCTGCGGGGACGTTGTCAAAATCCCCTTGACTTGTTGGGCGATATACTTGCCCTTCACTTGCAGGTGCCGCCCCTCCGCCAAAAGCATTGCCCCTTGCGCCGCCCATTATATTTGAAGAAACTTCGTTGTACCGTTTTGAAGCAAAATCTCGTGCGCTATCTAATAAAGCTTTTTCTTTAGCATTTAATTTTTCTTTCCCACTTAATCTAAGTATTCTGTCTTGAGCTCTACCATAGCTAGTATCGGCAGCCAAGGCTTTATACACCAGTCCAGCATGCTCTGCATCTTTATTTGGTTGGTCATACCTTTTACCTTGTACGGCAGTTCCGGCTCTTGTTTGTAATGCAACTGCGCGATCAACAGCAGCTTCGCCTGAACCAGGTTTTGCTTTTTCAGCGTCATTATAAGTGTTTACTAATTCAGCTTTAAACCGTTCTGTTTCAGTTGGTTTATTGGCCATAATATTAGCGGCAATTCTATGCAGCTCGGCGGATCTGACCGTCGCATTTGCTGAAATTTGATGACCTAAGATACTAGCGGCATTTTGGCTTTCTCTTTCCAGTATTTGTGATGCGTTTGTTGTTGCAGTATTCTGAGCCGTACCACGAATTGTTGCAAGCTTCTCAAGCATGGTAACTTCTTCGTTTTTATACGCTTCCATAAGCTCTTCTTTTTTCGCTCTAGCAGCTCTAACTTGACTAGCAGTGCCCGTGCGAATAATTTCATCTGCTTTTTCAATCTCATCTTGCATTTTGTTTTTAACTTCAGCAAATTGCATTTTTGCTGAACGTTCTTCTTGCATTTGTCTTGCGCCTTCTGCGCCCATTTCCCCAGCACGCGCACCTGGGCGAGAAAAAGCCCTTCCCAAACCTATTAATTTTTCAAGCGAAGATGGTTGGTTTTCTTCAAACTTTCTTTCCAACTCCGCCATTTGTTCACGACGGTTTTTACCATACGTGCCAATACCAAGAGCTTCATTAATTTGTTTTTCGTTGTCAATTGCTTTTTGCAAATCAAACTCAGCAGGTTTCTTTTTTACATACGCGGCTTTAATTTCGTCTTCGTAAGGGTTGGTTTGCATTAAAGCATTTGCCATATCCTTAACTTTTTGTGGAGTGATGCTGGTCATACCTGCGGGCAGTTGGCCTATGCCACCACCGCCTACACCAGCTCCACCGCCGCCAACAGGTGCAACACTAGGAGCCGCCCCACCAGCAGGCGCAGCATTCGCTGTAGGGGGAGCTATATTTTTTCTTAATTCAGAAGGAACATATGTACCGTTTGGGTTACCACCTGATACAGCAGAATTAGCTTGTATTGCAGCTAATGCTGTTCTAGGATCAATTTTGTTTTCAGATACTTTGTTTTTAGCTTGATAGAGCGCGTTGTATTCCGATTCCGGCAACGTAAAGAAATTACCCGCTTGAGTAACAGCATTACCTATCGCACCTATACCTCTTTCAATTGGTTCAGCTATAGCTCCCGTTATATTTTCAGCGCCTCTTTGGGCTCTACCCATAAACGCTGATGGCTCACTTCCTCTACGTTCTCTAATATCGGTTAATTTTTCTTGGTGTGTTAAAGGTGTGGGTGTAAAAGATTCGCCTTTTAAGTCGGCTACTTTTTTAGCTTTTGCTTCATTAAGATAACGTTCAGTTTCCGCGGCGGACATTTCTGATGCGGGCTTTGGTAAACGCAGATCTTTAATGATTTGCGCTATCTTTTCTTCTTCACTCTGTGGCGCAGAGGCTGTTTGACCTTCCTTTTGGCGGGCAATGGTATCTGTCATCATGGAGCGAAGAGTAGGCTTTTTATCTTCAACTTCTTCGCCTTCTTTAAACGCAACAATACCACCCTGTGCAAAATCAAACATACGTGGATCAACGGGGGCGTGCATGATGCCACCGTTCGCTGCATGTTGGACGCTTTCTGGTTCTACACTGTTGGTAGGTTCTGGTGTAGCTTGAGGTACGGCTTGAGGAATGCTAGTGGGTGGAGTAATTGCGCCAACTTGTGGAGCACCCATCATGTTACGTTGAGCGTTTTGTAACGCCATAATTCCAGACTCTTGCTGGATCTTATCTTTAATAGTGGGGGGAGGAGCGGCGTTCTGCCCGCCTGACAATGTCTTCTGCGTATTGCCCGCGGCTATGGCTTTGTTTACTTGCTCTTGCTTACCCAATACTAAAAATTTCAAAAAGGGCGTAGCTGGATTGTTCAACAAACTTTGCAGATACGTCAACGTATGCGGGTCATTAGGCAAGTTCTCCAACATCTCCTGCTGGTGAGCGTAGTCTATTTGTCCGGGTTGGGAGAAATTTGTATCGTCCATATTACGCTTTAGGTGTAGTGGTGGATGGCATTAAGCCCAATTGATTTAACAAGGCGGATATGTCAGTCATCCCGCCAACAACTTGTTGAGCGGGCGTAAGAGAAACGGGAATATTGGATGTTGTGGAAATTGGCAATCCAGACAACATAGATTGTTGGAACTGCAACTGCTGTTGTGGGTAATTGCGTTGGTTCAAGAACTCATTGTAATCCGCAGTAACACCTGCTTGATTGAGCGCTTGCTGTTGGCCACCAATATTAGCAACTGTGTTGGCCAGATTCTGACCTTGCGTTTGCTCAGTATTAAATTGATTTTGAGCATTGTTAAACGCGTTAGAGTAGCCCGCGCCAATTGTTTTATTCATTTCCTGCAACATATTTCTGTTGTTTTCAGAATTCATAATTGCCTGACGACCGCCGCCAAATGCGCCTTGACTTGTCAACCCAGCATTAGTCTTTTGTTGGGTAATGTCGTTTTGTCTACGCAACTCAGCCAATTGTGGATCAAGCACGTTTTGCAAATACGGATTCATGTATTGCGATGCAATTCCAGGTGTGCCTGATGATTGCGAAGCTTGCGTAGGTTGGCCAGCTAAAGACCCAATACCGCCTTGCCCGCCCGCTACTTGAGTTCCAGTGCCATCTTGACCAGTACCTATAGGTTGAAGACCGTACTGACTCCCACCAGTAGAAGGTGCTTGATATGCGCCAGAAGAACTAAAACTTTGACCATAGTTTTGTGGAAGATCCAGACCACCTAAACCTTGAAATAGATTTTGTTGTAACGAAGAAGGGCCAGCAGTTAAAGGGCCTTGATATGTCTGATAAGGCATATTGGCCACAGCTTGCGCCTGACCAAGCATGCCTGTTACATATGGGCCCGCCCATGAAGATATGTTACCTTCGTTGGCTGTGCCAGCATAAGGAGAACCTTGCGCTCCGGGAGCTGATGTAGGGGTAGATGGTAATGGCATGATAAGTCCTTATGCTGGAAGATATTTTTCTGCTCTTGTATTAGCAGCAACATTTTTGGTTGTTTTCTTACGTGCATTCTGGATTTTATCCATCATAGCGTAAAGTTTACGCGCACCTGCATCGCTAGAACCATTACCAATCTCTGAAACAATACGAGCGGGAATAACAAACTCACCATCTGCAAGGGCTGCTTTTTGATGCCCACCAATTACCGCTGGAATGGAGTCCGATACGCCATCTCCGGGGCCTTTTAACATACGCCCGCCATCAGAATACGAACCCAACCCTGAGATACCGCCGGGGGCAAACCCGCCCATGGCGTAGTGAGATTTAATAATACCGCCCTCGGCCTCTCCAGTGGATGGAGTGTAATTACTAGCAATATAATTATTTACAACTCCTGGATCAGCATTTGTAGCTTGCACAGCAGCAGCCACTTGGGCCGCATTACCTACATCAATACTATTTGCTGCAAGATAATTAGCTATGTCGCTATTTGAATAGTTTGTGTAAGTAGGAGCAACAGCAGGGGCGGCGGCAGGGGCGGCGGCAGGGGCGGCAGTTTGCGTAACGGGATGCCCAATAACATTGTTTACAAAATTAAGCCAAGCTGAACTATTAGGCCCAGTTGTAGGTGTTGCAGTTGAACCTGTATTTGCAAGTGAACCTATACCGCCCCCCGTAGTAGAACCTGTTGTAGCTGTAGACGTAGGCGTATATCCAGGGATATTTACACCCTTTCCAGCAACCTCATTTAAATTAATACCAGGAAACATTTCCTGTATTTTTGTAGCGGTAAGAGATGGATTGCTAGCAAGGATGCTGTTGATTGAAGCGATGCCCGCGGGAGTTCCCGCGTTGTAGTCTTGCTTTAACGTATCTGCTAAAAGCGGTGTAGATAAATAACCTTGAGTTGCTAGATTATTTAAACTTGTAGTATCGACTCCATAGTCTTGCAACTGTTTGGTAGTAATATTATTTTGTGCCGCTAGTGCGGCTACTTGTGCAGGTGTTTTTGTTTTGTCGTTATAAGCAGAAATAACTTGAGCCAATGGGTCAATTGATTTATATGTTGAATTAATAACATCAGGTGTCCAATCTTGCCCGTATGACGCGCCTTTTAAAATGCTAGGAAGATCAGCGGCTTTTACGCCATGGGTGTCCATGTAGTTAGCAAGCTCAACATTCCTTTGATTCATCTGATGCGGATCTTTAGTTGCGTTGGGATACTTGGCAATAATATTACCTAGCGCAGTTTGCGTACCTTTTCTAGCGGTTTCAGCAGCTAACGCATCAGCCGCAGTTTTTTCAGTCGCACGTTTATCCGCCGCAAGTTTATCAGCAGCTAGTTTATCAGCAGCTAGTTTATCAGCAGCGTTTTTATTGGCAGCGTCAGTAGCGGCTTTGTTTGCCGCATCAATGGCTGCGCGTTGGTCAGCCAGTTGTTTGGCTAATCCTGTTGTATCCCCAACAGTTGTAATACCGCCGGGTATATTGGTATTTGTGGGAGTCAATGCGCCTGCTTGTGTAGCACCTGTTACATTACCTGTTGCGTCCCCTGCGTTCATAGGAGATCCGCTACCGCCAATACCTGTAACTACTTTACCTGCTGGATTTGTAAACGTTAAAGGTGAAAAATAAGATAAACCACCACCGCCGGGCCTGTAGTTAGCAGGTATTTGATTCATTGTTCGGTTTGCGGTTAACTCTGGAATACCACCTTGGTATCCGCGGTATACGCCTGTTGTACCGCCGGGGTTAATTAAGCCACCACCTAATGCTTTACTAATAGCAGTTAAAGCGGCAACACCGCCTGCTGTACCAAGCCCGCCACCCTTTAGCAAGTTTTGCATTTGGGTAAGAAGGTTAGGACTTGTTGAAGAAGCCGCATATCCTGTAGATGAAGCAGTTCCTGTTCCGCCGGGACTAGAACTAGAACTTGCTACCCCTTTAGCCATCCCATCAAATTCTGCTTTATCAACTGCTTCGGCATCTGCCATTGTGCCACCAACAGGTATTCTTACATATTTACCATCTGCGGTTATACCATATGTTTCACCTGTATCAGTTGTAAATTGTTTATTTAAAACTATATCATTTTTTGTTGTATTGGTTGCTGTAGATTTAGTAGTACCAGCGGAACTAGAAGGAGTACCGTCAGATGTACCCACATCCATATCAGAACCAGACGTAGTAGATTCGCCATTATCCCATTCGATATCATACAGCTCGGATTCTGGGTTATAAGTTGAGCTTACTACTTTAGCCATATTAACCTCTTAAAATATTTAAAACATCGTCAAATGTGACGTCGTTGCTTGCAAGATTATCAGCAAAAGAATTTCTATCATTTTCGCTGGTTTGCTCTCTTTTAGCAACAATTGGTGAGTTTTGTAATTCAAACGCAGGAGTGGTGGGTTGTATGTCCGTTGGGCTTTCTTTGACAAACTTGACCTCCCCAGTTTTTGGGTCAATAACCTGTGCGGTTGCTCCAAAATACTCTTGTTTTGGAGCTTTGTAAAGCAAAGAAGTGGGTATTCCCAAGGCATTTGCAAACTGCATAGATTGTACAGCGTTTAAATCTGCGGTGGGCGCGGTATTTGCTTGAGGTTGACTAGCTGGTTGGGCAGCGGGTTGTGCCGCAGGTTGCGCTGTTGGTTGAAGAACTGCTGGTACGTTAATACTGGGAGTGGTTAGAGAACCTGGGCTTTGAATTTGGTTTATAACTTTAGTAGCAAAATTAACTACTTGAGGGTCAACACTCCCAGTAATATTATTTAACGCGCTTAAAGCCCCTGCAAGATTGTTTTTCTTAAGTGCAGTTATGGCATTTAATGCGTTTGTAACAACTTTGGCGTCATCTGAACTGCCCGCCATTTGCATCAAACCATTAACTATGCCGGGTACATTTTTGGTTTGAATAGCGTTTATGCCGCCCGCTACTTTTTGTGCAACTTTTAAATTTTCTAAAAGCGCTGGATCCATTCCAAAGTTAGCGCCTAAACCTGTAGCAGCAGTCAATCCATTAAGAATAGTTGACGTATCAAATTTACCATGAGCCAAAGAATTAGCTGCATTTAAACCAGCCATGACAGGGGCTACGCCGGGAATCATTGAAAGCCCTGCCATGACCATTGGTGTGCCTTCCCACCCGCCATGAGTTGTATTTTGTATGGGCTCGGCTTTACCAGAAGCATCCCAAACAGGATTAAACTTAGATTTACCGTTTAATTTGCCGTTTTCATCAGCAGGAAAGACAGGATTAGCGCCACTAAAGTTAGCTAAATTACCTTGGCTATCATAGTTTGCGTAGAGCGGTACTTTTGGATCCCAACCCGCAGGGGTATCAATTGAAAATCTATATGTTCCCGGAGTGCCACTATCTTCATCCCCGGGCACAAATTCCAAGCCTTTGGTGGATTTTTGGGGGTCAATAGTTTTAGGCGCAGATTTAGTAAGATCAGCGGGCAAGCCTGTAAATGCCGAGTAAGTGGCTAAATCATTGTTTGCCCAGACTGGAAGTTTGGTGTCTGCCATTATCCAACCTTCCAATTAGTTCCGTCAGAATACACTGGCACTTTGACCGCACCACCAGAAACAACCGTATTTCCAAACACAGGAGCCAAAGCATCAGATACAAACGCTACAGCACCAGCACCAGAAGTTACTGCGCTTGGTAATGTAGCCACCGTGTAAACGGTAAAAGTAATTGTGTTTAAAGGAGCAGTAGCATTCAACTGCCCCATCAGTTTATCTATACGGTTAAAGTACAGACGCAGCACATTGTTTAACTGCTCTTGGTACAGGCGAGTATATTCTTCACTAGCCAATGGCAAGTTAGGAGCTACTGTTTTAAATAGCTCGTTTTCAGAAGTAATGATGTAACTCATCTGCGTCCGTCTGGTCTGATGTCGATACGAGGCGAGCCTAACTGCCATGTCGTACCAAGGTTTGTTGAACCAACTTTAAGGATTAACTGGCGACCACGCACTCGAGTATTGATCTGTCCTGTGAATCCTTCTGTAACTGTATACTGAACACCTGTTAATTGACTGACAGTTCCGCCAACTGGAGTACCTGTACCTGAACCTGAGTTCTGCATAGGATAGAAAGTAAATGTAGCTTGTGGTGTAGGTGAAGCATCAGAGCCTGAGAACGTCAAGTCAGGTAACATTCTCCAAATAAACCCAAACTTGTCCCCGTCATCGATGTCAAACTCTGAGGAAGAAACATAACAAGTTATTGGGGCTAAAGTACCTGTTTCTCCATCATCATTTCCATATTCATGGTTGACTAGATTCTTGCTATATGTAGCCGCAATAGGATAGCTTCTTAACCCTGAATCAAGCCAAGCAGTCCGACCTAATGTGCCGTAATACCATACGCCTATGCCGCCATTTGCGTTCTTTTCAACGTAGTTATACACAACATACCGATTGATGACCGTACTGCCTGAAGAACAATAGAAGAACCAAACTTCATTAAAACCTTCATTGGTACTGGCAAAACATTGTTGGTTTTGGCTCAAGTTAATATCTTGATAAATATATCTACGCAGATCACAATTTAGTGTTTGAACACGACCATCGTAGAAATAGAATTTATCAATCCCCATCCAAAACACAACACCAGATGCTTGTGCTATGGCGTTTTGCCCAATGATGGAGATGTTGTCACCAAGCAATTGACTACTCCATACCGCTGGCAATCCAACGTATTGAAGTGAATACACGGCTGAGTCACTCAACACCACAATCTCTTGACGGGTTTGAATAGATGTAACCAAGTAAGAGCCATGAGACAGTCTAACGCTACCTGCTTGGTTTGTAGCACTTGGAGTCCATTGAGTTACAGATTCTTGATCCGTCCAGCGAATGAGCATAGGATCTTGTATAGAGCTACCATAATCGTTACAGCCAAAAGCAAAAGTAAAGCGACTGACATCAGACACATATACAAAATTCTGAACGGTAGGTGTATCGGACGCACCATATAACGATGATAGCGGGATAAGATTTGGAAGTATGTAATGGGTTCCAGACTGCGTTCCTGATGTATTGATTGCCGCACCGCCTGCTGTAGCGGCTAAGTTAAACGTAAATCCAGTAGAGTTAATTACATAGTAAGTGACACCCGCAGTTAAACCAGTAGGCAGAGCAGATGGATAGCCTGTATTGGTTAAAATAACAGGTGAGTTGTTTGTCAAACTAACAGTAGAAGTTACTACCGCTGGCGTTGCAATAGTTATAGTAAAAGGTGCAGGGGTTACGCCATACTGAGAATCCCAGTAATAAATTTGACTGCCATTAAAACTGGCTACCAAGTTCTGTCCAAAGTTAGATTGACTCCATAACCTTAGTCCAGCAACTGAAGTGCTACCATATCCCCAAACACCTAATCCCCATCCACCTGCGCCCCAGCCAGTTAATGGAACTTCGTACTCCAAACCTACATTGATTTGATATAAAGCCTGAACTGTCGTACCACCTCCACCGCCCGGAACAGATGAAGTAGCTGCGGTTGCAGATTCAATCGTATAAGAATTGTTGCTTACATAAGTTATTTGGTATTCACCGTTTAAATTCAACCCACCAACAGTTGCAGCATTGCTAAAAGTAACAAAGTCACCTGTGATGCCGCCATGTCCAGTATGGGTGACGGTTACCGTAGTTGAAGTATTGACAGTAACAAATGGATTGCTTAATGTGGCATGGCTACGGATAGGGGTGATATCGTTATAGCCACCGCCGTTTTCAAGGTAGAACTTTAAGTTAGTGCCAAGCCCAAGCAAATTAAGATTACTAAGAGTAATCCAATTCCAAAGCGAACGGCATATGCCAAGGAATGTGTAAGTGGAAAACCTAACCCAACCCCCAATCTTCTCAGGATTTCCCTGACGAAAACGTATTTTGTCGGATTCATACCAGCCACCCTCGTTCGTATATCGAGTGTTTTCACGGTTAACCCCCGGTTTTAAAACGAGCTTCTTAAGTGGCATGATTTACCTATGCGTATGGTCTTGTACCCATTTTATCAATGATAAGTGCTTGCCGTCTAGGTTTATCGTCTGGGTGGTTTGGCACTGAAATATGCGTCCAACGGTCAAACTCACGGATGACTTGGTCATACTCCAAACCAGAGGCAATAACTAATTTAACGACTTCATCGGGAGTCATATTAGGCACACGAAAATCACAAGCGCAACCCACACGATGCTGAGAACGATCAGAGCTTCCAACCGAGTCGTTAACTTGTTTAGACCTAAAACCTGAGTTAACCATGATTGGCTTTCCACCAAGAAGCTCTTTAACTTGCTCCAAAAAGACTGCGAGACGGACAAGATTTGCTCTTTCAGATTCGTTAGGTTCATTTGAAAACTCCCTATGATCGGTGTGTGTTAGCTCTTCAAGAGTGAAGTTTTTGGTGAGTATGGTCATTTTGAGGGTGTGCTTTTGTGTAGTAAATCATCTTTTGCTTGTGAACCAGCAGAAGACCCGAAATAGAACGCAATGATCCCCGTCCAAGCCGTGCCTAGACTCCCAAGCATCAACATCAGAGCTTCACTTGTTCTGAATGTTTCCATCATCATGCCCACCAGAATACCAAAGAAACCCACCGTGACTAGAATAGCCAAGGCTGGTGGGATAAAACTGCGTGTTGTGGCTTGAAGTTCTCTGGCAGACTTTCTATCGTCTACAGCCAACTTAGCAAAGTCAAGACCAAGCTCCTGCGCCCGAGCCTTCAACCCAAGTTCCGCTTGCTGGATAGATGCTATTTGATCTGCGCTGAGTTTTCCTGACTGTATGGTTTCTTCTACCTTACTAGGGTCTATACCTAGAGCAGATGAGACAGCGTTGACAGCAAGACCAGCAAGTGGGCCGCCAAGAGCTGTGGCTATCGTGGGTGCTATTGACTTTAACCAATCCATTTATTTCTCCAAATGATACTTAGACTTCTGATACTCGTTATGAACATAGTACATCAGTCCTACAAACTCAAGCACGAAGATCAAAATTGCAGCGTATATTGTGGCTTGAACTTGGTATTTTTGAATAAGAAGTCTACGTTTGTACGCAACTTCTGCCACAGCTTTTTTTGTTCACGCTCGACTTTTTCTCGCTCTTTACGCACAATCTCACGCATTTCTGTGAATTTTGACCAAAGACCGGGCATTCCAACCTGATAAATAATCATTTCACGCAATTCAGTTTCCATCTGAGTCATCTGCTCTTGACGCAAAACTCTGTTCATTGCCTCTTCGTTGATGGATAT
>Ga0304729_1000138_pt1 | contig 48879 bp, 57 predicted proteins | sample C_131016_MF_Meta_FD_190475 | JGI IMG/M metagenome (GOLD analysis project Ga0304729, IMG submission 190475) | Freshwater microbial communities from Lake Croche, Canada to study carbon cycling - C_131016_MF_MetaG (v2) (version 2) | ecosystem: Environmental > Aquatic > Freshwater > Lake | place... | reverse complement strand
AAAGTTTATTGTGAACTTGGTCAAGTCCGGTTACCAAGGTAAAACAGATCAAGACATTGTGGATCGTTGGTTTCAAGATGTTTGCCGTAATGTGGTATTGGAAAACTATGAACAATGGGAAGCCAACCAACCTACAGATGCTAGACCAAGAGTGGTAGATCGTCGAGATCTTGGTGATGGTCGTACAGAGGTTAGCTGATGGGACCGGTACCTATTGCAAAGACTCTTAAGATCTACCAACTTGTAAAAATGTCCACTAAGACTGGATTGCATTTTAGTAGTACCGGAGCCACTGCCACTGGGGCCAGCTATATCGGTTCTGGGTTTTATATATCACCGGCCGAAGCTGAACAAAATCGCACAATGGAAACACTTAAAGATCAAGATGGTGCAAAGTTTTTTGTGTTTGAACTAGAGATTCCTAATCCCATTTACAGTGAGTAATGACAAACTAAACAGTGCCAAAGGACGAGACAGTTTCGACATTGTCAGCGGCAATACTGTGGTTAACTTTTTTAACAGAAACATAACACCCTACGCAACTAGTACGCTGGGCCCACAGTTTGATCTAGTACCTGTAGAAAAGCAAAAGGATCTAATGATCAATCATGCTAGGATGTATGCCCAGCAAGAATATGATCGTATCATAGAGTTAGTTAATGTGCTACAAAAACAAGCCGATGATATTCGACGCAGACTAGACGTAACAGATGCTGTACATGCCGCTGAATATCAATTTCAAGTGGTGATGGGCAAATGCTATTGGTTGGTATACGAACGACAAAAACAAAAGACCCTGTTGGTCATGATGGGACCAACCGATTGGGCCACTGGAGCCCCAGAAAGTTATGAATACTTGACCCAAGTAAAATACATGGGCGACCATACTTGGATGGAAATTCAATGATATTGTATGTAAACGGTGACAGTCATAGTGCAGGGGCGGAAGCAGTCAACCCCTACTGCTTTGCCGAGGATGACCCACTTTATTATGCATTGGGCAGAAGACCACATCCAGACAATGAACGTGTCAGTTATGGGTGTCAACTGGCAAATGCAATGAATGCCATCTTAGAATGCAATGCCGAAAGTGCCAGCAGTAATCATCGCATAATACGAACCACATGGGATTACCTCACAGAACATACACCAGACTATGTTGTTATTGGTTGGTCAACATGGGAAAGAAAAGAGTTTTATGATGCAGAGACTGGTAAAGCGTGGCAAGTCAATGCAGGTGGGGTTGGTGCAGATTGGCCCGATTGGTTAAAAAATGAATATCCAAAATTCGTTGCCGATATAGACTGGAACAATGAGATGTGGCGGGCACACAGCAAGATACATCAATTTCATTTGGATCTCAAACGCAAAGGCATCAATCATGTGTTCTTTAACACATACAATCATTTTGATGCTGATTATTTAGAACATCAATATACTTGGGACGATTGTTACATTGGACCATATGATGATTCAATGACCTATTATAATTGGTGTATACAAAAAGGATTCGCTCCTGTAAAAGCTGACAGTTATCATTTTGGTCCGGATGCACACAGTGCGTGGGCTGAATTGTTATATCGACACATATCCCATAACTACTTGACTAAAAAATAACAATCTGTTATTATATTGCATATGAAATATCTAATTGTAGACACTGCCAATACATTCTTTCGTGCCAGACATGCTGCACATCGTCAAAGTGACACATGGGATCGACTTGGGTTTGCCATGCATGTGACACTGGGCAGTGTTGCAAAAGCATTTCGTGATCAAAAAGCTGATCATGTTGTTTTTTGTTTAGAAGGTCGTAGCTGGCGAAAGGATTATTATGAGCCGTACAAGAAAAATCGTTCAGTTGCAAGGGCCGCTCTCACAGAAGCCGAAGCCGAAGAAGATGGACTCTTTTGGGAAACTTTTGATGCACTCAAAACGTTCGTCACGGAAAGCACCAATTGTACTGTTCTCCAGCACAACAACCTCGAAGCGGATGACTTGGTGGCAGGATGGATTCAAGCACACCCTGGAGATAGCCACATAATTGTGTCTAGTGACAGTGACTTTCATCAACTACTTGCAGAAAATGTAACACAATACAACGGAATTGCAGATGAACTACACACGCTCCAAGGCATATTTGACAAAAAAGGTGCCCCAGTCAAAGATAAAAAAACTAAAGAAGCAAAAACAATTCCAGACCCCAAATGGATCTTGTTCGAAAAGTGCATGCGGGGCGATCCAACAGACAACATTTTCAGTGCCTATCCAGGTGTTCGCACCAAAGGGTCGAAGAACAAAGTTGGACTCATGGAAGCATTCGCTGATAGAACATCTAAGGGCTTCTCGTGGAATAATTTGATGCTGCAACGTTGGACTGATCACAATGGAGTTGAGCACAAAGTATTGGATGATTATTTACGAAATGTCGTACTGGTAGACTTGACGGCTCAACCCGAAGCTGTTAAAATGCAAATTACAGAAACTATTAACACCAACAGTGTGCCAAAGAATGTGGCACAGATTGGTACAAAGTTTCTTAAATTATGCGGCAAGTATGAACTCAAACGCATGTCAGATGAAATGCAAAAGTTTGTAGACTTTTTGTCAGCTGCGTATCCAACTACGGAGAAACAATGAAAACACTTAAAGAAATATTGGCAATTACCATTTTGATACTGTGTACAATTATGACAGTGGGTACATGGGACATGCCTGGAAACACCGGATGGTTGATTGCTCTAGTGGGATGGCTTGAAATTGTCATCAATCAACGTAAAGACGCAACTGTGGAATGATCAAAAATATCTACGCCAACGGACCGTTTATTAGAGTCGAAACTAGTGGACAAAGTTACAGTGCTCCTTACATCAATATGAGCAACGTCAGTGCAGGAATGCTTCGATACAACAATCAACAACTGGAAGTATACGACGGATCGTCATGGCACCAAATTGGTGGCAACGGACAGGCCATGATCTCAATGGATCATTCAGCCGAAGCAGCCATCATGTGGGCACAGGAAAAAATGAAAGAAGAAGCAGATCTCAAAGAGCTGGCTAGTCGACATCCAGCAATAGAAGATGCTGTAAACAAAATAAAAGACGCTGAGGATGAACTCAAAGTAATCACAGCACTGGTAGAAAAACAAGGAGATAAATAATGGACATGGATAGTTCTGCTGTGTTTTTGGCAGCATCAATTTTAATTGGACTGGGGTTTATTGCCATTGGCATCACCATCATTGTGCTCAACAACCTATTTGCAAAATATTGGAAACCCATAGAGTGGAGCCTTATTCCCGAGGCCATACGCAACTACACTCAACCGAGATTTACAGACCAACACGATATAGAACCAAAAATTCCACCTGTGATGGATAAGGAACCCAATGAAAAACTGGCTAAGAAATAAATTACTGAATTTTTTGCATCCACAAGATTCATATGCCTGTGAAAAACCCATGACCTTAAATCGTGTTTCATCACGTGAGCAAGACGATATCAATTTTACTGTGAATGTTGCTCGTGGCGGACTGATTGTGACTGTTCGCAACTATGACGATAAACAAGATCGACATCACTACGTGAATCACATCATACACGATGATGAAGATGCGTCAAAGAACATTGCTGATATTGTAAGTGTGGAGTTGATGAAGCGATGAGTCAAGGTGTAGTTGGTAGCCATGGCACCTTGGGAGCATTACCGGGCACAGCATTTAGCCAAATATCAATTGATGCATTGAATCGCCGACATGAATTTGACGATGGACTTGACATACGACTTACTCCTGCAGCAGGAGGATTTGTTGTGAGCATATTTCATCGCAACTCAGGTAACAAGCCATCACTACATCTCATCACTGAAAATCAAGATCTAGGTGATGCACTTGGTAAAATAATTACCATGAGTTATTTAAAGAAAGAATAATATGATGACTATCGTAGCAAAACCCATTGTTAAAAACAAATACTGGATTGTGGAACAGGAAGGCACAAAGATTGCCACCATACAGGCCATTGATGAAGGAGGCTTTGTCTATGTACACGACGAACGTAGAGAAAAGTTTGCCACCATCAAGATGTTGACCAAGAAGTACAACATTGAATTTGCCAAAGCAGACAAACCAAAAGTAGACGCAACTGTTGGTCATGAGGTCTACGGATTTCCCACAACACATAAACCATATAATCAAGTGTTGGATGTTCAACGATATCTTCCCATATACACAAAGTCTCCCAAAAGCAAGAGCTTCTTTTGTGCAGGGCACTACATTATTAAATTTTCCAAGACATGGGTCAAAGCATCATGTCCAAAGTTGATTACACTAAGTAGATATGAATATCAAGGTCCTTTCAAAACGCAAGAACGTATGATGGTTGCAATGAAAGAGGAAAATGATAGAGAGTAATTTGCCTTTTCATATAAAATTGTTCAATGAGCGTGTAAGGGCAATGAATCAAAGCAATGGTAAATTATTGACCCTAAATGCACAGGAAGCACGTAGTTTACATGCCGAAATTTACGATTTAATGGCTATAATTACTGATTTAGGCAAGCAAAAGAATACTGCTGCTGATGCTGTTAATATTAATATGGATGGCGGATCCTTTAGGTAAATAAGAGTATATAACTATGATAAATAAATAGTATATCAAGGAAACCTGAATGTCGAGACCAAAACCAACTGTATTGTTGGATCATGTAAACAAAACAACTTATAAGAGTGATCAAGTATTGAGCTCCGAAGGTATATGGGCTGTGTTCCATGATGGGCACCCCATCAATCTAAAAACACACAATGCATTGGTGTCAGTACCAGGACCTAAATATCGTAAAAGCAGTTTTCCAAATCCAGGGCACGCCATCAATCTAGCCAAGAAGCTGAATACACTTTTTAAAACTGACAAGTTTACAGTGGTTTTGCTCAAACAAGGTGAACAAGTCTACCCCTGATCCACAGCTAGAGTGGATCGTCAAAGCCTGCGAAGCCGTGGGCAGTCCCGAAATATCCAATGATACCATATCAGCAACTAGGCGAGTTTGGTTCCGAAATCCATTGAATCACAACAGCCTAAGACTAACATTGTCTGGCTTCAATTGGTTTACAAAGAAAAGTAATTTTACTTCTCACAGAATAGACTTGGAGTCATCTGTTAATGGGCAACAAATGCTGCAACTGGAACAGTTATTCACGGCCCCGTACTACATACTGCAAACAAATATCACCATACACGTATTCAGTGACGTTGACGCTGTCATGTTGCAACTACATGCAGGCAATTTAAAACAATATCTAAACAATTTATCAAGTAACGAGTAAATTGCTTTTGACTTTGTCTATGTAAATTTATATACTAATAAATCTTTAGCACGTATTAGCTAGAGTAATAATACTAATGAACAATATATTAACTGAAGACTGCATTAACAATATTCTGGGCCATATTAAAAAATGTTGGAACTACGATTACCCAACTGGCAAAACTTTGGAAACTGCTGTTTACCGAGGACTTGCTCCCTTCTACCCAGATAGCAAATTGTTGGGATCTCCCACTACATTTGTGGACTGTGGCAAAGAGCAACACGCATTTGACATGAAAGGTGCCAAGACGTTGGGTCACATCATCAAACCCACCAAGGGAGCCAATCATGATGACAATGTGTTTGTAGAACAGGATATTCCTGGAAAAGGAAAAATCTATGTTCGTGTGCCCAACAGTATTATGACACAGGTACGTAGGCCCAAAGTTGATTTAAAAAATTACACAGGCGATGCAACGGTTACTCTACAAGAGCAGATCAACGACTACTATGAATTTGCTGTGTCTACATCAACCAAAGCAGGCTATACTGAAATGTTGAGCTTTGTGCTGTTGTATGGCATTGACGAAAAGCGTGGCGTCAAAAGTGTATTCTTGACCATTGAAGAATTTCATATTCCCGATGTTGTTGAGTATCGTGTTGGTAAAAGTGAAGCAACTGATGATGGTACATCAGTGCCCAACAGTTATCAAGGCATAGATGCCAATGGCAATGTTGTGTTTTCACTGAGTTCTTTTAACAAGGGCAGTAGTAATTTATACAAACGATTTACAACCAAACAGGGTAGACTGATGTCTTGGTCCATGGAACAAGAAGATACCACCGTTTATACCAGAGAAGAACTGGAAAAAATCTGCGTGTTTAAAACAATATAGTTACAAGTGTGTTGTATTTTTACAACAGATTAAAAATATTTCAATTATTTTTGTTTTTTCGGTAAAGTTTTGCTATCTGACGTTAAAATTTAGGCATTGCAACACACAAAGGAACACGCAATGCCAAAAGTAGCCGCAAACTTTACAGCCGCAGACCTTAAGCCTTTAGAATCTGCTACTACTAAAGAATCAGCTCAAGCAATTCTACACACAATAGTAGATAAAGCTGCCCAAGGCGACTATGCCATCAAAACAGACAAAGTCGCCGTGCTGCATCGTAACATCAACAATGCTCGTAGCAAAAACGAAGTAATTGCCATTGGTTGGAACATGCTGTTGTCCGGGGAAAGACTGGCCAGTGTAGACAGCAAGTATCAAAAGCGTTACGCATAACTGTTGTAAAAATACAACATTTTTAAATATATTTTGCCAAAATGGTAAAATTCCCCAAAAGCCGTATATAATCTATACATGTTTAACAAACTGCTAAAGGATAGCATCATGCAAGTTCAACTCAATGCAACTACAATCGTTAACAAGGGCACCTACGGTAACCAATACGATGCACTCACTGATCGTGTGCTAGAAGCCCGTGTTAAAACAGGCAAACGTGGTCGCCCCACAGCCGCTCCGGCACCAGTGTATATGAAAGCAAATGACCTGTTTGGTCGTGTTCCAGATGGTGTGCGTACCACTGTTGCAGGTCGTCGCATTGTTGGCAAGGCCAGTGTGTCTGCCGTGTACACAGAAGATGACGCTGAATAAAAATTTTATGTCTGCTACACAAAAACAACAGACACAAAATTCAAGTTCTATTATAATAAAGTTTCAATTGATAGTAAATGACATTTTAAAGGAGAAGACTAATGTCCGTGACTGAAAACCGTAGTGTTACCCCAACAGAAGCCCGTAGCCGTGTACTGCGAGCATTTAAAGTTAAGCGTCCTGTATTTTTATGGGGCCCTCCAGGTATTGGCAAATCAGAATTAGTTGCAGGACTAACTGAAGAACTTGGTGGTCACATGATTGATCTGCGTCTAGGCCAATGCGAACCGACGGATCTCAGAGGGATCCCATATTTTGATCGTGACCGCGGTGTAATGAATTGGGCTCCTCCTATCGAATTGCCCAGCGAAGATCTTGCCGCCAAGTATCCCATTGTTGTATTGTTCTTAGATGAAATGAATTCAGCGGCTCCTGCTGTGCAAGGTGCGGCTTATCAATTGATTTTGAATCGCCAAGTTGGTACATACAAGTTGCCGGACAATGTTGTGGTAATTGCCGCAGGTAATCGTGAAAGCGACAAAGGCGTAAGTTATCGTATGCCTAGTCCACTGGCCAATCGCTTTGTTCACTTGGAAGTTCGCAAGGACTTTGATAGTTGGTTCCAATGGGCTGTTAACAACAACATACACAAAGATGTCGTTGGTTACATTTCCTACGCCAAACAAGACCTAATGGAATTTGATCCCAAGTCAGCAAGTCGTGCATTTGCCACCCCACGTAGCTGGAGCTTTGTATCACAGTTCTTAGAAGATAGCGAAGCCACTGAAGCAGAATTGGTTGACTTGATTTCAGGTACTGTTGGAGAAGGTCTTGCTGTTAAATTTATGGCACATCGTAAGGTTGCTGGACAAATGCCCAACCCACAAGATGTATTAGCAGGCAAGGTCAAAGAACTCAAGGTCAAAGAAGTAAGTGCCATGTATTCTTTGACCATCAGTATGTGTTACGAATTGCAGGAGCAATACAAGAAATTGGGCAAGGACAAGATCTCCGATTGGCATGCTCAAGCCGACAACTTCCTATCATTTATGATGGAAAACTTTACAACTGAATTGGTTGTGATGGGTGCTCGTGTTGCACTCACTACCTACAACTTGCCAATGGTTCCGGGCAAGATGAAGAACTTCGATGAGTTTCACAAGCGTTTCGGTAAGTACATTATCGCAGCGTCAGGTAAGTAATCCGTTAGTCACGGTCGGAGGCTGGTAGTAATACCGTAAGTCCTCCTTTTTTATTGATATTTGTACGAAAAGAACGTTGAGTGTATAATTACAGTTATAAACAAACAAGGAGTAGATTTTGTCAGAAACTACAGTAACCGAAAAAGTCAAAGTTAAAACAGTAACCGATCCCAAAATCGATGCTGCTGCAAAAGAAAAACTCATCACAGCTCGTATTGGTTTGTTGCTCAAAGCCCCTTTCTTTGGTAATCTTGCAACTCGTATGAAGTTGATCAATGCCGACGATTGGTGTGCCACTGCTGCAACAGATGGTCGTAGTTTTTATTACAATAGTGAATTTGTCAACAAGATGCCGTTGAAGCAGGTAGAATTCTTGGTTGGACATGAAGTTCTACATGCTGTATATGACCACATGGGTCGCACAGGCGAACGTGATCGCCAAGTATCAAACATTGCCGCAGACTTTTGCGTCAATGCAGATTTGATTGATCAACGCATCGGCGAGAAGATCACTGTTGTTGGTATGCTGTATGACCCCAAGTACAAGGGCATGAGCATGGAAGAAGTCTACGATGACTTGATGAAGAATGCCAACAAAATTGACATCAACAAATTGGCACAACAGTTACTGGATGAACATTTAGATGGCGATGACGAAGATGGTGAAGGCAATGGAGATGGTCGTCCACGTTTGAGCAAGTCCGAACGTCAAGCTATTAAAGATGAACTCAAAGAAGCAATGATTGCAGCCGCACAGGCTGCAGGCACAGGCAACTTGCCCGGTGGCATCAAGCGTATGATCAAAGATCTCACTGAGCCACAAATTGGTTGGAAAGAATTATTGGAGCAACAAGCTCAAAGCACAATCAAAAATGACTACACATTTGCTCGCCCAGGTCGCAAAGCATGGCACATGGATGCTATTATGCCTGGCATGAAGCCCGGCGAAACAATTGATATTGCAATTGGTATTGATACTTCGGGCAGTATTACAGATGGCGACTTAAAGATCTTTTTATCAGAGATCAAAGGCATCATGGAATCATACGATGAGTACAAAATTTATGTATTTGGTTGGGATACTGCTGTACACAATTCAGGAGTCTTTACCAGTGAAAACTTGGAGGACATTGCAGAGTTTACACCCGGTGGCGGTGGTGGCACAGATCCACACTGTGTATGGGACTATCTAAAAGACAATGACATTGAACCCAAGAAACTGATCATGTTTACAGACTACTGCTTCTTTAGTTGGAGACACAAGAAGTTGATACATACTGTGATACTGTTTGGATCATCAAAGGCAATGCAGATGCCCAGCCCGAATTTGGTATTTGGGCACACTACGAAGAAGCTGTTAAAGGAAAATAAAATGGACGTCTTACACAATGTAAATTCAACTGCGGTTGCTGAAAAGGATATTCCTCCTGCACCCGAATTGGTGTTTCACAATGCACCCGAAACACTAGAAGCAGCCATTGCAAGATTAATGGAAGCAGAAATGCGTCTGGAAGATTTGGCAAGAGCATGTGAAATTGCATCAATTACGAGGCAAATGGAAATCATTGAGGCATTTAAAACTGCTGCCGATGATTACTTACAGACCAAGATCACACATAGCCAACCCGAGACTGGCGGCATCAAACTCAACGTGGTCACTGGTACACTTGATACAACAAAATTTGATAAGGAGACAATTTGATGTATGCACCTAATATTTCTGTCGGCATTTACCGCGATGCACCAGCCATCAATGCTGCAATGGGCCGTGTGTATGGACACATGACTCTGGCAGTTATTGTATCAATGCTGGTAAGTTACTTTGTGGGCACTAGCCCTGAGTTATTGGCATTCTTTTTTACAGGCGTGATGAAATGGATTGTGATCTTTGCTCCGCTGGTGGCCATATTTGGTGTTGCTATGATACTGGAAAATGATCCAAGCAAAGGCGTGGCACAGTTGTGCTTGCATGGATTTGCGGCCTTGATGGGATTGAGCTTTGCCACAATCTTTGCTGTGTTTACTATGGGATCGATTGTTAGTGCCTTTATGGGTGCGGCAATCCTGTTTGGTGTTATGAGTGGTTATGGATACTTTACCAAACAGAGTTTAGACAGCATGGGCAAGTTTATGTTCGTTGGATTGATTGCTATTGTTATTGCCAGCATTGTCAATATCTTTATTGGATCAACTGTAATGCAAATGGTCATCAGTGCATTGGCCATCATTATCTTTCTTGGACTGACTGCTTACGATACCCAAAAGATACGCGAAGAATTGATCTATGAAACTGATGATGCCGCTGATGCAACCGAAGTTCGTGGGGCACTAACTTTGTACATGGATTTTATTAACTTGTTCTTAAACTTGTTACAATTATTTGGCATATCTAAAGACGACTAATGCTCAAACACAACGAAGCCAATTTGTTAAGTGTATTTGGACTGCGTAGGGTAGAACACTGCCCTCCGCACTTCACTACCATATGCTTTGACGTCTATGTTCCAGAAAAGACAATTTCCGATTGGATTTGGGAATATTTGAGTGGCAGATTTTACGTTGGCGATTATTACGAAGAATCTGAAGGCAAAGGTGGTATCCAAAAAATGGCTGGATTTGAACTGCCCAGTGAAGCCAGTTATTTTAGCCTACTGCTGAATACCATCAATAATCAAGAGCACAATATCTTTTAAGAAAATTTTTCCACTCTGCTGTTCGGTTGTAAATACATACATAGTTTACGGAGATACTATGTCAGAAGAACAAACAACAGAACAACCAGTAGAGGCAGCAGCTTCTGCTCAGCTGCAACTTGCAGATCTATTAGTCTGTGTACAGCTAATTCAATTGGCCAGCACTCGCGGTGCATTTAAAGCAGAAGAATTCACACAAATTGGTGCAGTATATGATCGCCTCGTCGTGTTCCTACGGGACAGCGGAGCAATACAACCAGCGGCCCCAAGTGAACCAGCGGCCCCAGCCGAAGCTGAATAAAGGAAATCAAAATGATTAAACACGTAGGTAAACACAACAACAAAAGAATCGTAGTGTTATGGCGTCAAGTCCCCAATGAAGATCACATGGCCTTGGTAGCATACAGCGATACTCTTCCACGCATGATACACGATGAATTAATGCGTGTACTTGAAAGCCCAGTGGGACAAAATGCCAAAGACTTGAGCGATGTACTGTTCCGCACAGTAATGGCTGATGGTCGTAATGCTCTTGAAGTATTGCACAAAGAAGGATTTATTAAAAAGGTTCCAACCAGTCAAGTGTTGATTACACCTACTGCTAAATCAACTGTTCGCTTAGATGAACTAAATGGAATTTTGGATGAAATGGAAAAAGGCGAGGAAGCAGTCAAACGTCTAGCTGATCTTGATAAACAGTCAGGTATGCAGACCAAAAAGACTCGTGCCGGGCGTGAAGTTGGTATGCCACCAAACAATACCAGTGTCAGTAGAACCAACATTGATGTTGATTCCTCAGATTCTGCAGCCGCATACTTAAAAGGTGTGTTGAGTGATGGTGACTTAGCTGAACAGCGAATGAGTCAAGCTGAAAAAATGAAAGAGCAAGCCAAGCAATTACTTGCTGAAGCACAAAGATTAGAAACAGAAGCCAATGAACTCAGCTCAGCTAAAGATGTCAAAGCAACCAAACCCAAAAAAGCCGCGGCGCCAAAAAAGCAAGCGGCTTAATTTAAATAAGAAAAGTCAGTGGGAATCGTTGCTCAAGGAAATACACAAAGAGCATGTTCCTGTTAATGTACTTTTATACATCACTGTGAATCTCAAAGATGGCACCTCAGTGGAAGTAAACATCGCTGAAATGTTGGAAGAGGGTGCAGATCCTGATGTTGTTGAAAATATTATTACAGACAAATTAAATGCGTTGGATCACATCATTGATGACGTCGACTTTCATATAAGTGTTGACAGTGTGGCAAAAGTAATTCAACCATTCACTGACAATTTATTGAAAAATTTATGATAAATGCACTATTTGCTATAGACCAGTATGGCGGAATGGGTCTCAATGGCACTATGCCATGGCCACATGATTCCAACGACTTGTCCAACTTTAAAAGACTCACCATGGGGCATGTTGTTGTCATGGGTCGTAAAACATGGGATGATAAAAACATGCCCAAGCCCCTACAGGGTCGTATCACATATGTGGCAACTACACGTCCAGTGTACAACACTGCCACAATTAAAGGCGATATAAAACAAAATCTATTAGACATTGAACAACGACACAGTGATAAAATCATTTGGGTCATCGGTGGTCCAGATGTACTGGAACAATGCGATGGAGTCATTGACAGATTGTACTTGACTCATTACAAAGGTTCGTATAAAATAGATACTAGAATAAACTTGAAATCGTTTTTAACAGGGTGGAGCCCAAAAACTGCAACTGCAGATCCCAATACAAATTTTACAACGGTTGTTTATGAAAACTTATTTAAGAGAGCTTCTGCTTCCTAAGCAATGCTGATGTTCTGAGTTTGTCTTTTTGCTCATTTGACATAGGTTTTCCTTTGTTTGATGGAGCAACTCGTTCCGCGAACTACACAAATATTTATCAATAAAATGGAAAAACAATATTTAGACGCACTTCAGGAAGTACTTGAAAATGGTACAGTAAAGGAAGATCGTACCGGAACTGGTACTATCAGTTTATTCGGCATGCAACAACGGTATGATCTATCACAAGGATTTCCGGCTGTTACTACAAAAAAATTGGCATGGAAGGCTGTTGTCAGCGAGTTGCTGTGGTTCATTGAAGGTTCAGGGGATGAACGACGCCTGCGAGAGATATTACATGGTAGCAGGGACTCGGAAAAGAGCACCATCTGGACTGACAATGCCACAGCATCTTATTGGCAATCTCAGGCCCAATTTGCAGGAGACTTGGGTCGTGTGTACGGAGTACAATGGCGACAATGGCGTCAATATCAAGAACGCAAAGACATGGGCTCAGCCCATTTAGGTGGCACACGAGTTGCCACAGATAGACATGAAGTTGATCAATTGCTCAATTTGATCAACGGTATCAAGCAAGACCCGCACGGAAGAAGGCACATCATATCAGCGTGGAATCCAGGCGAATTATCGGCCATGGCTCTGCCTCCGTGTCATGTGCTTGCACAGTTTTATGTATCAGATGGCCAGCTGAGTTGCCAAATGTACCAACGAAGTTGTGATATGTTTTTGGGGGTGCCGTTCAATATAGCAAGTTACAGCTTGCTGACTCATATGATCGCTCAGGTGTGCGATTTAGCCGTTGGAGAGTTTGTTCACGTTCTCGGCGATGCACACATTTACCTCAATCACGTAGAGCAGGTAAATGAACAGTTGAAACGTGAACCCTTACCTGCACCACAACTATTATTAAATCCTGAAATAAAAAATATCACTGAGTTTACCATGAACGACATTGTGTTAAACAATTACACTAGTCATAGTGCAATTCAAGCAGATATGGCCATATGAGGTTTATTGTAACAGGCGGAGCTGGCTTTATTGGTCACAATGTGGTTAGACAACTGCAAGCTCTAGGACATGAATGTATCATACTCGACAGTGTCACAAACTACGGATTTATCAACAAAGCCGAGCTGGAATACCTACGTATTGAACGCACAAATCGCATGAAAGCAGGCATACACCATATAGATATTTGTGAACATCGACAAGTGGATAATTTCTTTAAAAACTTCTCACATGGATGTAGCGGTGTCATACATCTTGCCAGCTTTCCAAGACAAAAAGTAGTCAGTGCCAATCCTGTATGGGGTAGTGAAGTAATGAGTACCGGACTGATTAATCTATTGGAACTTACCAAGAACTATAAGATTCCAAAATTTGTTTATGTTAGTAGCAGTATGGTATACGGAGACTTTGACAACAATGTCACAGAGTTGTATAATTGTGCACCACAAGGCCAATATGGCATCATGAAACTAATGGGAGAAAACCTTGTTAAAGATTATACTCGTCGCTCCTGCTTTGCTCACGTTATTATTCGTCCATCTGCTGTATACGGCGAGTTCGACGTCGAAGACCGAGTTGTCTCAAAATTCATGCTCTCGGCCCTGCGTGGAGAAGTGCTCAAAGTCAACGGAGCCAACGAAACCTTAGACTTCACTTATGTGGAAGATGCTGCCGCAGGCATTGTGGGTGCTACACTAAGTCCCAATGCCGTGAATCAAACCTACAACATCACAAAGAGCCGCAGTACTACATTGCTAGAGGCCGCACAAACAGTGCTGAAAATAGCAGGCGGTGGCACTTTGACAGTTAATGATAGGGACTTGGATTTCCCCAGTCGCGGTGCATTGTCAATTGATGCTGCACGTCGAGACTTTGGATTCAATCCCCAAGTAGACGTTGAAGAAGGCTTCCAACGATACCATGATTGGTTTAAGGCAAGTCCATATTGGAAACTAAAAATATAATCCCCTTCTTTGGCATACATCGCCAATACCAATACCTACGTGAAGAAGTAATGCATGTCACTGACTTGGTGTATAGCACTGGTAAAGTATTAGATGGCCCTTACACTGCCAAATTTGAACAAGCCATTGCTGATCGTTGTGAACGTAAGTTTGCTGTTGCTGTGAACTCCTGTACACAAGGACTCATATTCGCTCTACAATCGGTTTTTTCCTCCGGGCGAGTACTTATACCTACACTGAGCTTTGCGGCCACATTAAACAGTGTTTTAATGGCTGATCGTAACCCAGAATTTGTGGATGTGGATTACTCTGGATTAATGGATTTAAAAAGTGTTAACTACAGTTTAAATCGAGAAGATGTATCTGTTATCATGTATGTTAACTTGTTTGGCAATACCATTGACTATGATGAATTTCGCGTACTAACAGAATTTTGGGGCAGCAAGCCCATCATCATTGAAGACGCTGCACAGAGTTTCGGAGCCAGCTATAAAGACATACCCAGTGGCAAGATGGGCGATGTCAGTGTATTGAGTTTTGATCCTACAAAAAATTTACCCAATTATGGATCAGGCGGAATGATTTTAACTGATGACAATAATTTGGTAGACTCATTTCGAGATATACGTGATAATGGAAAACATGGCCATCATGAGTTTCCTGGAACCAACAGTAAAATGAGCGAAGTTGACTGTGCTCAGATGTTGGTCAAGTTACAGTATTTTGATACATGGCAACATCGTAGATCACAAATTGCAGATTACTACATGGAACAAATTGCATCGTATATTGATGTAGTCGGTCCCGGTAAAGATGTAACTCCTGCATGGCATAAGTTTGTTGTTAGGCTACAGGCCAATCGCAATATGTTACAGCAGACACTTCGTGACAAAGGTATAGAAACCAAAATACATTATGCTCAGCCCTTAGACTTATTGTCGGTAGGCGGATCATACGCATCCAGTCCCATATATTCAGGAAGTCATGCATTTAGTAAAGAGTGTTTGAGTTTGCCCATCTATCCCGAATTAACAGACGGCGAAGTAGAATACATTGCTGCCAGTGTTAGAGAATTTTTAACCAATTCGTAAATTGGCAACATCTGACACACGTAGATGCTGTAATTGTAATGAACCATTGGCAAACTGTGCCCAATAGCCTGTATTGTGAACATGCTGTAAAGCATAGTAAAGATACTGTGGCAATACGATATCAGTTCGTATGACTTTTACGCCAATATTGTCTTTGCTGAATTCTTTTGTGACTTGTCCAATGGTCTTTTCACTGCCGTTACGTTGTAACCAGAAGTCACTGTCTTCCTGATTTACTCGAACTGAGCACAGATCTTTGAGACGAAAGCCGGAATCTGATTCCAAAAATAGTTCATTTATATACATTCAGTATTTAGCGTTGTAGCGATGCCGTAGCCAGGCCCATTCAAACGACAACTGTAGTTTTGCAGGATCTCCTCCAACTTCTCGATAGTATTCAACAGCATCTTGTGCTCCAGCCAAACAATAGTCACTGTACTCGCCTTCGGCCTGTGTGCACCATGTGTCAAGTCTGTGCTCAGTTTCTAATGTGGGCTGTGTTGCCATAAACATTGATAACTTTAATACCTCTCGGAATGCAGTACGCCACGTGGTCCAAGCATCTTGATTAAAATGTGCTATACCGCTCAGTATAGGCACCGATTCGTGCGGTTGCGACAGTGTAAAGTCTATTCCAGGAGCCGTATTTGCCAATACGAGACGCTTGTTGTATGCAATTACGCCCATGTGTCCGTATTCCAGTCCGTTGACAGGATTATGTGCATTAAAGATGTAATGCTTGGGCTCTTGCCAATAATCTGGTTGCCAGTCAAACCATGGAAAATCATGTACAACTTCTATCTTGGCAAACACTGCAAAGAACCAAGGGGTTGTACTGGCACGGGCCGCGGCTTGATAGGCTGCAACACGACCATCAACTCCGCGTATCCATTTGACTTGGACATTGCTCATGTAGCACAAGTTGTCATACCACCGTTCTTCATCAGGTTCTCCATTGCTGATGTACACAATGTCCAGTCCAGGGAATAGTTTTTCACCGTAGTATTCATTGATTCGCCTGGTGGCTTGTTTGAGATACGGATAGTCATAGATCTGTGTCTGCAGATGTTCTTTGATGTCACGCGGCACCAGTACTGTGGAGCCAGACCGGCAGAAACTTTCCACCGCACGATCTTTTTTGCTCCACATGCAAGGCCAGCCTCTAGTGTTTGTGTTCTTTTGATTGGTAAACAAAACATAAGGAGTCGTAAAATTGTAGTTCTTGATCTCGGCTATCAAGTCATCTGACTCGTAGTAGTGCGTGGGTGTAGCAAATCTATCCACAATCTGATCATGACAGTAGTTTATGACATTGAACCAATCCAACAGTTCTAGTTCTATCATTTGCCGTCGAAATGACGCAACATGTATATAAAATGTGTCACCACGTGGCTGTGTTATTGTAGGAAAGCAATGAACCATCTCACGTTGTTCTTCAGGCGGATGCCATGTGAAGTCAAAGTCTTTGTAGTCACCAATACTGCTGATGATCCACACATACTCTGTGGTGGCCGTAGACATGATACGCTGAAACACATTCAAATGATTGTCCACATATCGGGTACGTTTGATACTGGCACATCGAGCCTGCAATTTTTCAAATTGACCATCACTTTCGGGATTTAAAAAATCCATGTAGTAGATGGGTGCTTCTAATCTCTTTACCGTTTGCTCTGTGCGAAAATGCCATTGTCTATCTTTTACAGTGCGTGGGTTGGCCAGATACACTTCTCCATTGCGTTGATGCTGGCTAGGAAACACATGCACATGATCTTGTTCCCATGGCACAGGAACATAGTCAAAATCAAAATTGCTGTAATCATTGCCCCCATAAATATACCAATAGTGCCCAGTCTTTGACATGGCCGCGGCGGCATCTATGCTTTCAGCACTCTGCTCAAATTCAAACAGATTTGGTTTTGGACCAAAGTAAAAAACATCAAACATGTACAATATTGCCAATCATTACGAAAATATATACCAATACCTATCCGCTATTATAACAGATCCAACTGTGATTTACCTACATCCATTTGGATCGACACAGCCAGAAAATATAGAAGCCCTGCGTTTGTCCCAGTATGATGTACTCAAAAGAAGAGGACCAGTGTTTATTTTTTATGATCAAGAGCCTTTGAATTTCAATTATAACCGACCATTATTTGACCATATCAAAGCAACCAATCAAGGTCGTTTTATTTTAGTCAATACAGAAAAGCACAGCGTAGAAAAACAAAAGATATGCGATCATTATGGTTTTGCTCATTTGGATTATTTCTTTCACGTATTTGCCGCTGCAGATTGGTATAGAGGACACGAATACTTATCCAATAATGTGGCTCCACTGGATCGAACTTTGAAAAAAACTTTTATCACCTTCAACAGACTCACCAGCAATGAACGTGTGTATCGAAGTTTGTTTGTCAATGAATTATATAAACAAAATTTATTAGATCATGGACATGTTAGCTTCAGCAAAGATTGTCCTGACGGGGGAGATTTTGCTGTAAATCTCAGAGAAGCCACGATAACTCAAAAACTAAATCCTGATCTAGTTGAAGAAGCCATTGCCAATATATCATCATTGCCCGAGCTAAGAATAGACTTTGAAGATCAACTGATACCAAACCAAAGCATGAAGCTGACACCATTACCACAACTTATGGAAAGTTTTATATTTGTTGTAACTGAAACTTGCTACTGGCAAGATAAAACGCATTTGACAGAGAAAATATTCAAACCCATTGTATTGCGTATGCCCTTTATACTTGTGGGCTGTGTGAACAATCTTGCATACCTACGCAGTTACGGATTTCAAACATTTGGCGATTTTTGGGACGAGGGGTATGACGCCATTGTGGACCCTATTGAACGTATGCGAGCCATCGTAAAAATTTTAACGGATATCGCCAAGTTGTCCAGCCAACAACAAAAAGACTTGTTGTTGGAAATGCAACCCATATTGGATCATAACTATCAAGTGTTCAATGATCCCAATTTTGTTCGAAGAGAATGGCTGCATCTAACTGCCAGCCTAAAAGACATCTGTCAATACTATCAGTTCAAGCCGCCCTATAGGTTGGATTTAAAGACTGGACAGGCCTTGCCAATTACTCTAGTCCCATAGATCGCCTTATCTTGGTCGCAGAGATATCGGTAATCGCGTCATCAAAGGACTCTTGTTCAATTCTATAGCCCACATCGCGACCGTAAGTAATATTAACAATATTAGGAACCACTTGTATTTCATATTGGCCTTGGTACACAGGATCAAGGTCTCTGCGTATAAAGTATTTAACTTGCTCTATGGCAAAGGGATTAGTTCCTTGCCAGCCCTGGCAATCACGTATTTGTACGACAACCTGTCCAGTCTTGGCAATGGCACGGTCAAACAAGGCTCTGTGACCGGCGTGCCATGGTTGCCAACGTCCTAACATTTGCACAGTTTCTGCTTGCCAATTGAATCGAGGTCTGCGTCTATTTTCCACAATGTGTTCGCCCACAAACTCTACCCACTTTTCAGCAGCCTGTTCTGTGACACGGAAATCATACACATCAGGAGGTGTAAATATTTTATTAGTATCTTCATAACGACCTGCATCAATTGTATCGATCCATATGGTCCAATCAGCCTTGAAATTGTTACGCATTTCCACCAAAGGTGCAACAAAATCCACAATACAGTAGTCGCTACCTGATTCATCTGCCAGCTCACGCATACGTAAGCTTTGACGGATACGTCCTTCTCGACTAAAGTCCCAGTCATTGTATTTTTTACGCACATCATCTGCATTTAACCAAGCCACAGTGACCTGTGCATCTGCAATTGGTCTTAATGAATATTCATTTACGGGATGCAGATGATCTTCCAGATACTGTTTTAATCTTTGTGCAAAATAGGTTTTGCCTGCACCTGGTAGGCCCATGATTAATATTCGTTGTGTTTGTTTCATTAGTATTCCTTTACCATATATTGATTGCGTTGGGAGTAGATCTAAAACTTTGATATAGACTCAAACGACGATGTTTGACTGTATGTTTCATTCCGTGTAACAGCGTAGTGGGTTTTATCATAACATATCCACAATTATAACGATAAGGAACGCTATGCCATTGATCGTTATCAAAACAATATGTACCTATTTTTTCTTCGTTGTCTGTTAGGTATATTTGTACATTTACTGCCAAATTTGGACTGCTGTCAACATGAACATCATTACAATACCCGTTAGAGTCTAACCAAAGTTGTGGACTATTTTGATACAACTCAATTTCCAATGAATTAACAATTGGGCACAGTTCCTGGTATATTTTTCTCGATAAAGGATTGTTCAGTGAAAGATTACATTCTAATCGAATATTCTGTAATGTATCTGGACGCTTGATCCAACTTGAAGTATCATTGTACTCAGTCAAAATTTCCAACAATAATTTATCAGATAATACATTGGTGATTTGATAAAAATTATCAGTTATCTTTAAGAGCAAACTTTTACTCCATATAATTGTTCAAATCTATCTGCATCAGCACGATCGTTTACCATGGGTTCCCCACGGATATTAAGACTTGTGTTTAACAACATAGGGCAGTCGGTCATCACATACCATTTTTCGAGAAGCTCTCTAATTCCGCTTCCATCTTTTGGCACTGTTTGTACACGACTAGTTCCATCAGCGTGAACAATAGCAGGAAAAAGATTAGGATGCCGACAAGTAGCGACGAGCTGCATATACCTACTGTCGTTGACACCAGTAGGGAGAACAAAATAATCATGAACAAGTTCCTCCAGAATAACGGGTGCAAAGGGTCTAAATTGTTGTCGACGTTTGATTGCATTTACTTTCTCCTTGATCTGGCTGCCTCTAGGGTCTGCAAGGAGGCTACGGTTTCCAAGTGCTCTGGGACCAAACTCGGCTCTTCCACTTGCCACTCCGACAATTTGTTCAGCAAGTAGCCGATCCAAAAGGCCATTAACGGGATAAGGCCCAGGAATATCATGCCCCAGGCTAGCACTTCGCCAGTTAACTCTTCCCCCAAAAGCCAAAGCGGCAGCACCAAGGCTACTACCGGCATCGCCGGGATTAGGCATAATCCAACTATTTTCAAAATAATTCCATACACGTTTATTTGCCACACAATTAAGAGCACATCCTCCCATATAAACTAAATTGTTGCTGAACTTAAAATTTTTGGCTCGCATCATTACGTTTAGTATTAAATCCTCTACCAAACCCTGTGCTCCGGCAGCAATATCATTTATATCAAAATTGTCTAAATACTTATCGTTTATACCTGTATGAAGGTTCTCTCTAAACGTAATATCCCATTCGTTACTGATCAATTTCATCTTCATTAGGTTGCTTACATTGGATTTACCATATGCAGCCATACCCATGGTGATGTATTCATCTTCGTTGGGCTTTAATCCACACCGTTCGGTCATGGCACTGTAAAACAATCCAATGCTGTGCGGATACTTTTGACCCCATAGCTTTTTATACTTTGCCCGACCGTTCTCATATTCGGCACCCCAAATCGATATTGTGTCCCATTCCCCAATAGCATCAATGACCACAACTGTGGCACGATCAAATGTACTGGTCTGAAATCCAGCGGCCGCATGTGACAAATGATGATTATAACTGTGTACACGAACTGGCTCAATCCATCCACCCAACTGTTGCCGCAGTATTTGACGGACTGTTAACTTATTCCACTCGATGCCTTCGCCTGAATAAAGTCTACGTAGTTGTTTGTTCCAAGGACGTTCGTAATAGGCAACTACTTCAGGACCGTAGGGCAATATGTCATCAAGTAGGCCCTGACAAAAGTTGGCGTCATTCTTGACTTTGCTGTAACGTTCACTATGTCCAGCAAACAGTATATCGCCTGAACGATCAATTACTGTTGCGGCTGCATCATGAAATCCAGCCGAGATACCTAATATGTTCATAAATTTTGTTTGCTACTCGTTCGTGCCCTGCTTCTAAAAAGTGTCCGCCAGGGCCTTGTTCTGTGCCGTAGGCCCATTCCATCATGCCAGTACTGGGCCATCCTAAAAAATAATTTTTATTCACCATTGACTCTAACTTGGTATCTTTGTGATGATATTGATTGTGGTAATGTTCATTGCCCACAGTCCTACACATGATGTATTTTATATCACGATCTTTTAAAAAACTTTGTAATAAAATAATGTCTAATAGATACTGTCGATACAGATACTCGTCGTTGTGGTGTCTATTGATATAATCTAATAATTTTGTTCTCCAGGGGTGATGTTGTAAAAACATATTGCCGCTGTATCCGGGCCATATGTCAAAAAATCCATCCTCGTCCGCAAACTCCATTCGACCCGGACTACTCCACCCAACTACTACTAGATCTAACGGGTTGCCTGTACTTACGTATTCCATTGCATAACGAACCATGCGTTTGTTACCAGATCCGGGCCTGGCCATGTTGACTACGTCAGCTGACAATTTGTTACCCAACAGTATCGGCCATGCAAGATTTCTATCAACCAATTCTTCACCGTAGGTAAAACTATCACCCACAGTCAATATGTTTTTAATCATTTGTAGATAAAAGGGTCACGTTTACGTAGTTCTCGTAACTTCTTACGATAACGTATTTCTAATCGAATTCGATTATAGAGATTTTTTAACCAGTTCATTGAATTTTCCTTGCATTAGCATTGCTGCATCTTGATGTGCCTGTTCTAGAGGGTGATGTACCGGGCCACATTTATATTTATTTTCTACTGCCCATTGGTAAAATCCTCTTGGCACTGTGGTATTCCATTCTTCTGTTGCAGGTGGGAAAAAATACCATTTGTCAAAATCAATTTGACCAAATACAGATTGGATAGTGACGTCATTGGATTTTATAGTATGATTATGAAACTCATTATTGATACAAGTAAACATGTACGGAATACTGTTCACTTTGAGATAATTTTGCAAATATACTATTTCTTTGATGGTTGTGTAAGACTCCCAATATTCAGACCACCCCACCTGGTCAAAGTATATTTTGGCAAAATCATGTATGCCCTTTTGTTTGGCTTTTGCTTCAAAAACTTTTACTAAAAAATTTTGTTTTTCTTCTTCTTTATCTTCGCTGTTTCTGTACATTTTGCCGGTGGACCAACTGTTTATAACTTCCCACTTGTCATTAATTCTGAATTCGTATCGTCCGTTAAACGTCCAACAAACTACGACAAACAAATCTTCTGCTTTGTTGTTTTCGCAGTAATTTATAATGTTTCTAGCAATGGCATCATTGCTGTTGCCTGGAAAGGCTGCACACACATATTGATGATCGGCGGCCAACAAAGACGGAAAAGTCTTTTTGCTATGGCCATTGATACCATTATGAAGGCAATCTTGTAATTCTGTGCCCCAAATAAAACTATCACCGCCTGCTACTATATTCATTTGTAAATAAAAGGATCACATGTGTCTAATCTAATTCGATTGTGGAGATTTTTTAACCAGTTCATTGAATTTTCCTTGTATTAGTTGAGCGGCATCTTGATGTGCCTTCTCAAGTGGATGTTGATCAGATCCTATAGAGTATTTACTTTCCACTGCCCATTGGTAAAAACCTCTTGGACTAGTTGTGTTCCAAGACTCTGTTGCAGATGGGAAAAAATACCAGTTATCCCAATTAATTAGATCGAATAAAGTTTTTACTATAGAATCTACTCCCTCCCCGTGATCAACATAAAAATGACTATCTGTGGGCAAAAACAAATAAGGAATATTCTTTTTTTCTAAATAGGTTTGTAACAAAATGATGGATCGCAATGTATTATATTTTTGGTAATCGGGATTAGTGCCAACATGTTTAAAAAACTCCTCGGAAAATCTGTCAATTTGAAATTTATTTCTATGTAGATTTATTGAGCACCAAGGAGAAATAGGACTATCAATAGAATATGTAAATTTGAATTCATATCTTGTGACAAAAGACCACGCAACCACAACAGCCATGTCATCTATAATGTTTTCACACTTGTCAATGACCATGCGTGTAATAGCATCATTTGCATTACCAGGTCTGGCAACACATTGATAATTTAAACCTTGTGAGTTAGACAATAATGCAGGAAAAGTAGATTGGCTATAAACTGTGTATGTACAGTCAGCTAACTCAGTTCCCCATACGAAACTATCACCTCCTGCTACTATAATCATATCCCGGTTTCAATCTTTCTATTTGTTGTTGGTAATAATCAGGATCAGTCCATGTATAGTCATAGACTGCAAATGCGGCACCGGCTTCTATACTGTAGATGTCTAAGTGTTTTGATAAAATGGGCCAAACTTGACGGAAGTCGATTGTGCCAAAAGATTCTCGTAAATTGACTTGCCCAACCGGATGATATCCATAATTATACTGAGCATCATTGGCGTCGAAACCGTTTCGTTCCAACCATGATCTGAAATCTGCAAGCTCTCGGGTGTGCCAAGGATGTGGTCCATTAAAACATACATCCTGTGCCCACTCAATATCAAATTCCCCACTATAATAACGTAGATGTGTAATAGCATCGCATGTGACCTGATCCACGTCGATGCCCCCTTCATCACGATACACCTCAAAAAGTGTTTTGCCAATTTGTGTCCAATGTAGGTAGACTTCTCCAAATCTCCTGTCGTAGCGAGTTTCAGCAAAAGTAGTCTTAAGTGCATCAGGGAACTCTAATCTTGGTGCGTTTAAAAATGTTGTAATTTGGCTGGGGCGAACCCATTCTGGAAGTTCATGTTTTTTCCTAAGACTCAGCATCAAACTCTCTGCTTCGTGACAAAGATTGTTCAACTGTCTAATGGCAAACTTGGTGTCATGATCAGCACGTCGATAGTATTCACTTAGTCCCCCAACTGTGCCTTGCAAGTGCTCAAATCGATTGTGCAGCAAATTCATTGCCGATTGATTTGGACTCAGATCTGATTGCTGTATAAACGCAGGTGTATATACTTCATCTATATGATATTCTGAGCCAAAGAATTGATTGATTTGATCACAGGCTCGATTTAGTTCTTCGCAGATATATTCCAATGAGCGTATACTATCCGGAAAACCCAAAAAGCAAAAGTTCTTTTCTAGATATAAATTGCGTCCAAGTACATCCTGTAACGCCGTGTACCAAAGATTGCCCAAGGCCGTGTCATAGACATCAATCACATAGTCAATGGTGTCTTGTTTATCCAACGGATTACGTAGGGTCACTGTTACTTTATTCAATTTGCATCCACCATTTGAGTACGTCGGGACGGTCACTGAGTATGTCCGTCATTGTTATTGATTGTGTTCTAATCTGTTCTAATTTTAACACACGTTGCTTACCACGGACAAGAGCCTGTTGATATTCATTGGGCCATTGTTCGGCAAATGTGGGTCTAGTTTTTAGCTGGACAAGTATGTCCTTTAGAGCACCAGAATGTTGCATCTGGTTGATAATTTCGTCTACCCAGGGTTCTAGTAGTTGCCTAGGTAGTGCTAAAGGTGACATAACTATGTCCGGACTAAAACTAAAAATTACTTTGGCAAGGACTTCTACTCCGAGTTCTTGTGCGAGTCGCTCAATGCGTGTAACTTCGAACATTCCGGGCAAAGTGAGCGTAAAGTCAATTCTGATTTGACGTCTGTGACGTGCGATTTTACTTCCTTGATGGAAGTTCTCAAGCCATTGATCATAGTCAAGACCTGTTCTAATGTATTCTCCAATTGCTCCTGTACCGTCGAGACTTGCACATATCTGCCAATCCCTAAGCCCAGAAAGAATATCCCTATACAGATTAATACCTTTATAATCCACACGAGACAAGTTGGTGTTATAACGAGCGTAAACATTTGGACCATCTCCTAATTCAATAATCCTCTTCATATATCTCCAATGTTGCTCGTACATCAAGGGCTCGCCGCCCACCCAATATACCTCTTCAACACGGTGTTCCTCGACGGCTTGACTAAACTCTGCCTCAATTTGTGTTTGTTGAAACTGTTCAATTTGTTGCTTGACTTCAGGACGCATCCAATTATTTTTTGGATTGGTCAAATCCATCATGTTGTGTTGGCGTTGCTCGGTTTCCCAGGCACTGCTCAACATGTCGCCACACATGCGACATTTGAAGTTACAGAGATTGCTGAATCTATAATCCCATGACACAGGTTTCATTGTGGTGTAACCTGTGCTATCTGTACTTGCTATTACATCCAAGTACTTATGCCCAAATAAGCTATCAAAATAACTACGGTAAATGCTGGTGTTCAGCAACTTGTCATTGCACACTTCACACTCTGGGAGGATTTCACCACGCATCATGCGTGATCGCACTGACTTCATGTGCTCTCCGTTCCAGTGTTCTTCCAAAGTGATTGGTATATATTGACCAGTACCAGCGGCTGTGTCTATATACTGAGTAAAATTCTGTGCAGGCTCGCGTGACGCACAGCACATGCGTCTTTCTGTTTGTGGACTCAAATAGGTATGTGTCCATGGTGCCATGCATAGTGTATCAGGTTTGTTCATATTCTGTGATTGACTTTTTTAAATACGTCTAATAGTTTGTGATACTCAGGATGAGCCAAATCATATATGTTCAGATCATGGAATTGTTCAATGGGCCATGTGCCCCAATTCCACATACGTTGATAGTTGATGTGTGTAATGCCCAATTGATTGCATACTGCCAACAACTCAGGTATTTCTTGATAATTGTCTCGTTGTACCACAAAGTCTGCTACCACTTGTGTCTTTAGTCTAAGCCGTGCTATCTGTGATTGCACATGCTCCACATTTTTTAGTAAATGATCCCAGGTACCATTTACTCTTATACGACTATAGGTTTCTGCTGTGCCTGCATCAAAGCTCACACGCAATTGATCTATGTGCGGCAACAAACCTTCTATTAGATCTGCCTTAGCAATTAGGTAGCTGCCATTGGTTTGTATCACGTGCTTGATATTCTTACCCGATGCAATACAATACTCCATTAGTTCCACGTAAACTTCGCTAATGAATGGTTCTCCGCCTGCCCAGCGAATGTTAACTTGTTGTTCGCCAATCTCATCTATGACCAATCGTTTGATTTTTCCTGCAATGCTGTTGTTAATGGGTCTAATTATGTGATGTTTGTTGTGGTTTAATAATTCAGTCCGGCAACTGGGGCATTTGAAATTGCAAGTCCAATCAAAATCAAAGATCAACTCTCTAGGGATAGCCGTGATCGTAACTTGTTCGTTGTCCACAACAGGCAGAGGCAACAAGTCAGACTCTGATTGAGCAGAAGTTTGTATTTGATTTGTTCTGGAAGACAACACCCCACTGATTTTGTGATTGCAATAGAAGTAGCGTTGATTAACAATCTCCCAACGTATGCTTCTTGCTGTTTCTGAATTTAACACTTGATATACGTTGTCCACTTCAAGCAAGTTGCCCACAAACTTAGGCACCCAACTTGGACTTTGACATATAAACACATGGCCATTGGCATTGATGCCCATGGTGTTCCAAGGTATGCGACAACTTAGGCTAGCAGGTACTTGCTTGTCAAAAAATACTTGCTTTTGTCGATGTTGGTTGGCAGTGGCAAGATCATCTGCTGTCACTTCCACCAGATCTCGATAACGCTGTTGTACTACTTGTATAAATTGATCCAGTTCCGCTTCTAAACCTATGGGACGCTCGCCAGCAAGGAATCCCGCATAGGTAGGCCAACTAGAACCCGCAAATGCCTTATAGGATTTCTCGTCAACTATTTTACTTAGATCCATATCCCATCGCTTGTGCTATTTCATAGTGTGTATCTTTAAAATCTTGCTTACGATACTGATCTGTTCTTTGCATTTGTCTTAAAAACTCCACACCATCACCACCAGGACCATTCTCAATAAATTTAATTAAATTATTGATTTCTTGTTGGTAATTGGGTTTAGACCAAACAGTCGTTTTTAATTTATCTACCACTAGTTGTTGAGCTTCAAGAGTCATATGTTGTACACTCATATGATCAGGACTGTGCAACATGTTAAAATATATACTGCCAAAACCTTTTGTGTCGGCCCACGCAAGCAGTTCGTCCAAGTAGTAGACGTTTTGAATGTTGATGGTAAAACAAAGTTGTGTAGTGATATTGGGATAGGTCCATTTTAGTCCATGTACTGCATCAATTATGACGTTTGCTTCATTCCATTTGGCACCGTAACGTTCGTATTCAAATCTTTTATCAACATTGTCAATGCTGAATGCGATGTCAACTCTACCAAGTTTACCAAGTAAGGGAACTAGTCTTGTTGGTGGCTGTGTTGCATTGGTGTTGTAATGTATGTCAATATTTTGGCCATATCCATTGGCCACTGCAAATTCAAGCAATTCAAAATGTTCTTCAATTAACCAAGGCTCGCCTCCAGTGAACTCAAAATATCGAATCTGTGGCAATAATGTTTTTAAGTTGGCCCAAAACTCAGGACTTTCTTCTGGCCATCGACCCTGTTTGAGCCAAGCGTATGCTATATGTGATTTTTTATCTACATCTTTGGGCAAGTAATCCATTTCTTCTGCAGCCCACTTGCTGCTTGACCATGATCCGCATATACGACATTTTAAATTACAGATATTTCCTAGCTTAAGGTCAATGAACCAAAGTTGATTAGGTTTGTCATTGTCCCAATCGATCTTTTGATATAGTTCCTTGAGTCTAACTTGACTGTGAATTCTTTTACTATCCCGCCCTGCGGCTTCTTCTTCCCAACAACGATTACAAGTAGCAGGTTGTTGACCCTGACGAAATTGTTGTCGTAGAGACTGCATATAGCCGCTATGATAAATGGTCTCAAGTGTGGTATCACGTAGCGAGTATGCCATTCCGTTTGCATCAGTTATCTCCTCTTGAGCTAGACAGCATGGACGTGCAGTACCCATTGGACTAGCCTCAACGCTGATCCAGGGCAACATACAAATTGTATCAGGCAAGTTCATATAATTTTTTAAATTCCGGAAATGTTTCCCAAAAATTCTCCCCACGTACTGTATCTAATTTGTCACATTCTTTGATGAAGCGAGCAAACTGTGCACCAGCATCATTGCCATTGACAAAACTCAACATACTTTTAAATCCATTTGTTGCTCTTTTTAAATTGTCCTGTGGTTCCAACCATGCAATATGTTGCTCGTATGCCGGAGTAATAACTTGTTGTTTGAACCAGTTAGGGAATATATCTGCTCTATACCAATCGGGACTTTGGCAGATGTTTACATTAAAATCCTTGGGCATAATTAATCCTTGATCAACCCAATCACGATGAAAGTCTAATACATGCAATACATTCATTGAACTAATTGTGGCACTAACATAAAAATCCACATGGGGCACAGCTTTTTTCATTTCTATTCTATTATTGACTGTTTGATTCCAATCAGTGCCACTACGAATTAATTCTGCTTGTGGGCCCATACCATCCAAACTGGCACCAACTGATACATTTTTAAAATGTTTCCAATAATCAAAAACATGTTTGTCTTTGTATCTCATTTCGCTAAAATTTGTATTGTACTGTAGACGTATATCTGTCTTGCCCAGTTCAATTAGTTTCTCTAACATGAAGTAATGTTCCTTCATTATTAAAGGTTCACCTCCAGCAAAGTAAACCTGCTCAAGATAAGGCAAGTGTGGCAACATCTGCTCAATCATCGTATCTTCGTTGCCTGTGGTATATTCCACACGTTCCATTGGGCGTTTTAATACATCGGGCACTACACCATACAGTTTTACATGATCGTTATACCAATTGCTACTAAAAATGGGGCCACAACTGCGACATTTAAAGTTGCACAGATTACTAAATCTTACATCCCAATAACGGATTCGAAAATCTGGATTGGTGCCATCCTCAAGTGTGCTATCTACTTCTGCTATGTGATGACCATAGTTGCGATTGCTGTCGTTACGCATACTGAATGCACCGTGTGATTCTTGTTCATAACATTTGGTGCATTCTACGCAGGGTTGATCTTGTAACATATTTGTACGCATGGTCCGGTATGCTTCTTGATTCCATACTTCGGCCATTGTGTTCTTGCGTAAGTCCCCCACTGGATGCCAATAGTCTGCCAAACAACAAGGATACGCACGACCATCAGGAAAGGCATGCATATGCATCCATGGCAACATACAGAATGTTTTGCTTTCTGTTAGTCGTTGCCATTGCTGTTCAGTCAATTGATCACGGCCAACAAAATAAGGAGCACGAGCATTGTAGTCGTATCCTTTGTTGTAAAAGTCTTTGCTCATAGTGTGTTGTACCAATTGGTCAGTGCCGGAAATGTCTCTCGAAAGTTTTTTCCTCTACGCTGATCATATTGTTCGTAGAAGTTTTTAAAGTCGCGTTGTAATATGCTTTGTGCCATTGCACCTTCGTGCGGAGTTATTGCTACATCAAGATAATCAATTAGTCGTTGCAATTGGTTCAGTTCAAACTCATGGAACATGCCATCGCCTTTGTGGGCTATATAGAATTCTGAAAGTTTTTTACGATATTGTGTACGTAGTTCGTCGGGCAGTACCAACGGTGATTGAAAACTTGGAAAGCGTAATATATTTAGCGAAAAGTTTATGGCATCCGGGCCATACTCTAGTTTCCAGTTATATACCATTTCAAGAAAACTGTCAATGCTATCAAGACATAGTGCATTGATGGTACACATGACATGAAGACCACGGAACCGACCGCTATCCAACAAACGTTCTACGTTATTGGCCCAATCATCAAATATCAGACCGTCACGTATGTATTCTGCCTGTAGGCTCATGCTTTCGTTGCTGGTATACAAGTCAACAGTGACTCCATCAATGCTGTTGAGTAAACGATCAATGTCAACATCAGTACCAAGATTACTGTTAATGGCCAGTCTTGTTGTACTACGACCTTTGTTTGTTTTAAACCATTCAATCAGCTTCCATGTCTCTACACTCATCAAAGGCTCGCCGCCAGTAATGCGTAACTCCTTGAGGGTGCGATGAAGGTCGGACTCCCACCACCGGTGAAATGCCTCCACGTAAGGGTTAACAACACCAAATTTATAAAGTTGGCTGCTATCATGAGCGTGAGTAAAATGATTCCTACCGTCAGATACCAAGTCGGTATAAGGCCCATTTTTGTTAATATCTTTGACCCAGGTAGTACTAAAAGCAGGGTTACAGTAAGAGCAAGCAAATTGACAAGTGCGGTCAAAAGCGATTTCCAAGGTTTGGAGGTCAACGTCATCTCCACTAGGTCTTCGATATGCACGTTCGAGATCTTCATCTGAATATATGACAGTTTTGTATACACGATCTGAGACGCTGTCTCTTCCCAAGTCTTCAATTTTCCAACAATACTCACAGCCACTTGGACGCTCACCTGTTTGCATTTGCTGACGCTCAAGTTTTTTACGTGGTGTATTGTGTAATGCTTTAGGATTTTGAGCCAGCTCATCAACATCAATTGCATGTGGTAGAGGGTGGTGACAACTTGTTGTTTGGCCTGACCCCAACCATATGGTGGCGTTGTACCACTTGGCCGCACAGAAGCTGGCACTTTTGATGTCAATGACTCGGCGTTTGTATTCTTGATCTGTTTCATTATTAATTCTGGGCATAGTACCTGCATTCGTTCCAAAACTCTCGCATTTGTGGAAAGGTTTTTAAAAAATCTGTTTTACGACGTTTATCATGTTCATTGAAGAAACGATAAAAATCAGCACGTTGCATTTTAACATAATCTGTAGATAGCTTGCTACCTTCCCGCATCCAATCTATGTCTCTACGCATACGCTGCACTTCGTAGTCTTTGAAGCCCTGAAATGGATTTTCAGCAGTTTCCAAATTGAGTTCCATCCAATCAGCTACACGTTCCAATATGCCAATATAGGTAGATGGCAGTATCTGCAGGCTTTGCCAAGTTGGTGTACGTAGCAATGGCGTATCAAACCAAACACGTTGGTAGATCGTGCTGAATCTTTTACGCATGGATAATATCCAATCTAATTGATGTTGAAGTCCCAGTAAAGATAAGTTGTTCATTGTAATAATAAATGTTAGACTATTACGATGTGGTATTTCTTCTAAAAAACGTTGTGCATTTGCATACATTCGATTAAAATTTAATCCATGCCTGATATATTCAGCATGTGACGGTATACCAGAGTCTACGCTTACATACTGCATGAAATGTTCTATTTGTGTGTTGCATAGTTGTGATGCATAATCCATGTATTTGTTGAATATCACATCATCTACACTGAAGTTGCTGGTGACATTTAGATGTAGTGCAGGATTGGGCAGAGCCAACACATAGTCAAATACCTTATAGGTATTACGATCCATCAAGGGCTCGCCACCGGTCATTCGAAAGTGTTTTAGTTTTGGGTATAACTCAGGCCACCAACGCCAAAATGCTTCTACATATGGGTTATGATCTCGGGCAGGTATAGGCCGATTTCTACCAACAAAGTGACTAGGGTCATTATGAATAGTTGATGTTGGATAGCCTCCCCATCGATCCACTTCAGCTTGCCAGGTGCTACTGAATTGAGGACTACAATAACTGCAAGCAAGGTTACAGGCGTGATTAAAATTAACTTCCACATAACTTGGTACGACATCGTCCTCCTGTCCTGTACTATTTACTATTGTTTCATAATCTTCAGCGGCCCAAGGTTCACCTGATCGATAATGTCTATCACTTAGATTGCCCATGTCCTCTTGTGTCCAACAGTAGCTGCATTCTTGTGGACGCTCATTCTTCAACATGATCACACGTTGAGCTTTTTTGTGCTCGGTGTTGTGCAACGCACCGGCTGTGTGTTCAATTGCCACAGGATCTATGGCATGCAGTGGCGGATGATAGCAACTGTTGTTGAGTCCGGTAGGCAAGTGTAGACTCAACTGTTTCCATTTGGCCAAGCACAATGCAGGACCCAACTTGTCACGCATAGATTCAGCCGCTGTCATGAAAACACTTTTACTCATACATCACCCAATTTATTTTGTATAATATTGAATAAATTTTTTGTACCAATGGCATTTAGATGCCCGTCAGGTAATTTTTGACTGCTGTCAATGATGGGATAGAAAAGTTTTTGTTTGGTTCGTCTGGCTTCCCAAGTAAACGCAAATACCTTTTTGTTCTTAGACAATAAAGAATCCAATGTGTTGTCAATGAGCATGTCGGACACATTGCACCAATGATTTTGATCAAACAATGTGTAGAAGGATCTGTGAAGATTCACATACTCATCTTCCAGGGCAGCATCATTGCTCTGTTCTAAATTATATCTGCTTACCAATAGATCAATATTTCTTTTATCAAAGTTTACATAATATCTGCTTGAATATGTAAATCCAATCACCAGAACATCTGCAGAGTTTGCATAGTTGTATGTGTCCAAACATATGGCCATATTGCTTTTGCCAGGTCTGGATTTGTTTATTACTTTATATCCTGCTGCCATAAACAAATGCTCAAGTGTGTCGGGTGGTTCTAATCCTAGACCAAACGTGTAACTACAACCATCTAAATATAATAATTTACTCACGAAGCATTGGTCCCTGATTTCGAAAATTGCTCTTGTAGTGATGCTTAAAGAAACGGCTTTCGGCAGGATCCATGTCCACAATAGGCAAGCCCAGGCGTGTGCGTATGTGATCACCATAGCTGTGTGCCTCGTCAACCACGTCGGTATACTTTACTTCTGTGTCCCATATAGACTGCAATGCATCAAAACTCTGTACTTGTGTATAGTCCCAGTCAGTCAACATGGTTTTGTATGTGCCGTGTCTTGCCCCATATATGGCCCAAACACCGTTTTCATTGTCTGCACCTACCGTTTGCCATATACACAAATGGTCATAGTTACGACTCACTATGCGACGATTAAACTGTTCCAAGGTAGGACGTGCTCCGCGATCCAAACACATCTTTACACCTTCCCTGAAGCCGGCACGCCAAGCCTGAAACGGGGTGGCATCAGGATAGGTTGTGCTGTAGCAGTCGTGCATGGCCCAGTAGTTGGGATAAAAACAAAACTCTACATCGTTTGCGGCAGTGCCATCTGTTGCTTCATGAGTCTGCATGTTGCGTACAAAATCTTGAGTCCAACAACTTATCCCTCCGTTGCCATACATCAGTCCGTTGATACTATTACGTGCTCTCCATCGAAAAACGCAATCACGATTACTATCATCCAGGCATATCTGCTGATTAAAGAAACTTGGATCCGGGATGTTATCCCCATCGATGAGTACAAAACGTTCCGTAGAACTGGCATCAGCGGCTGCTTTATGTGCCGCATCAGATCCCTTGATGCCGTCCACACGCTGGGCCCAGGGAACCATGTTTTGAATTCGGATCCAAAACTCTTCTTTTTTAGGTTCGTCATATGTCAAGTATATGCAGTCCAGGTCTGCTATGTCAATTATTTGTTTTTCTGTCATAGTATTCTGTTTGGGTGTATTCTTCTTCTACATTTAGTGCCAGTGCCGCATGTCCTTTTACCACAGGTTGTCCTGTTGTGGACTTTGTCAATCTACTACGTAACGGCACGGAGGTATCTATTATCTTTAATTTGCCATCAACGACTCGCATGAGATCTGAATTTGTTTTGTGGACAATATCTGCATTTTCCAATACTATGTAATTGCCATCAGGGTGATCAGTTTCCCACAATCCGATTATACTACCATCTTGAGAATAGTACAATCTTGTCTGCTTAACGACAACGGGCCTATTCCGCTCGTATTCTTCTACCAGTTCAAAGACTTTGATTAATTCTGGATCTAAAGTATTCACGCATTTCCTCTGTGGCAAAATCTTTTTCGTGGTAATGTAAGGGATGATATTGATTTATGTTGTTGATCCTAATCATGCCTGCATCAAATTCTGTTACGAACACATCCTGAAATGATTCTCCTTCTGCATACCCATTTATTGCCGGCTTCATATGTACAAAATTTAAAAAATCCATGCTGGGCATGGTGACTGCTTCTTCACCCATCATTAATGCAGCAATGGCGTAAACAACATCAGTTGTGGGCAGTTGGTCTACTTGTTTTAACACACTGCGTACAGCATCCCAATTATCGAATATCATTCTTGCAGAATTAAAAAAGTTTGCAGCCATCTGACTGTATCTAAAATACATGAGTCCGTTGTATGTGTCTGGCAAAGCATTTAGGTCAAATAGTTCTCTATATCTTCTCGATGCAGATGCAAGTCCCATATAATTTTTTGTACCTGTACTTAGACACACATCCTTTAATCTAAAGGCAGTCCACCAATGGTCAATGCTGCCAGTAAACAACAAGTCACTTTCAATTTTGATAGTTTCCTTAAACGGAGTCAATTGAAATGCCAGTGGTTCTAAACCAAAAGGATTATCCGTGTTTTTGCTACATTCTATCACATAATCAAATACTCGTCGATGTTCGTCGGTTACCAAAGTTGCAGTCTTGGCATCAACTACCACAGCATAACTGTTTTGTTTTTGTGTTGCTTTGATATTCAAAGCCTGTGTGTAGGCCAACTCTAAATAATCAACTTCAGCGGTATTGATGGCAAAAGTAAGGAATCCCTGTTGTTCTTTATGCTGTGACATGTTCAACGAACTCCCCAAAATTGTCACTTTGCAAATACTGTTTGCTCATAATGTGCATGTTGGTGTGTGGAACCACATGGGCACGTTGCTTATCACGCACAATGTATGTATTGTCTTTGATTTCAATACTGTCAATTGTTTGATCAATGGTCAGCATACTGCCAGGAATAGAGTTTATGCCCACAGTGTATCCATTTAACACCGTGTCTGCAATGGCAAATGCATAATCGTTGCGGTAATTGCGTTCTTGCAAATTAAACAACTCTCTATAGTAGGTATAGTTCTTCTGAACACGATCAATCAAACTGAAATATTGTTGACTTCTGTTGGTTTTTCTAAAAGCAAAAACAGTTGCCCACACAAAAGGCAAACTGTGTGGTCCCATTGAATTGGGATACGCCTGCTCGAATGTATGACTGTGTCTTTGTAACAGGTAATCCCAATCAAGTTCAAATATTTTCAATAAAGAATCATCTTGCACAACGTAATCCACATCAATTACCAATGTTTCATCATAGGGTGTAAGATCGTATGCGGTATGCCTACCAACATTTTTCCATTCAACAAACTCGCATCGATCAATGTCGTATCGATGATTGGCCCAAATCTGCTGTGATGTATCTGTTATCAGCATGTGCGGCAAGTTCAACACATGACTGGCCAGCCGTAACGTGCGGCTGGCTATACTTACATAGTCTGTTGTGACAGTATTGGTGGCAAAGGCCACAATGCCTCTAGACTTTTCTAAGCTTTTTAAGTTCTGCATGTTGTTGATGCCAACGATTCATTACTTTACTATAATGTTCTTTACATAACTGAGAAAAGTACTCGGGATCTATTATGTGTACAGGATTTTGGTATGTGTCTTCTAGATAAAGAGATTCATGGCTAGGCCAACTGGCGGCAAACAGGATCAGTTCTGGTGTGGTTCGAAACAGGCCGCCGTTGTAGGCAAAGTGTAAATCCGTTTGAATCTTTTCTCGTAAAATTCGTTTGTTAATTTGGTAGTCGGTGGCCTGCCTGACCTGTTGGACAATTTGATTTATTTCAGTCATATAAAAAGAAAAAGCATAGTCTAGTATACGCTAAACTATGCTTGATGTCAACACTAAATGATTATAGTGCTGAGAATGTTGGAGTGCCCCAGGTATTTGTCAAGTTGGTTGATTCTGGATATGTGATATCAATACTACGGGTAACACTTACACCATAACTGTCATCAAAGCTCAATCCACCAGCGTTTGAACCTTGAGTTGAATTTAGCGTCAAGTAGAAATCAATGTTAAGTCCGTTGTCGCCATTGGCTCCGGCGGTACCATTTAAGTTAACATATATACTGGCAGTATCGCTGGTGTAACTTGCTGTGGTGTTTGTGATTGCCTGTAGTGTGGTATTGGTTGCTTTGGTGGTTGTCCAGTAACCTTTGGTAGTGTCATTGGTTGTTACTGTACCGCCGGTGCCTGAACGGCCACCATTGGTTGTTGCACCAAATGCGGTTACGCTACCAAAAAATCCCACCAAAGCGATAATTGCGTTAGTACGAGCAGTAGTACTTGAACTTTGTGCTGCACTGACGTTGAATTTTAGTCTTCCGCCGGCATTAAAAAAGTAACGTGCAGCATCTGCTGATGCAAATGCACATCGTGTTCCATATGTAAAGCCCGCTGAGGCTGCATTAGTTGCAGCATTGCTGAAAACTGTTGCTGTTGATCCTTGAGCAGTCGAGGTTGATCCTGTGGTTGCTGCGTTTAATCTATTGGTGTAGGATGTGTTGATGTTGGTGCCCAATGTGCTGAGATAGCTCACTGTAGTACCAGCAGTGGTTGCACTGATGCCTGAACCAGATCCCGCCTGGTGTGTTAACACCGAGTTCAAAGTGTTGATTAGTGTTGCCCACTGAGTGGCTGTTACCGTACCAGCTACACCCACGGTACTCAATGCAGTTTGACCGTATCCCGCATTGCCTGTACCAGTACTCCATACTGTGTTCAACTGATTCGAGCCAGTTAAAAAGTTATTATAGTCTGTGGCTAGTATTAGTCCACCTTGTGAATATGCCATTTTTGTATTTCCTTACGAATTTAATTTAACAACCGCTTCGATTGTGCCTACGCCGTCATCTATTTTGTTTTCCAATGCTCGACCAATTACATTCCAAGTATTGATCTCTGTTTGGGATCCGGCTCTTGCAATTCCATTGCCTGCACTAACTAGTCTGTCACCTTTATGTATACGACCAGTAACTTTAACTGGCACACGACCTTGTACTGCTATAGGGGGATGAGTTGCGTCTGAGCCAGCTCCGGAATTCATTAGGTAAGCTGCTTTAGTACTTATGACTCCAAAGACTTTTTCACTTAAATCTGCGGATGCTGCAGTAATTTCTTTTGTTCCGCCAATTTCTACCACAGTGCCAGCTTCATATTCTGCATCTGCTTCAAATCTTTCTGCCAAGTCAGCAAGTTGTGCCTGCACTGAACTGGCAAAAATCTTGTTAAACCATCTAGTTGTACTGCCAATATTGGCTGATACGTTGGCCGTGGGCGAAATATTGTTTAACACTGTTATGGCATTGCCATATACTTGATTAAAATATGAACCAGTTGAACCAATATTTGCAACCAAATTGGATGAAGGGGCAATACCACCAAAAGCCACACTTAATCCACTTGATCCTGATACTAAAACTGATAGGAATGTAGCAGTGCTGGGTGTTGCATTGCCAATTGGAGTACTGTTAATGGATGAAAAGCTGGCCGCTCCGCCCAAAGTTGACAATTCAAGTCCGTTGTATGTGCTATATCCATTTGAAGTAAACGATCCGCCAGTGGGAACAACAATGTTGCCCGTAATAGATGCAGAATTCAATGATGTAGTTTGTATTGATGTTGTCGAAATACCAGTGGCATTGATAACTCCTGCACCATCACGTTGAACCAATGTATTATTTGTTGCAGCAACATCTTGTGTACTCAATGCCAACGATGGACTTGCAATTGTGCTAAAGTTTAATCCTGCCTTGATTGCACTGAATCCTGACAATGCACTGGAAAAAGTATCTTTGCTAAAGATGGCATACACAACACCACTAAATCTAATTTGAATTGCAATATGTGCACCGTTTGAGGTGTCAGACATGATGACTGGAAATGCTCCAGTATCGCCTGCAGCAGATGTGGCTGCTGGACCAACAGTTACCCATGCTGTACCAGAGTAAACTTTGAGTTGTCCGTTTGTTGTATCAAACCATAAATCCCCACCTAATGCACTCAAATCTCCGGGGGGACTACTAAATGGACTACTGGTTGCACCTGTTGATATTTTCCAGCTGACACCAGAATAGACTTTCAGTACGTTATTTGCAGTGTCCCACCACAATTGTCCCTTTAAAGGATTGGGAGGACTTGATCCGTTGGCAAAATTTTCCAACATTTTTACGAAATTTGAGTTTAAAAATTGACCATACCCTGCATAGTTCTTACCAACTAATACCAAACTTGTGTAGCTAGTATCTTTTGAGCCGTCGGATAGCCCGCCAGGTACTAAAGTCGTTCCGTTTGTTAGATTAATGGTATATGCCACTTAGATTCCTTTTGATTTGTTGTATTTATACTGTTTTTAGAACATCTTTTGTATATAACATAGGGCAAAATACAAGGGTTTGTTGTCAATGCTATCCGGTATACTGGCACCTGTATTGGCCACTGTGGTTGCTACGCTTCCAGCAGGAGTACCGGCAGATCCGCTTGCCACAGTGATGCCTGTATTAACTGTGTTGGTGTATACCCTCGGCCCGTTTCCGGCATTCCAATCATCTGCCATTTCCTTATTGCCAGCATCGCCACCACCACGTCCTGATCCGATACCATCCGAAGATCCAGTATAATGATAGTGGCCAGGGTCACTGATGCTGTGGCTATGCGATCCCAGGGCTGTGCCTGTAAAGGTTGATGTTGCAGTATGAGTATGTGTTGGTAAATTGGCCAAGGTCAGTGTGTTTGTATTGGCTCCGCCCGTGGCCCCAAATGAATATGTGGTGCCTGCTCCAACAATAAATCTATCTCTGAGATCAGGAGTACCGTTACTGCCATCACATAGCTGAAATCCAGTGGGGATAGTTGCACTGGTGCTGTTCCACATTAGAATAATACCACGCGGAACTGAGCTACTCACAAAGGCTGTGGTCGCAATTGCTGTGCTGCTGTCACTGTATGTTTTGGTAGTGGCTGTGGAATTAACCAAATTGGCACTGGTAAAGGTGTTGTTGGCTCCAACTATGCCTGATATATTACCACCAGTAACTTGTGCATTACTTGTTGATAAACTAGTTGCTTGAGTTACTCCTGACAATGTCACTCCAGTCAAATTGCCACCTGTAATTTGTGCATTGCCTGAACTAAAATTGGTTGCTTGTACTGTGGTAGCAGACAATGTGGTCAATCCACTTAGTGATCCCCCAGTAACTGATATAGTACCAGTGGTCACTCCGCCAAAATATGCAGTGGTTGCTTGAATATTGGCCAATCCTAGAGCTGTTCCGCCAGTTACTACAATATTGCCTGAACTAAAATTGGTTGCTTGTGCTGTGGTAGCAGATGTATTGGTCAAACTTGTTGCATTGCCGCCAGTTATTTGAGCATTGGCTGAACTGACATTTGTCAATGCGGCTGTTGTGGTGTTTAATTGAGTGACTGTTGCTATGGATGTTGTTACATTTGATAACCCAGTTGCCACACCGCCACGAATTGTGACGTTTGTTGAACTAAGATTGGTTATTGACCCACTTACTGATGTTATATTTCCAGTCACATTGCCAACCACAGTGCCAGTTACAATACCACTGATATTACCAGTTACATCTCCTGTTAGATTACCTGTCACGTTTCCAAGTACATTACCAGTTACTCCCCCAATCAAGCTTCCAAATACCACTCCGTTGATGTTGGCGTTGATGTTGGATGAAAATGTATTGTTAAAGGTAAGACCTGGTTGAATTCTAGGAAAGCCAGTTATTGAAGGAGTTGGCACGTAAGAAATATCTGCACTCATTGTGCCAATTAATACATTTCCCACCTGGAACTTGATAACATTGTGCGTTGTCCCAGTGGTGGTTGCATCATCCAAAACTGCAGGTATGGCTCCACTGATGCCCAATTGCTTGGTGTATTGTGGTCCTACCAATTTATACTGACCGTTATCATAAATGTATGACTGATCTGTAATGGTATTAAACCAAATATCCCCATCCGATGGGGAAGTGGGTACCAAACTGGCATTGACCGTGCCGTTTACTGCTTTATATCCTGTAGTGGTAAATACTTTCAGTTTTTGGTTATACTTGTCGTACCAAAGTTGTCCCAGTAGGTTAGTTCCGCCTGGTGCAGTATTGGATGAAAAATTTTCCAGCAGGTAAACTAAATTTTCGTTTAATTTGTCCCCGTAACCTACATAATTTGGACCAGGAAGATTTAGACTAGTGGTGGTATCTAAAGATCCATCTGTAATGGTCACTAGCTGAGTTCCGTCACTTTTTAAAATTGTATATGCCATTGTTTTTCTCTTTATAGTATACTTATCAAAACTGCCAATTTACACGATTAGCCCCATGTAATTGAGGCATATCCGTCTGTGCCATCTTGCCCAATGCTGCCACTCACTGTGCCGCCAGTTCCCCCAGCCCCATATGTACTGAGAGCATCTGATCTTACTCCCCCGGCACTGCCCACAGTAGTGGCTGTAGAGGATGCTTTCCCCCCAATTCCGCCACTGGCAACTATGGTATTGCCACTTTTAAATTTTATACTGGTATTGGTGCCGTTGGCTCCATCTATCAAATCAGAGCCTTGTCCAGCACTGCCCACAAAAATAGTCAATACTTCACCGGGCGTGACCGCTACCGTTTGTGCAATTGCAGCATTGCCATACCCACCACCAGCACCACCGTAGGCCATGTTATACTCCCAAGCTAGATTCTATAGAATCTAACATATTTAAAATTTTAGTGACAGCTTCATCGTTGTTGCCTGTTTTTAGCAAATCAACAATATCTTCCATATAGTGTTGATAGTGCGAAGCCCAATAGTTTTCGCCAAAATTTGGTGAATTTTTTAATAATTGCAACAATTTTGCAGAACGAACATAGTACTCTGCCACCAAAGATTGATTTGAAACAGCTCTCAAATTTTGTAACAATGACGCATCATTATGATCACCGTGTTTCAGCATTGAGTTATAAATTAAACAGTTATCATCATAACTTAACATTGTCATTTTTTATTTCCTTTGAACAAATCACCAATGGCCACAACACCACGTAGTAAAATAAATATTCCAATTAATGCCAGGCCTTTGACAAATCCTGCAGGCTTACGGGCAGGCCCAAATATTCTTCTCCAAACACCAACTGCATAACTGATGGGTGTTCCCACAATCATCAGTGCCAGTCCCGTTCGATTATTTTTTGTTGCCATCCAATTGGCCCAAGGAGTAGCAATCTTTTCAGCCCATCCTCTAGACCATGCCATCTGTGCCTGTTTGCGTTGATCAAGATCTCGTATCCACAGCATCATTTGTGGCCCTTCGCCGCTCATCCAGTCGACAACAATTTCGGCCCAAGCACGATATCCGTTATAAACATCAGGATAATTTTTCACCAGCTCTATACCAAACTCTTGATCTGCACGATATATTTCTTCAGATAACACACCAAGTTCATACAGTTTTGTACAAATGATTTTCTTATTGTGTACAACAAATCCTTCAACAACATAGGTGTTGTCCCCATCCAACATTAAATTATAAATTACATAGTCTTTGGGACGAGTTTCTGTTGCAATACTAGACACAATTTCTTTACCAGTTTGTTTGATTAATGTAGTACCTATTTCAATTTTCTTTAATTTTCCAACAAATTCTTTTTCTACGGCCCAACTGTTGGGATTAAATGCTGCCCATCCGTCGGTGGTCAATAATGGATGTTCCTCGGAAACAAATGCCCATGTATTGTTGAACTTGTACATCAGTCGATCACCAATGACCGGAGTTTCTATGCCCAATACCATGTTATAGGCCCCAGTTTGATTCATTACACGATCGCCAACTTCAATGTCTTTGATTTTTTTAAATGATCCATCAAACATAGTGACCAAGGATTCTGGGTCAAAACAAGTGTATTCAGGTTGTTGAACTATATCAACTGGTGCCCCACCACCGCCACCGCCACCACCCACTATTGTGTAGGTTATGCTGGTTATTCCTGCAGGCACTGTCCAAGTATATGTTCCTGGTTTTGTATACTCTATCTTACCACTTGTAGGAAATATCTTTTGCCATGTGCCATTTATTTTGTTGTATGCCGATGTAATTTGTTTCCACGATCCTGATACTTTTACTTGCGGAACTAATACTTCACGCCATTGCACATTTTTAGCAATGGTTGTTCCTTTACCAATCAATGTGCCGCTGGCAGTAAATGTGTGAGTTATAGTGGCCGAAGTACCAGTCAATGGGTCTACTGTTATTCTACCACCATTAAAATATGGTTCTCCAGTAACAGAAGTATAGGTTACAACTGCGGTACCCGAAGTGTTTGGATCATTCTTTGTAGAAGTTTCACTAAATCCTGCGGGGTAACTACTGGCTCCATATGATCCAGAGTATCCTCCGTCATCTTCCCCGTCGCCGGGCCCAGTTGCTCCGCCTCTGCCGCCAGGATTACCACCTCCACCTCCACCACCACCGCCACCGTCGCCGCTTTTGTTTGTTCCAGCTCCGCCACGGGTGGTGCCATTACTTTGAAATCCCTGAGTGGGCAAACCAAGTGGTCCGTTACCACCTCCGCCGCCTCCGGGGCCTCCTGCGGCCACCAGTAGCACAGATCCGTTCAATTTAACTACAGATGCAGCACCGCCACCGCCACCTTCCCCTGATACTCCGCGGGACCCGGCAAGTCCGCCTTGACCACCACTGTAGTCTCCATTGCTTCCAGCGGCTCCGCCAGATCCATTATTGGTATTGTTGGCTCCGTCGCCCCCGCCACCACCAATATCTATTGTTATTGTGTCAGTGAGTCCAACATCTGTTACGCCCACTACTTTTTTTCCAGGATAACCTTTGTATCCTGCTGTTCTTGCGTCTGATCCACCTGTACCGCCGGACCCGCCTGTTACAGCTAGTTCAACACTGACTGATGTGTCGGTTTTGACACTGGGGCTGTTGACATATATTCCACGTTCTATGCTCATGTTTATCCCACTTGGAACCAGAAGTCGCCATTATTGCCTGCGGCGTTGTTTGTACTGGAAATTATGCCGCTTCTATCACCAGGACTGGTGTTTGCAATGGTGTAATTGATTTGTTGTACCGCCACGGCCGCTGTTACAAATGACGTTGTTGCAATTCTTGTGCTGTTGTCTCCGGCTGTTGGAGTTGTGGACTGTGGAGTTCCAGTAAAAGTTGGGCTGGCAATATTTGCTTTTAAAGCAAGACCATTTACCAAATCAGCACCCGAAGTATTGGCAGCATTTGTGATGAGGTTTGTGTAGTCTGCTTTTAATATTGCATCACTGGCATCAACATAATGAGTGGTTGCAACTAGATTACTGTTGTTGCCCAATGCCACATTTGGTACTGTGACAGTTCCAGTTAAATTGGGGTTGTTGTTGGGAGCAAGAGTAAGCAGTGTGCTGTTGATGGTGGCAATTGATGTGGACTGCACAGAAGCATTGGCATTGCTCCATATTTGATATGCACCCAAATTGGCATTGGTTGTTTGTATTTGGGCATTGGCATACACACCTTGGGCCGTTAAATTGGCATTGGTAGTTTGTACAACTACAGAAATATTTGCAAGGTAATCTGCTCTCAATTGATCCACATTGCCATTGATGATGGAATCTCTAGCATCAATATAGCTGGTCAATGTGCTGCTTGTGGTGTCAATATATCCTTTTGTGGCAATGCCCAAACTGCCAGTCGGGTTTGCTCTTACATAGGCCAATCCTGTTGATCCATCAAATACAATAGATTTGACATTGCCTGATGCTGTTGTATTGACATAAACTTCAAGATTTCCGCCGAGATTTTTATTCTGTATAACCAAATTCTTTGTTGCAAAATAGATATTTGCATCAGTTAAAACAATATTTCCACTGAATGACGTATCACCAGAGAATGTGTTATTGACATTGGTACGAGCCAGTACATTGGCAAATACTCCGCCGACTCTCACACTGTTGTTTGCTGTTCCGTTGAGTATTGCACCCGATGCCAAATTGATACCAGGGTGTATATTACTAAATCCTGATATAGCAGTATTTGGTGTAAACACACCATCTGTACTCAAAATAGATACTGCATTTCCGCCAGTATATGTTGTCACAATAACATGTGAATTGGCATTGGTGTCAGTGACTGTGGAAACAACTTCTCCGCTCACTCCCTGAGCATTTGTATAAATTGGTCCAATCAATTGCCAACCAGTTCCGGTCCATATATTCAATTGACTGGTTGCTGTATTCCACCACTGGTCTCCTGTTTTCTTGATACTGGGTGCAGTGCTGCTGGCTGTTTGTTCACTGACTGTGATAAATTCTGTGCCATCATATACTTTTAATCTTTGTGTTCCAGTATCCCACCATAATTGTCCAGCAATTGGTGCAAATCCCACACTTTCGCCAGGCGGAATGTTGTCTGCAAAATTTTCTAATAGTCTAATAAAGTTTTCGTTTTGTATTTCACCGTAGCTAGGATAATTACGACCAATAAGAGTCAACCCAGTACTGGTATCGAGTATGCCGTCTTGTAACACACCCAATGGCATCGTTGGAGTTATTAGTGCCGATCCGTCTGTTTTATAAATAGGGTAACTCATGGTATTATCCGATCGAACTTAGGTTAGTTAATGTTTGAATACGCACAGTATAATCGACTTGAATTAAACGGTTTAATGCTTTTTGTACTGGATGAAAAACCACATGAGTTAACAACAATCCAGTACTGGTTAGTCCACTGGTGTCATCAGTACTGCGACCACGTAGGCCCAATTCATCAAACACATATTCGCCGTTCAAGTTTTGGCTATTATCAAATGCACTTTGTCCACTGGGTTCACCGTAGTCTAATAGGCAACTTACCAAAATATCAGTATACACTGTTCCGGGTATATGGGATATTATCATTTTGTTGTTGACTGGATCCAAATTGGCAATTGATGTATTATCAACAATCTTGCTGTATGTGGGATTGTACAGATTGGTATTTTGGCCTGTGGTGTTTGTTGGCAAGTAAGTGATGATGCCAGTTGGATCAACACTGGTTCCGCCATTACCAAAAGTCATTTCATAGATGAAGTTTTCGCCTTTATTGGCAATAGATTTTGCCAAAGCAACACTGAAGTTTTCATAGTGTATGGCGTTGGCTTTGTCAATAAAAACTTCTTTTGATACTGGATCAAAAATTTTAATATGACCTCTAACATAAATCCCCGACTTTTCATCAGGTTGTTTTTGTACTTTTTCCACTGTTTTTTCCTCTAATTTGGTTTCAATCGAATTTGACTTATTATTATTTATCATGGCATATACCCTGGTTTATTTAACAAGAACACGGCTTGCTGTGTAGTGCTATTGATCAATCCTGTTCCATCAGTTGCGGTGCCTGTACCTGTTGTGTACCAAGCCTGCATCTGCTGTAATAGGGAATAATTTGATGCTGTGGCAGAAATTATCACATTACCATTGGCATTTACAGTGCCCAATACAGAATTACTGATGTAAGAATTGGCAGTTATGTTACCATTTATAGTAATGGTGTTACCTGTACGGGCTGTCAAGTTGCCACTTATTTTGACAACAGGCACAGTTTTTGCAGCAGTTACGTTGCCAAGAACACGCAAGTTTGCAGCCACGGTGGTATTGGCAAATTTTTGTACTATGTATTCGCCAACGTTGGCAGTTACATTGGATGAGAAATTCAGCTTTAAACTGACATTGCTTGTGACCGCATAGTTTGTTGTGCTCGTAATATTGGCAGTAGTTACAGTGACATTAGGAACTGATTGTATAATACTGGCATCAACAACTTTAATAGCCTTGATGTTGGCTGTGATACTGGGTGCAGCATTTGCAAATGTATTTCCATATACATTCCCGGTTACTGTTCCAATGTTGCCTTGGTAGTATACAACTGTGCCAGTATTGATAATGGTATTGGCGGTCCAAACAGTCGCAGTAGGATTAAATGCTGCAGTCCCATCTACTGCACGGCGTATTTGCCCCAATGCGTTACCAAACGTAGCTACATTGCCCACTAGACTGACATTTGATGCCACATTGGCAAAGTATGATGCATATATGTTTCCTGTGGTGACATAGATATTACTGTTATATGAAATCACCGAGTCGGTGGGCACAGATATATTAGCAGTCCATGCGGTACGATAAGCGTAGTTTTTATAATACGAGATTTTTTCGTTGTTTACAAAAACAATACCCGGTATGCCCAACAGTGAATTAGGAACCGGCAATATTGATGCATTTGCAACAAACACGTATTGATCCGTTAACGATAAATTACCACGCAAAGTGGTTGTATATGCATTGCTGATTCGATGGAATGTATGATCTTGCGTCATGTTGTCAAACAATCTGAATGCATAATTATTTGTACTGGTTATTAAATTTGCATCAAATACCTGTAAATTTAAACTATCAAGCATTTGTCCCGGGACAAGTTCCTGTGGTGCATGACTGCTATATTCATCTACATATGCACCACCGTCGATGTTGAGATCGCTTGGATTAACTCCCAGTGTGTCTGCATAACGACTTTGTATAATGCTGTCTGTGTCGATTCCAACATCTTTTATTGAATTGGCATCGACCAATGTCACATTGGATGATATATTGGCAAATGTGCCGCCTGCATCAAATACATTTCCCACTGTGATGTACAAATTACCTTGATGTGTAATCAATCTTTCCGAAGCTATGGCCAAATTACTGGTCCATACTGTTGCAGTGTTGCCATCAACAATTACGCCAGGGTAACTGATACCATCAACATATAGACTCAAATCAACATTGCCGTTGAATGCAGTGATCCTGTCGTTGGCTGTGTTGAACTCTCTTGCGTTAATTTCTGAAACATTGGCAAGAGGGAACTCAATATTTGCCGTAACAGTGTAGTTGTTTGCACCCAATCTATATAAAGTATCGTTATAGAATATAACAGTATTGCCAGCGATTACCTGTGCATTTGACACAGTATCCCACATCAAAAATGTGTTTGATGTTGTATAGCTGATACGATCAAATTTGATGTTTGTCTTGATGCTGCGTACAACGTTGTGGCCACTGTTGTTGCCATCAAACACATTGCGTAGTACTGCATAGGCTGCTGCCCCACTGCCTGTGCCATTGATGATGATTTTGGGTGTGTAGGTGTACCCTGATCCGGCTGCAGTGATTATGATGTCTGTGAGTTTTCCATTGACATCTATTTCGGCATAGCCCTCTGCTCCTGCCCCGCCGCCACCAGCAATGGTTATTTGTGGCGGTATGTTGTAACCAGATCCGCCATTTTCAATAATAACATCAACTACAGAATATGAGTGCCCAGTGTACCAAGGATAATACAGCCCAGCTGTGAGCAACGTTGAATCATAAGTTTGTTCACCGTTGGGACTTCTATACACCGACAAATTGGTGTCCCAGTAGGATGGTAAATCAAAGTCTGTTGCATCTCCACCAAATACATCATTCTTTTCATAGTCTACAACAAACTCTCGTACCACAGTTCTGTATGGCTTGACTTCGTTGATGTAATCCAGATAGAAGTTTTGATTATCTGAAATATACGATGGGAATTGCTCCAATTTACGAATTCTTTGTATTGCGTTTATAAAACTTGTTTTGAACACCCAATCAACATTCTGCTGTTCAGATAAAATATATCTAATCATTATAAAGAATAAGTTATTGAATTTGCCAGCAATATCATCGGTGAATATTTCTGTTTGCATTGACAGCAATATTTGACGCAAGTCCAATGGCGGAGGTATCATGTTGTTAGTAAGTTGAATTGTGCCACCTTCAATGCCAACCAAATTGAGTGTTGATGTACCATCAACATAATAGATCAAAAATTTGCCATTTCCGTCATCTAGAACTTTTACATAGGTGTATGGTGTTGGTGTCAATTTGCCCAAATCCAAGTTGTTATCAACTGTGGTATTGATAGTGGTAGTTGGATCAAATGTACTGTCATACCAATCTGCATAATACCAGTAAAGATTGGTCTTGTAACTTTGTACTCTATGCGGAGTGGCTTCAAATCCATCAGCAGTCAATTCATATATTGCCCATTTGGTATTTTGTGTGGCATCACTCAGCACCAAAACATTGTCACCAACATTTAGAGTGCTGGTGTTTACATAGCCCAATTCATCAATATTTGCCACAGTGAGATCATATTGCCCAGAGTCTTTGGGAGGAATTGGCTCTTCAC